>Ga0116134_1001093_pt1 | contig 13815 bp, 9 predicted proteins | sample June2015DPH_19_5_FD_89737 | JGI IMG/M metagenome (GOLD analysis project Ga0116134, IMG submission 89737) | Peatland microbial communities from SPRUCE experiment site at the Marcell Experimental Forest, Minnesota, USA - June2015DPH_19_40 | ecosystem: Environmental > Terrestrial > Soil > Wetlands >...
AGAGATCATCTCCTGGGTCGGGCTCAATGACCTGAAGCGTCAGGTCGCCGCGTCCCTGTCCCAGGGAGACCTGAAGCGTGTGGATATTGCCCTCGCGCTGGCCAGCAAGCCGCGGCTGTTGCTGCTGGACGAGCCGCTGGCCGGGCTCTCGCGCACCGAACGGGCGCAGATGGTCGGCTTCATCCGCGAGTTGCTGCGCTCGCTCGGCACCACGCTGCTCTTCACCGAGCACGACACCGAGGCCGTCCTGCAACTGGCGGGGCGCATCATGGTGCTGCACCGCGGCTCGGTGCTGGCCGAGGGCACACCCGACGAGATTCGCAGCCACCCACAGGTGCAGGAAGCCTTCCTGGGACGGGAAGCATGAGCGTGCTGGCGCTGGAGCAACTGGTCGCCGGCTACGGACCGATCCGCGTAGTGCGCGACGTGAGCCTCACCGTGGATGAGGGCGAAGCAGTGGCGCTCCTGGGACGCAACGGCGCCGGCAAGACCACCACGCTCAAAGCCGCGCTCGGGATGGTGCGCGTGTTTTCCGGGCGAGTGCTGTATCGCGGACGCGACGTTACGCGGTTCGCGACACATCGGCGCGCGCTGCTGGGCATGGGCTACGTACCCGACGACCGCCGCATCTTTCCCGAACTCACCGTGCGCGAGAACCTGGAGGTGGCGATCAAGCGCGGGACGAAGAAGGTCTCCGGCTGGACCATCGATCGCATTTACCGGCTCATGCCTTGGCTGAAAGAGATCGAGCGGCGACGCGGCGGATTCCTCTCCGGCGGCGAACAACAGATGCTCACCATCGCCCGCACCATGATGGGCAATCCCGAGGTGCTGCTACTGGACGAACCCACCGAAGGCCTGGCGCCGCATTTCGTGCGCCTGGTGAGCGATCTGATCAAGGAATTGAAGTCCAGCGGCATTGCCGTGCTGCTGGCGGAGCAGAACCTGCGCTTCATCACCCCGCTGGCCGACCGCGTGTACGTGCTCGAGAGTGGCGAGCTGCGCCTGGAAGGTACGATGGCCGCAATGGCCGAAAGGCAGGACGTGCGGGCGCTGCTGGCGCTGTAAGATCATTGCCCGCAATTTTCCACTTGACAACCAGATCACAGTGCAGTAACTTAACACTGTTAACTTACCAACGTTAACTAGGAGACCAACGTTTATGGGTGTCAAGGAACGACGCGCTCGGGAGAAGTCGGAGACCCGTGACAAGATCCTCGACGCGGCCCGTGAATTGTTTGTCACGGAGGGCTACGCGGGTGTCTCCATGCGCCGAGTGGCGGAGAAGATCGAGTACTCGCCCACCGCTATCTACGTCCACTTCGCCGACAAGCAGGAGCTGTTCCACGAGCTGTGTCACCAGGACTATGCCCGCTTGTCGGAGGTCTTTCAAAGTTCGGCAATGTCGTCCGATCCCATTGAGCGCCTCAAGCAGATCGGAAGCACCTACGTCGAGTTCGGCATGCGCTATCCCAACCACTACCAGTTCATGTTCATGACGCCGCATCCGCCGCACGAGCCGGACGAGGAAGACTGCGAGATCAGGGGCAACCCCGAGGTGGATGCTTACGCCTTCTTGAAGTGGACAGTGCAACAGGCCATCGATGCGGGTCGTTTGCGCAAGGAGCTCCAGGATGCGGAAATGGTTTCCCAGACGCTGTGGGCAGCAGTACATGGCGTGATTGCGCTGCACATTGCCAAAGCCACTGATCCTTGGGTCGAATGGCGTCCGCTGCAGCAGCGAGCCCAGCTGATGCTCGATGTAACTCTGCGTGGGTTGGTGCGTGTGGGCCTGGTACCTCCGAGCCCGGTAGATCCGAGCGAGGAGAAGTGATCATGCCTCCTCTGGCACAGCGAAACCTGTTTCACGACAAAGTCCGGCTCGCGGTCACGCTCACGGGAATCGTGTTCGCAGTGGTGCTGATTGTGGTGGAGCTGGGATTGTTTGTCGGGTTCACAGTGACCACATCAGGCCTGATCGATCACTCGGGCGCCGATTTGTGGATTACCTCAATGAACGTGCCTTACGTGGAACAGGGAGTCGCTTTCAGCGAACGCAAGCTGAACCAGGTACGAGCCCTACCCGGCGTCGCCGACGCGCAAAAAGTTGTCGCCCACTGGGCGCAGTGGAAGCGGCACGACGGCGCCGAAGAATCGGTGCAGATTGTCGGGCTCAATGTTGACGACGCGATGGAACAGCCCTGGAACCTGGTTGCGGGAAGAGTGGAAGACTTGAAGTCGCCGGACGCGATCATCCTCGACGAACTGTACAAGAAGAAGCTCGGCGTCACGCGCATCGGCGAGGTCTTTGAAATCCGGGGCCACCGCGCTCGGGTCGTGGGCTTCACTCGCGGAATCCGCTCGTTCACAACTTCTCCGTATGTTTTCACGACCTTCAAGAACGCTCAGAGCTATACCGGATTGCGTGAGGACCAGACCCACTTCATCCTGGTCAAACTAGCGCCGGGAGCGAATCTTGAGCAAGTGCGGCGGGAGCTCCTCGATCGCGTCAAGGATGTCGAGGTCTTTACGACCGCTGAATTCAGCCACATGACGCGCTTCTACTGGATGTTCACGACCGGCGCGGGCGTGGCCGTGCTGATCGCCGCTGTGCTGGGCCTGGTGGTTGGATTCGTCGTGGTCGCACAGACTATCTATGCCACCACCATGGACCACGTGCGCGAGTTTGGAACGTTGAAGGCGATGGGCGCGCCCAACAGCTACGTCTATAAAGTCATCATGAAGCAAGCCGCCATCAGCGCGGTCATCGGCTACGTTCTGGGAATGATTGTCAGCGTGTTTGTGGTGCGTGGCAGTCAGGCAGGTGGCGCCGCCATCCTGATGCCCATGCCCATGGCCGTGGGAATGTTTTTTCTGACGCTGGCGATGTGCATCGGAGCGGCGCTGGTTTCGATTAATAAAGTGACGCACATCGATCCGGCCATGGTGTTCAAGGGATAACTGGAGTTTTAGAGATACAGGAAGCAAGAGAAAGGCAAAATGCACCCCGCAATCGCAGTTCGCCAGCTCACAAAAACCTACGCCGAGGGCAACACTGTAACCGTGGCCCTGCGCGGAGTCGACATCGATGTCCACCCCGGAGAATTGCTCATGTTGATGGGGCCGTCGGGAAGCGGCAAGACCACGCTGTTGTCGATCATGGGGTGCATCCTCACCGCGAGCTCCGGAAGCGTGCAGATTGCGGGAAAGGAAATTACTCAGTTGACGGAAAAGCAGTTGCCTGCCATCCGTCTCGAGCACGTCGGCTTCGTTTTTCAAGGATTCAATCTGTTCCCCACTTTGACCGCCAGCGAGAATGTGGAGCTGATGCTCGACCTGAAAGGAGTGGCCGCGAAATTGGCAAAAAAGCGGGCGGCGGAATTGCTGGATCAGGTTGGCCTAGGCGGCAAGCACCACAGCTTTCCCTCCGACTTGAGTGGAGGAGAGAAGCAGCGCGTTGCCATTGCCCGTGCGCTCGCGGGAGATCCCGGAATCATCCTGGCCGATGAACCAACCGCGGCTCTCGACTCTCACACGGGCAAGAACGTGATGGAGATGATGAGCGAACTGGCGCACAAGCGCGGCCGCGCGGTGGTGATCGTCACGCACGATTCACGCGTGCTCAGTTTCGCCGACCGCATCGTAAGAATCGAAGACGGAGCCATTGTCGGGATGGACTCATCGCAAATGGAGCCGGTTCCGGCCGGAATACTTGCGCACAATTTCTCGCAACCTGGCTTGAACGAGATCGCAACCGAATCTATGGAGTCGCTGTCATGACCGAAAACATTTTTCGTGGGAGCTTCGTAAGAATAAAGAACAGAACGGCGGTCCTCATCGGCTTGGCTGCCTTCCTGCTGGCTATGTCCCTGGTGTTTGTATCCCGCCGCGGGCGGGAAAATGCCGCCGCAGCGGCGGCGCCGGCCATCCACATTCCAGCTCTGATCGCCGGTCCCGGACGCGTAGAGCCGTACTCGGAAGACATCAAGATCGGCTCCGAGCTGAGCGGCCGGCTGAAATCTATTTTTGTCGAGGAAGGAGACGCGATTCGTCGCAGTCAAGTTCTCGCCGAACTGGAGAACGCCGACTACCGGGCACAGGTCGACTCGGCAAGGGCCAGTGTCGTGGCCAAAGAAGCGGCCCTGCGCAAGGTGATCAACGGGGCTCGCCACCAGGAGCGCGATGAAGCGTGGTCCTCGGTGGACGAGGCTCGGGCGGTGATGGAAAACGCGCAATCGGAATGGCGCCGCCGCCAGCAACTTTTCGCCGCGGGCGTGGTTTCCCGGGAGGAGCTGGATCGTTACGCGCGCGAGGCCGATGTCGCCAAGGCGAAGTATCAGGCCGCCGTCGAGCAACACTCTCTGGTCGACGATCACGCCCGCGAGGAAGACCGCTCCCTGGCCGAAGCCGACTTGCAGCTGGCAAAGTCGCAGCTCGAAGAAGCGCAAGCGCGCTACCAGAAGACTTTCATCCGCTCGCCCATCGATGGCAGCGTGCTGCGCAAGCATCATCGCGGCGGAGAGAGTGTCTCGAATTCTTCCACCGTTTCCGATCCCATCCTGACAATCGGTGACCGGAAAACCTTGCGCGTGCGCGTGGATGTGGACGAAACCGATGTCAGCAAAGTGCGGATCGGGCAAAAAGCCTACGTCACGGCCGACGCTTTCGGAAGACAGAAGTTCTGGGGACGCGTGGTGCGCGTGGGCCAGCAGCTCGGCCCAAAGAACGTTCGCACCGACGAGCCGACGGAGAGAGTGGATAAGAAGATTCTCGAGACGCTGGTCGAACTCGATCCCGGTACGCAACTGCCCGACGGCCTGCGCGTGGACGCCTTCATTGTCCCCGACGCTAGCGAAGTGGCGGAGGCTCAACCGAGCCGCTTCTAGTCATCGTGCGCGGGAGCTGACTGTTTGAGCTCTTCTAACTATGGGCAGGTTTCAAAGGCAACTAACCATGTTTCACGAACTTCAATGCGGCAGAGTTCATGCAATACCGCAGGTAGGTAGGTTTGGGACCGTCATCGAAAACATGACCCAGGTGCGCCTCGCATTCGGTACAAGAGATTTCATCCCGGCTCATGCCTAGGCTCGTGTCAATTGCTTTCCGGACATTTTCTTTCGCGATGGGAGCCCAGAAACTCGGCCACCCCGTTCCCGATTCAAACTTCGTGTCAGAACTGAATAATGCGTTGCCGCAGCAGATGCACCGATAGAGCCCTTTGTCGTGCAGGTTGTAGGTATCGCCAGTAAACGGTCTTTCCGTCCCTTGCTTGCGCGTAACCTCAAATTGCAACGGCGTCAATTGCTGCTTCCACTCGGCGTCCGTCTTTCGAACCTTCTTGACGCGGACCGGACCCAGGTTTTGGCCGGAGTCGCTGAATTGGATCACCGTCACGGTGTCTTTATCATCCGATTCGTTGGACTTCGCAACACCCAAACTCGCGCCTCTGAGCCATGTAATCAGGCTTGCTCCGGCGACTACGGAATTCGCAAGGAAGTTTCTGCGGTTCATCTATCTCTCCGATCTCCAACATTACCCAAACGTGAAGGCAAACGCCTGCACGCCTGGATCGAGGAACTCAATTTCGAACGTTCTGTCTTCCACCGTCCCCTTTTGCCGGATGAGCTGGTGCAGGCGGTGTTCCTGAACAGTGCCGGTACCGTTCACGTCGGCGTCGCTGCCGTGGTCCTCGCCGGGTGGCGTGCCGTCAAGCGTAATTTTGAAACGAACAGGCTTGCCGTCCTTTGCCGGTCCCAGCACCAGGTGGAGGTCGCGCGCATGAAACCGAAACGCGATTTTTCCGGGAGCCGTCTCCAGCACAGCACTTTCCGGGCCCACTCTCCAAGTCCCGGCCAACCCCCACTGATTGAGAGAAAGTCTGGGGAGCAGACTATAGGCCTTGCGGGAATCCGGCGCTATCTGCGCAGTGGAAGCAAAGTGCTCGGCGCGGTGGTATCCGATGTAGGTTTCTGGTGAACGAACGCTCCCGTCATCTGGAGCCGCTTCCACGCCTTTTGCAGAGACGTTGATTACGCCCGCTGAAAGTGTTCGTGCACCGTTCTCCTTAAGAAGTTGCTGAATCACTCGCTCGGACTCGTCGTACTGGCCCTCGCCGAAGTGGTGATATCGAATGCGCCCCTTGCCGTCGATGAAGTAGTGTGCCGGCCAGTATTCATTGTTGAAGGCTTGCCAAATCTTGTAGTCGCTGTCGATGGCCACGGGATAGGTGATCTTTAAATCGCGAACGGCCTTTTCTACGTTGGCGAGCTCTTTCTCGAAGGCGAACTCCGGTGTGTGCACTCCGATGACGACCAGACCAGCATGCTTATATTTCTCCGCCCACCCTTCCACGTATGGCAACGCGCGTAAGCAGTTGATGCAGGAGTATGTCCAGAAATCGATAAGCACAACTTTACCGCGCAAAGAATCGCGGGTCAGCGGAGGTGAGTTAAGCCAGGCAATCGCTCCGTTCAGATCCGGCATTGGTCCTTCATCGGCAAGAACGGGGTTAGACTCGGCTGCACTCGCCGGAAGAACTACGGATTTCCCTGGGCCGAGTGCCTTGATCAAATGCGCTTCAGCCTTGGAGGTGTTCACGAACGAGAACTTTGTAAGCAGGTTCGTGTCCCACCCGAGCGCAATGGCTGCCACTCCCAGGATGACCGCAATACCGAGGCCACGGCGTATCCAGATCTCAAACGACGAAGAACGTTTTAGGGCGGAAAAAACCTTGTTGCCTGCAAGAAGCGCAATTGCGAGAGAAGCCGCGGCGCCCAATGCAAAAGACAGCAACAGGAAAGATGAACGGGCGCTTGGGCCCTGAATCGCCGCACCGGTCAGGATCAGACCCAGGATAGGGCCCGCGCAGGGAGCCCAAAGTAAGCCGGTGGAAATTCCCAACACAAATGATTTGCCGATGCTGTGCTCCGCCGAAGGAGTGCCCTGCAGCCGGCCGCCCGCGCGTACCAGCGGTCGAGTCAATGCTTCGGCAAGCGATGGAAACAGCAGGCTGACTCCCAGGACAAGGAACACGATCATCGCCACATAGCGTCCGCCTTGGTTCAGGCGCACTACCCAGTGTCCGCCGAATGCGGCGGCGATTGCTACAACCGAAAATGTCAGCGCCATGCCCGTGAGGAGCGGCAACCCGGAGCGGCGAAAGGGTTGGTCGGCGCGCGCAAACACGAATGGGAGTACCGGCAGAATGCACGGACTCAAAATCGTAAGCACGCCGCCAACGAAAGCTAACAAGTAGATCAGCATGGTGTTTGTCTTCTGTCCAGCTACTTCTTATAGAGGCCTGGAAGTTGCTGGCGGAGATGCTCCACCTTGGGCGCATCGTTGATCGCGATGTATGGGTTGTCAGGATGAAGCGTAGCGTAATTCTGGTGATACGCTTCAGCTGCGTAGAACGCTTTCAGCGGAACCACCTGCGTCACGATCGGCCCATGAAACAACTTTGCCTGTTCAAGTTGCGAGATGTAGGCCTCCGCGATGTGCTTTTGTTCTTCATTGGCGTAGAAAATCACCGAGCGATACTGGCTGCCAGTGTCCGGCCCCTGACGATTGAGTTGTGTGGGGTCGTGAGCCACGGAGAAGAACACTTTGAGCAGTTGGCCGTACGAAATCTGCGACGGGTCGAAGGTAATCTTCACCGACTCAGCGTGACCCGTCGTTCCGGTGCTCACCTCTTCGTATCCGGGTGCGGCAACCGATCCCCCGGAATACCCCGAGGTCGCGTTTCTGACGCCCTTGACATGCTGGAAAACAGCTTGGATTCCCCAAAAGCAACCGCCGGCGACCACCGCGGTTTGCTCGCCTGATTTCGCGGCCAGAGTGATATCAACAGTCGGATCGGGAAGAGCAATGCCACCTCCGGTGGCGTTGGCCCGGTTCCAGGTCACAGTAGCGGCAAGAATAAGGACCGCGACCAGAACCGCGATCTTGCCAACCACTGCAGAATTCTTAGCGTCAACCCTCATGCAGCACCTCACCGCCAATTGGATTCTCATCCGCCGCGAAAGTTACACTTTCGAGCGCTGGGGCCGAAAGGATCAGCCCGCGCGCCGGGCGGAGCGCGATCTGGTTTCGAAAGTGTGGCTATGGCTCTCCCCATGCAATGAAACCTAAGTTGCTGTACGCTCATCACATCTCATCTGCGCAGCTACTAATGATTTTGAAGGAGTGAGGCGAATGCGTATCCCCTGGTTTTTGCTCATCATCGTGTGTGTCTTAGTCGGCGCGGTTCAGCCTGCCCTGGCCCAGCAAGATTTGCCCAATCCCAGCTGGACTGCGGTCAGCAACGAGTTCACAAATCTGTTGCTGCAGGTCGAGATGAAACACGATCCGGTGTCCGGATCGCGCCAGGGGCTGAGCGAATACGATGAGTTGATTCCGCAGCCCACCCTGGCCGACGAAGACCAGGAACGCAAGGAGAACGAGGAAGTTGTGGCCAAGTTGAAGGCTGCGCTGCCCCAACAGAAGCAGAAGAAAGTGGCGCAGGACATTGAGATCGTCATCCGCAAGATGGAGTTGCAGTTCAGGCTGCAAGATTTTCAGCGGGCGCACGAAGTACCTTTTCTCAACGCCAGCAGTATGACATTCAGCGGCGTCCGCGTGCTGCTTGACGAACAGACACCGGCAGATCGACGTCCCGCCGCGGTGGTGCGCATCCGCAAGTACGCTGGTCTGGAACCAGGTCTCAGGCCGCTCACCCAAATCCTTGAAGAGCGTTTGACCATGCAGATGTCAAAGCCGGCCGTCATCTATCCCTCCAGAAGAGAAATGGAAACCGAACTGGCACGCAATTCCAATTATCTGGATGGCATCACGGCGCTGCTGAAACAGTACAAGCTGAGCGGATGGGAGGAGCCCTTAGCGAAATTGAAGAGGCAACTAACCGACTACGACGCCTGGCTAAGGGCCGAGGTATTGCCCAAGGCGCGGAACGATTTTCGTCTTCCGCCCGAAGAGTACGCGCTGATGCTGGAAGACTACGGGGTCGACATCCCACCGGACCAGATAGTCGCCATGGCCCACAAAGGTTTCGACGAGATCCAGGCGCAGATGAAGCCAATTGCGGCGCAGATCGCCAAGCAACGCAAGCTGCCTTCGAGCGATTATCGGGAAGTGGTCCGCGAATTGAAAAAGGAGCAACTGGTAGGCGACGCGATCCTGCCTTTATACCAGGACCGCCTGAAGCAGATCGAAGACATTATCCGCAAACAGAATATCGTCAGCTTACCCGACCGCCCGGCACGCATCCGCATTGCCACGGCGGCGGAAACTGCGCAGCAACCGGCGCCCCATATGGTGCCGCCGCCCTTTCTGCACAACACCGGACAAAAGGGTGAGTTCGTACTGCCCTTGAATATCCCCGCCGGTCCAGGACAGAAGTCTGCGCAGAAGTATGACGACTTCACCTTCGATGCGGCAGCCTGGACGATTACTGCGCATGAGGCGCGGCCTGGGCACGAGTTGCAATACGATTCGATGCTCGAGCATGGAGTATCCCTGGCGCGCGTTCGCTACGCTCACAACAGCACAAACACTGAAGGATGGGGCCTGTACTCCGAGTATCTCATCCTGCCCTACATGCCTCTGGAAGGACAGCTGATTTCGCTGGACTATCGGCTGTTGCGCGCGGCTCGCGCATTTCTCGATCCCGAACTTCAGGCAGGCAAGATCACTCCCGAAGAGGCGAAGCGCGTGCTGGAGCAGGACGTTGTGCAATCGCCGGCGTTCGCCGAGGAAGAAGTCGAGCGATACACATATCGCGGCCCCGGCCAAGCCAACAGCTACTTCTACGGGTTTACCAGGCTGACCGCGCTTCGTAAGGACGTCGAGCAGGCAATGGGAGCAAACTTCGACCAGAAACGCTTCCACGACTTCATCCTCGCACAGGGCTTACTGCCGCCGGACATGCTGCGCGAGGCAGTTATGCAGGATTTCGTTGGTAGGAAGCACGACGCACGATAAGTGGCCAGCAACATTCGGCAATGCACACAAAATGCAAAATAACAATCCCAAATAAGGATGCTCCAAAATGGGAGTACTTCAGTAACTTGTAGTCATAACTTTCGTAAAGCATGATGCCCCCATGACGAGATCGGGAGAAATCCTAACTCTCGTGTGTCAGGGGGAATTGTGAAACGTGCAACGGTGGCGCTGTTACTCTCGGGATTGATCGCTCTTCTTACTCTGGGTTTGTCGGGTTGCGGCAGCGGCTCTTCTTCGGCGCCACCGGCCATCGGGGTTAAGTTAACACCCAGCGGCACAAAGAGCGTCGATCAAGCGCAAACGGTTGCCATCACCGCCGCGGTTGCGAACGATTCGAAAAATGCCGGCGTGACGTGGACCGTTTCGGGTACTAACGGTTCGCAGGGCACGCTGACTAACACCTCCACCACCGCGGCCACTTACAATGCTCCTGCCTCGGTGACCAGCGCGTTCACGGCAACGGTTACCGCGACCTCAGTCACCGATACCACGAAATTGTCCACCTTGACGCTCAACGTCAACCCTCTGCCCAGCATCACGACAACTTCTTTGGCTGCTGCAACGGCGGGGACCGCCTACAACGCCACGCTGGTTGAGACCGGCGGAAGCAGTCCGTACACATGGAGCGTCACCCAGACGCCGCCAGCTGAGAAAAGAGCGCGGGTTCGCCCAGCCGTAGTAGGTTCTTCGACGCTACCCGCGGGATTAAGTTTGAACAGCAGCACGGGAGTAATCAGCGGCACGCCGACCGGCGGAGGCAGCGGCTCCTACACCTTCACGGTCACCGATGCCACCGGCATGACCTCCTCCCAAGCGATTACCCTTACCATCAACCCACCTCCGGCGTTGACCGTCACGACTACGACCTTGCCGGCGGCAGTGATGGGCACGGCATACCCCCAGACGCAGCTAACCGCGACCGGTGGAGTTCAGCCCTACACGTGGAGCGTTCCGCCGGGAACTTTGCCTGCCGGTTTGACCTTGAGCAGCGCGGGCGTGATCTCGGGCACACCAACCGGACTTGTCACCGGCCCCATCGGCTTCACCGTGACCGTGACCGACGTGGAGACCCCGACCAACGCCACCGCCCCCGCCAGTCTGAGCATCGCGGTTAGCGCGCCGCTGTTGAGCGTTACGACGTCATCGCTCCCCGGCGGAACCATGAACAACGTATACAGCAGCCAAACGCTGCAAGCGAAAGGCGGAGTGGGGGCCGACACCTGGAAGTTGGCATCGGGCAGCAGCCTTCCCGCCGGTTTGACCTTGAGCCCCACGGGTGTGATCGGCGGTACGCCGAGCGGAAATTTTGTCGGCCCCACCAATTTCACAGTGGTTGTGACCGACTCCGAGACACCTACAGCGCAGACGGCGACCGCCGGCCTGAGCATCGCGATCACGGTAGCACCGCTGACCGTTAGCACGTCCGGTGCGCTGACGACAGGTGTCGCCAATTCTGTTTATCCGGGTGTGACCTTGCTGGCCACCGGCGGCATCCAGCCTTACATCAACTGGTCCGTCGTCGGCGGCAACACCAACCTGCCGTCCGGGCTGACTTTGAACCCCTCCACGGGAGTGATCTCCGGCACGCCGACCACGGCTGGAACCACGAACTTCACCGTAACCGTGACCGACTCGGAAGCGACGCCCAAGACAGCCACGAGCGCCACCCTAAGTATCACAGTGAATCCAGCATTATCGGTGACGACCACTTCGCTGCCAGCGGGCGTGGTCGGCACGGCCTACGCCACTGGTACAACGCTGCAGGCCGCGGGCGGCACCTCGCCCTACAGTTGGTCGATTACAACCGGCAGCCTGCCCGCCGGGCTGAGTTTGACCCCGAGCACCGGCGCCATCACTGGCAAACCTACCGGTCCGGCTGTGGGCACAATCAGCTTCACGGTCACCGTGACCGATTCCGAATCGCCTTCGAAGACGGCGACGCAGAGTCTGAGCATTGTCATCACCGCACCGCAGCTAACCGTCACCACGACCACGGCCAGCCTGCCCACGGGCGTGCTCGGCAATACTTACAGCACAACGCTCGCGGCGAGCGGCGGAGCTGGTGCCTACACTTGGGCGGTGACCGGCGGCAACGCCAGCCTGCCGCCGGGCTTGACGCTGAACACCGCGACGGGCGTGATCTCCGGAACGCCAACCGCGACGGGCCAAACGACCTTCACCGTTACCGTGACCGACTCGGAGACTCCGACAGCGCAAACTGCGTCCGCGAGCCTTACTATCTCCGTCAACAACAGCGCACCATTAGGCATAACCACAACCTCGTCTCAGCTACCCACCGGCGTCACCGGCACCGCATATCCCTCAACGACACTTCAGGCCAGCGGCGGAGTGACGCCCTACACATGGAGTTACACGGGCAGCTTGCCGACGGGCTTGAACTTGTCCGCCAGCGGCGTTATTACCGGTACTCCGACTGCAACGGGGACCTTCAACTTCACAGTCAAAGTCACCGATTCGACCAAACCAACCGCGAATACCAAGACTGCCAGCCTGAGCATCACCGTCGATACCCCCATCACCGTCACTACGACTTCGCCGCTGCCGACCGGCTACGTTGGATTGGCCTATTCGCAGACGCTCGCGGCTACGGGCGGTTCGGGCAAAGGCTACACTTGGGCCGTGACCAGCGGCTCGACGCTGCCTGCGGGATTGACCCTCTCCGCGGCAGGCGTTCTGAGCGGCAAACCCACGACGGTGGGCAACCCAAGCTTCAGCGTTACGGTGACGGATTCGGCTTCGAACACCGGCACTGGGACGCTTTCCATGACCATCAAGGCGGGGGTCAGCATCACCACTCCCACCCCGCTGCCGACGGGCTACGTCGGATCGGCCTATTCGCAGATTCTGACTGCCACGGGTGGTTCGGGCACAGGCTACACTTGGGCGCTGGCCAGCGGCTCGAACCCGCTGCCTGGGGGATTGACCCTCTCCACGGCAGGCGTGCTGAGCGGCAAACCCACGACAGTGGGCAACCCAAGCTTTAGCGTTACGGTGACGGATTCGGTCTCGAACACCGCCACAGCAGCGTTTTCCATGACCATCTCGGCCGGGGTAACTATCACTACGGGAAGCCCCCTGCCGGCGGGCTACCAGGGAGCAGCTTACCCAGCGACCACATTCGCCGCCACGGGCGGCACGGGCGCGGCATACAGTTGGACCTGGGCAGCAGCCAGCGGTTCATCATTACCGGCAGGGCTGAACCTCTCAACAGGTGGCCTGATCTCTGGGATTCCGACCGCGGCAGGCACATTCAGCATCGTTGTGACGGTGACGGATTCGTCACTCAATACGGCCTCAGCGACCTTCTCGCTGACCGTCGAAGCCACGCTCACTATCACCACCACAAGTCCGCTGAAGACCGGCGCCGCAGGCGCGGCCTACTCGCAGCAGTTAGCGGCGACGGGCGGCACGGGCGCTGGCTATACCTGGAGTATTAATGCTGCGGGAAGCAGCAGCCTTGCGGCAATTGGCCTGGGCCTTTCCTCAACAGGTCTCGTCTCCGGTGCGTCCCCGTCCCTCGGAAGCGCCAACTTCACGGCTACGGTGACCGATTCGGCCAGCCACACGGCGTCACTCCCGTTCACGGTGACGATCAACAATCAGCTGACCATTACCACCACAACTCTCCCCGCTGCGACCACGGGAGCGGGCTATTCGCAGACACTTTCGGCAGCGGGCGGCTCCGGCACGGGCTACACTTGGTCGGTTTCGGGAACCAACAACCTTGCGGCCTTCAATCTGAGCCTCAACAGTGCAGGCCTAATTTCGGGTACGCCGGCGACCACCGGAACGGCC
>Ga0116134_1001096_pt1 | contig 13803 bp, 12 predicted proteins | sample June2015DPH_19_5_FD_89737 | JGI IMG/M metagenome (GOLD analysis project Ga0116134, IMG submission 89737) | Peatland microbial communities from SPRUCE experiment site at the Marcell Experimental Forest, Minnesota, USA - June2015DPH_19_40 | ecosystem: Environmental > Terrestrial > Soil > Wetlands...
ACATGGCCTGGAAAAGCGCGGCGGCAAGCGCGCGCTCGCCACCATGTGCGTCGGCGTCGGGCAAGGCGTGTCGCTGGCGCTGGAGCGGGTTTGATCTCTGCACAAAGCGGAGGTTGTCCCAACGTCAGAGGATCAAATAACCGGATGCCGTGCGAATAATTTACGGCACGGTCACCGGGCCGCTCGTGATGACGCGCAGCTTCCAGTCCTTGGCCGGCGTGGCGTCGAGCTCGAGGTTGCCGGAAATGTAATAGAGGCGCTGGGTGTCGGCGCCCCTTGCCGTGCAGAAACGGTCCTGCAAAAAGAACGGCGGCGTCGGCTGGTAGTACAGCGTCGCCTGAACTGCGACCGGCTTGCTTTTGCCATCGAGCGCGCTGAGCGGCACGCTATAGATCAGCGAGTCGCCGCCACCGCTTCTGTAATAAGGATCGTCGCCAACGCCGACCGGATCGGTTTCCTCCGCCATGTCACCCTCGGCACCGAGCGCCACGGCGATCTTTTTGCGATCCTCCAGGCTGAGGAAACCCTGCGGCAAGAGGCGATTGTCCTTCACCTTGCCGCAGATCGACAGGAAGCTCGTGGTGAGCCATCCGGCCGGTTTCGCATGGGGCCCGCAGGTCGGTGCGCCTGTTTGCGGCGGCGTCGAAACCAACTCCTGATAGATTTGCACCTGATCTTGCCGTGTGATCTCCGCATAGTGGGGCTGGTGGTTACGCGCGTCCGGATCGATCCGCGCCGAGCAGTCGTCTTTCCACCAATACTCGCCGGCAATCGGAACGCCCTTGTCGTCGACGATGACGCCCGACGAATTGGTACGGCCTGACGACCACAACACTGTGTTATTGGCGTCGAGAACGTCGAACTCGATGAAGGCGCGGCGGAAGCCGACGCCGGACGGGAACTTGTGACCGACATTGTTGATCACGGTGACCTCGGCGCTGAGCGATTGGCCGTCGTTCTTAACGTCGCCGACCGTGATCGTGGCGGTCTTGTGAAGCGCCTGCTCGACCATCGCCGCCTCCGAAGCCGTTATGGAATCGATGCCCTGGTCCGTCAGCATCGGGTCGGAGAGGCGGATGCCAAGCAGGTCGCGAAACTGCGTGGCCATTTCCAACAGAACGACGTTCAAGCCGACCAACGTGTGCTTGGCAAAGCCGGCGCGGGCCGGCAGGTCGATGTCGTCGGAAGCGAGCGTGTTGTCGGCCTCGGGGAAATTGCTGTGCTCCTGGATGGCGGCGATTTTGCTCGGATACGGATCGCCGGCAGCTGTTTTGCTCGGCATGTGGCAGTCCTGGCACGACTGCGCCAATGATCCGGAGCCCAGCGGCAGCGGGCCATCGGGAGACACGCCGGTGCGGTAGGCGCTGAATGCCCATTCCGGATAGGTGGATTGTTCATAAACGTGTCCGACAGTCTGGGTACCGGACAAGACCGGCAGATGCACGGTGTGGCAGGTACCGCACAGTTCCGAACTCTTGACGATCGGGCTATACGCGGGATCGACGCCGAGCGCGTGATTCATCGGCTTGGTCTTTGGTTCCTCGAACGGCCCGTACAGGCGGTCCGGCGGGCCTACGAAGAAGCTGCCGGTGAAGGTTTTGGCGAAACTGCTGAGACCTGGATTGAGGCTTGCCTGGCGTTGTTGCACGCAGATGTTCTGCGGCAGGTTCCCGACCTCCGATGAGTCCTTGTTGCCGAGCACCATGTGATGGCAGGCCGCGCACGAAATACCGTCGCGCGCCAACGCGCCATAATGGGCAAGCTTGGCAACCGGATCGTCCGGTGGATAGGGCTCGGCGTTGACGGTGTCGCGAGCGAATTGCTGGCACATGCCGTTCGGATCGTGCGGCATGTCGATGCCGAATTGACGCTGGCCCTCGATACCGTGGCAACCGAGACACGTATCCTGCACGAACGGCGAGCTATCGCGATGGAACGACTGGGTTTCGCTGGCAAGTTGGGCAAAGAAGACCGGATCACGGCCGGCCAAGCCCATGGGCGTTCCGCGCCATGTGCCGTACGGCGAGATATTCAGCAATAAGTTGGCGTTGCCAGGCTCCGTCATGTCGTACTGCAAGCCGGTGCCGCCGGCGCTGTGGCAGCCGAGGCATTGGTCCGAGGTGACGAATTGGCTGGCCGCGCTCAACGGGCCGGCTTTGACCCAGACATTGTCGTAGGTCATCGGCGGCATCTTGAGAACTTGGCCGAAGGTCGGCGTAGCGCCGAGTGGGCGCAGGAGCACCGCGAAGGAAGAATTGGAGATGCCCGCCGGATGGGGCGGCACTTTAGCTTCTATCGCGGCCCTGGCGATGCGGGCGTGCAAGCCCATGCCAGCCCGCGGCCGCGTCGTGAGGGCGGGGGCCGAGCCGCCGGACGTCACGGCTGCGGTCGATGCGGCGGCAGCCGTAGCCGCAGGCGGTTGCGCACTCGGCGGCGTCTGGATCGGCGGCGGATTTTGCGACGGCGGATTGAGGTAGAAGTGTTGGCTGAGGAAGGCCAGTGGTTGGCCGGGCTCACCCTTGATGTTGCGGAGCGCGGCAAAAGTTTGGTTGTTCTTCGCCGAGGCGTGGCAGTTGGTGCAGTACTGCCCGAAGCCCATGTTGGGCGTCGGACTCTTATCGCTGGCCGGCCAGTCCACCGCCCAGCCCGAGCCGGGCCAACCGTACCAACCCCAGAACCAGCCGTCCTGCGCCACCGTGCTGTCGCGCACCATCACGGCGGCACCTTCGACGCTGGGCAGCAGATAAAGCGGATCGACGCTGCCGCAGGCCGCCGCCGGCGCCGTATACATCTCCTTGACGACGATAGCGCCGTCGGGAACCGGCCGTTCGATCGCGGGTGGCTGGCCACTCTCCGGCCGGGCGGCCTTTAGCCAATTGTAGAAGTCGGGCGAGTACCAGATCAGCACGGGCGAGTGGGTGCCGTAAGACTGGCCGCTCCATTGGCCGCCGGCATAAGTGGCGATAAACGGTCCGGTGTCGCGGATGCGTTTGTCGGATTTCCAGCCGCCTTGCACGTTGCGGTAGCACATATGCGACATGAAATTGTTGAGCACCGTTTCGTACTCGTTCAACGGCATGGTGCCCGGACGACGCATGTTCGGCTCGAGCTGCGCGCACAGGGCGAGATCTTGCGGGGTTTGCGGGCTGCTCTGCTGCTCGGGGCAGGTCGGCGCCGCGTGCGCTGCGAGGTTGGAGAACAGTGCCACCCAGACGGTCAGCGCCGCAACGGTCGAACGCGTGCGCGATACAATGGCCAGCATGCAATCCCCCCTTCTTGCAGCGCTGCGCTAACTCGAACTATGAGTTGTATGTGAGAATAGCACAGCCAATGCGAGTAGCAATATACCCGTGTGTGTGTCAGCCGCAACGCGCCGCCGAGGCGCGAGCGATTGCGCTGCTGGAAGCCGCCATGGCTTGGAAACCGCGATGGTGGTTTATGTCGAAGCCACCGTACAGCCTTCGATAAAGCTGATCCGCGCCGCGGCTTGCTCAGGCCGATTGTGCGTCAGGTCGGCACCACGGCCAGCGTGAGCGGCAACGGGCATTCTCGTCCCTTAAGGCAATCGGCGTTCTCGACATAGCGGGCGCCGCCACCTTGCGGAGACAACCTGGGAACGGTATCGCCGGCCCAATATCGACACTATGAATGTGGGCTACCTGCCTCACATTTCGCCCAGACCGACAGAAACGAAAGGAGATTGGCCCCGTGCCGATGTCTCCCGGTTACATCCCCTTCCATCCCAATCCCTCAAAACCGAAATTCAAGCCGCCGCCGGGCGCCGTCGACGCGCACTGCCATGTGTTCGGCCCTGAGAGCAAATTCCCCTATGCGCCGGAGCGTAAATATACGCCGTGCGACGCGCCGAAGGAGAAGCTGTTCGCGTTGCGCGATTTCCTCGGGCTCGACAAGAACGTCATCGTCCAGGCGTCGTGCCACTCCAAGGACAACCGCGCCATGGTCGACGCGCTCCAAGCCGCGAACGGCCGCGCCAAGGGCGTCGCCTTCGTCGGCGAGGAGGTGACCGACGACGAACTGAAATGGATGGACAAAGCCGGCGTGCGCGGGGTGCGCTTCAACTTCCTCAAGCGGCTGGTCGACTATACGCCGCGCGACGTTCTTGAGCGCATCACCAGGCGGGTGGAAAAACTCGGCTGGCACGTCGTCGTTTATTTCGAGATGCAGGATCTGCCGGAGCTGGAAGACTTCTTCACCGCGCTGCCGACAACGGTGGTGGTCGACCACATGGGCACCCCCAATATCGGGAAGGGGGTCGACGACCCGGAAAACCAGCGCTTCCATCGCCTGATGGAGAAGCACAGGAATTTTTGGGTCAAGGTGACCTGCCCGGAGCGCATGTCGATCGCCGGGCCGCCTTATGACGACGTGGTGCCGTTCGGCCGCGCGCTGGTCGAGCACTTCCCCGACCGCGTCATCTGGGGCACCGACTGGCCCCACCCCAACATGAAGAACGAAGCGCCCGACGACGGCGTCCTGGTCGATTACGTTCCCAAGGTCGCCCCGACCGCGGCGCAACAGCAGGCGCTCTTGGTCGACAATCCGATGCGGCTTTATTGGGGTTAGGCAACTCTCGCAAAACTGGAACCCGGCTTTGCGAGCCTGCTAGCTCCGCGCTAGCGCGGAGCCGCTTGTCAGATGTCGACCCGAGCTATGCGACCGCGGCTTTGGGCATGCCCGCCGGATTGGTGTCCAGCGAGGCCGCGGCTTCGATGACGAATTCGGCGACCTTTTCCGGCTGCGCAAGCATTGGCAGATGGCTCGTCGGAAGGGTCAAGGTCTTCGCGCCCATTCGTTTCGCGGTATCTTTCTCCTGGTCCGGCGCGATCATGCGATCGTTCGCGGCAATGACGAACCAACTCGGTTTCGTGTGCCAAGCCGCCATCTTGATCGGCGTTCCGAGCACCACGCCGTTGGTCGCTTTTTGCGTCGCGAACAGGAGACTTTGCAAATCCGGTGCAAGGTCCGGCCCGAAATTCTCGACCACGCCCTTTTGCGTCAGCAGAAGGAAGCCGTCGTCGATCGGTTGAATTGTGCTCAGACCGGGCGGCGTCGGATACTTTTGCCCCATGCCGCCCAGCGTCTCGCCGGCCTCTGGAGCGAATGCCGCGACATAGACGAGCCCAGCGACTTTGGCATTGTTTCCGGCTTCGGTGATAACCGCGCCGCCGTAGGAATGGCCAACCAGCAGCACCGGACCGTCTTGCGCGTTGATGATGCGGTTCGTCGAAGCTACGTCGTCCGCGATCGAGCTCAAAGGATTCTGCACGGCCACGACGTGCAGACCCTTGGCCTGCAGAAGCGGAATAAGCTTGGACCAACTCGAGCCGTCGGCCCAGGCACCATGGACGAGGACGATATTTTTCACGGTCGTCATAAAACTCTCCTGAGTTGCTGCATCGTTCAGGATTACGTCTTGGTTCATGATTGCGTCTTGGCAATCACGCCTTGCTTCAGTCTTGACGCCGCGCGAAGGCCCGCACGACGTCATCGTTCCGGAAAGATCGACGGGTCGAGCTTGCCCTTCAGACGGCGGCCAAGCTCGGCTGCGTAAGCGATCACCTGTTCGTAAGGCCGGTGATAGAGTTGGACGTTCGCGATCGCGCCGTTGGCGTCGAATGCGAGGATCGTCGTTCCGGCGATGGCGTTGCCGCGGAACGCGCCTTCCCATTCGAGACAGGTCCGCGATCCCGAGTTCGTCTCGTGGGTGAAACTGATGGCGTCGTACATGGTGCGCGACGCTTCGAAGAAGTACCGGAGATCGATCGGACCGACAATCGGTCCTGCTGCGATCGAAGTATCGAGGACGACATTCCGAGAAAACGCCGCTGCAAACTCTTCCTGGGTTGGGCGTTTGAGAATTTCCAGCCAGCCATCGCCCGGCGCTTTTGGTTGAGGATTTGCCGACATGACGGGGCTCCTGCCGCTCTATGCCGCAGCGGCAACGCGTAGGGTCGGATAGTCGGTGTAGCCATGGCCGCCGCCGCCATAGGACGTCGATCGGTCGAAGGTGTTGAGTGGTGCGCCAGTCCGGATGCGCTCGGGCAGATCCGGATTGGCGATGAACATTCGGCCGAACGCGACGGCGTCGGCCAAGCCGCGCTCGACTGCCGCGACGCCCATCTCGGGCGTATAGCCGCCTGCGGTGATGACCGGACCGTCGAACAAATGTCGGAACAGCGAAGCGTTGTCGGCGCTGTCGATGCTCGCGTCGTCGCCGAAGCCGGCGGAGGAGGCGCGCGGCTCGATCAGATGCAGATAAGCAACGCCGCGCCGGCTGAGTCCGTCGAACACGTAGCTGAAATGCGCGGTGGTGTCGGTGTCGCTGAGGCCTCCCAGATTGCCGTGCGGGGACAGCCGAACCCCCACCCGGTCCTTGCCGATGTCGTCGACGATGCCGTCCACCACCTCGAACAAAAGCCGCGCGCGATTCTCGATGGTGCCGCCGTACGCGTCGGTGCGGTGGTTGCTGCCGTCCTGCAAAAACTGATCGAGCAGAAAACCGTTGGCGCCGTGGATTTCCACCGCGTCGAATCCCGCTTCGCGCGCGTTTCCCGCGGCTTGGCGAAAGTCGGCAACGATCGCCGGCAGCTCGCCAATTTCCAGCGCGCGAGGAGTCTCGAAGGGAACTTGCCGCGACGCCGGCGTGTAGATGTTGCCGGGCGCAGCGATCGCCGACGGCGCGACCGGCAGGCCGCCGTCGGGATTGTAGGACGAATGCGACCAGCGGCCGTGGTGTACGATCTGCAACACGAACCGGCCTCCCTGCGCGTGCACCGCGTCCGCGACAAGCCGCCAGCCCGCGATCTGTTCCGTGCTGTAAATGCCCGGCATGTTCGGATAGCCGTGGCCTTGGACGCTGATCGCAGTGGCCTCGGTGATGTTCAGGCCAGCGGATGCGCGCTGACGGTAGTATTCGGCGTTGAGCGCGGTCGGGACGCCGCCTGGACCGGCACGCATGCGGGTCAGCGCCGGCATGACGATCCGGTTGGGAAGGGAGAGAGCGCCCAGGCGGAGCGGCCGGAAGAGGATGTCGGCGGACATGAACTGAAACCCTTCAAGTGCGAATCGGAAAGCGCCTTCTGTTTGCGCGGCGAATTAGCTGAAGGTAAGTTTGCCGAAGTCGAGCGAAACGAGCACCGGCTCCGGCACCTTGCGCCCCGCACCGTCGTAAGCGTAGATGCGACGCGTGCTCGGCATCTTGATCCCTTGGACATCCTTGTAATTGGTCGTGTAGTTGGCGCCGGTGGCGCCGCCGAGAATGTCCACGGTGTAGTCGTGCCGCCGCATCAGGCCGTCAGGTCCGAAATGCGTGATCTGCGTCTTTGAGTGAGAAACGATGCGATCAGGGAACGTCACCATCAGGCGTCGCCAATCCTCGCCGGATTCGCGCCAGGGCTCGATCTCCTCGCACGCGAAACCCGCGTAGGTGTAGAGAAAGGGCAGGGTGAGGTAGGTCCACAGGGCCTCGCTTGCAAAGAAGGCGACGTGGAATTTGTCCCACGGATCGTCGAATCTTTGACCGGCAAAGGCCGCTTCCGGATCGTCTCGTGTAGCGACGGGCGTGCTGTCGAACGTCTCGAACACGATGCGCTCGGGAATAAATACGCTGCGCTCGTCCGGCGTCGGAAAAGGGGTGACCGTCAGGTGCTGTTCGTGAGTGCGGACTTCAAAGACCTTGTCGATCAGCAATCCGGGCTGCTGTTTGACGTTCCAGATGGCGCCGCCGATCGAAACCTCGGCGCGCAGCTTTGTAAACGCGTCCCAGCGCTCCAAGCCGCCATGTGAGTCGATCGCGAACTCCAATAGACCCTTCATCGAATGCTCCAGATCCTTCATCGAATGCTCCTCGAGCAATTTCGAGATCGAAAAGATCGTCCGCGAAGAGCTTTGATCTGCGGGAGCCGATGGCACCCTCAGCGCAGTATCGAAACGTCGGATCAGAGTAGATCGGAGGTTGCCAGCCGATGGCATCAGCGCTGCGAGTGCGAGAACGGCGACTTCGGTACGTGGCCGTTTTGAGAGCAGCGCTCGGGCACGCGTCCGCCCGCCGCAAAATGTACATCGGGGGCTCCAAGACCAAGCACAAGGGTGTTTCGAAAATTTAGCCCGGCGGCGGCAACAGCTTCGCATCGCTCAGGCGTCAGCCGAACGTGAAGGCGTAGGCCCGCACGCCCGGATCGAGAAATTCGATCTCGAAGGTGTGATCGGTGACGGCGCCCGTCTGGCGCACGAGCTGATAAAGGCGCTGCCCGTCGACGATGCCGCGGCCGTCGGCGTCGGTGTCGGCGCCGTGATCGGCGCCCGGCGCCGCGCCGTCGATCGTGACGCGAAAATGGATCGGCTTGCCGTCGGGCGCGAGACCGAGGACGAGATGCAAATCGCGGGCGTGAAAGCGGAAGGCGATGCGACCGTCCGGCCGGTCGAGCGCGGCGTTCTCGGCACTCACGGTCCAGTCGCCGGTCAGGAACCATTGATTGAGCTGCGGCTCACCCGCCGCGTAGACATGTTGTTCGTCCGCGACGAGGCCGCCCGGCGACACGAAATTGTCCGCCCGGTTGTAGCCGATATAGGTCTCCGGCGATTTCACATCCTTGTCGTCTGGCGCCGCCTCGACACCCGACGCCTTCACGGCAACGACGTCGGTCGAAAAGCCCTTGTCGCCGGCTTCGGCGAGGAGTTCCTGAATGACGCGTTCGGACTGATCGTATTCGCCTTCGCCGAAATGGTGATAGCGGATGCGGCCCTGCGCATCGATGAAATAATGTGCTGGCCAATATTCATTGTCGAACGCGCGCCAGATTTTGTAGTCGTTGTCGATCGCGACCGGGTAATCGATTTTCAGTTTCGACACCGCCGCGCGCACATTGTCGATCTGGCGTTCGAATGCGAATTCGGGCGTGTGCACGCCGATCACGACCAGGCCGTGGTCTTTGTATTTTTCCGCCCAGGCTCTGACGTAGGGTATAGCGCGCAGGCAGTTGATGCAGGAGTAGGTCCAGAAATCGATCAGGACTACTTTGCCCTTGAGGCCCGCGGGCGTCAGCGGGGGCGAGTTCAGCCAGGCGGTGGCGCCAGCGAGCGACGGGAAGCCGCCCTCGACACCGAGATTGACCCCTGCGACATCCGGGTTCACACCGCCGGCCTGCGCGGACGGATGCAAGCGATCGAGCAGCCCCTGCTCGAGCGCGGCGGTGCCGCTGAGCGAAACCCGGGTCAAAAAGCCGGTGTCGAAGCCGAACGCGATCGCCACCACGGCGATCAGCACGGCAACGCCGAGGCCGCGCCTTATCCATTCGCCGAGCCCGAGCGACCGCTTCATGGCGGCAAACACCCGGCCGCCGACGGCAAGGGCGAGCGCGAGCGATGTCGCGGCGCCGGCGGCGTAGGCGAAAAGCAGCAGCGTTGTACTCACGCTCGCGCCTTTAAGTGCGGCTCCGGTCAGGATCAGTCCCAGCACCGGGCCCGCGCATGGTGCCCACAGAAAGCCAGTCGCCACGCCGAGCAGCAGGGACGACACGATCTGAGAACGGTCGGTCTGGCCCTCGCGCTCGGCCGAAGCCGACAATTTGGCGCCGAGCCGGACAAGCGGCTCCATGGCGCGGTCGGCGAAGCTCGGCAAGATCAGTGTCAGGCCGAACACGGCGAGCAGCGCGATCGCGACATCGCGGCCGACTTGATTGGCCTCGACGACCCATCCGCCCGCGACCGCCGCGAACGTCGCGATGACGGCAAACGTCACGGCCATGCCCACCAGCAGCGGCAGGCCCGACTTCAGGAATGGCCTGTCCGCCCGTGCGAACACGAACGGCAGCACGGGCAGGATACAGGGGCTGACGATGGTCAAAACGCCGCCGAGATAGGCCAGAATCAATACCGTCATGATCGCCTCCTGTCGCTGCAGCCGTCTTTGATCGCACGGAATAACGAAGCCCACGCTATGTTGTCAGGGGGATAGCGGCGCGACACGGACATGTGATCCGGGCGTCGCGGCCCCGGAAGACGCAAAGCTAACTTGCGCAAACGTGGGGGCTCGTTCAGGGCTCCTGAACGCGCCGCGGCGCGCGAATTCGCAAGTTCTTAGAACGGCTTCAACATTCGTTATGCGCATTGCATTCGCGTCGACCGCTCGATATATCAACCCATCGAATTTTTCGGCTCGCCAAGCGAGGCCGCCGTTTACGGTTGGGAGCAGCGCCGATGGCTCGCAAAGCACAAGCATACGACGACATCCCGGGCACCTTCGTGTTCGACGCCGAACGGTCGCGGCAGGGATTCGGCATCAACATGTTCTGCATGTCGTTGCTGAAGGAAGAGAACCGCAAGGCCTTCAAGGCCGACGAAGCCGAGTACCTCAAGCAGTTCAATCTGACGCCGGAGCAGACCGAAGCGGTGCTCAAGCGTGACTATAACCGCATGCTCGAACTGGGCGGCAACATCTACTTTACCGCCAAGCTCGGGGCGACCGACGGCCATTCCTTCCAGCACCTCGCCGCGCTGATGACCGGCTCCACCCAGCAGGACTACGCGTCGATGATGCTGGCCGGCGGCCGGTCGGTCGAAGGCAACCGCTCGCGAACCGGAAAGAATGAGCCTTCCAAGCACCTCGCCGGCACGACGGCGCGAAAGAAGTCGAGCGCGGCGACGCGCCGCGCGGCCGCCGCCAAGCCGAAGGCAAAAGCCAAGAGCAGTGACAAGAGCAAGCCCAAATCCAAGTCGGCAAAATCAGCAAAACGGAAGTAGAGACGTGGCCAGGATCGTAGCAGGTATCGGTTCATCGCACGTGCCCGCCATCGGCGCGGCCATCGACCTCGGCAAGACCGAGGAGCCCTATTGGAAGCGCGTCTTCTCCGGCTTCGAGAAATCGAAGGAGTGGATGCGCGAGACCAAGCCCGATGTCGCCATCATGGTCTACAACGATCACGCCACGGCGTTTTCGGTGGAGATGATCCCGACATTCGCGCTCGGCTGCGCCGCCGAGTTCCCGCCCGCCGACGAAGGCTGGGGCCCGCGGCCGGTCCCGGTGGTGCAGGGTTATCCGGCGCTCGCCTCGCATATCGCCCAATCGGTCATCCTCGACGAGTTCGACCTGACGATCTGCAACAAGATGGAAGTGGATCACGGCCTGACCGTGCCCATGAACCTGCTGTTCGGCAACGTGGGGCAGGATGGTCACTGGCCCTGCCCGGTGATCCCACTCGCGGTCAATGTCGTCATGTACCCGCCGCCCACCGGTCATCGCTGCTTCATGCTCGGCAAGGCGATCCGCAAGGCGGTCGAATCGTATCCGGAAGACCTCAAGGTCGTGATCTTCGGCACCGGCGGCCTGTCGCATCAGATCAGCGGGCCGCGCGCCGGTCTGATCAACAGCAAATGGGACAAGGCGTTTCTCGACAACCTCTCCTCGCACCCGGAAAAGCTGGTCAAGATTCCGCATGTCGACTACATGCGGGAAGCCGGCGCCGAAGGCATCGAGATGGTCATGTGGCTGATCATGCGCGGCGCACTCGACGACAAGGTGGACGAGGTCTATCGCTTCTACACCGTGCCGGCCTCCAACACCGCGGTCGGCCACATCATCCTCGCGAACAAGCCGAAAGGCGCCCGGCGCGCCGCAGCGCCCAAGGGAGCGCCCAAGCGCCGCCCCGCCGCCGCGAAGCCGAAGGCCAAAGCCCCGGCCCGACGCGCCGCAGCGCGGGCGAAAGTCCAGACAGTTCGCGGCTAGGCCGTCATGGCCGGGCTTGTCCCGGCCATCCACGTCTGGGCGCTCGCCGCGCGCGAAAACACACAAGAGGTCCGTGATGAAGATCTGCGTCGCCGGCCAGGGCGCCTTCGGCCAAAAGCATCTCGATGCGCTCAAGCGCATTCCCGACGTAGAGGTCACCTCGCTCGTCGGCGGCAATCAGGACTCCACCGCCCAGGTGGCGAAGAAATACGGCATCCCGCATTATACCGGCGACCTTTCCGAAGGCATCAAGCACGCCGACGCGGTCATCCTCACTACGCCGACCAAGATGCACTTCCGCCAAGGCGAACAGGTCATGCGCGCCGGCAAGCACGTGCTGGTCGAAATTCCCGTGACCGACAGCGTCGAAGACGCCGAGGCATTGGTGAAGATCGCCAAGGAGACCGGTGTCGTCGCCATGGGCGGCCACGTCCGGCGCTTCAATCCCAGCCATCAATGGGTGCACAAGCGCATCGTCAAGGGCGAACTGAAAATCCAGCAGATGGACGTGCAGACCTATTTCTTCCGGCGCAAGAACATGAACGCCGCCGGCCAGCCGCGCAGCTGGACCGACCATCTGTTGTGGCACCACGCCGCCCACACCGTCGACCTGTTCCAGTATCAGACCGGCGAGACCATCTCGGATTGCTACGCCGTGCAGGGGCCGATCCACCCGCAGCTCAATATCGCCATGGACATGGGCATCGTCGCCAAGGTACCGTCGGGATCGATCCTCACGCTGTCGCTGTCGTTCAACAATGACGGGCCGATCGGCTCGTTCTTCCGCTACATCTGCGACAACGGCACCTACAAGGCCTATTACGACGATCTCTCCGACGGCAAGGACAACAAGATCGATCTGTCGAAGGTCGACGTCTCGATGGACGGCATCGAGCTCGAGGACCGCGAATTCATCGCCGCGATCAGGGAAAAGCGCGAGCCGAACGGCAGCCTCGCCCAGCTTCTCCCTTGCATGCACACGCTCGGCCGGCTCGAGGCCATCATCGACCCGCAGCGCAAGGCGCATGCGTGAGCATCGGTGCGACGCGCGCCCGTCGGACGAAACGCTTCACAGCGCGTAGATCGCAATCCCCAGTGCTCGAGCGCAGGCGTTCATCCGCTGGTCATAGCTTGCCAATTCGAACGGCTTCGCCGCGCCCACGCAGAAACATGACGGTCGCGAGATGCAGTGCGTCATGGGTGCCGACCGCGACCGGAAACGGGTCAAGGGCGCGGACGAGGACCGGACGCGTAAGATCAATCAACGTTACGCGCGTAAGGAGAGCCCTCGCTTCGTCGCCATGCGATCCGGTGAAGCCGCGCGCATGAATGCGATTCCAGAACTCGTATTCGAAGATGCGGCTGGCAACGAGCCGCTCACGCCACAGCGAAGCGGGCGGTGACCTGCCCTCGCCGAACAGGTGCGCCAGCGCGACGGAGCTGTCGATATATATCAACGAGCCTCTCGCTCACGCTCCAGATCGGCCATCAGTTCGTCGAACGGCACGGCGGGCTTGCGCGGAGGAGGAGCGCCGGGTGGCGCCGTCGCCGGTGTCAGCCAGCCCTCGCGCACGCCTTGGGCGATGAAGTCGTCTTCGCCATGCAAAGCCGTGCGGTCCGGCTGAGGCGGCACGATTTCCGCCACCACGCGATCACGGTCGGTGACCAGTACAATCTCGCCGGCGGCGGCCGAGCGGATGTATTCAGCAAGCCTGCTCTTGAGTATCTCAAGATCGACGGAGCGCATGGGCCGAAAGTAGCTACCGGAGGCTGCGGCGTCAACGCGGGCTGCCATAGAGAATTAGAACGCTTGTGGCGAAGTCTTCTGCCAACCTACGCACAGCTGCCAGTCCGCATCAGGAGGACGTGCCTTTTCGGCGCCGATGATAGACACTAACTTAGGTGACAGGCACCAAGATGGCTGCTGCCGACGGGGGCCGCATCGGGATGAAAAGGCGCGATGAATTCTAAAGACAAGCCGGCGAACGCCGCCAAACCCAAACGCGCTGCGAAGACGGAGCGGAAGGTGATCAATCTGGCGCTGCAGGGCGGCGGCAGCC
>Ga0116134_1001099_pt1 | contig 13797 bp, 15 predicted proteins | sample June2015DPH_19_5_FD_89737 | JGI IMG/M metagenome (GOLD analysis project Ga0116134, IMG submission 89737) | Peatland microbial communities from SPRUCE experiment site at the Marcell Experimental Forest, Minnesota, USA - June2015DPH_19_40 | ecosystem: Environmental > Terrestrial > Soil > Wetlands...
CAAACGAAAAAAAAATCGCCGCGACGGCCAGATCGCCGCGACCTTCGTGATCGCCTATGCGATCATTCGTTTCGGCGTGGAATTCACGCGCCAACCCGACGTGCAACTCGGCTACATCGCCTTCGGCTGGCTGACGATGGGGCAACTGCTCAGCGTCGTCATCGGGCTGATGGGCGTGGGGTGCTGGATTGCGCTGTGTTTCAACGGGGGCCCGGCCCAGGCGCCGCGGAAAACGCGCTCCCCTTCGGGTCGCGGCTAAACGAAATAGAAGTTGCCGGGCGGGGTCATTGCCCGCTGGGAGCCGTGGTATCGGTTCCATTTGGCTGGGCGGGCTTGGCCTGCGTGTCGTCGGCCAGGATATTGGTGGCTTCGACTTCAACCCGTCGATTGAGCGCCTGGGCATCGGGGGTGTATTGGCGCTGGGTCAGCGGCTCGAAGGTGGAGCAGCCCTGAACGCGGAGGATTCTCTCTTCCACGCCTTTCTGGGCCAGGTAATCCGCCGCCGCCTGCGCCCGCCGCAGCGACAGGTCCATCTTCTGCTCCTCGGTGGCGCCGTCGGGGAGATCGTCCAGCGAGGTGTGGCCTTTGACCATGACAATATTGCGATGCCCGCGAACCACTTCGCCCACGGCGTCCAGTTCGGACTTCATTTGGTCGGTCAAGACGAAACTCCCGCGGTCGAAGAGCATTTTCCCGCCCTCGGTGGCGTGATTGGACGGGCGGATGTTGGTGACCTCCGGCTCGCTTCCGACCGCGCCTTTGGGCTCGTTGTCTGTTTTGCCGCGGTGGCCTTCGCCGGGCGGATGGGTTTTGGACATCCCGTTCATGATCATCTGTATGTCCACCGGGTCCCGGCTCGTGGGGCTGGGGACATATCCGAATCCCCCGCGAATCGAGGCGGCAATCTTCACGACATAGTCATCGGATTCGCTCTCGCCCTTTTTTCCCGGTTGCGGCTTGAGCACCCACAGAATCACGAAGAACCCCATCATGAGCATGACGAGGTCGGCAAAGGTGAAGATCCACTCCGGGCATTCCTCACATTCGACGTGTTTACATTTGCAGGCTTTTTTAGCCATCCGGAATCTCTGGCCTAAGCGGCCTTGGGAATCGCCGCCTGCTGCTTGCTGCTCAAAAAGCTCATGAGCTGCATCTCGACGATGCGCGGATTGTTCCCCGCCTGAATGCTGAGCACGCCCTGGAGCATGATTTCCTTGGTGAAGGTTTCTTCGCGGCTTCGCATGCCGAGTTTTTCCGCCAGAGGGCCGGCCACCAGGTTCTGGAGAATGCAACCATAGAGCGTGCCGGTGAGAGCGATGGCCAAGGCCTGGCCGATGACGCTGGCGTCGCCGGCGAGGTTGCGAAACATGGCGACCTGGGCGATCAGCGTGGCCATGAGACCGAAGCCCGGGCCGAACTTCGCCAGCGTTCCGAAGAAGTGTTTTCCATGTTTATGGCGTTCGCCCATGGATTCGATCTCGATGCGAAGGATGCGTTCGATGATTTCCGGATCGGTTCCGTCGATGGTGAGTTGCAAACCCCGCCGAAGAAACGGATCGGGGGCCTCGCGGGCGACCGATTCCAGGGCCAAGACGCCGTCGCGCCGAGCGGTCTCGGCGTATTGCACCATCTCCTTGATGACCTGCTCGATGTGGGTTTCCTTGTTCAGGAAACATTTCTTGAGATAGGCCATGACGCCCATGACGGCGTGCAGGGGCATCGACAACATGGCGGCGCCCACGGACCCGCCCAAAACCAGCAGGATTTCGTTGGGCTTGAAATACGCGCCCATCGCCCCTTCCGAAGCGTGGAACATGGACCACAGCACCGCAATCCAGGCTAGAACCAGACCGATGACCGTTGCCAGGTCCATAACCGGTATTTCGGCAGAATCAGCCCGGCGCGATGAGAGTTATTGGACGAAGATGGCCGCCAGGGCTGAAATTACAGAATGTTGTGAGGACCGGGTTGCCGGCCCCGGTAAATCAAATGTTCAGTGCGACTCCATCGCCGCGGTGATGGTTGGGGGAGAAACCGCATCGATCACCTTTTGAAGCCGGGCCCTGCCAACGTCATCCGCCGTGGAAAGGGCATGATTCAACACCGGCAGGGATTTTGGACCCATTTCCAGAAGGGCGTGCTCCGCCTGATCCAGCTCGGTGTCGTCGGCGGCGCTAATCAGAGTTTGCACCTGCACCTTCGCGTCGTCGGCGCTGAATTGCGCCTCCGCCTGGCGGGTTGAGGAGATGGTGTATTTGGCATCGGCCAGACCCTCGGCGCCCAGGTCGTCCATGGACTCCAGGTGAACAACCGCAAAGGCTTTTAGATTGTGCATTTGTGTCGTCCGAGGATCGGGCTTGTTTTTGCTGTCACCCCATCGAAGATCGGCCTCAGGGCGAAGGAGCAGCAGAAATGATTTGCCGATCTGAGCGGTGGTCAACTGCTGGCCGCAGAGGGAGTTTCCTTGCGCGATTGGCTCCATCAAAAACCGGATGATCGAAACTGAATCTCCCGGTTTTTCTGTACCGTCGAGAACGGCCGTAACCTGAAAATCATATAGCTGTAACGATTTTACAGAACTGGACCGACTATCGTCCGCCGGCCGCGTGGCCGGTATGGTCAGCGGCAGCGGGCTGTGAATCTTGCTCAATTTCGCGACAACGACCAAATTCGACCATTGGACGGCGCGATCGTCGAGGGTATCCCGCAGACAGGCCACGCTCAGCCGGCTGGCGACCGCCAAGACCCCAATCCACGCGCCGATAACAGGCCATAAAACCATATGTTTACGCATGGTAAGCTCCGTATGGGAATAGAGTAATGTACGGAAACTACAACGCCGGAAGTAAAAATATATTGATTTCATCGTCGAGAATTAGGATAATTTGCTCTGGTCCATTTCTGTGGCAGGGAAATTCTGATGGGATCTGAAAAGCCGCTCGCTTCCGAAGGTGCGCCTGTTGCCGTGGCTCAGAAGGCGAAGCCCGCCAAAAAGCACAAGCCGGCCCAGTTGCCGCCCTATCATGTCGTCTTGTTGAATGATGACGATCATACGTACGACTATGTCATTGAAATGGTGAAGGTAATCTTCGCCTATCCCGATGAAAAGGGTTTTCAGTTGGCCAAGGCGGTGGACCGCGACGGGCGGGTTATCCTGCTGACGACGCACCGCGAATTGGCGGAATTGAAGCGCGATCAAATCCACGCCTACGGGGTCGATTCGCGCGTGGCGACCTGCAAGGGTTCCATGTCTAGCGTGATCGAACCCGCCGAGGGATGAATCACCAGACAATCAGCGGAAGATAAGGCGCCCCACTCTCGGCGGCCAATTTGGCGGTCGCGGAGTTCATGGGCATTTCCTTGGTCGCCGGTCCCTGTTTAGCCGTCGCTGATTGAGCGACCCGCGCCGTTTCCGACGGCGCCGGCAGTTCGTCGTCCCCCGCTATTTGGTAATCGACCGCACCCGTCGCCATGCTTTGATCGGCCATGGGCGTCATTTTTGGCAACGAAACGGAGATCGGGGCCGGTTGATTTCCCATGGCCCGTCTCGGGACCGGCTTGCGGTCGATGTTGAGGATAACCAGGGCCACGATCCAAAGCGCCGCCACCACCATGTGCAAACTGGGCCGAAACCCTGGTTTTCTTGGCGGTTTTGGAAGGATGACGGCAACCTTCGCCGGCGGCTCGGTCTCGTCGAGGGCGGGTTCCACTTCGGTCGGCGCCCCCGCGGCGGGATTCGCTTGCAGCGACAGGTCCATGGGCGAGCGCGGCCGCACCCGCCGAGCGACAACCGCCTCTTCACATACCGCATTCTCTTCGCCGCGCATCGGCTGCCGGGCCTCGGCATAGACCGAATCCCAACTGCTGGATGCGATCGCCGACAACAACGTCTGCAGTTCTTCTTGTCCGTAAGCAGGGGGGTCCTTCGGCCGCGGCTGCGGGCAGGGCATGTTCTCCGGGTTTTCGCCCTCACCGGGCAACAAAAGCGTGAACCCCGAGAGCGTGCCGGCAAGCGAATCGCCCGGATCGGCCGGCCGCGCCGGAGTCAGGATTTGATCGGCGATGTCCTCATCCGGCATTCCGGCATGGAAGATGATCTTGGATCGCCCGAGGCGGACGACATCATTGTCGTGTAAAACCCACGGGCCGTTGAGCCGCTCGCCGTTGAGGATCGTGCCGTTTTTGCTCTGGAGATCGTGCAGGGTCCAACTTGGCCCGTCCGGCTCCAATCGACAATGGCGGCGTGACAGGAGAATGTCGCGCAGGGTGACATCACAATCGGGAGCGCGCCCGATGACGATTCCACCTTTGAGTTCGCGGCGGTCAATCTCCTGGCCGTTGGACTTGATGACGATATAGGGCACTTCGGGATTATCGAACGGCTGAGGGGTGAAAGCTCAATTTTCACCGTGCGAGGGGCACGGCAATCGCATGTTAAAACCCCCGCTGGGCGATCTCCACGGCTTTCAGCATCGCCTTGGCCTTGTTCATCGTCTCCTCGTATTCGGTTTCCGGAACCGAGTCGGCGACAACGCCGGCGCCGGCCTGGACGTCGAAAATCCCGTTCTTCCAGACGATCGTGCGCAAGGCGATGCACGTGTCCATGTTCCCCGCGAAATCGAGATAGCCGACGGCTCCGCCGTATGGCCCGCGGCGAGTCGGCTCCAGCTCGTCGATGATCTGCATGGCCCGGATTTTCGGCGCGCCGCTGACCGTGCCCACCGGAAGGCTCACCCGCAGCGCATCCAGGGCCGTCAAACCATCGGCCAATTCGCCCGAGACGTTGCTCGTGATGTGCATGACGTGGCTGTAGCGCTCGACGGTCATCACGTCGCTGACCTTCACGGAGCCGATCTTGGCCACCCGGCCGACATCGTTGCGATGCAGATCGACAATCATGACATGCTCAGCCCGCTCCTTTGGATCGGCCAGCAGTTCCCGCTCCAGCGCGGCATCCTCCTGATCGGTCGCTCCGCGGCGGCGCGTCCCGGCCAGCGGCCGGCTCGTCACGATCCGATTGCTCACCCGGCAGAGGATTTCCGGACTCGATCCGATCAGCGTGCAGGACGGGCTTTTCAAATAGAACATGAACGGCGACGGATTGATGATCCGAAGGGCGCGATAGACATCAAACGGATCGGCCGATGAATTCACCCTCAGCCGCTGGCTGGGCACAAACTGAAAGATGTCTCCGGCCCGGATGTATTCCTTGCCGGCGCGCACGATCTGGTGGAATTGCTCGCGCGTGCAGTTGGCGGAAAACGGGAGGTTGAGCGGCCCGCTGGTATCGATTTCGCCGACGGATGAAATCGGCGGCTGCTGCAATCGGGAGACGATTTCATCGATTCGCCGGCCCGCATCCCGATAAGCGCTCTCGGCCCCGCCGGACCCGAGGCGCGCGTTGGCCACCACTTTGATCGTCTTGTCCACGTGATCGAAGATCACGAGTTCGCCATAAAGCCCGAAGAGCAAATCGGGCAATCGGCGGTCATCCTTCGGCGGCTTTGGAAGGCTTTCCTTTTCGTAATAGCGAATCGTGTCATACCCCGCATAACCCACCAGCCCTCCGGTGAACGCGGGCAGATTCGGGTCGCGGTGATAGGTTTCCGCCGGCAGGAGTTTTTGCAGATCGGCCAGCGGATCGGTGGTCGTGAATTCCTGCGGATTCTTCCCCACGTGCTGGATCGAAGCCCGTCCGTCACTCACCTGATAAACCAGTTGCGGGCCGGCGGCGATGAAGCTGTAGCGTCCGATTTTTTCTCCGCCGACGACGCTTTCCAGAAGAAACGAATGCTGCTCGCGTCCGAGCACCTCGATGGCGCTGACGGGGGTGAGGCGGTCGGCGAGGAGCTGGCGATAGACGGGAATGATCGACGCCTTGGCGGCGATCGCGGAAAACTCGTCGAAGTTGGGGAAGAACCGTCGCACGATTGCGTGCAAGGTAAGTGCAGTGGATTAAAAGTCAAAAATGGGTGACCGGCGAATTTGAGATTACAGAGCCGGGGCGTGCCGCCCCGGTGGGACCGGGCCGACACGGCCCGGCTCAGACAGAAGCGGTCTCGTAGGCAGACGTCATCGCGGCGGTATAATGATCAACACGAGTTGGAGTCCGGACACATGACCCAACCTACAACCAATAAGAATCAGATTCACAGAAGGGGGAAAATATGGCTCATTGTGATCGTGAGCCCCTTCCTGCTCATCGGCGCGTTTGTGGGGTACACGATCTGGTATCTCATTTCGACACACGAACACGATCCGGCTGGAGCATCGACGCCCGCCGACGTGACCCACTACACGTCCGTGCCGCCCCCGCCGGAAGCCCACGATATTCGGATTGCGGCCTTTGAGTACCAGCAAGCTCGGCTCACCTTCGTAAGGTTTTTAGCACCCGTGGATGTCTGCCTGAAATATGCGGCTGCGATAATGCCAAACACGACACTCAAGCCTGTGAACTGGGATCAACAGTACAGCGACCTGGGGGCGATTTATGCGGGGGCCAATAAATTACATGATTTGCGTTGGTTTGATCTTCCTTATGCAAATAGATATTGGACTGTACAGTCAGGACAACCTGTGTTCCGACAACCTTCACCGCAAAATCCGAAAGCCCCGGAGATCGTGGGTGCGGACGCAAATACAGAACAAAAAGGATATTTGACAACCGCGGTTCGTGTGGACATATCGCGCGGCGTGTTTTATTTCCTGCAGGAGAATTGATAGTCCGGGGAGATGGAACGGGGATGCAAACGATTTACCGCAGAAACCGGGACGGGGAGGCCACGTCGGCGATGGAAATCGCGGGGATTTCGATCTAGTCTGTTCCGCCATGGCATTTCAGATTTCTACGATTCGGCGGTTTTCGGCGAGGCATCAGTTGCGGCTCTATGATGGCTCGATCGAGCCGGTGCACGGCCATGATTGGACGGTGAAAATTACCGTCGCGGCGGGAAAGCTCGACTCCATCGGCGTGGTCATGGATTTTCATGAACTGGAACGACTGGCCGATATCGTGGTGGTTCCGATGAACAATCGGCATCTCAACGACTTGCCGGAGTTCGCGGCGGTGAATCCGACGGCTGAAAACGTCGCGGGGCATATCGCCTCGAAGCTCGAGCTTCCGCCGGGGGTGTGGCTGGTTTGCGTCGAGGTTTGGGAGACGCCGGAGAATTCGGCGGTTTATCGGCCGTGACGGGCTTGTCGCCCTTATTCGGCAAATGTTTGACCCGCGCTAAGCCGACCCATAGGATGAAGTACAGGCCATGAAATGTGAAAAGTGCAACAGGCCGGCGACGGTGCATCTCACGGAAATCCGTGGCGGCAAGAAGATTGAGAAACATCTCTGCGAGCAATGCGCGGCACAAGTCGAAGGATTCCCGACCAAGGCCCACACGCCGATCAATGAATTGCTGACCAATTTCGTCCTGGCGCACAGCGGGCTGGCAAAGGAGCAGCAATCGACGGTTTGCCCGGAATGCGGGATGGCCTGGGCCGATTTTGCCCAGACGGGTCTGCTCGGATGCGAGCATGATTATACGGCCTTCGACAAGGACCTGACCCCTCTGCTTCAGCGGGCTCACGAGGGGGCGACCCATCATGTCGGCAAGGTTCCGACGCGCCGCGGGGGAACGAGCGTTCCGGTGAAGCGGCAGCTTGACGTTGCCCGATTGCGTAAGGAGCTGAACCGGGCGATCGAGGCCGAGGATTACGAGCGCGCCGCCAAGCTCCGCGACCAGATTCGCAACGCCGAGGGCCAATAGGGCGCAAGCCATGAAGCTCAGCGATTTGACGTCCCAGGCAGGCGAATGGCTCCGCGGCAGCGGGCCGATGAGCGATATTGTCATTTCCTCGCGCATCCGTCTGGCGCGAAATGTGTCGGGGTTCCCGTTTCTGACCCGCTGCACGCGAACCCAGCGGCAAACGCTGGAACACAAAGTGCGGGACACGATCCTGGCGGCGCGTCTGTCTCCCAGGACGCTTTACGTCGATCTTGAATCCGCCCCGGAAATCGATCGGCAGCTCCTGGTCGAACGGCATCTCATCAGCCGGCCGCACAAAGAAGCCGAGGGTGCGCGCGGGGTGGCCGTCGGTGAGAACGAAACGCTCTCCATCATGGTCAACGAGGAGGACCACCTTCGGATCCAGGTGCTGCGGAGCGGCTTGCAGCTTGAAGAGGCCTGGGAGCAGATCAACGCGGTGGACGACCAGCTTGAGGCGACGCTGGATTTCGCGTTTCACCCGCGATTCGGCTATCTGACGGCGTGCCCGACGAACGTGGGGACGGGGATTCGCGTCAGCGTCATGCTGCACCTGCCGGCCCTGAAGCTCACCAGCGAAATCGAGAAAGTCTTTCGCGCGGCGAAGGAGCTGCGCCTGGCGGTTCGCGGGCTGTATGGCGAAGGGACCGAAGCCACCGGCGATTTCTATCAAATCTCCAAGCAGACCACGCTGGGCAAGAGCGAGGAAGAGATCATCGGCGAATTCAAGGACCTGGTGATCCCCAAGATCATCGATTACGAGCACCACGCGCGAAAGGCGCTGCTCAGCGAGCGGGCGGTGGCGCTGGACGACAAGGTTTGGCGGGCGCTGGGCCTGTTGCGCTCAGCGAGGCTGATGGAGACGGAGGAAACTCTCGTCGCCCTCAGCCACGTCCGCCTCGGCGTCAATCTCAAGCGCGTGAAGGACATCGAGATCAACAAGGTCAACGAGTTGTTCCTCCTGACGCAGGAGGCGCATCTGCAACGAATCCTGGGCAAGAAGCTGGAAGGGGACGCCCGCAAAGCCGCACGCGCCGAGTTCATCCGTCAAAGGCTCAGCGCCGATTGAATCTCCGCTATCCCATTTATTTCGTCCACCGCGGCCTGTCCGATTGGCCGGAAATGGTGGGCGGCTCGCAGTGGATCGACCCGGATCGCTGCCCGCAACGATTCATGGCGGGAGCGGATCATTGGACGATCCAAACCTTCCTGCATCTCAAACGCCGCGGCGATCCGGTGCATTTGGCAGGGGAATTCGTTCCCGGTGAGATCAACGTCGTTTATTACGACGATCTTCTTCTGAAGTCCCGGCCGGATCGCGCGTTCATCGTGGCGATTCAGCCCGACCGCCCGCGGCCCGCCGCCTGCGACGTGCGCATCGTGCAAAACAAGCTGCAGGTTCGGACCAGTAACGACCATCACGTCGTCTTCTGGCCCCAGCCCGGCCTTAGGGAGCGCGAACCATCCCGAAAAAATATCCTGCGCCGGCTCGGCTATCTCGGAATGGCGGTTTACCTGGGCAAGGCATTTCAGGACGAGGCCTTTCGCCGCCGGCTGGCCGAGCTGGATATCGAGCTGGTCATTCGCGAAAAAGATTGGACGGATTGCAGCGATCTGGATGCGATCCTGGCGGTTCGCCGGGTTTCGCCCTTCGATCTGACCATCAAGCCGGCGAGCAAGTTGATCAATGCGTGGCGCGCCGGGTGTCCGGCGCTGCTGGGGCCGGAACCGGCTTACCGGGAACTGCGCAAATCGCCCCTGGATTATTTCGAGGTCCAGTCGCCCGACGACGCCATTGCGGCCCTTCGCCGGTTGCGCGACGAGCCGAATTTGATGGACCAGATGATCGCCAGCGGCCACCGGAGAGCCGAGGAATTTTCCGTCGAGAAGATCGCGAGCCGCTGGGAAGCGCTTTTGGCCGGGCCGGTCAGCGACGCCTACGAGCGATGGCAACGGGAATCGAGGCTGTTTCGCACGATCCGTTTCGCATTCCGATCGCTGGAGCACAAGCGCCAGCGCCGCCGGTTCTTCAAGTTGATCAAAACGTGATGACCCCCGGCGCAGTTTTTCACGCCATCGCATGGCTCGAGGCCGCCCGCGTCGCGGGATCCTGAAGCGACTGGGGAATTGCCGCGCCGCGCCGACGGCGAATGAAGCTTCGCCAGCGCTTGTATCCCAGCCGGACAAAGCCGAAAAAGAAGAACAGAATCAAATTGGCGTCATTCCAGGGCATGTCGTTGGTCACCGCGCCGGTGAGCCACTTGCCGAGTCCGATCAGGTCGAGGTCGGTGATGCAGCGGCGGATGTCCTGCGGGAACATGTGAATGACGGGCCTGTCGCGGGTGATCAACCGGGGGTGCTGGACGGAAAATCTTCCGGCGAGAAAATCGCCGACCGCCCGGTCGTAGCTCACGGCGACATGTTTTCCGAGGTGATAGGTGGCGATGGCCCGGCCGTTGAACTCGATGACGACGAACTCGCCGGTCTTCTCGTCCTGAACCCAATCGAATCCACAGAGGCCGTGAAACCCGGTCATCGTCCCGATGCTCTCGGCGATCTTTTCCAGGCGAGGATCGCAGAAGTATTCGCGAACGCAGGAGGGCCCGAACGGGCCCGGCCAGGTGCGCTTGGCATAGGCGGTGGTGTGACACATCAGCCGGCCACGGCTGTAGAGCGTGTTGGTTTTGCCGACGCGGCCGTGGATCGCTTGCTGAACGACGACCGGCCCGGTATCGGATAATTTGTCGTAGGTCGGTCCCACGTCGTCGTCGGCAAGCACCTGCACGACTCCGGCCCCGGCGCAGTCCACGTCGCGCTTGAAGAACAGGGGCAGCTCGAGTTGCTCGGCCGCCGCCAGGGCCTCGGTCCGCGAGCGGCAAACGCGCATCGGCGGAATGGGAATCCTGGCCGCTTCGGCGGCTGCCATGAACGCCGCCTTGCGAAAGATCATGTCGGCGCTTTGCCATGGATCGACGGGAAAGGCGTCCTTGAGCCAACTCTGCTCGCGGCAGAGAATCCCCGCCTGAAGCGCCAACTCATCGGCGAAGATGATCCAGGGCCGCTGCCCGCGATAGGTTCCGACCAACTCGGACAGCGCCTTGGCGGCCGAAGGGGGGTCGATTGGGCAAGGGATCATCCGCTCGATGAAACGCGAGGCGCTGGTGGGTGCGTTTGGATCGCCGAGCACCGTCACCCTGCAACCCGTTCGGTACAGCATCGACGGGATTCGGGCCAGGCCGAATCGGTCTTCCAAGGCAAAAAAAATTACTTCGTGCCGGGGGCTCACTTGTTCCCGTTCGTACGGCCAACCAAAAACACGGTGGCGGGTCAGTTTAAGAGTTCTGACAGAGCGGCACCCGTATCGGGCCGGACCGGGGCGACACGCCCCGGCCCTGTAATTTCAAGATGACCCATCACCCAACCTACCCACAGTATCGCCTTTTCGGGGGTTTTGCTTAAAATGCGGATGGCGCACGGATAAGTGATTGGCCGCGATTTCCCGGCGAAAATTGTCTATATTTGTCGCACTATGTCCAGAAAGCTCATTTTCATCGCGGTCGTTCTCCTGGGCGGCCTGACTTGTTTCGGCGATTCAGTCACCGTCTCCGCCGCCATCAGTCTCAAGGAAGTCTTGACCGAAATTGCCAATCTTTATCAGACGGACACGGGGAATAAGGCGGACCTGAATTTCGGGGCCTCGGGCACGCTGGCGGTGCAGATCCAGCAGGGGGCCCCGGTTGATCTGTTCATTTCCGCGGGGAACAAGGAAGTGAACGCGCTATCGGCGGCGGGGCTGGTCGATGCGGCGACGCGGCAGGTCGTCGCCGGCAACCAACTCGTCCTGATCGTGCCCAGGGATTTTGCCGATCCGCCGGCGAAGTTCGAGGATCTGCTCGACGCTCGCTTTCGGCACGTGGCGATCGGCCAGCCCAAGGTCGTGCCGGCCGGACAATATGCGATGCAGACGCTGAAATCGGCGGGGTTGGATGAGAAGCTCTCGTCGAAGCTGGTCATGGGGGAGAATGTTCGCCAGGTGCTGTCGTATGTCATGCGCGGCGAAGCGGAGGCGGGAATGGTCTATGCCACCGACGCGGCCGCGGCGGGGGATGCGGTTCGCGTGGCGATCCAAGTCGATGAATCCACCCACGACCCGATCGTTTATCCTGCGGAGATCGTCAAATCAGGGCGATATCCGGCGGCGCGGCAATTCCTGAGCTACCTTGGCGGCGACAAAGCCCGCCAGGTATTTTTGCGCCATGGATTTACCGAGCCGACCCCACAACCGGCGACGCGAAACTAGATTCTCGAACGTCCAAAGAACGCGCTCCCCTTCGGGTCGCGGCTAAACGGTGTAGCGGTTCGAGAATTGTGCGCTTCTATTGAGCGTTTATGCATGCCCTCTGGCACCCGCTGTTGCAATCGTTGCGGATCGCTTTGCTGGCGACGGCCGGCGCGGGGCTGGTCGCCATTCCCCTGGCGTACCTGCTGGCGCGCCGGCAGTTTTCGGGAAAAGCCCTCGCTGAGACCCTGCTCACCTTGCCCCTGGTCCTGCCGCCTACGGTTGTCGGGTATTTCCTGATTGTCCTGCTCGGCCGTAACGGGCTGCTGGGCCGTCCGTTTCATTTCAGCATCATGTGGACGTGGTACGGGGCTGCCGTTGCGGCCGGCGTGGTGGCCTTTCCGCTGCTTTTTATGCCGACTCGCGCCTCCTTTGAGGGAGTTGATCGGGAGTTGGAAGACATTTCCCGGCTGATGGGCGCGAATCGGTTTCAGGTCTTCTGGCATGTGAGTTTGCCGCTGGCCGGGCGGGGAATAGCCAGCGGGTTCCTGCTGGCCTTTGCCCGGGCGCTGGGGGAATTCGGAGCCACGGTCATGGTTCTGGGCATTCGCGACAGCACACGGACGCTGCCGATCTTTGTCTACGACGAATTTGAAGAGCTTAATCCCGCCGGGTTTGTGCCCGCCGTGCTTCTGCTCTTTGGCGTCGCCCTGGTGGTGATCGTCCTATACAACCATCTATTCGTTCGGGGAAGCAAAAAAAACTAACCGTGACCAACTTCACAATCTTTCATACGTTTTATTACGTGGAAGAGTGAAGGAACCGGTCCGAGCAGCGATTTTGAAGGGGAATTTTCTGCCGGGCTGAACGGTTCATTCCATAGAAACCGCGCCGGTGGCGCGGGTTTTGCTCCCTCGGAGCGGGCGGTACGGCCGCGGCAAGGGACCAGCGGAGCACAAGACCATGATTACGATCAAGCACTTCATGGATGCAGTTGAGAAGGACGATGGCAATCGGATTTGGGTGGAACCGATCGGGCTGACGGCCGACCTCAAACAATGGTGCCAGGTCAACCACACGTTGTGCCACGTCGCTCCGGCGCGGGACTTGTGGGATTGGTTTGTCGCTCATCCGGACGGATACGAATTCTTCCGGGCGCGATACCACGAATGGCTTGGCAAAAGCCCATATAAGCCGGCGCTGCAGCAGTTGGCGTGCGCGGCCATGCGCGAGAATATTACGCTGTTGCATCAGTCGGACGACCCGGAGCACAACTCGGCGACGGCCCTGCACGAATTCCTGTCGGAACTCGAAGCGTACTGCCCGCCGGAACCGTGAAGCACCGGATGTACATCCGGTGCTACCGCGATATAGTTGAGACGTGACGGCAAGCGCTTCCCAGCCCCATTTGCTTTTGGACGGTCTGACCGATCCCCAGCGCCGCGCCGCAACGCACGTCGATGGCCCACTGCTGATCGTGGCCGGCGCCGGCAGCGGCAAGACCCGCGTCATCACGCGCCGCGTCGCCTATCTTCTGAGCCTGGGAATCGACCCCCGCTCCATCCTGGCAATTACCTTCACCAACAAGGCGGCCGGGGAAATGAAGCAGCGCATCTCCGCCGCTTCCCCCAGGCCCCTGCGCGATTGGGGCCGGCTGGATCAGCCCTGGCCGATCATCTGCACGTTCCATTCCCTGTGCCTGCGAATTCTCAAGCACTACGCCGGACAGATCGGATTGCCGCCGAATTTCACGGTTTACGA
>Ga0116134_1001101_pt1 | contig 13788 bp, 4 predicted proteins | sample June2015DPH_19_5_FD_89737 | JGI IMG/M metagenome (GOLD analysis project Ga0116134, IMG submission 89737) | Peatland microbial communities from SPRUCE experiment site at the Marcell Experimental Forest, Minnesota, USA - June2015DPH_19_40 | ecosystem: Environmental > Terrestrial > Soil > Wetlands >...
AGGCCACCAATCGTAAAGATAGATCTGCATCGGTCGCCACATGGCGACCCATCCGGCAATCGTAAGGCTCTCCCGCACGACGGCAGCCCAAGTGCCCGCCGCATGGCCCAACAACATTTTGCTGAGGAGTAGACACGCAGACAAGAACAGCAGTCCGATGAAAAGACTGGTGCGGCCTTGCCTCAGGAGCCGTTTGAACTCCAAGTCAGTAATTTGGGCACGGTGAGCAAAGTGGTTGTGGACGGCTGTTCTGATCAGTACTTTGGGGTCTTCTGCAGGCCACTGGTCCAAGTAGATACGCAATTTGAGCGCAGCGTTAGGGGAGAATTCCTGGGCCCAGCTTACGATGAACTCTTCCGCATCGTCGTCGAGATCTTTTTCAATGAAGGGAGATGGGTCCATCGAATTGAAGAGCTGGTTCATGTCGCGCAGCTTCAGACTTATGGTGTGCGGATGTTCCCGGTCCGTGGCGGCAGTGTGTGACAATGAAAAACGCATGCGAAAATCTCTGCTATCTCTACAAAGCACCAGCTCTGTGCACCAAGGGGTGGTTCCCAGTTTCCTTCGAGGCGAAATTTCCGTTACTGACTCGAAGATTGGCGAACCGTTCAGCAGCGTTTGTGTCAAACAGAGCTGGGCCTGTAGTGCTCTGCCCACGCATCTCGCTGATCGTGAGCAGCAGGAAAACTGTGCAGATCACGCGTTTCATTTAACGTCTACTCTAGACGAATATCGCGTGACGCTGCTACACGAAACGTCGTGCCAGTGCTGTGACACGCGGCAGGCTAGCGACTTGGCTGGCGCAGAGGGTGTGCAATGCGCCATTCGTCAATCTCCTGTTCGGCCCGTGCGATTTGCGGCGGTGTGAGCAATTTTCGAAGTTCTTGCGCGGTCGTGGCGCTCTCCTTCACCGAGACCTGTGCCAAAACCAACCACTTGTAGGCGGACACGAGACTGGTTCCATGGTTGCGGTCGGAGGCGAGCAGGAGTCCAAGGCGATATTGCGCTTCGGCTATGCCATAATTCGCGGCAGGTTCATAGTATTTCGCGGCGGAGGCGGCATCGACCGGACCGCCTTCTCCCGACTCGAACATATTCGCCAAAAGGAACTGGGCGTAAGGGTGTCCCCGATTGGCGGCTGGGGTCAGCCATCGGCGCGCTTCTCCCATATCTTGCGAAAGACCCTGCCCGAGCAAATACCGTGCTCCCAACCCAAATTGACCGCCGGGCTGATTCTGATCCGCCGCTTTTCTGTACCAGATGACGGCTTGCGAATAGTCCAGTCGGCCGAAGTTCTTATCTACGAAGATGTCGCCTAATTCCACCTGCGCGGTTGCATCGCCCAGCTCGGCGGCCTTTCTTAACCAGACGATGGCAGCATCGACATTGCCGCCATGCTCCGCGCGCAAGTCCCACCTTGCCAGTTCGAGCATCGCCGGAATTAAACCCTTGTCAGCGGCCTTGGTGAGCCAGAGGGTGGCCTGTGCGTCATCCTGCGGCGTTCCTTCACCACGGTGGTACAAGGCGGCGAGATTCAACTGGGCAGTTGCGTCGCCGGCCTCGGCGGCGTTGTGGAACCAAGTAGCGGCCTTAGTGGCGTCCTTTGGGACGCCATCGCCGGTGGAGTACATCAGCGCGAGGTTGGTCGCCGCGTCCCGCGATCCGTGTTCCGCCGCCTTGGTGTACCAGGAAAGCGCTTGTGTTTTGTCCGGCGGCATCCCGAAGCCCGATTGACAGAAGATTGCCATGGCTTCTTCAGCCGCGACAAAGCCACGATTTGCGGCGCGCTGCAGCAGGCGAAGCGCTTCGGCATCATTTCCCTTGAGCAATGTGCCGGCATGGTAGGCAAGCGCCAGTGTGGTCTCAGACTCGGGGTCGCCAGCCTGCGCCTTCGCTTCCAGCGGTTCCAGACCGGAGACAGTCAAAGCTCGGGCTTGGTCGAGAAGGGCATAAGCGTTGGGCTGGACGGTTGCTGTGCGCGCAATCTGCGGTGGTGGCGGAATGGTCGGCGTTGGCGGCACGGCGGCCACGGATTTGGGCGTCGCTCGATTCGATCCGAGGACATGCGGCGGCACGCTTGGCATTGGCGGCACCACTTCCGCGGATTTGGGGGCGAGTGGCTGGCTGTTCGCCGTAGGATTGTTTTCTCCGCTTGGCAGAGCGGAACTCTGAGCGCCTCTGTTTTCGCCGAGCTGGATGATGAGGTTGTTTCCGATTGAGCTGAGATTGACGACCAGCTTGTTTACGGCAATCGCGAGCTCGCGACTCTGCACGGACCTGAGTTCGATGACCACTCGCGCGACGGGGGACGCAACGCCGAGTGCGGAGGTGCTCACTGCAAGAGCTGGTCCGATCTTTACTGCAAAGCGCTGATCTGCGCCAGCCAGCCCGCATCCGGGGAAATCGAATACCAGCCGGTCCGGATGCTCGAGCCTGCTCACCTCAGGTTGCACCAGCTTACTGAACTTGACTTCCACATCAACGCTGTCAGCGTGTTCAGCAATAGATATGGCACTAATTACGGGATGCGAATTGCGCGATCCTGGACTAGCGGTATCTTGGGAAATAGCGGCAGGCGCAGCCCAGCCGGCCAAGAGAAACATAAGCGACACTGCTGCACCGATACGCATTGTTGCGGTGGACTCCGCCCCTTTGATCTTAGCGGTGGGGCACCCTAGCGTGGCATGCGGTGCACAGTGTAATCAAGTTTTCTTCTCAGCCTTCCCAGAATAGCTGCGGAAGAGTGAATCGTTTTGTGAATTGCCAATGACGTGTGAGCGTGAGACTAAGACGCGGTTGATGAACAGCGCTCGACAACACAGCTTTGCCCCGAGCGGAAACTGTGTTCGATCACCGACTACGGCCACCAGATACCACGGCCTGGGTTCCAGACTGCAGGTTCGACGTCCTATTCGAAGCGACCCAGCGCCAGGTCCGAGCGGACTTGACGCTGGGGCATCTGACAACTTCAAAAGATAAATTTCAGAGCTAACTGCAAGACGCGCGGCGACTGGGCGGCGGTGATTTCCCCGAATGTCGTACCAAAATCTCCCAACGCGCCGTCTGGAGCGCCGAAATTCGGATGATTCACCAAGTTGAAAGCTTCAGCCCGGAAGTCAATCTTTTGACTCTCGGCAAACGGTCCGTACGGAATACCGAAAGACTTGATCAGCGCAAAGTCCAGGTTCACGAACCCTGGCCCGCGGATGAAATTTCGACCGGAATTGCCATCTATGATAGGCGCCGCCGGGCTCGAGAAATTGCTCGTATTGAACCAGCAGTTCACGGTATGGACGGGACTGGAGTTGGGGCACGAGCCGCTGAAGGGATCACCAGTCACATTGGCGCGACCCTTCTGGGTGTCGCCGTCTGGGTTGGTGGCGGCGGACAGGACGGTGAGCGGGAATCCGCCATGTCTCGACAGAATTCCACTTATCGTCCATCCTCCCAGTACCTGCCGGCCAGCAAAGCCCAGCGATTGAATCGTCGGTGTCCGATACACCGCGGCCAGCTTGAACTGCTCCGCAAGGTCGGAGTCGCACTTTCCGCGGTCAAGCCAAGGTTCGGTCGGATCGGTGTAATTGCTGAAGGCGAAGCTTGCCCCAGAGCCAGCTTCGTCAATACATTTTGCCCATCGGAATCCCCCCAGGAACGAGAGGTTCGCGGTCATCCGCTTCTCCGCTGAGATCACGAGAGCATTGTAACTGGCCGTGCTGGTGCTTTCGTTGAGGATGACGGGCCCCCCATAACCACCAACAAGCATGGGGCGAACGCCATTTATTGCAGGGTTGATATCGCGCGAGTCGAACATGTGGTAACTCTCCGAGGCCTCATATCCGGTGCGCAACAGCATGCCTCGACCGAGTTGCCGCTCGACAGTGAGGTTCCACTGCAGGGTCGCTGGCGCCTGAAAGTTTGGCGAGAAGCCGACCGCATTTCCCAAGGGCAGCGCAAACACCGTGTTCGAGAGTGGCGGGTTCTGAAGCGGAGGAATGTTTCCGAGGTAGGGAGCTGCGGCATACGGATTGTAGGCACTAATGGGCGCCGCATTTACTACGGGGCCCTGGATTACTGCGCCCTCGGTGAACGGTTCGGTGCTTGTCATTTCGTTGTAAATACGGCCAAAGGGCTGGTCGTGATAGATGCCGAAACCGGCGCGCACGCTGGTTTTTCCGTCTCCGCGGACATCCCACGCCAAGCCCACGCGTGGATCGAGCAATTTCCAGTTGTTTGGGGCCAATCCGTTGGGCACACCGGGATCGCCGCGCACCAGGAATCCGGCGGGAAGATTGGGATAGCGCGTGGAATGAATGCCGGCATTGTAGTCGGGAATGTTAATTTGACTTCCTATCTTTCCGCCACCGCCGTCCGGCCAAGGCAGGAAGGGTTCCCAGCGCACGCCCAAGTTCAAGGTCAGTCGCGGCCTTACCCGCCATGTATCATTCGCATAGAGGGCAGGGCCCTTACCGCGAGGAGCTACATACGATGGCGCATATTGTTCGAAGAAGTCATTGGAACCGAGCATGAAGTCCAGAGGCGCTAGACCCGAGTAGCCATCAAACCAGCCTTGATATCCGGCAGACACATACGCTTGATAAAGCCTGCTTTGATAGAAAGGCAGCTCGCCGCCAAAATCGAGGGTGTGATTGCCCTTGATGTAGGTCCAGTTGTTGGTGATATCTGTCTGGTTCCGAGCAACATTCAGGGCCCCGTTCCAGTAGGCTCCGAACCAGCCGACTACATCGAAGCCCTCTTCAGGGTCATTGGGGGCCCAGTTGGGATAGTTTGCGCCCAAACCCACCAGGCTGTCATTCTGAAACTGGGATAAACCGGACTCTTGATATATGACCCGGCTCAGCGTTGCTCCCAGGGTGGTCAGGAGGCTGTTTCCAAAACGGTACGACAGGTTCAAGGCAGCATGCTGACTGGTAAATACCTGGTTCGCGGCGCCGCTCGAACCGCCGCTGAGGATGTTGCCGGGAATGACGATGTCAGGGTCACTGAGTCTGTCCCAAAGATAACTTGCCGATATTGTTATTCTGTCGCCAATATGGTGATCCACCTTGAAAACGAATTGGTTGTCGTTCTCCGACACCTTTGAGGGGTAATTGAATTGTCCGTTTGTGGCATTCCCTGTTGGCACGAGTTTGAGTAGGTCGAGTGAGATCGGGGCGTAGAGCGACGTCGGGACCTGGTTGCCAGTAAATGGCGCGCCGGTGAATGGATTCGTCAGTTGGACTCCGGGCTTGACAGCAGCAGACCAGTCACCATTATTAAGTTCCGCAGGGGTAGGGCCGAACGAGATATTCGAAGTAGTCCCGTACCGATATGTCGTCCGCTGAAATGAACCGAACCAGAACGTCTTGTCCTTTAGCAGAGGACCACCCAGGCTAAATCCAAACTGATTGCGGTTCAGCGTGTCGGGAGAAGTGGCAAAGTAATTGGTCGCATTGGCGTCTCCGTTTCGCAAGTACTCGAACACGCTGCCATGAATCTTGTTCGCCCCACCCTTCGTGATGACGTTGACGATAGCGCCGCCACGCCCAGCGAATTTCGCGTTATAGGAGTTCGTATCCACCGTAAATTCCTGGACGGCATCGGGATTGGGAAAAACATTGGCAACGTCGGTATAAGCGTCCTCATTAAGGCCGCCGTCCAAATAGAACGCGGTCGTGTTCTCGCGAGCCTCGCCACTCGACGTAACGAAGCCTGAGTCCACCGTTTCCGGGCGAGTCGCAATCTGACTTGAGTAATTGTTTGCATCCGGATTGTGGGCGCTGGTGTCGGGAGCCAGCGCGATCAAGTCAATCACCCTCCGATTGTCCAAGGGCATGTCTTCGGTAAACTGAGGCGTAATCGCGAAGCTCACAGTCTGACTCCGCGTATCCACCAGGGGCGACTCGCCGGTTACCACAACTTCCGCGCTGGTCGCGCCGACCTTTAAGCGAACGTCCACTGTCCTTGACTGACCGACCTGGATCACAATTCCGGTTTGCTCATAGCGCTCGAACCCGATCGCCTCCACCCGCAGCACATAGGTGCCAGGTTCCAAGTTAGAGACGATATAGAACCCTTGCGCGTTAACCTGCGCAGCCGTGGAGATCCCGGTGGAAGACTCGGTCACAGAAACGTGCGCTACGGGTACCACGGCGCCGCTAGGATCGACCACCTCTCCCGAGAGAGTGGCCGCTGTTCTTTGACCCACAGCCAAAGCCGACCAGAGCATGGCCACGCAGACCGCCAATACGAATGTGCTGAGTTTCCTCATCTCAATTCTCCCTGCTGGCTTCATGAAGCCAAGCCTGCCTTAGTAATCAAGGACTGGATTTTCGTTCGCTCACGAACGATCACACTTCGCGAAATATTTGAGCATTAAACGTCACATTATGTCAAGAAAAAACTAAAGATACGTTGGTAAAAGATATCCAACAGTCTCAAAAGACGCCGCAAACTTCTGCAGAGGATCCAATGGCGATGCGCGTCTACGAGGTGTAGCGCCAGTCGCCTCGGAAAATGAAAAGGGGGTGTTCAGTTCTTGGACGGGACAAAGAAAAAAGCAATATAGATTGACAATCGCTCACATACGAACTACGCTGCGGGTGTTGAGCCTTGGCGCTCTTCCTGAACGATGGTGGCGAAAAACGTACGAATCCGCAGTAACAGTAATAATGACAACTTGAGTCAGTCCGACACAGCGTACTCGCCCCATCACGGATACAGCCTTATGTGTTCGTTGATGTGTGTAATCCTGCTCGGCGGCCCAGTCCTGCTCTTCTCCCAGCAGTCTCAGCCAGTCCAGCGCCTGCCAGGCACTCTTGAGAATCACACCCTGGAGAACCGATGGCTCAAAGTAGATATTGAAACCAGCGCTGGACGTCTGGGAAAGATGCGAGTACAAGATCGCTCCAGTGGAAAAATCGTCGATATTCCGGAAGTATTTGCGTTGAAGCTGCGGGATGGTTCGACGTTGCGGCCGGGAGAAATGGGGGTCGTTGAGCCTCTTTCATTCACCGAGTTGCAGCCTGATCCCTCCGCCCAGCGTGCGGCCGATCGGCTGGCGCGCAAGCAGATCTGCACCAGGCTAATCGATTCGCGGACGTTCACCCACGCTGTCTGGTGCGCCATCATGGGGAATGACGCTACCTATTTCCGGCAGGAACTGAAAGTTGACAGCGAGCGCGAGACCTTGCCCATCGCCGAAATTCGATTGCTGGAGTTGAATGATCCGGAGGCGCATCTCGCCGGTCAGGTCAAAGGTTCACCGGTTACCGATGGCAGCATGTTCTTCGGGTTTGAACATCCTCTCTCGATGGCGCAAGTGGCGGATGGACACGTGGTCATCACTCTTTCGCGGGAACTGCCCTTACGCCGCGGTGAGACCATCAACTACTCTTCCGTGATCGGCGTGGCCCCTGCCGGGCAGATGCGCCGCACCTTTCTCGAGTATCTGGAACGTGAGCGGCCCCGTCCCTACTCGCCCTTCCTGCACTACAACTCGTGGTACGACATCGGGTACACCAATCGATATAGCAGCAATGGAGCCCGGGACCGCATCAATTTTTTTGGCAAGGAGTTAGTTGAAAAACGCCGGGTTGAGCTCGACTCGTTTCTCTTCGATGATGGCTGGGACAACCCCAGCAGCCTCTGGAATTTCAATCCCGGATTCCCTGAAGGATTTACACCCGCGTTGCAGGCTGCGGCGCAATATCACGCGGGTATCGGGGTTTGGCTTTCTCCATGGGGTGGCTACGACGAGGAGAAAAAGCAACGTCTGGCCTTTGGGCGCGCGGCCGGATATGAGATCCAGAATGACGGTTTTGCTCTTTCGGGTCCCGCTTACTATGCTCGTTTCGAGCAGGTGTGCTTGGAAATGCTCCGTAAGTACGGCGTCAACCTGTTCAAATTCGACGGGACGGGCAATGCCGACCGAGTCTTTCCCGGCAGTCAATTCGACAGCGACTTCGATGCCGCAATCCATTTGATCGGACAGCTTCGGAAAGACCGCCCTGGCCTTTTTATTAACCTGACCACAGGCACCTATCCTTCGCCGTTCTGGCTCTTGTACGCCGATTCCATCTGGCGGGGCGGCGAAGACCACAGCTTCGCCGGCCAAGGAAGCTCACGCCAGCGCTGGATCACCTTTCGAGATGCTCAAACCTATAAGAACATCGTGCTGCAAGGCCCGCTCTTTCCCCTTAATTCTTTGATGTTGCATGGTCTCATCTATGCGCAGTACGCCGAAGGCTTGCAGTCGGATCCCAATCGGGACTTCGCCGATGAGATTCACTCGTACTTCGGTTCGGGAACGCAACTGCAGGAGATGTACATAACGCCCTCCCTTCTTTCCACACAGGATTGGAACACCCTGGCAGAGGCGGCAAACTGGGCTCGTCGAAACGCGGCCACCTTGAGAGATGTGCATTGGGTCGGAGGAGACCCGGCACGCCTCGAAATCTACGGTTGGGCCGCCTGGAGCCCCGGGAAGGGCATCGTGACGCTGCGCAATCCTTCGGATAAACAGCAAGATTTCCGGTTGGACATCGAGGCTGTGTTTGAGTTGCCTTCGGATGCGCCGCACGAATACGCGGCGACGGATCCCTGGAACTCCGCCGAAAAAGTCCAGACGCTTCGCGCCGGACAGCCAATACGGATACAGATGAGGCCGTTCGAGGTGCGCACGATCGAGGCTCAGCCTGTGCAACGTTGAAATGGCGTTGCGGAAACGAAGGCCGCGCTGGAAGCCGCTGAAATTGGGACGATAACTTTCATGTACTAACCGCAGTTGGGTTGATGGCAACTGGCGGCTACAGCGCAGATGACGCGGTGGGCCGGTGCCGTCCCTTCAGCGTCGCACGGCAAGCCTGCGCTCATAATCGTGGAGCTGCCTGAGCGGAGGAAAGTCTGGGTCCGCGTCCTTCCAAATATCCCCCAGGTTGTGAAAGAGACGCGTGGCATCCTCACGGTCACCTGTAAGTTGGAATGCGCGACCGAGCTCTAGTTGTGAAAGAGCAACGTAGAGAGAGGTAGGAGCAATCGCCCGATGATCGATTACCCGCTGGAACTCTTTCGCAGCTTGCTGGGGTCTATTGCCCTGGAGGAACGCCAGCCCCCTGTAGTATGCAGGCGCAAGTCCCATTTGCTCGCAAAAATCGAATGGTCGAGTCTCTTCGAGAGATTGAATTGCCGCCTCAGGGTTGTGCTCCTCTAGCTGAATTGCCGCTCGAGCTGAAGCGAGCACTGCCGAGTTCAATAGGGTGTCGAGCGGCGCCTTGGCGGCCGCTTCTTTCATGTTCGATTGCGCACCGGCAATGTCGCCAGCGCGAGCCAGTGCAACCGCTGCAACTGCCTGCTCAAAAGCGTTCCCCGAGGCAAGTTTAAGAGCGTCCTGCGCATCCCGCGTTGCTTCCCGCGAAAAGCCAAGGTCTGCTTCCGAAGTTGCCAAATCCAATTGGATTGCTGCGGCTGAGAAAACATAGTTGTTTTGGAGGGCATCTTTCTTCGCCGCCGACAAAAGGCGGCGGGCTTCGGAAAGCTTTCCTCGATAAACTGCGACCCATGCCGCTTCGTCGAGCAACCTGCTTTCCTCGGGATTCCCATTCGCCCACTCCATTTGGCGCTGCATGCTCAACGCGTCATTTCGAGCAAACGCAGCTTGGAAGCAAGCAATGTGGAAGCCGAGGATATCCGTATTATTGTGTGCGGGATCATCGCACAAGGCGCGCAGATCTCCGTAGTCGCCCGTCTTCAAATAAGCTTGCGCCAACGTCGCATAGGGGAACCGGTCGTGAGGGTCGAGTTGAACCGCTGTCCGGGCCAAATCGACAGACTTTTCCGGTTGTCCGACTGACAGATATTCGAGCGCGAGATTGTTTGCCGGCACTACATCCCGTGGATATAAGGTTCGCCACAACTCGTAATCCTCGATCGCGCGTCTGATCTCTCCGGTGGAGTAAGCATAGTAATGGGTAATGATATAGAGTCGCTCACGATCAGTCGTACGATCACGCAGATCAAATGCGCGCTTGTAAAACTGACGATTCAGGGAGGGTTCTCCCATGTTGGTATAAACAGTTGCGAGACGCGCATAAGCGAGGGCAAACTGTGGATCAAGGTCGACCGCGAGCTTGTAGGCAGCGAGCGCCTCAGGCTTAAGGCCCTGGAAGCGTTTCTCTTCGCCCACGCTAAACGCCTTCAGCGCAGCTAGAGAACCCGTCGTAGCCTGCATCGAGGGCACATTAAACTCCTGCACGGACCGGTTCGACTCTCCGAGGCGCCTTCGTAACTGCACGGTGGCAAGATCAAGTGCGGACAATAGGGTCGACTGGGAATTTGCGTCAGCTTTTTCGGTGGCCAGCAGCTTACCGTCTCCACATCTCCATGCTGTAAGCGAAACCCGGTATCCCTGCGAAAGCGAATTCAATTCACCCGTTAGAAGTACCTGTCCATCCAGGGCAGCACAGGCGTGAAGCTGGTCCTGCAAAGGCGCAGTATCCCGGTCCTTTATCAAGTGCCGGAATTGCAGGTCTGGAACCAGGTTCAGATAGGGAGACTCTTGGAGCTTCACCCTGAAAACGGAAGATAATGCGCCTCCAAGATCGGGACTGCCAGTGGCATTGCTAAATCCTCCAACGACAATCGAGTTCCTTTCGCCGACTAAAGGTTCGTCGTGACGCTTATAGATATAGATAAGGATGCATAGGCTCACTGCCGCGAAAATGAAAAGGAACAGCATGGGCCATCCCCGAATCGCGATCAAAGACGCATGGCGATTTAGATCTTGATCTTGCCTCTCGTTCGTTGGCGGGCTGGGCAGAGTCGGCTCGGTTGCCGCCGCGGTCGAATCGGAAACTGGAGTCACTTTCCCGATGAACCGGTATCCCCTCCCGGATACAGTCCTGACGAAGCGCGGCCCCGTTGCGTCATCCCCCAGTGCCTCGCGCAGTTTTGCCGCGACCACGTATAGGCTCTCGTCGACCTCGACGAAAGTCTCCTGACCCCAGAGTCGATCACGCAGCACCTCCTTCGAGACGACCTCCCCAGGACGTTCAAGAAGAACGAGCAGCATCTGGAACGGCAGGTCCTGGATCTTAATGCGTCTCCCTCGATACAGGAGGATTTCCTGACCGACCCGCACTTCAAAAGAGCCAAAACGATATGCGTCGCACACCGGGGGCAGCTCGTTGGAAGATGGCATCGGCAGGCTCCAATTGGCTAAGAAGATCCAACTGCGGCTTTAGGCAAATGATACACAATTATGAAATCAAAAGCCTGGGATGGTGTCATGGCTTCAGGTCAGGACACCACCAAAGCTTGTAAACACTTGGTGCAATGAGAGTTATGAGTTTAGATTTGTTTAGATGAGTTTCGTTGACGATTGCTGAATGCTGTTGTTGACTCCAAGCGAATTCTCATGCTGATCACCCAAACGATTTTCTCTCAAGTCCAAACTGTTAACCCACTCGAAGACGGGTTCAGGGTTGTGATGATTCAGTCACGTCTCCAAACAAACGGAAGCGCAGTGCTACGAACCTGCTGGCAGGCACCGTGTGCGATCTATGCAACTTTGGGACGACCAGCACAGATGCGATCAGGGTTGATTCCGGCTAACGACTGCGGTTTGCGGACTGGGCCGGAAGACGGCAGGAACTACCTATGGGGCCGCACCCAGGGTCCGGGTGTCCCAAAAGGTCGGTGAGGACCGAACTGGCACGAGGGGGAAAGAAAAAATGAGCTCGGGAAATCAAGTGCTTTTGGGTTTCAATCGTATTCAGTGCGTGCTGGCGGTATTCGTGGTTGGCGTGTTCGGATTTCTGACCGCTTGCAACAGTGGCGGCAGTAGTGCGCCGGGGGCTGTGACGGTCTTCGTCACGCCGTCTTCGACAAGTGTCTTCATCGGCAAGTCACAACAATTTGCCGCCAGCGTTGTTGGAACCTCCAACACCGCCGTAACTTGGACCGTCAACGAGGCCAACGGCGGCACCGTGAGCAGCACGGGTAATTACACGGCGCCCATGACGGCGGGGACTTACCACGTAGTCGCCACGAGTGTCGCTAGCATAACGAGTATGGCTGCCGTTCCGGTTACGGTGACGGTACCTCAGCCAGCCTTTACCAGCATACCTCCGACGGCGGCCGCTCAGGGCCAGCCTTATTCCTATACGCTCGCCGCCACCGATCCCGCTGGAACGACCGTCACCTTCGCGCTCGTCTCCGGTCCCAACGGCGCCACGCTCAGCGGCAACACGCTTTCGTGGACGCCCTCCGAGGAGCAGGCTCGCCAGGACAACGCATTCGCGGTCACGGCCACTTCGACCGCGGGTGGAACCGCGACCCAGTCGTGGGCAGTTGCGCCTACCGGAACCGTTCAGGGCTCGATGCTCATTATGCACTGGAGCGCCGACGGCACGGTGGGCATCGAAGATAATTCCGTGACCGGTTATACCTGGGCCGCGCTCGTGCCGGAGGCCGATGGCTCATTGCTCGCGCTGCCCGGCACGGGATATCCCGACGCAACCTGGGACATACCGGGAGTTCCGGCTGGCTACTACTGGCTGCAATTCTATCCCGGCTCCGTGGTCTGGACCAACGCCAACAATTTGGACTACGGCTCTGACGCCATGGGACATAAACAACTCCCAGTGGCCGTGCAAATCTTTGGTTGCAACTTGACCGGACTCGATCCTTTTGATCCAGCCAATGACGAACTAATACTTTACAGCGTCAACGCGCAGGCATTCGAATTGGCACTGGAAGATCAGAATCCGAACGACCCGCCTCCCGCTCCGTATCCGGCGGCAGGAAGCACGGTCTGCGATGCGACCCCCACCTTTCCCTTTGGCATTTCGGGGATTACCGGAATTGACGCGACTGAGGACGATATCGCCACCACCGCTCAATGGGAGGATTCCAATGCCTTGACTTTCTTCGATGTCGCCGGGGTGATTGGCCCAGCTTTCAACCAGTCCATGACCATCGAGGGGAACTCCTACCCTTTCGCGACCACCGTGGTGTCAGGGGCCTTGTCCACCGCCCTGTCCCAATCGCAGGATTTCTCGATCACGTTCTCAGCCTGGGAAAGCGCCTTCAACGCCGGCGGTCCGGTCAACGCAATTCCTCAAGTTTTCGAGATCGAAGTTAACTCCATGCAACAGGCGGCTGCCCTCCCGCGTACCAACCCGATGCTGTTCGGCGCCTCACCCAACACCGCATTTGCCGCAGCCGACTCCAATGCCGCATGGCCCAAGGATGTCAACGGCAACACCACCTGGCCGCAGGATGGCGACTTCGGCACACTCACCTACAACAACCCGTTCACGACCGGAATGGGCGCTACCTTCGACACGATCTACATCATCAACGCGTTGGCTCAGTATTCGATCCCGTTTCCGGACTCCACGGTGCCAGTGCAAATGCAGACCACGAACACTCTGTGGACCCCAACTCTGCCAGATGGCTTCGCTCCGGGAATTCAACCCGTGGGCGATCCGCAGGTCAACGGGACCAGCCTATTTACGGCAACCACGGTTCCAACCGTCTCCCCAACCTTGACTTGGACCGCCCCAGCCTCGGCCGCTCCCGTCATCTACGCCATCTCGATTTGCCAACCCGTGTTATCGGGCGCCACCGCGAGCTGCAATGGCGTGTATTCCTTCGTCAACTACACGCAAACCACATTCACCGTGCCGGCAGGCATCTTGACGCCCGGTAGCTCCTACATTTTCTCCATCGAGAGCGACTCCAGAACGGGATTCGATCCGCTGCATCCCAATCGCTACAGTCTGCCCGAAG
>Ga0116134_1001102_pt1 | contig 13781 bp, 10 predicted proteins | sample June2015DPH_19_5_FD_89737 | JGI IMG/M metagenome (GOLD analysis project Ga0116134, IMG submission 89737) | Peatland microbial communities from SPRUCE experiment site at the Marcell Experimental Forest, Minnesota, USA - June2015DPH_19_40 | ecosystem: Environmental > Terrestrial > Soil > Wetlands...
TAGATGGGTCACAGAGAGTTCCTCCTCTGCGCCACAACCTAGCTCAGATCACCTCGACGGTCGGTTCAGCAACACGCGAAAGCGTCCGCCGCAAAGCGGCTTAGTTCAAGTCGGCTCCGGTCAACTTCAGGTTTGCCCGTTATTCATCCACAAAGGTCCCTTTATCGCTCCCAACCTTGCGGCGAAGATATGCTTCGATTTCTGTCCTGCCCGCATGTCTCGCCCAATCGGCCGGTGTAGCCCGCCAGAGAATGTCCTTCAAGTCCAATCTTGCACCGCGTTCGACAAGGAGCCGGACTACTTCATCGTGCCCTCTCCCGGCAGCTTGGTGCAGCGGTGTCGTGTGGGAATGGCCTCCCACGGGGTTGTATCGGTTTGGATCTTCGCCCGCGTCGAGCAACAATCGAACGATCTCGACATGACCAAAATCCGCTGCCAAGGTGAGTGCCAAATGGCGGTCCTCCGTGCCGGCGCCGGCCAGCAGCCGACGGGCATCTTCGATGCGTCCCAGGGCCGCTGCCACCGGCAAATCGATTCGAGCGCCGCGCCCGATCAAAGCGTTCATCGCCTCGAACTCGCCATGCAAGCCGGTTGCTTGCAAAGCGCTGTTGGGATCCGCTCCGTAATCGCAGAGGAGATCGATTAACGGAAGTTGCAGTCGACATTCACGCGCTACACTCCCAGTCGAGACCAGCGTGAGCGTCTCGTCCTCCGCGGATTGGGTCGGGCCAGCATCGAGAATGACCCTGGTCACGTCAACGATGTTCGCCGGCAGAGTGCCATGACGAACCGGATTCTCAGCGACGAATTCCAACAGTGTTGGATCCCGAAAGTAGTTCCCGCCTTCGAAAACGACGCGCTGATGCACAAGATTCGGATTCTGATTCAAGTGTGCGCGCAAACCAACCACGTCACCTGCATCGAGGAGTTCCACGGCACGGTGAAATGTTGCATTTTGAATCCGCTCTTGGTGCGGCAAATCCAATCGATCGGAGAGCGTTGGTTTTTCAATGTGTCGCTTCAACCTCGCCCAGCTCGGAAATCCATATTCGCGGGCGATTGTAAGCTGCGCGTCACTGAGGCTGAGCTGGGTGTCGAAGATTTCAGCGTCTGTGGCCCGGCGGAAACGTGGGTGAAATTCCCTGATCCGCTGGGCAACTTCGAGAGTGTGGGCGGTGCGCTCTTTTAGCAAGTCCTTCGCTTGATACTTGAGATGATCGAGGTTCGGATTCGATGGGAGGGGTCTTACCGGCATGACGAACTTCCTTTCCTATGCCCGAGGTCCGCAATTTATGGGCAGAAAGTTAGTTCGTGAAAACGAATTGTTGCGATCAGGTGGACTTCTGTCCTTTCCGCGGACCGGATGCGCCCTTTGCGCTCCGGCGATCTTATCACGAGAGAAGAGAAGTCTACGGTCGCACCAGTCCTGTCGCGCCAGCCCAACATCCAGCGGGCTCCGGGGTCGCGCTCGTTCTTAGGCCGCTAGCCTGGGCGCGAAAACTGCCGGATTGTCGGCAAGCCGGAAGCAGTGCGGTCCGGTCATCAGGATGGTTGTACCGCGAAGTCGGCCTGGCTCCAGTCAACTTCCGGGTCGCCCGTCATGCGCGAGGAACCTGTCGCCTGACAGTGCGGTTGCCGCAAGCCGCGGCATAAACATGTAGGACAGTTCGGATGTGTTCTTGAATCATGTCTTCAGCATGCGTTGACAGCCGCCCGGACCTTATCGCCTCGTACTGTGAAGGCAGGTGTTGACTGAACAACGTTGGAGGAACCGGGCAGACATCAAGGTTGGCGCGGAGGTGGGCCAGTTCCTGCTGAACTTCAGGGTCGCCCCAGAAGTACCGGCAACGGTCGCTGTAACTGTAGATGCGCGCCAGTTGTATCTCGTCTTCACTCCCGTGGTAGTAGGATCGCCAGTAAACAGGATTGCGCAACATGGCGTCTTGGAGCGCTTCCCGGACTTGCGAAAGACGAACTCCCCTTCGCTGCGCCAGCAGTTCCCGCTCGATTGCGCCTAAGGCGAATACAGCCTCTCGGAACGCGAAGGTCAGCCACGGCCCTACTTTCAAGATCGCGAAATGGTCTTCCACCATCTGGGCAAGAGCTGCGGGCTTCTGGTAGTCCGTGGAGTGCGCCTCGTAAGCGAGAGAAGGAGTTTTCGGCAAAGCAGACGAGAGTGCCATCGCATTCTGCCTTGCATAGTCGAAAATCACGTTTTCGCCAAATTCCACTCCGGGCTGCACCACCATGCCAATCACCCTTTCCCACGCCGCCGCTACGCTCTGCTCATCGAAGGCCGCACGGAAAAGTTCCAAGGTGTGATCAATCTGGTCGGCTGGGGATACGGCGGGAGGCGCTCCCGGAAGCGATTCGCCCCCCGGAGCCGGAACTTCGGTGCCGATGACGTAAAGGGGAGGAGAAGAACCTTGCGGCAAATCTGCAAACGCACTTTCGGCCGCACGACAGAGGATGGCGGCTCGTTGCGCGATGGTGCGCTGGTCAGGCCCCGATGTTCCGTCATCGGCACAGGCCATACTCGCATCGAGATGAATCTTCGTGTATCCGGCGAGTACACATGAGCGAACCAGTTCCCGAGCCTTTTGCAGAGCTACATCCCAAGGCTGTTCTCGCCAGGGGTAGGGCCCCAGGTGGTCGCCGCCCAGCAGCACGCGGTCCCGGGGAAGTCCACCCTGCTGCGCCGCGGAGTGAACAAACTCGGCGAACTGCGCTGGAGTTTGTCCGGTGTACCCCCCCAATTGATTCACCTGGCTAGAGGTAGATTCGACGTGCAGGACTGATTCATCTTCAACGGCCTGCTGAACGGCTGCCGCAATGACGCTGGGGTGAGCCGAGCAGACGGCGTACACTCCCACTTTTTCGGAGCGGCGATTGCGACTGATAATCTCCCGCAATCGCTCGCTTACGTTGTAGGGCTGAGGTTCCATGGTAGGCGGCGTTAGTCGGGCCGGGCCTCGAGCAGTAGATGTTGGTTGAACACAGCAGAAATTGTGGCCTGGGGGCCGTGTACGCTTCCGAGATCTTTATTGTTCACGTAGTCCACGATGCGATAAGTGCGGTCCTGCAACCCGCGCAACTGAATCGGCCCACTCCAATGGCGGGCGAAGAACGCATAGTACATTTCCTTGTCTTTACGGATAACGTGAGCCTCGGGAAGATCGAACCCTATGTCGTAAAGATCTCCGAGATAGTCGCCGCGCGAGAGCATTTTGTCTTTGTAAATGTGCAACCACTCCTCAAAGATCTTCTGTCGCTGCGGTGTCAGGTCTGACTTGCTGTGCTTTTTGACAAGATTCGGGAGTACAAACTGCGTGCCCACCACTCCGCCCACTCCCACCGTAGAAGCGAAATCAATCGCACCGTCGCTCAGTTCGACATGGTCACCGAAATAGGGAACGTTGTCGCCCATGAGCGCTTTCAACGTCTTGCCCTTGGAGCGGATCTGAAACGAGCTCTCCGGATCGGATGCCACCGACATATTGAAATGCGGCATGGTGAAAAACGAATAGGCAGTGCCGCAAGGGCAAAACTCTACCAGGGCATCCGGTTTTACGCTGCGGGCCGTTTCGTAAATCTCCCGAAAGAAATCAGGCAACGCTTCCACCGAGTCCTCAGGGCGTTGGTGGTGGTGCGCGGGATTGTAACAGGGAGGAACGGCGTTCATGTGCTGACCATCCAGTTTGAGACCGTCGAATCCCCACTCCCCGAGGATCTTACGAACCAGCGCTTTGTGGTATTCCACAACTCCTCGGTCGGCGGGGCAAAGATAAAACGAGTTCCACCACGAAATTTTCCGCTTCGATCCATCGCGGTTCAGCAGAGCGAAGTCGGGATGATCCTTAAGTAGGTGCGACTCGGGGACGGCGCTGAGCGGCGACCACCACAGCTGGGCTTTGAAACCCTCTTCATGGATGCGATCGACAAAAGCTTTCATGTCAGCGTCGCCATGAGGAAACTTTGTGGGGTCGACTGCCCAATCGCCGTAATTGTTTTGCCAACCATCGTCCAAAGTCACCCAGGAAAAGCCCATTTTCTTAACTGTCGGAAGCGTGTCGTACACCTGTTTGAGCTGCACCGACCGGCCGTAGCCCCAGGCACACCAGATCGGGCCAAAAGCACTGTCGGGCGCCGAAGCCATCTGAAATCCCTGCCGGATCATCAGCCGGCGGTACTCCGTGAGTGTGTGAAAGTAGTCCCCCTGATGCACCGAGACAAATGTGCGAAGAGTATGAAAGCTCTCTCCCGGTTCCAGTATTCGATCCCTGGTGGAGCGGACGGCCACGCGAACATGACTCGCGTCGAGCATGGTAACGGGAAGGGATATCAGGCGTGGTCCGGGTTCCACGTGACCTACCGCGAGACCAGCATCTTTACGCCATACATCAACAATGGGAGTGCCGCCACCGTAGTCGCTGGCATTCATGCCGAGATAATTTTCCTGCCGGAATCCGGCACGCAACGGAAGCACCCAATTTGGACGCTTCTCGTAGGAGCCACTTTGGTAGGACCAGAATGCAGGCCCGCGCGACGGAGGGCGTGCACTCAGCACGTACTGGCCATTGCTCCACCCACGAATCTTCAGTGGCGCCCCCGAATCGTTCGTGTACTCGACATCAAAGACCGCCAAGCTTGGGAAGTCGGCATAGATCGTGACCGAGATGCTCTTGCGTATGTCTCCGCACTTGCCCGTTAGCGTTAGCCGCTCTCCCGCACCAAAAGTGTCAGACACCTGTTCCCGGCGGCTTGCACTCAGGGCAAAATCGCTGCAGGTGCGATCCACGCTGGTGACCGTTTCCGATGCGGAAAACGGGGTCAGGAGTTTTGGCCTTGGACCAAATAAAGCGATCACCCGGCTGTGCAGGCGGCGGTCGAATTCGATCCGCAAGACCGAGCTTTGGATCTGCAGATCAGTTGAAGGCTTGTAAGCACCCGTCGGGGCAATCCTTTGACCCGCACTGCTTTGCCCGGAGTTCCCACTGGGCAGCGCAATGCCAAGCAGAACACAACACGTTAGAGCGGTGGCCCGCGTGCGCCTCATCACCGAAGGGTACCACCGATCATAAAGTTGCCCAAAATCTCCTCCAGGCATTTGGAGGCTATCGAACCGGTAAATGCATGGCTACCCGTCGAAGAAAAAGCCCCGGCTGAGGTACATTGCGGAGGAAGTTGGATTGAACTAGCGCGCACGCTTCATGTTTGACTCATGGTCGCCGAAAGTAGGTGTACTTAATGGCAAAGCGGTTTTCGTGGAATGGGGCTCTTTTGAGCCTGCGTGGCACTGGCGACCGGCTTCGTCACTTTCTCATCTATATAAGCGGGAAACAGGTGTAAATCGCCTCACCGGCCATGAGAATATTGTTCGGAGCCGAACTGGACAGCTTGCTAATCTGGTGTCATCCCAAGGTATTCTTCGTGTCCTTCGAACACCTCGCGCAGCAGCTTTTCAGACCGTTGTTTCATCGTGGCGGGGGCGCAACTTTCATCGGCCCTCTTCTCGGTATTGACCTCGTTGGCTTCCAATTCTTGGTTGGGAATCGCATTCGCCGCCATACGCACACCTCTTTGTTCTTGTTCCCCACTGCGTCCCAGACAATCCAGTTCTTACTGGCGAGCCCTGCAGCGGAAGCTCGGCCACGACTCCGAGGGGACCCACTGCTGTGCGAGGCTCGTTCCTCTCAATAGTGCGAAATCGTGAGAGAACGTTTCATGGACACTGAGAGGGGACTTTCCGTGCGGCTTCTTTGCGCCCCGCATCGTGCGACTTCTTCTGCTTCTGGCGGCCGCGCGACGGCAACCCTTTGAAATGTCGAACTGACAACATCAAATGTCTTAACGTAAGGAGACCCGTCCAGGAGTTTTTCAAGAACCTTCACCGCTTCTGGATAGCCGCTGGAGTTGAAGGCCTGCGCATTCCCTTTGTCCTCCCAGAAGCTGATGGTTGCGACTTCCCTGCCATTGGGGACAGCCAGGGTGATTAAATCCAGGAAGCCCTCCTGCGTTCGCAGCCAAGGGAGGATCTCACTCTCCATGAGATTTATAAATTCTGTAAGGGAGTTCGGTTTCAGACGGGCAGAAACTTTGCGGGCAACCAATGTCAACCTCCCCGGTGTCCGCGAGACGGGAGAATCGCTTCCCCCACGGTTCTCCCATCTCGGGTTTCCCGTCTCAGCAGTCCGCCGGCGAGCCCAATCGGGCCTGGTGGCTTGCTGCTCCGCAAGGGCAAGATCTTCACGGATCAGCCCCCGCGATTCATAGTCCGGCAATTTGCTGCAACCCGGGGCAAAAGGCAACGAAACTGTTTCCGAATTCGAGCTAACCAGCTAACGCACTGGCGGAAAAGAGGTTACTTGAATTTCTAACCTGTCATGCTAGAATTCTGCGGCGGGGCATTTCCGTGATGCAGCTCGGACGAGCAGGGCGGATTGTTCGTTTTGGATCCTTCGAGGCTGATCTCCAAGAGGGCAAGCTTACCAAGGGCGGGATCCGGATTCGTCTGCAAGAGCAGCCATTACGGATACTTGTGTTACTGCTGGAGCGACCTGGTGAACTCGTCACGAGAGAAGAAATCCGTCAGAAACTCTGGTCGCGCGATACGTTTGTGGAATTTGACGACGCGCTAAACACGGCCGTGCGGAAGCTACGCGCGGCCTTGAACGACTCGGCCGACAATCCCAGGTTTCTGGAAACCGTTCCCCGCCGAGGCTATCGCTTTATTGCTCCCGTGGCCTGGGCGGCTGAACCGCGGGCGGTGGCCCCAATCACGTCGCCCGTCCGCCAACGGCCGTATCTTTATTTTTGGTTGGCCGCCGCTCTGATTGTGGCAGTTGCGGCGGTTGGAGGATATCGTCATTTTCGTCATCCTGGTTTCCAAATCACTCCCAAGGACACGATCGTTCTCGCCGATTTTGCCAACAGCACAGGCGATACGGTGTTCGACGACACGTTGAAGACGGCGCTCAACGTGTCCCTGCGGCAATCGCCTTTCTTGAATGTGCTCCCCGACAGCGAAGTGGTCAAGACCTTGCAACAGATGACACGTCCCGCCAACACGAAACTCACTCCGGAGGTAGCCCGCGAGCTTTGCCAGCGGGCGGGCAGCAAGGCGTTCCTTGCCGGAGCGATTGGCAGTCTGGCCAGCGAATATGTGCTGGGATTGAAGGCAGTGAATTGCCAGATCGGGGACACGCTCGCCGAGGAGCAGGTGACGGCGGCGTCGAAGGAGAAGGTGCTGGACGCGCTGGGCGAGGCGGCATCGAAGCTGCGCGGCGAACTGGGCGAATCGCTGGCTACGGTGCAGAAGTTTGATGTTCCACTCGAACGGGCCACTACATCTTCGCTCGAAGCTCTGAAAGCGCTCAGCCTTGGCAAAAAGGCGTCTGACGAGAAAGGCGCCGCTGCCGGCCTGCCTTACGATCAACGTGCGATTGAGCTGGATCCGAATTTTGCCATGGCCTACAGGGCAGTGGGCATCGACTACACCAATCTCAGCGAGCTCGGGCGCGCCAGCGAGTACTTTACCAAGGCGTTCCAGTTGCGGGAACATGCCAGCGAGCGGGAAAAGCTGACGATCTCCGCCGAGTACTATTCGTATGTCACGGGCGAACTGGATAAGTCCGCCCAGACCTTTCAGGAGGAGATTGAAAGCTACCCACGCGAAGATGCAGCGTACGTCAATTTGGGCTTGGTGTACGCCTTACAGGGGCAGCATGAAAAAGCCGCGGGGATCACCAGGCAGGCCGTACGCCTTGCACCGGATGCGGTAAGTGAGTACGAGGATCTCGCCAACTACGCCCTGGCCTTGCAGCGCTTCGACGAAGCGCGGCAGATCATCCACGAAGCGCAGGCGCAAAAACTGGACGATTACCTGCTCCGCAATGTTATCTATGCTCTTGGCTTTCTCACGTCTGACTCCGCCGCGATGGCGGAACAGCAACAGTGGTTTGCGGCCAAGCGCGAGTCTGAGAACGTCGGACTTGCGCTCGCATCGGACACCGAGGCGTATGGCGGTCATCTTGCCAACGCGCGGGAACTGACCAAGCGGGCGGTGGATTCGGCGATCCGGGCTGACAGCAAAGAGAATGGGGCCCTATGGCAGGCGAATGCTGCTCTGCAACAAGCGGCTTACGGCAATGCTGCGGGAGCGCGGCAGTCTGCCGCACAGGCTTTAAAGCTTGCTCCCGCGAGTCGGGGCATCGAGAGCGAAGCGGCGCTTGCGTTTGCCATGGCGGGCGACATGACACGAGCCGAATCCTTGGCCCAAGACTTAGGGAAACGCTATCCGCTGGACACGCAGATGCAGTCGCTTTGGCTGCCTGCGATTCAGGCGCAATTGGCACTGGATAAAAAGAATCCGGCTCTCGCCATGAATACCCTGCAAACTGCTTCACCCATCGAGTTAGGGTGGGTTCCGTTCGTCCTGAATATTTCCTGCCTCTATCCCGTGTATGTACGCGGAGAGGCGTACTTGGCAGCCGGCCAGGGCAGTGCTGCTGCCGCCGAGTTTCAGAAGATTCTCGACCACAGCGGTATTGTCTGGAACTGCTGGACGGGAGCGTTAGCGCATTTGGGAGTAGCTCGTGCCAATGCCTTGGAGTCGAGAGCCTCGCGAGGGGCGGATGCCGAGGGTGCCCGCGTCCGGGCGCTCGCCGCCTACAGAGATTTCCTCACGCTCTGGAAAGACGCCGACCCCGACATTCCAATCCTGAAAGAAGCCCAGGCGGAGTATGCCAAGCTGCAGTAAGTGCCGTTGGCAGGAAACAGACACTCTACGCCGCCCACCGTTCACAGATTAGGCCCAGCTTAGCCCGTTCTTTGCCGGTTTCAAACGCTCGGGCCGACGAAACGGCGGTACAATGGTTGTCGTCTTTGTCTCCAAGAAGGAACTTCCAACTGACATGTTCCGGCGGCTGAGCATCGCGCTTCTTGCAGTGGCCGTATCCGTGCCGCTCTCAATCGCGCAGAGGCGCGGGGCGATGGGGATGCCGGTTTCCGCAGCGCATGCCGGCTTCGCACGTGGGATCGGCCTGCATTCTGGGAGGCGTCCTCTCATGCGCGGATATTTTCTGGGCTCGCCCTGGCCCTATTCGGACTACGATCCCGAGACGTATGTGGCCGAAGCCGCTTCGCCCCAGTTTGTGATAGTGCAGGCGGCTTCAGCTGACGATTCTCCGCAAAGAGCCCGGCCCGCACCCTTGCTGATCGAGTGGCAGGGCGATCGTTATGTGCGATTCGGCGGTACCGCGGAGACAGGGGAACGTGGACCCTCGGTGCATCCCGATTATGCGGAGCCAGCACTACCGAAACTGGGCACGAAATCGCCCGCGAAGGCGCCCGCAAAACCGCTCATGGCCGCGGCGCAGAAGGAACCGACCGCGCCGCCCGCAGACCTCCCGCCCGCCGTGCTGGTCTATCGCGACGGCCATCGCGAGGAGGTCGCCGACTACGCCATCGCGGACGGCATGATCTACGTGCGCGGCAACGACTGGCAAAACGGCTATTGGACAAAGCGCATCCCGCTCTCCGCGCTCGACCCGCCTGCCACCATCCACGCCAACGGGCAGCGTGGCGTAAAATTCCTGCTGCCATCTGCGCCCAACGAGGTAATCGCCAGTTTCTAGCCTACTCGGCGGGGGTCAAACCTAACCTCTAAATTTAGAGTTGGGATGCACTCGACTTCCAGTGACCGACCAGAGTATGCTGCGTTCGCCAGAAATAGTCGGCGAGGCGGATTGCCACGATGCATGTCCTAAAATCGCAGAGTCAACCCAGTACGGGCGAGAGAGACACACCCCTCACGAGAAATCAAATACGCGGCTTCTGGGCATCCTGGGGAGGTTGGACGCTCGACGGCATGGATTCCGTTATCTATGCGTTGGTATTAGTGCCGTCGCTGCGAGAACTGTTGCCCAACTCCGGGATCGCGGCGACCAAGGGAAACATCGGCTATTACGGCGGCCTGTTGTTCGCTCTCTTTCTGATCGGCTGGGGCCTCGCTTTTCTCTGGGGACCGATCGGGGATAAGTTCGGCCGTGTACGAACGTTGATGCTGACCATTCTCTGGTATTCCACGTTCACTCTGCTTAGCGCCTTCGCGGTCACCATGTGGCAGCTCGCCATTCTGCGTCTGCTGGCGGGGATCGGCATTGGCGGCGAGTGGGCCATGGGCGGCACCTTTGTTGCAGAAGAATGGCCCGAGCATCGGCGCGTCGCCGGAGCAGGATTCATGCACACCGGATACTACTTTGGGTTTTTGCTCGCGGCATTGGCCAATTACAGCATTGGAAGCCACCTCGGCTGGCGCTACATGTTTGCCTTCGGAGGATTGCCCGCACTCCTGCTGGCATGGATTCGTTATGGCGTGACCGAACCGGCGCGCTGGGTGCAGAAAGAGAAAGTGGTGCAGAGCTGGGCCTGGTGGCGTCCGCTGGCGACGCTGTTCAATCCTACTTGGCGCCGCCGCACGATTTTGAATTCCTTGTTCATGCTGGTCTCGATCTGTGGTCTGTGGGCGGGCACGGTCTATGTTCCCACTGCGGTCACAGCCCTGGCCGAAGCCAGCGGCCGCGTTGGACCACAAGCGGCGCAAATGGCTTCGTATGCAACCATGCTGGTTGCCGTTGCCACGATTCTGGGTTGTCTTGCCATGCCCACTCTTGCCGAACGATTTGGACGCCGCGGAGCACTGGCCTTTTACTTCACCCTGATGATGGTGTTTATCGTCGTCACTTTCGGCAAGGTCTACTACCAGGGCGGCGCCGGTCTGCCGTGGTTCTTTGTTTGTCTGTTTTTCCTTGGACTGGGCGGAGCCAATTTCTCCGTCTACACGCTGTGGTTGCCGGAGCAATATCCCACCGAATGCCGCGCCAGCGCCTTCGCCTTTTCCACGTCGTTCGCGCGCTTCATGGGAGCCGGAATCACATTTCTGGTTGGAGCCGGCGTGCGCCACTTCGGCTCGATCGGAACACCGGTGGCACTGACTGGTATCGCCTTCGCCATCGGCCTCCTACTCATTCCGCTGGGTGCGGAAACTCGCGGGCAGGAGTTGCCTTTATAGATTCACTTCATCGGCGGGGGCTCGGGCTCGGCAGAGCCATCGGCGCGCGCGTCAGAGGCTCCGTAGTTTACCTTGGCCTTCGAGTCGTGCATGACCGCCTGCCCGCGACCCATTGCGGTCGAGTATTCGTGCCGCACATCGAGTTGATGCCCCATCGCGGAAAGTTTTTGCCGCACTTCGGGCGTCACTCGCGACTCGATCACGATGTTGCATCCACGCTGCGGACTGACCGTGAAACGGGCGTTCTCCAGAGCCTCCTGGATGTTCATGCCGTAGTCGACCACGTTGGAAACGAATTGCGCGTGGGCCAGCGGCTGGTTCGCTCCCCCCATAATCCCGAAACCAACGTGTTGATCTCCATGCTCCATGAATGCCGGAATGATGGTGTGGAACGGCCGTTTGCGCGGGGCGAGCGCATTCGGAGACCGCGGATCTATCGAGAACAGCGCGCCACGATCTTGCAGCACGAATCCCATGCCGCGCACCACAACGCCCGAGCCGAACGCTTCATAGTTGCTCTGAATCAACGAGACGATGTTGCCCTCGCGATCCACGACCGAAAGATAAGTAGTATCACTGGTGGGCGGCGCGCCGGGCGCTACGTCACAATTGGCTTTGCCGGCATCGATCAGCTGCGCGCGCTGCCGCGCATATTCCTTCGAGAGCATTCCCTTCACCGGAATCTTCGTAAAGCGCGGATCGGCGTTGTAACGCCCCAGATCGGCGTAAGCCAGCTTCATGGCTTCGATCTTCTTATGCAGTTCCGCGACGCTCAGCGGCCCATCGGGCGACGCCGGAGAAGTCTCCATAATGTTCAGCATCTCCAGTGCCGCCATTCCTTGTCCATTGGGAGGAAGTTCGTAGACGGTCCAGTCGCGATAGGTGGTTGAAATCGGCTCGACCCATTCTGGCGAAAACTCGGAGAGATCGTCCGCCGACATCGTTCCGCTCAGGCTCTGCGACGTGCTCAAGATCGCGCGCGCAATCTCACCCTTGTAAAACGCAGCCGCTCCGTTCTCTGCGACCAGCCGCAAGGCTTTCGCGAGCTCGCGATTCTGGAACACCTGCCCCACCGCCGGAGGCTTGCCATTGGGCAGATAGACTCGCCGGCCATCCGGATCATTCGCGATCGTTTCGGCCGAGTTGGTCCAGTACGACGCAATGACCTCAGGAACCGGATAGCCATCCTCGGCATAGAAAATCGCAGACTGGAAAAGATCCTTCCACGTCAGCCGTCCAAAGCGTTCGTGCAATGCGTGCCAGCCCGCCACCGCACCCGGAACCGTGACGGAGTCAATGCCTGCCAGCGGCATGGAGGTCGCGCCCTTCGCCTGCAAGTGCTCGATGGTTAGTCCCCGCGGCGCCCATCCGCTGGCATTAAGGCCGTACAGCTTGCCGGTCTTTGCATCCCAGTAAATCGCAAACAGGTCGCCGCCCATGCCGTTCATCATGGGCTCGGTCACCCCAAGGACAGCATTCGCGGCGATCGCAGCATCTACGGCAGAACCTCCACGCGCCAGTATCTGCGCACCCGCTACCGAAGCTTGCACGTGGCTGGTAGCCACAATGCCATAGCGCGTGACAACCATCGAGCGTGCGGACGAGCGATCTTGTGCGGACATGGAGGACGAAATGAGGACTAGAGCGAGTGTAATTCGAATCGAAATGTTCATGCTAGCCCCTGTGCGCGCGTATTCTAACAGGCCGCGGAATTTGCACGCGGGCTCGGTCGTCCCTCCGGGACTCCAGGGCTTTCATGGGTAGGCTTGAGCCCATCGGCAGAGCTGGTACTCCGGATTTAGAATTCATTCAGCCCGCGAGCCGTCACATTGTGCCATCTTTCCGCATGGCGGGCAGCCGAACTGGCCAGGCTATTGGCCTCAGTGTTGTCCTCACGACGAACGTGGGAGATCGAGAAATCCAGCGATCGGGCCAATTTCCGGCAGATCCAATTCAGGGAATAGAGCCGCGGACTGCGGCAGTTGTACTCACCGCTCATCTGCTTGACCATTACTTCGGAATCTGAAAACACGTGCAGCGCCTTCGCCTTAAGTCCCAGCGCACATTGCAGCGCCTCCAGCAGAGCAACGTACTCGGCGACATTATTATCCTGGCGCCCGATCGATCTCGCGATTCTGATGGTGCCGTTTATGGAGCCACCGATGACCACTCCAATACCAGACGGGCCGGGATTCCCGCGCGAGCCGCCATCGATGTAAGCCACGAGATCTGACATTGCGTTGGTGAGGTGAGAACAACTATGCGTGATCTATTTCCCGCCGTCAAGATGCTACCCGATTCGCGTGCGCACTCCCTGTAGTGGTTGCCCACGCCTCCAGCAGCTGTGGATGTTGCTGTGCAAAAATGGAACACATTTGATCTCCCATTCATTAACCGATAACGATTCAATGGGTTGCGTTTCTGATTCTGGCTGCAGTGCGAGAGTGCGATTGCACCGAAAAGGGGCATTGACAATCTTCGAGCAAATCTCTAAGGTTGCTCCCGTCGACGGCTGAAAGGGTTGGCTTAAATAAAATTTTGCCAGTCCAAAGTAAGCTGAGTGATCAGCTCGGCGGGGTGACCCGATGGGCAGCCAGACCTGAAAAAACCGACGGCTCTGCGAGGGGCAGTTGGGGTTTGGGACCGCGAAAGCGGTGATCGCATCAAGGGCTGTGACGGTGCATGTCTCCACGCTATTGGCTCCCTCGCA
>Ga0116134_1001109_pt1 | contig 13761 bp, 14 predicted proteins | sample June2015DPH_19_5_FD_89737 | JGI IMG/M metagenome (GOLD analysis project Ga0116134, IMG submission 89737) | Peatland microbial communities from SPRUCE experiment site at the Marcell Experimental Forest, Minnesota, USA - June2015DPH_19_40 | ecosystem: Environmental > Terrestrial > Soil > Wetlands...
GCGATCACCTGCTCCAGCCACACCAGATCGATTCTCTTCGGGGTGCGCTTGTGGCGGTTCTTCGGATTGGGCGACTGGCTGACGGGGACCAGTTGCGGCAGCGAATCGGGCACCTTGATGCGCGCGAAGTGCAGCTCGCCTTCCTGATCGCGAATCACTACCGCCAGATTCAGGCTGAGATTGGAAATGTGCGGGAACGGCCGGCCAGGATCGAACGCCAGCGGAGTCAAGACGGGAAAAACGGTTTGCTCGAAGTATGCGGCAGCCACTTTTTGCTGAGCGGCGCTGAGACGAGCGTAATCGACGATGCGAATTCCCTGCTCTTCCAGCTCTGGGCGGATTTGCGACATGCACTTGTGCAGATCGGCAAGCAGCCTCTTGATCTCGCGCCGGATGGCCACCAGTTGCGCGCGTGGGTTCATGCCGTCCGGTCCGACTTCGAGGATGCCGGCGTCCAGTTGGGCGTTTAACGCAGCGACGCGGACCATGAAAAACTCGTCGAGATTGGAGCCAACGATAGAGACGAACTTGACTCTTTCCAGCAGTGGATTGGAGCGGTCTTCCGCCTCTTCGAGCACCCGCCGCTGGAACATGAGCAGGCTGATCTCGCGATTCACGTAAAGGGCCGGATCGCGCAGGTCGGTGGTGGATTGCCCGGCAGGCCTTGCGGTCTTCCTCGCGGGCTTGCGCGCGACCGCCGTTCCCGCTTTGGAGGCCAGGACCACCGGCCCATTCTTTTTTGGCATCTCTGTACAGGGTAGCTGGTTGTGCGCTGGAGCACCAAGCTCAGTCCTTTAACCACCCGCCGTTATAGTAGTGTGTAATGCTTTTCCCGCGCGCCGCCGCGCTCGTTGGGCTCTGCGCGATCGCTTATGGCGCGGCCTCGCCGACGACTCATAAATCGTCCTCGAAGCACTCATCGGCGGCTGCCTCTGCCCAGGCCTGGGCTCACCGTCTGCCGCTTCGCGATAAGGCGGCGCAGCTCATCGTCGCGCCAATCTTCGGCGAGCTGCAGAATACCCGTTCGCGCGATTTTCGGCGCTACGTGCATTACGTCCACGATCTGCGCGTGGGCGGCGTCATCGTGCTCGGGCATTCCGTCAACGGCAGTATCCGCAATGCCGAGCCATTCGCCATGGCCGCTCTCATCAATCGCCTGCAAAAGCTGGCTCGAACTCCGCTTCTGGTCTGTGCCGATTTCGAGCGTGGAGCATCAATGCGAGTAAACTCCACCGCACTATGGCCGCCCAACATGGCGTTCGGCGGAGCCGGCGACGTGGATGACGCCAAATTCGAGGGAGCGGAGACGGCTCGCGAAGGGCGGGCGCTGGGCGTGGAATGGATCTTCGCTCCCGACGCCGACGTCAACAACAATCCGGACAATCCCATCATCAACACGCGTTCTTATGGCGAGGATCCGAATCAGGTTGCGCGCTTTGTCGCCGCTTACATCGCCGGTGCGCATTCGGATCCGAAACATCCGGTTCTGGTCACCGCCAAGCATTTCCCGGGTCACGGCGACACCACCGACGACACACACCTTGGCTTGGCGCGGCTGGATTTTCCTCGTGAGCGCTTGGAGAGCATGGAACTGGTGCCCTTTCGCGCGGCAATTGCCGCGGGCGTGGACGCGGTGATGACCGCACACATCGCCGTTCCGTCAATCGATCCGACTGGAGTTCCGGCGACGGTCTCGGCGCCGCTTCTCACGGACACGCTGCGCCGCGAGCTCGGCTTTCACGGGATCATTGTCACCGACGCGATGGACATGCTCGGGCTCTCGAAGCTGTTCGATCCCGGTGAGGCCGCCGTACGAGCGCTGGAAGCGGGCGCCGATGTCCTGCTTGTTCCCGCCGACAGCGAGAAAGCGATCGCCGCTGTCGTGGCCGCGGTGAAGAGCGGCCGGATTACTCGCAAGCGGCTCGAGGAGAGCGTGGCGCGCATACTGGAGGCCAAAATCCGCATGGGTCTCACGCGCCGCAGGACAGTGAACCTGGAGGGCATCGCTGATGTTCTGGCCAGTCCCGAAGCCGACGCCGCCGCTCAACGTGTGAGTGAACGCGCGCTCACCCTGGTGAAGAACGACGGCAACGTGTTCCCGCTGCATGCACCGGCTAGCTCCTGCGTGGCCATCCTCACCGAGAGCCGCGACAGCCAGCATGGGCGAACGCTGACTGCCGAATTGAAAAAGCGCGCGGCAAACATGAATGTGGTTACGCTGGATCCGACGCTTCCCGCCGAGGAGATCAGCAAGGTCGGGCAAAACCTGAGCGGATGCCCGGTCGCCGTGCTGGTTCCGTTCGTCACCGTCGCGGCATATAAAGGAACGGTCGCGCTGCGCGAACCCTACATCGGGCTCGTCAACACGCTGACGTCCGGCAAGACACCGGTTGCCGTGATCGCGTTTGGAAGTCCCTACGTGATCCGCGGTCTGCCGAATGTGTCCGCTTACATGGCCACCTTCAGCACGACAACGATGTCGGAGGAGGCCGTGGCGCGGGCTCTGTTCGGCGAAATCCCTATCACCGGCCACCTGCCGGTAACTATTCCCGGTATCGCCAAGCTGGGCGATGGAATCCAACTGGGAGCGGTGAATGCTCCTCACCCGTCCTCGCAAATGATTTCAAGGAGAAACCAATGGTTGAGATTACCTGGCTGGGGCACGCCACCTTTCAACTGAAGCTCGATTCGGGCGAGGTCATCATCCTCGACCCGTGGATTGATGGCAACCCGAAGTTCCCGAAGTCGCACACGTTTTCGCGCGTCGACGCGATTCTCGTTTCGCATGGCCATTTCGATCACATCCATGACGCCATTCCGCTGGCGAAGAAGTTCCAGCCGAAAAAAGTCGTGGCCATTTTCGAAACCTGCCACTGGCTGGAGAAGAAGGGCGTTAAGAACTGCAGCGCGATGAACAAGGGCGGCACGCAGGACGTCTGCGGCGGCCTGAAAGCGACGCAGGTCCACGCCGTGCACAGTTGCGGCATTCTCGATGGCGATGAGATTCTCTACGGCGGCGAGGCCTCGGGTTACGTGCTGCACTTTCCCGATGGGCGGACCGCGTACTTTGCCGGCGACACCAACGTTTTCACGGACATGTCGCTGATCGAGCAGTTGTACAAACCCGAGCTGGCCTTCCTGCCCATCGGCGACCACTACACCATGGGTCCACGCGAAGCCGCACTTGCGGCGCGTCTGCTGAAGGCGCGGACGATCATCCCAATGCACTTCGGCACCTTCCCACAGCTCGCTGGAACGCCGGACGCGCTGGCCGCGGAGTTGAAGGACTCGCCGGAATTGCGCATCTGGCCGTTGGAGATCGGGAAGCCCGCGACTTGGTAGTTCAAAACTTCTTGACTACTTCTATACTTCTACTATTATAGAAGTATGGAACCGTCAAGAGCGAAGCTGGCTCCCGAGACCGACCCGACTGCAACCTTCGCGGACATGTTCGCCGCCCTTGGGGCCGAGCCGCGCCTGCGCATTCTGCGTGCGCTTCTCGCGGCGCATCCCGAGGGAATGGTGGTCGGCGAGATTCAGAACGAGCTGGGTATCGCCGCTTCCACGTTGTCGCATCACCTGGAAAAGTTGAAGAATGAGGACCTCATCGCGGTTCGCCGCGAGAGCACTTTTCTTCGATACACGGCCAACACCGCGGTCCTCGAGGCGTTGCTCGGATTCTTGTACGCGGAGTGCTGCACCCGTAACAAGGCCATCAAACCGGGCCGAATCACTCAGATCTGCAAGGCGTGAACAAGGAAGAGGGAATGATATGGAACTAAAGGAAAAGGTGCGGGAGAAATACGGCGAGGCGGCGCTTCGCATCAAAACCGGCGGAAGCTGCTGCTGTGGGGCCGCCCCGGGTGAGCTCGGTTGCGTCGATCCCATCACATCGAACCTCTATGACGCCGGTCAGGCTCGTGAGATCCCCGAAGAGGCTCTGCTCGCATCGCTCGGATGCGGCAATCCGACCGCGCTGGCCCAGCTCAGCCCTGGCGAAACCGTCCTCGATCTCGGCTCCGGCGGCGGCATCGATGTGCTGCTCTCCGCCAGGCGTGTCGGACCGGCCGGGAAAGCGTACGGGCTCGATATGACCGACGAGATGCTGGCCCTCGCTCGCGAAAACCAACGTAAAGCCGGAGTGGAAAATGTCGAGTTTCTGAAAGGCGAGATCGAGAACATCCCGCTGCCCGACGACACTGTGGATGTCATCATCTCAAACTGCGTGATTAACCTCTCGGCCGACAAGGATCGCGTCATGCGGGAGGCTTTTCGCGTGCTCAAACCAGGAGGCCGTCTCGCCGTTTCCGACGTCGTTGTTCGGGGCGAAGTGCCTTTAGCGATGCGCCGCAGCATGGAGCTTTGGGTCGGCTGCATCGCCGGCGCCTTGCAGGAAGACGAATACGTGCGCACCCTAAGAAACGCCGGTTTCGAATCGATTGAAATCGAGATCACGCGCGTCTACAGCGTCGAGGATTCCCGGCAGTTTCTCGCAAGCGAAGGCATTGATGTCGACGCCATCGCGCCGCAGATCGAAGGCAAATTCACCAGCGCGTTTATACGGGCGGTGAAACCGCGTCCGGAGGAGTGATGTGGCCCGGCCCACCGATGCCCGATAAAAAACGAATCCTCATCCTTTGCACCGGAAACTCTGCCAGAAGCCAGATGGCCGAAGGCCTGTTGCGTCACGATGCGGGAGACCGCTTCGAAGTATTCAGCGCGGGAACCAAGCCGAGCCATCTGCGGCCCGAAGCCATCGCCGTTATGCGCGAGCTCGGAATCGACATTTCCCGGCACCGCTCCAAGAGCGTAGATGAGTTCGCCGGGCAATCATTCGACTACGTCGTCACCGTTTGCGACAATGCACGGGAAAGCTGCCCCATCTTCCCCAGCGAAACCCAAAACATCCACCACAGCTTTGGGGACCCGGCCGCGATTGAAGGCTCGGAAGAGCAACGGCTGGCGGCCTTTCGACGCATTCGAGACGAGATCAGGACCTGGCTCCGTGAACTGGCGGGAAACTTTTCGGAATCCCGCTCAAACATGCTATAATCCATCAAGAAGCGGTACTTTCCCCATATGTCTGAACTCGCCCTTTGCGCTCAGTCACATACGGAAGCCGAGTACGACGCCATCGTGCGCCAGGACATCGAGCTTTTCCGCGAACAGGCCAACAAGCTGCTGGCCGGCGAGATCACCGAGGACGAGTTCCGTCCATTCCGTCTGCGCCGGGGCATCTACAGCCAGAGGCAGCCGGGTGTGCAAATGATTCGCACGAAGGTTCCCGGCGGAACGCTGACTGCCGATCAGCTCGATCAGCTTGCCCTTGTTTCCGAACGATACACTGCGGGCAAAGGCCATCTCACCACGCGCCAGAATCTGCAATACCATTTTGTGCCGCTCGCGAATGTGCCTGATCTGCTTCACCTGTTGGCGGACCAGCGGCTCACCACGCGCGAAGCCTGCTACAACACCGTTCGCAATGTCACCGCGTGCCCGTTGAGCGGTCTGCTTCCGGACGAGCCGTTTGACGTACATCCCTACGCACGCCGCGTCGCCTTCGCGTTCCTGCACAAGGAACTCACCGACAATATGCCGCGCAAGTTCAAGATCGCGTTCTCCGGTTGTCCCGAGGATTGTATCGGAACCTCGTTCAACGATGTCGGCCTGCGCGCGGTGGTTCGCAATGGCCAATGCGGGTTTCGAATGGTGGTGGGCGGCGGGCTGGGTCCGTTGCCAAATGAAGCCCAATTACTGGACGAATTCGTGCCCGTGGATCTGCTCGTGCACAAGCTCGAAGCGGTGCTGCGCATCTTCAACAAGCACGGCAACCGGCAGAACAAGAACAAGGCACGGCTGAAGTTCATCCTGCGCGAGCGCGGGTTCGACTGGGTGAAGGAAAACGTCGACAGAGAATACCAGGACATCCTGCAGAACGGCGGCATTGAGTTGCCGGATGAAGTCCCGGAGAGTTTCGGTGGTTTTCAAGCAGTTCCACCACCACTGGGCGCCGGACAGCAGTTGCCCGTGGTGAACGGGTATGTCGATCCCGAGTACGGGCGCTGGCTGGAAACCAACACGCGGCCGCAGCGGCAGCACGGATATTCCATCGTCACAGTAAAAGTGCCGCAGGGGAACCTGACCGCCGGCCAGATGCGCGCGGTAGCTTCGATCGCGCGGGATACCGGTGATGGTTACGTTCGCGTCAGCATGGATCAGAACCTGCTGCTCGGGTTCATTCCTTTACACAATCTGAAGCGAGTCTACGCGGCGCTGCGGCAGATCGATCTGGCCGGTGCGGGCGCGCACGAAATCGAAGACGTCACCACGTGCCCGGGCGCATATAGCTGCAACCTGGCACTGACCAAATCCATGAATCTTGGTGACGCTATTGCGACAACGGTGTCCGGTTACGACGATCCCGAAGTGCGGCGCCTCTCGGTACGCATCAGCGGCTGTCCGAATTCATGCGGCCAGCATTGGACGGGGGATTTCGGATTCTACGGCAACGCGCGCAAGATCGAGGGCCGCGAAGTACCGTATTACCAGATGCTGCTGGGCGGCGGGTACGACCGCGAGGGAATGCTCCGATTCGGGTTGGCCATCCAGAGCGTACCGGCGCGGCTGGCGCCTGTGGCGGTTCAGCGCGTGATCGAACATTTTGTGACGAATCGGCAACAGGGCGAGGCATTTCGCGATTACGTGCTGCGACACAAAGTGGAGACATTCCGCACGATGACGGCCGATCTGGCCAAGCCGGCCGATACCTTCCCGGAGCTGTACCGCGACTGGGGCGACGAAGAAGCGTTCTCGCTCAAACTCGGCCGCGGCGAGTGCGCGGCGTAAACACCGGGTCAGCGCCGGGCGCCCTGCTATTCCTCAGCTTTTTCGTGTCGATTTCGCGCTCACCGCGCGAACCGGTTCGTAAGCCGCACCCGCGGCCATGGCAAAGCTGGGCGCCGACATCGGCTGATCCATCAGATCGGCCATAGCGGTGACGGGCAATCCCTCGGCCTCGCGAGTGAAAGTCATGGAACGGCGTTCGCTGTCGAAATCCACCTTCACCCAGTCTCCGCCGCGCACCTGGTCGGTAGCGATCAGGTTGGACATAGGTTGCACCACGAGGCGTTCGATGGCGCGCTTCAGGTGCCGGGCGCCGTACTTCAGATCGGTGCCTTCTTCGAGCAGATGACCCTTGCCCGCTTCGGTGATCTTGAATATGAACGCGCGTTCGGGGTTCGTGCTGAATATCCGTTGCTGTACCAGGTTCAGCTCTATGTCCAGAATGCGCCGCAGTTCTTCGCAGCCCAGCGGCCGGAAGGTGACGATTTTGTCGAGCCGGTTAATGAACTCCGGCGTGAACTTGCGGCGTGCCGCTTCGACGCTGCTGTTCTTCAGCTTGACGTTAAGCTTTTCGTCGATCTCGCCGGCGGCGGTTCGGCGCGCCTGCTCCGGAGCGCAGAAACCTACTTTGGGATTCATCAGCGCGCTCATCTCGGTCGCGCCCAGATTGCTGGTCATGAAGATCATGGCCCGCGAGAAATCCACCTTGCGGTTATCGCCGAGGGTCAGCGTGGCTTTGTCCAGAATGCCCAGAAGCAGATTCCAGAGGGCGTCGCTGGCCTTCTCGATCTCGTCAAAAAGTACGAAGCTCACCTTCATCTGGTCGGTGTGATACTGGCTCAGCACTTCCTGGCTCAGCAGCGGGTGCGTTTCCCGGTGACCGAGATAACCGGGGGGCGAACCGATCAGCTTGGCAATTTCGTGGCTGTGCTGGAATTCTCCACAGTCGATCTTAATCACCGCCCGTGGATTCTTCAGCAGGCATTCCGCGGTCGCCTCCACGATGCGCGTCTTGCCGGAACCGGTGGGCCCAAGGAACAGAAAGTTCCCAATCGGCCGCCCGGGAGCACTCATTCCGGTCAGATGCATCTGATAGATGTTCACGATCTGTTGTATCGCGTCGTCCTGGCCGACTATGAGCCTGTGCAGACTGCCTTCCAGGCTCTCCGCTTCGCGGCCCGTTTTCGTCGGATCCAGAGAGATGTTCGTTTTCACCATGTTGGACCCCTTTCTCAAGCGCTCCATTCTTCTCCAAGCAACTTACATGCCAGTTCCTGACGACGCGGTCACTCCCGCTACTTCTTGGGTTTCGAGGGTCTCACCTCGACCCGGCTCACCAGCGTGCGCGCTGGCATTCGCAACAAACCAAGTACAATCTCCGCAATATCGGTGGGAGCAATTTTCCAGTCGGCTGGCTGACTGTTCCTCCCGAACGACGTGTCCACACTGCCCGGCATGATGTAAGTCACGCGCACGTTCTCCTGCCGGTGATCCAGCATCATCGCTTCGCTGAATCCGTTGAGTCCGAATTTCGACGCGTTGTACGCAGCACCTCCGGCGAACGGATTCTTCCCCGCCAGACTGGAGATGTTCACGATATATCCGGCCCCCCGCGCGCGAAAACGTTGCAACGCTTCCCGCGAACAGTAGAAAGCGCCCGAGAGGTTCGTGTCTATCGTCTGTCGCCATTGCTCAATACTCAGATCGGCTGTCGCGCTGAAAAACCCCACCCCGGCGTTGTTCACCAGCACATCGAGGCCGCTGAGTTCCTTATCGACAACTTCGAACAGAGATCGAACCTGATCTGGCCGGGAAACGTCACAAACTGCTCCAACCACCTTTGTGTCGCCTGGCGCACGGTTACGCAGATCGGAAACCGCCCGGTCCACTTCGACACTGTTGCGCCCGCAGATCCCCACATTTGCGCCCGCTTCCAGCAGGGCGGCGGCGATGGCGCGGCCAATCCCCTTCGTGGCGCCGGTGACCACCACCGTTTTTCCCTCGAGAAACCGTTCCATATCTATACCGTGTCCCGTCTACGTATTAGGACGCGCGCTGCCATGCCGGAGAACCAGGATAATTGGGATGTGGAAAATGATCGGCACGAATCCGGACCCGCCGCAACGATAAGGATGCTCCTGCCCTGGACGAGTGCCCTGCTCGTGCTGGCTCTGCTGTGGACCGGCTGGACGTTCTTCTCACGGCATCGCCAGATAGTCGAGGCGCAACAGGAGGCCGCCGAGCGCGAAGCAAAAGCCGATCAAGCGACGCTCAACCTGCTGGGCGGCGACCGGCTCACGGTGCTCGATTTCTACGCCAGCCCGGGAGCGATTCATCGCGGAATGCATGTGAGCCTCTGCTACGGCGTGTCCAACGCAGTGTCGGTCGTAATCGAGCCGGATCTGGGATCGTGGAAGCCCGCAATCAGCCGGTGCATCGATATCGAACCGAAGCGGACTACTTCTTATACGCTCACCGCGAAGAGCGCCAAAGGCCAGACCAAAACCGCCAGCGCAACTGTGACGGTCGAGTAATCTGAGCAGATGAAGCTTCTTCTCGCGACTCTGCTGGCCGCTGTTGCCGCCGCGCCACAATGGGACATGACCACAGTGGACGAGGTCCAGGTGATCGGCATCGAGACGCGCACAAGTAATGCGAAAGAAATGACCGCCGACGGCGTGATCGGAAAGCAATGGGCGCGCCTTAGCAAAGAAGGACTGCTCGCGCGCATCCCGAACAAGGCCGATTCGGCCATCGTCGCGCTCTACACGGATTACGAGAGCGACAAAGACGGCGCCTACACGTTCATACTCGGCGCGCGCGTGTCTTCGGCGGGGAGCATTCCGAAAGGCATGGTGATGAGGAAGATCCCGGCAGGCCGCTACGCGGTGTTCACGTCGGAGCGCGGGCCGGCCCAGAGGGTGGTCTTCGAGACCTGGAAGCGCATCTGGGCTGCTCCGCTCGACCGCGCCTACAAAACCGATGTTGAGGTATATGACGAGCGCGCGTCCGATCCGCAGAACACGCAGATGAGTATCTATGTCGGCCTCCGCTGATCCTGAAATGGCGGGCGCATCCCGACCCGGTTCAATCCGGCTCCGTGGGTAATCGCGTTGACGGCTGCCGCCTGCGCCGCATTGTGGCTGGCCGCTGACGTGGACACTTCACGGGCTTGTATTACACGGGATCCTCGCGATATACGCGAGGTAGCCACGACGGTTGAGAGGGTCATGTGCGATCGGACGGCAGAATGAGCCGGCAACTTGCCGGTCTGCCGCTGGCGCCGCATTGGAATTCCCCGCCTTGCATATTTGCTGGTTGCGCCGGCCGCGTCCCATTGACGCCCGGCCCGGTTGAAATAGAATGGCCGTATGAAAATCTCGCTCTCTGTGGATGAGCTCGAGCGGCTCATCTGCAGGGTGGAAGATGGGGCGGCCAGGGTAATGGTTACCGCCTCCGATGCGGATGCCGCCGTGCATCTCATCGCCGCGATTGACGACGCGGCTCAGGAAGGCGCCGGCGAGTGCTTTTGGGAAGAAGGGGGCGGCGAATACCGCTGGATGCTGCGCCGCGACGGCGATAAACTCCGCGTTGTCGTGCTGTGGTGCTCGGGAACCCTCACCGGCTGGGAGACCGTCCTGTGGAGGGAATGCGATTTCGAGACCTTCCGTCAGCAAGTGCAATGCGAGGTTGCGCGGCTGCAGCCGGTCAGTTAACCGCGTCGCCGAAGTACTCGGCGCGGGCGATCCGCGGAACACGCAGATGAGCGTTTAACCTGGCGTCCGCTGGTAAGCTCGTCAGCCGATCATCGCTTAACCAATCATTACCGTCAGGCGTCCGGCAACATCCTGCAGCGTCGACGCCTGCGCGTTCAATTCTTCGGCGGCCGACGCGCTTTCTTCCGCCGTGGCCGCGGCGTCCTGGGTCATGCGTTCCATTTGCGTGATGGCTTTGCCGATCTGCGAAATGCCCCGGGACTGCTCCTGGCTGCCCACGCTCACTTCGTCGATGATGACCTTCACTTTGGCCGATTCCTCGCCGATAGCGCCGATGGCTGCCGCCACCTCATCCACCTTCGTCTTGCCTTCTCTGGACCGGTCGATCGATTCCTCAATCAGCAGGGCGGTGTCCTTCGCCGCCTGGCTGCAACGATGTGCGAGGTTGCGTACCTCATCGGCCACGACGGCAAACCCCATGCCCGCCTCCCCTGCGCGCGCCGCTTCCACTGCCGCGTTCAGCGCGAGGATATTCGTCTGGAAGGCGATCTCATCGATCACCTTGTTGATCTTCGAAATCTTATCGCTCGACGAATTGATCCCGGCCATGGCCGTCACACTGTCATCCAATACGCGCTTTGCGTCCACAAACCGTTCCTGAGAACTCGTCACCAGCTCGGCCGCGTTGCGCGAACTCTCGCCGTTGCGAACGGCCATGGAGTTAATCTCCTCCGCCGAGGCCGACGTTTCTTCAATAGAAGCCGCCTGATCCGACGAGCTGCGGGCCAGCGACTGACTGGATGAGGATACCTGTCCGGCCGCGCCCGAGATGTGCGACGCGCTTTCCGCCAGCGAACTAACCGCCTCGCGAAGCGCGCCGTTAATGCCCTTGATGATAAACAGCGCGATCATTGCCACCAGAACCGCAATTGTGAGAATTGACACAACGAGCCACCGGATGAAGGAGACCGACCCTTGAGCGGCTTGCCCGGTCGCGGCCATCAGTTTCATGTGGTGCTGCTCCTCCCTTTGCGCCACGGCGACGCCCGCCTTTGCCGCCGGATTAACGCTGTCCCTGTAACTGGCCGCGCAGGCTTCCATCCGGAAAGAACTGCACTGGGCCCAGTATTGTTCGTGCCTCTGTTCGATGTCGTTCGCGGCGGTCTGCACCTCCGCGACAAGCTGGCGTCCCGCATCCGATTCGATCAGCGGCGTGAATTCGTCGATGTCGTTCTTTAGCCGCGCCGCCGTGTCGTGGAAGCCTTTGTTGTACTGTTCCATGGTTGGCTTGTCGTTCATGTAACCACGCGCGATGATGCCCCGCTCCCATGCGATAAACTCCGTCATCGCTGTATCTATGTCGGCGGCGAGGAAGAGCTTGCGCGTTTCTGCGCCGGAAAGACTAGCGACATTTCGTCCCATACTGTTGATACCCAGCAGTGCTACCGCTCCCATCAGCATCGTTGAAAGCAGGGCGCCGCCTGCACTCAGATACAGCTTTCGTCCAATCGTCATGGTTGTTATCTCCAGCCTCGCCAGTCTCATCGGCGGCGAAGGGGTAAGTATGAGCGCCTCTACCAGCCCATCTCGCGCATGCGCAGTAGTATCTCGTCGCTGTAGTCGTTCATTCGCCCTGGCTTACGATGGCGCGGGTTGGGAATGATGGCCGCCAGATGCGCCGACTGCTCGCGCGTGAGGCGCGCCGCGCTGGTGTGATAGTAGTTCTCCGCCGCCGCTTCGGCGCCGTAAATGCCCGGCCCCCACTCGATGACGTTCAGATAGAGGTCCAAGATACGCTGCTTGCCGAGGATGATTTCGGCCACCGGCGCAAGGGTGAACTCGAAGCCTTTCCTTAACCACGAACGAGCCGTTGTGGCGAACAGATTCTTCACAAGCTGCTGCGTAATAGTCGACCCGCCGCGGCCCACGCGCCCCTCTTCGAGATCCTCCTGAACAACCTTATCGACGGCCTGCCAGTCGATCCCATGATGCTGGTAGAAACGGCCATCTTCCGCGGCGATCGTGGCATGCTGCAGGTTGATGGAGATGCGGCTGAGCGGTACCGGCTGGTAACGCTTGCGATAGGGCGTATGGTGAACAATTGCCTGGACGCGCCGTTCCATTTGGACCGATGTGGTCCACGGATCGACCCAGCGCAACATCACCAGAGCAAGGCAACAGAACAAGTACCCGGCGAGAACGGCAACGATCAGGGCCAGCAGAACGCCACGAATCAGCCGCCCGAAACGGCCATGACGGGCGGGGCGGCTGACAGTGCCCGAAACACTGGTGCGCTTTCCTGTTTTGGCGAGAACCCGTGCCTTGGCCAACTCTTACTTGTACCGCACTTGTTCGAGAAACAGACCGGAAGCCGGAGCCGTCCACGCGGCCACATCGAGCCGCGGGTCCGGGCAGCCATCGAGTAACTGGCGGAAATCTTCCGGCGTGATCTCGCCATGCCCCAGACGCACCAGAACGCCGACAATTCTCCGCACCATGCGCCAGAGAAAATGCGACGCCTCGATACGAAACAGCACCAGGTGGCCGTGAGTTTCGATGCCTGCGTTCTCCACCACGACGATGGTGGATTCACCTGGCTTCGACGGGTCCTGCGCGCGGAAACACACGAAATCATGCCGGCCCATTAATGCTTCGGCTGCTTCCGACATCCGGGCGATATCGAGATCTTCTTTCACCCACCAGACATAGCGCTTGGAGACGGCCGTCTTACGCGTGGAGATTTGATACATGTATGCGCGGGTGAGGGCATCGTGACGGGCATGGAAACGCGCGGGAACCGGCTCCATTTCCAGCAGCACGATGCTGCTGGGCAGGCGTTCATTGATTTCGCGACGCAGAGTTTCCGGTGGCTTCGGGCGCTTCACTGCCGCGCGCATGTGTGCAACCTGACCGAGCGCGTGAACACCGGCATCCGTGCGCCCGGCCCCCTGCAAATCGACACTGACGCCCAGACTCTCTTCCACCGCGCGGCGCAGCTCACCCATCACCGTACGCGCATTTTTTTGCTCCTGCCAGCCGCTGTAGCGAGTGCCGTCGTATTCGATGGTGAGCTTCCAGGTCACAAGTCGAGGCTATGCCGGCTTCCGTCCGAAGATCGCGTAATCCATGCCGCCGAACAGCGCCTTGTGGACATCGTCCGGCAGGCTGTTCAGCGCGGGAATGCTGCCGGAAGCCTGATTCA
>Ga0116134_1001110_pt1 | contig 13750 bp, 11 predicted proteins | sample June2015DPH_19_5_FD_89737 | JGI IMG/M metagenome (GOLD analysis project Ga0116134, IMG submission 89737) | Peatland microbial communities from SPRUCE experiment site at the Marcell Experimental Forest, Minnesota, USA - June2015DPH_19_40 | ecosystem: Environmental > Terrestrial > Soil > Wetlands...
AGGGAGCACGGAAAAGTTAACGGCAGCCTCCACCCCCAGAGCCGCCGTGCAAACGGCCCTTCGGAGGGGGGTGGAAGACTGCAGTTCTGCCTATTTCATTCGATGCGGCAGGCGTCCGAAGGTTTGCAGGATTTACTTTTCTTTACTTTCGTGTGTTTCAGCCTTGCGCGATTTCCGCATGGCCATTGCCATACCCCACTCGACCAGTCCCGGAAACAGCTGGTAAAGCTTGATGACGGGAATCATGGTCCAGGGTACGACGACCTCACGCTTTCCTTTGCGATATCCGCGATAGGCCGCTCGCGCCACCCGTTCCGCCGTGACGCCGCGCACCGATTGTGGACGGACAACGCCCTGCCGGTTGGCCACCAGGTGCTCGCCAAATTCAGTGGTCACATAACCGGGACAGACGGTAAGCAAGTTGATATGGTCGCGTTTCAATTCCAGCCGCGCGCCTTTCCCGAGAGCGTTCATGGCAAATTTGCTGGCACAATACAAAGTCATAAACGGTACCGGGATGTGTCCGGCAACGCTTGAGATGTTGATGATGGTCCCGCTGCCTTCCTCGCGCATGGCGGGCGCCACCGCCTGAATGCAGGCGATGGCGCCGAAGAAGTTGGTTTCAAACAATTCGAGGGCGGCGGACGTCTCCATATCAGCGACCGTGTCGCGGATGCCCACGCCCGCGTTATTCACCCACACATCGACGCGATCGAAGTGGTGGAGCGTGAGCGCGAGCGCACGATCGATGTCCTCCCGATTGCGAACATCACAGGCCAGGGCGAGGGTGCGGTCGGTGTGCCCGACCCGGTGGCGTGCGGCCTCGGCACGACTGGCATCGCGCGACAGCAACACCACGCTGGCCCCGGCGTCGGCAAAAACCTTGGCAGTGGCTTCGCCAATTCCCATGGAAGCCCCGGTTACCACCACGACTTTCCCGTCCATCTCCATGGCGACTCTTGTATCGCGCCGACTGCCGCTGAGTCAATGCCAGCAAGTTCCCAGTTCACGGTTCTCAGTTCTCAGAAAGACCCAATGACCATCCCGTTCCCACTGAGAACCGAGAACTGAGAACTGAGAACTTCTTATACACTGGAGACGCCGTGAATTCGCTGTTGCCCATCTTCCCGCTCGAACTGGTGCTGCTGCCGGGCGTTCCGCTGCCGCTGCACATCTTCGAGCCGCGGTATAAGGAGATGATTGCGGAATGCCTGGAGCAGAAAAAGCCCTTCGGGGTGGTACGGGCGTCTTCCGATGGAGTCGCCGACATCGGCTGCACGGCCGAAATCATGTCCGTTACGAAGAAATATGACGACGGCCGCATGGACATCCTGACGCGTGGGGTCGAACGCTTTGAGGTAATCCAGGTCAACGAAGAACGATCGTTCCTGCGGGCCGAGATTTCGCTGCTGCAGGACGAAGATGAAGACGAAGAAGACGAACCCGGCAAGCCGGCGACCGAGATGGTGACGCAGGCGGTGCGTCTACACGCCGAGATCGCGAAGCTGGCCGGGGCAGAGCCCTCTGGACCCGACGAGCAAGCCGGCAATCTATCTTTCTTGCTCGCGGGATCGCTTCCGCTGGACCTCGACTTCAAGCAGAGCCTGCTCTCGACGCTGTCGGAAGCAAAACGCCTGGAGGCAGTGGTCGGCTATCTCGAAGCGATTCTGCCGGGTCTGCGGCGAGCCGCCAAGGCGCGCTGGAACTGATAATAGCGTTTCCGAGTAGCCGACGACTTGCGGGGTGACCTACTTATTCCGGGGTTGTGAGTGTGATCGAGATGTTACGCCAGCGTGCCCCATTCCTGGAGGTTCGCCAATCTCACTGCTCAATCTTCGTCCCCAACCCCGCATACAAATAGTTCTCCCCAAACGCCTTCTTCAGTCGCGCAAACGCCAGCTCACCTGTGCAATGTCCCGGCGCAATCCTCTGCACCTTCCACTTCGTCTTTAAATTTTCCACCAGCACATCAATCTCTTCCACCGGCGTCGTCACCAGGTGCAATCCCCCAAACACAATCTCCGTTCTCGGATCGACCGCGCTTGCCGCTTCCAAAATCGCTTCAATCCCCGCGTGCGAGCACCCGTCCACCAGCAGCAATCCATTCGGTCTTTTGATCGCCAGCGTCAATTCCGGCAGCTCCAGCGTCCCTTTCTTCTGCGAAACTGTCCGCACCAGGAAAATCCCCGGCGATACTTCCGTCAATTGATTCACCGGCACAAAATTCCCCGTGTCATACAGCTTGCCCCATGCGAAATGTTCCGGATCCGTTCCCCCGAAATACCGCATCTTCGCCGGCAAGCTCTCATCCGCCCGCAAAAACGTCTTCGGAAACGGCAATCCCCCAAATCCATTCCCGCCATCCGCGGGCACATAGACCGTAACGTTCGGATTCACCTTCAGCACATATCTCAACCCCGTCGTGTGGTCTGCGTGCCGATGCGAGATCACCACAAAATCCAGTTTCGTCAGGTCTACGCCCAGCGCCTTCACGTTGTGTTCAAAAATCGCGGCGTCGTTCCCCGTATCGAACAAAATTCGCTTTCCGTTGTGCTCCACAAAAGCGGAAAATCCCCAATCCTTTGTCAGTTCCTTCAATTCCCCGAACGCATCGTAGAGGATCGTCACTTTATCCTGTGCCCGGCAGGGAACTGCCGCCACACACACCAGCAAGAACGCCAAAATCCGCAAAACGTGGATTCGCAATGAACACCTCCAACCGGAATTTTGGAGTCAGTATAACAAGCTGGATGCGGATAGTTGCTGTTAACAGGCGACATCACTCACGACCAGGGCTGCGAGCTGAAAACCTGACATCGCGCCCCAGCGGTATAATCCGCATAAGGCTGTTTTCTGTGGGGGTTCTACCATGAGTGTTGCCCGGACTCTAGGCGAGTTGCGCCAAAGTCCTTTCACCGCACAGCGTCTAGGTTCGCGGCGCGTAAAAGATGAGCTGCGCGAGAACCTGATGGCGCGGCTGCGCGAAGACGTCCCGCTATTTCCGGGCATTGTTGGCTACGACGATACGGTGGTGCCGCAGATCGTGAACGCGATCCTCTCGCGCCATAATTTTATTCTGCTCGGGTTACGCGGACAGGCGAAGAGCCGGATTCTACGGGCGCTGACCGCTTTGCTTGATCCCGAGATGCCTTACGTGGCGGGCTGCGAGATTCACGATAATCCGTATGCGCCGATCTGCCGGCGCTGCCGCGAACTGGTCGCAAAAGAAGGCGACGCCACGCCCATCGCCTGGCTGACGCCCGACCATCGCTACGTGGAAAAGCTGGCCACGCCCGATGTCACCATCGCCGACCTGATCGGCGATATTGATCCCATCAAGGCGGCGCGCGGCGGGCATGAACTCTCCAGCGAGTTCACCGTGCATTATGGCTTGCTGCCTCGCGCCAATCGCGGAATTTTTGCGATCAACGAGTTGCCCGATCTGGCGGGAAAGATTCAGGTGGGACTCTTCAACATCATGCAGGAAGGCGACGTGCAGATTAAGGGTTACCCGATCCGGCTGCCGCTCGATGTCGCGATCGTGTTCAGCGCGAATCCCGAGGACTACACCGCCCGCGGCAAGATCATTACGCCGCTGAAAGACCGCATCGGGTCGGAGATTCGCACTCACTATCCGGCGACCGTGGAGGAAGGGATCGCGATCACCGCGCAGGAAGCGTGGCTGGTTCGAGGGAATGACCGCGAGCATCAGCGCGACGAGCCGCAGCTGCGTATTCCGAAGTATGTCAGCGAAGTGATCGAGGGCATTGCTTTCGCGGCGCGCGACGACAAGAAGATCGACAAGCGGTCGGGCGTGAGCCAGCGCCTGCCGATCTCGGCGATCGAAAACGTGGTTTCGAATGCCGAGCGCCGCGCCTTGACGCATCAGGAGAAATTGATTGTGCCGCGGATCAGTGACATCTACGCGGCGCTGCCGGCAATCACGGGCAAACTGGAACTCGAATACGAAGGCGAGATGAAAGGTGCGGATCACGTGAGCCGTGAGTTGATCCGCACCGCAGTCGCGAAGACGTTCGATACTTATCTGCACGGCGTCAATTTGAGTCAGGTGGTGCAGTGGTTCGATCTGGGCGGCGAGATTCAACTCAGTGACAATGCCGGAGCACGGGAAGTCCTGGAAGGTCTAAGCCAGATTCAGGGTCTGATGGAAAAACTCGTCAAGCTGAACGTTGGGCCGAAAGACAGCCCCGAGATACAGGTGTCGGCAGCGGAGTTTGTCCTCGAAGGCCTGCACGCCCACAAGAAAATTGGACGCAACGAAGAACGCGTGTTCACAGCGGGAGAAAAGCCAATGAAGATTCCCGAGAAACAGGCTCCGTTTGAGCGAGAGGATCCCGGCTTCGGAAGGAAGCGAGGGTTCAACTAAGTTCTCAGTTCTCAGTGGGAACCGGGTTTTACTGAGAACTGAGAACTCAGAACTCAGAACTCAGAACCGAGAACTGCCTCATGAAACGCATCCGCTACTCCAAGTACGTTCCCGACCCCGCCAGCGAGATGAGCATGGAGGACTTGCTCAGCGCTCTCTCGGACTATTTTCTGCAAAGCGGATTCAACGACAATTTCTGGTATCAGATGCCTGACGGCGAGCAGACGCTGGACGAGTTGCGGCGCGCCCTCGAACAGGCGCTGCTCAACGGCGAGATGTTTGATGAAGAAATGCGCGATCGGCTGCAGCAAATGCAAATGGAGGGCGAACTCGAGGAGCTGATTGAGAAGTTGATCGAGCGCATGCAGCAGGAAGATTACATCTCGATCGATCAGCCTCACGATCCCGCGAAACAATCAAGCGTTGGCGGACAGGTCGGCGAGGCACAACAGGCGAAGTTCGAGATCACCGACAAGAGCCTTGATTTTCTGGGATTCAAAGCCCTGCGCGATCTGCTCGGCTCGCTGGGCAAGTCGAGCTTTGGACGTCATGACACGCGCGACATGGCGACCGGCGTCGAGGCCAGCGGCGCTTCCAGACAATATGAGTTTGGCGACACCTTGAACCTCGATATTACGGCGACGCTTTCAAGCGCGATCCAGCGCGAAGGTCTGGGGCTTCCTCTGAACCTCGAATACAACGACCTGCAGGTGCATCAATGCGAATACCAGTCGTCTTGCGCGACCGTGCTGATGCTTGACTGCTCGCATTCGATGATTCTGTATGGCGAAGACCGCTTCACTCCGGCGAAGAAAGTTGCCATGGCGCTGTCGCAACTGATTCGGACGCAGTATCCGGGAGACTCGCTGTCGCTGGTGCTGTTTCACGATTCGGCGGAAGAAGTGCCACTCTCGCAGTTGGCAAGGGTGAAGGTTGGTCCGTACTACACCAACACGCGGGAAGGCCTGCGCATGGCACAGCGCATCCTGCAGCGCCAGCGCAAGGACATGAAGCAGATCGTCATGATCACCGACGGCAAGCCTTCGGCGCTCACGCTCGAAGACGGACGCATCTACAAGAACGCGTTTGGGCTCGATCCGCTGGTGGTCAGCCAGACGCTCGAAGAGGTTTCAAAGTGCAAACGGGCGGGCGTGCTGATCAATACCTTCATGCTGGCGTCGGACTATGGGCTGGTGCAGTTCGTCCAGAAGGTGAGCCAGATGTGCCGCGGCAAGGCGTACTTCACGACGCCGTATACGCTAGGGCAGTATCTGCTGATGGATTACATGTCGCGGAAGACGAAGACGATCCACTAGTTGAGTCATACGGTGGAGACACGGGCGCCTCACCGTCCGGGGTGCCCCACTCATTCGCGTTCCTCGCGAATGAGTGGGCGAGTTCCCACCCGCCGGAGGTCGGATTACAGAAGTAACGCCTTGTGTGTCATGCCGGGGGCACCTTCGGTATAAAATCGCTGCAGGATTTCTGCTGGGAGATGTTTATGAAACGAATTGCTGCTTTCCTGCTGCTGGTCGTCTTGAGCATTGCCGGCTCGATGCCGGCTCAAGCGCAACGCATCAGTCCTCAAGAAAACGCGCGCCAGTCCCGCAAAGCGATCAAGAAGCAGCAAAAGATGTTGAACAAGATGAACAAGAAACAGGCCAAGGCAATGAAGAAAGCCGCGAAGGCGCAGCGGAAGGCGATCAGGAAGACGAATCGCCGCTATAAGAAATAGCCTTTCGCGTTTTCGTAACGATTCATCACAAATCCGCAGTGACCGCCCGCACATCCACTTGATCCCTGGCGCGCTACGCTGATTTCACTCCCAGGACAGCTCCCGGTCCCATTCCCTCCAGAAAGAGATCGCTATGCGTGCGTCAAGACGCGCCTTGGTCGTTGTAGCGTCGATCGTTGCCCTTGTTTTCCTGTCGAGCTTGGCAACGGCGCAGCCATCGGATCAAGTCATCGCGGAGCGTGTCCTCGGCCCGCAATGGAAACAGCTTTCGCGCCGGGCTGGAATGATATTTGCTGGCACGGTGCTCGCCACTGCGGCCCAGACGGCGACGACCCCGACTGCGGCTGCCGACCTGACCATCCCAGGGGCCGTTCCGGCGGTGCAGTTAAGTTTTCGGGTAGACGAGGCGATTGCCGGGGTCGAGCCCGGACAAGTTCTCACCATTCATGAGTGGGCGGGGGCATGGTCCATGCATCGGCCGATGAGCAAGGGCCAGCACATTTTGATCTTCTTATATCCGCCGAGTCGGTTGGGCCTTACGAGTCCGGTGGGTGGATCACTCGGCCAGGTCGCTCTCGACCCCAGCGGCAAGAGCGTATCTGAGGATGCGCCAAGACCCGCCGCGGCCATCGGCTTACGAAGCGCATCGTCTCCGCGGCCACGCGGGACCGTCAATAGCGGAAGCGTTAGCGTCGTTCAATTGGAGCGGGCCATCCGCGGCGCCCGCAGTGAGAAGAGTGAAGAGGAATGATCATGCGCTCACGAATTCTGGCGACTGCGGTTCTTCTTATGTGTAGTGCTATGGTCAGCCGCGCCGGAGGCCCGGCGTTTGTCGCGGGCTCCGGCTATGCCGCCGGAGTCGAAGGCCAGCCCCTGATCTGGGCGAATGGCTCGGTGCAGTACTTCACCGACCAGGGGGACCTTAGCCCGATCGTAACTGGTGCGCAGGCCGATACTTTTGTCGCCACCGCCTTCAGCGCCTGGACCAGCATTTCAAGCGTTGCCCTCACTTCGACCCAGGGCGGACATCTTGCCGGAGACGTGAACGGCAGCAATATCCAAACCAACGGCGAAGGAGTCGTTACCGCCCCGGCCGACATTACATCTTCCGCCACCGGCACTCCCGTCGGAGTTGTTTACGACTACGATGGGACGGTCACCGATGCGCTGTTGGGGGTAGGCGCTGGAACTCTTGCCGATTGCTTTACCAACGCCGTTTACGGCGGACCCGACAACTTCTCCGCCAGCGGGAACATCGTGCACGCTCTCGTGGTGATCAACGGGGTCTGCGCCGCCACCAGTACGCAACTGCCTGACGTTCAATACCGGTTGGTGCGCGTGCTGGGGCGCACCATTGGCTTGGGATGGTCGCAAGCCGATCTGAACGTGTTGACCCGGACGCCCCCTCCAACCGACGCCGATTTCTTGGGGTTTCCGGTGATGCACTTTGCGGATCCGATTAACTGTGTGCCCATCAGCGTCTGCTATCCGAACGCGGCATTCCCTGCAATGGATGACATCGACGCGCTCGCGCGGCTTTATCCAGGCAGCGGAAACCCGCAAACGACAGGCAGAGTTTACGGCAGCGTGTATTTCACCGACACGTCCGGGAATGCGGCGCAGCCCATGCAGGGCGTCAACGTCGTGGCCCGGTTGATCCTCGCGGGCCAGCCCTCGCGGCAGTATGTGGTGACTTCTGTCTCTGGATTCTTGTTTTGCGGCAACGCCGGCAACATCATCGATGGATACCTGGATGCAACTGGCCTTCCCTATAACCGGTGGGGATCGAATGATCCCTCGCTGGATGGTTTTTACGATCTGGGCCAACTGTTGATTCCGGCCAGCCAAACCACCGCCGAATACCAATTAAGCGTGGAGGCCCTCGACCCAATCTGGTCAATGGGTGTCGAACCCTACGGTCCCACACAGGTGGAGCCCTCGGGTTCGTTCGCTCCGGTTGTGGTCACGGTGTCGAATGGATCGAATGCCGAGCAAGACATCCTGATGTTGCAGAGTGAAGTCGCCGAGACGCATCCCGGGAGCGGCTCCAGCTATACCAGTCCGGTGGCGCTTCCACAGGGTGGTGCATGGGGGGCGTGGGTCTCCGGATACGGCAGCGCCGATTGGTTCGAGTTCACGGCGCAGGCGAACCGGACGGCCTCAGTCGCGGTGACCGCATTCGACGAAAGCGGCGAGCCCACCGAAACCAAACTGCAGCCCGTGATTGGAATCTGGCAATTGAGCGACCAGAGCGGTGATCCCGCGCCTGCCGCAACAACCTCGGCATTCAACACGCCCACTTGGGGACTGACCCGCCTGGATGCGCAATTCAATACAACCGATACCTACCGCGTCGGGGTGGCCGACTTCCGTGGCGACGGCCGTCCAGATTATTTCTACCAAGCCAGCCTGCTGTATTCAGATACGGTTATGCCGGCGCGCCTCAGTCTTGCTGGCGGTGTCACGACCCTCAATGGCACAGGATTCAGTCCGGAATTGCAGGTGACGGTTGCCGCCAACAACGCCACCACTCTTTCCGCGTCCGCAAGCCAGATTCAGGCGGCAATACCTGCTGCGTTACAGGATGGAACGGCCACGATCCAGGTCACGGATTCTGTAACCGGCTCTTTTTCTGAAATGATTGGCGCGCTGACCTACGGCGCCGCGGCCACGGACCTGTTGCTCCTGCTGCAAGGTGTGGAACCGGCCACGCCAGTTGGATCGGCGGCAGCGAATATCATCCGCGTGCGCGCTGTTGCCGCCGATGGAGTTACCCCGGTGGCCGGCGCAACCACCGCATGGAGTGTGACCCCAACCAACGGCTTGCAGTTCTCCGTGTGCAGCGGAGCTTCTTCCTGTTCGGTGCTGACTGATGAAGCGGGAGAGTCTTCCAGTGGGGTGACTCCCACCGCAGCCGGACAAAGCACGATCACCATTGCTCTGGCGCCCGCCTCCTACTCGCCGCCACAGTCGCAACAGGCCACCGTGGTAGCAACCTCGACCACGCTCGATCTGGCCGCGGTCACGCCGACGCGCTGGGTTGGGCAGGGCGCGACGATTGCCGTTCCGCTCACGGTTGAAGCGCTGGATCTGGGTGTTCCGAAGGCGAATGTTGCGGTCAATTTTATCGTCACCCTCGGCACGGTTGCGCTTTCTTCCGCCAGCGCCACCACCAACGGCTCGGGAAACGCTACCGTCACAGCACAGCTCACGAATCAAAATACCAATGTGCAGGTGAGCGCTTGCGTCGCTCCAAACAACGCGCCCTGTGAGACTTTTACTTTGTTCTCCACGCCACCATCCCTGTGGACACTGGAGACGGTGAGCGGATCGCTGCAGTTTGTGCCCACCGGGCAGGCTTTTCAGCCCCTGGTGGTGCGAGTGACCGACGGCTCGAGTGCCGCAAATCCGGTGATGGGAGTGACCGTTGCCTTTGCAACCACGCTGGCTCGCGTCAGTTCCGGCCAAAACGGAATGCCCATTCTCCTCGGATCATCCGAGACGCAGCTCGTCACCACCCAGGATGGCCTTGCTTCCATCGTGCCCTCCGCCGGAAGCGTGGGCCCGTGCGACGTGTTTATCACGGTGAGTGCGGGCGCCTCGATTGCGCAGTTCCAGATGGAGAGCCTGGCAACGATAGTTCCGACAACCGTTCCGTCGCAGCCAAACAACAGCCGCGCCCCGGCCCCGGCCACACCGAGCGATCCGCGATTCGGCGCACAATCGGCTGCCCCACGAGGCCTGTCGGACCTACTGTTCGCGGTGCCGGAAGAGACTACAGCCAACGATTCGGCCGATCCAGCTAACGTTCCCCCGGTAGATTCTCCCCCAAGAGAATGCTCGAAGTCGTCTGCCGACAGTGCTTCTGCCGACCAGACAGGCGCCGCAAGTCCGAGTTCGGCAGCGAGCGAAAATTCGGTTTCTGCGCCCTGTGCAAAATCGAAGCTGGCCGAAACCAAAGCTCCGCAGAAGGTCGTGCCGGTTGAGAGCGAAGTTGCTCCCCTCGCCCCGACTAAGGCAGCCCCCAGCCCAGCGGAGATCCAGCCAAACCCTGCGTCCAGCAGTTGGCTTCCCGAGGACAAACGAAGCTGTCGGGTGCTAGCCGGGGATGGACCCCTGCTCTGATACTCCGTCGGGTGCCGCACTCGTCGCGCACTTTGCGATGAGCGGGATTACAACCAACTAGCTACTGTTTCCCAGTCCAACGGTCGACCCAGTCATTAACCGTCTCGTACCAAAGCTGAGCATTTTGCGGCTTCAGCACCCAGTGCCCTTCGTCTGGGAAGTAGAGCATCTTGGAAGGCACGCCCATTGTTTCTAAAGTAGTAAACAGTTGCAGCCCTTCGCTAACGTCGAGCCGGTAGTCAAGCTGTCCATGAACAACCAGCGTAGGCGTCTTGAATTTCATAGCCGAGTTCCGCGGAGACCACTTCTCATACATCTCCGGATTCGTATAAGGAGTGCCCTTGAACTCCCAGTTATTGAACCAGAGTTCCTCGGTAGTCCCCCACGCGGAGACAGTATTAAACATGCCATCATGCGAAACGATGCACTTGAAGCGGTCGGTATGTCCAAGCACCCAGTTAGCCATGAATCCGCCGTAGCTGGCGCCCAAAGCGCACTCGCGGTCTTTATCGATGAACGGGTAAGTCTTCTCCGCGTAGTCAAGCCCCTTCATCAGGTCGTCAAACGGAGCCCCACCCCAGTCGCCGTTGATGGCGTCAATGAACTTCTGCCCGTATCCAGTCGAGCCGTGGAAGTTGATCATGATGACCACGTATCCGTTGGCGGCAAAGAGTTCAGGATTCCAGCGATACGACCAGTCGTCTCCCCAGGCGCCCTGCGGGCCGCCGTGGATTAGGAACTTCACAGGATATTTCTTGCTGGCATCGAAGTTCGGCGGCTTGACGAGGAAGCCTTGGACCTTGTCGCCCTTCGCGCCTTCGAACCAGAAGGATTCGAGCGGGGACATGGCGACTTGGGAGAGGATGGCGTCGTTGAGGTGCGTGAGTGGTTTGGGTCGCGTACAGCCAGTGCGGTGGAAATCGGTACACATTTCTGTCAACAGGTTGTATCCGGAGCCGTAGATTTCGTTCGGCGTGTCCAGGGACATCCTTGTAAAGACGAAGTCGCCACTCTTTGAAAATGCTAAGTCATCGAGAAAGCCGCGGAAAACGATCACGGGACTGGCACCCGTCGCGTCCGTTCTCCATATCGGAGCCCCCCCCGATTCTTCCGCACTGAAATAGATTGATCTCGAGTCGGGTGACCAGGCGTAGGTCCCCACCCAACGATCAAAATTCTCCGTCAGATTCTTCTTCTCTCCCGTCTTCCGGTCGTAGAGCATCAGCCGAAAGCGGTCGCTCTCGTATCCCGGACGCTGCTGGGCGCGGTAGGCGATGTACTTGCCATCGGGAGAATAGAGCGGAGTCGAGTCGCTGGCGGGATTGTCGGCGGTGATGTTTCGTGGAGCGACGGGCGTCCCGCCCGTCCCCGCATCAACCGGAACGATCCAGAGGTCGTTGTTGGTGGACGTGGCTTCGACCTTGTCGTGATTCGAGGTGTAGCAAACCTCCTGCCCGTCGGGCGAGAAGGCATAGTTGTCCTGTCCGCCCAGCGAGAACACGGGAGCATCGAAGTCGCCCGGCGTGAGGTCGCGGTACGAGTGAACCTGCGTGAGCACAGGGAGCACGAACAGATGGCTGCGCTTGCCTTCCTTATAAGCGTTCCAGTGGCGATAAAGCAGATGGTCGAAAACCAGCGCCTTGACTTTGGACTTGTTCGCCTCGTCGAGTTTCTTTGCATTGCAGGCCAGTTCGTCGGCTTGACCGTCGCATTCGGGATAAACATCTGAAGTAAAAAGAACGTTCCTTCCATCCGGCGACCAAAGTTCGCCGCCGGCTTCGGTCGGCATTGAAGTCAGCTTGTAAGCTCCCGTAACTGTACCGGCAGCGCCGTCGAAGTCCGCGATCCAGACTTGCGATCCGCCTTCCTTGGTCGAGAGGAAAGCAAAGCGCTTCCCGTCCGGAGCCCAGCGCGGGCGGTCGCCATCCTGATCGGCGATGAGCACGCGCTCGCTTTGGACGGGCGAGTCGCCCGTCCCCACACTGTTCAGCGGCACGATCCAGATGTGTGGCGTCTTCTTATTTGCGGCCAGATCCACATCGACCGCGCTGAACAGCACCCACTTGCCATCGGGAGAAGGCACCGGTTCGCCGACGCGCTTCAGCTTCATCATGTCTTCGAACGTGAAGGGGTGCTTGGCTTGAGAGAATGCGGGAAGTGAGAACAGAAGAACGAAAAGAAAAGCAAGACGGCGCATGACGGGCCTCCGCGCGGGAACAGGAGAGTGTAGCACCGCGGGCGAGGTCAGAGGTTAGAGGTCAGATTGCAGAGGTGAGAAACTCCAAGCGCAATCGGCCCGTGAGCCCTAGAGCTCCTCACCTCTGCAATCTGACCTCTGACCTCTGCAATAGTTATCTGCAATCGCCTCATCCCAACTCTTCGAGCATCGCCGTCATCTCGGATTGGGCGTGCGCGTTGGCGGTGCGGCGAGCCGACGAGATGCCGTCCACAAGCCAGCGCTTGGCTTCATCGACCCGGCTCGCTGCGGCTAGCGTCTGCGCGGCCATGAAATATGCGGGCGTGTAGTCCGGATTCTTTTCGATCAGCGTTTTATATTCCTGCAGCGCCTGCTCGATTTGTCCGGCCTTCGAATACTCCATGGCCAATCCATAGCGGGCAAACGCATCCTCGGGGTTTGCGGTAAGAATCTCGCTCAACATGGCAATGCGATCCATAAAAAAGCTCTTAGCTCTCAGCTGTCAGCTCTCAGTAAAAGCCAAACGCTATAAGCCTTAGCTGAAAGCTGATGGCTGAGAGCTGTTCTCCCATTCATATCATGCCAGGCGTTACAATGGCTGTTCTCCGAGAGACCGACTTGGCTTGCCCTTTTTTCGTGCCGCTTGAAATCGTGAATGACGGCTCCTGGCCGCATCCTTCGCGTTTGCCACTGGGAGCGGGATGGACTGGCAGTTGCCGCGCCTCGGGGCAGGAACTGCCGGCGTCGGATCGTCACATACACGATTTCTGCAACCTTGGTTACGCCAGCGCCTGTCCGCATCTTCCTCCGCGCCGTGACTGGGACGCGGTCCGCTTTTCGGTTGCCCGCGCCGGCCAGGATCAGGTCACGATCGGCTTTGTTTGCGAGTTAGCCCACGCTCCGATCGAATATGGGAGATTGACTTTTGATCTCGGGAGCGAGGCTTGGCTCGATTCGCATCCGGATCCGCGTGTGCTTACACTGGCTAATTGCTATCTCCGGACGTATCGGGCGCGGAAGGCGGCAGGAATCGGAATGCTTGCCTCAGGGGCTAAAGCCCATGATGAAGAGTGGCTTGACGGCGCGGCTGAAGCCGCGCCCCTTCAAAGCGAAGTCGGGCAAAGTGACGTCGGGCAAAGTGAAGTCGGTCAAAGCGAGGTCGGGCCGTCCGCAGGCAAAACGACTTTGATTCCCCAATCCTCCAAATGCTAGCGACCTATGAACGACGACAAAACGAAGTTAACTCCCCGGCCGGTGCGCGAATCGATCTCTGAGATGACCGAGATCGTTTTGCCTAACGATGCCA
>Ga0116134_1001111_pt1 | contig 13736 bp, 11 predicted proteins | sample June2015DPH_19_5_FD_89737 | JGI IMG/M metagenome (GOLD analysis project Ga0116134, IMG submission 89737) | Peatland microbial communities from SPRUCE experiment site at the Marcell Experimental Forest, Minnesota, USA - June2015DPH_19_40 | ecosystem: Environmental > Terrestrial > Soil > Wetlands...
CGACAGGATCAAATCCAGCACGCCGCCCGCCTCGCCAGCGTTGATCATGTTCACGTAAAGTTTGTCGAACGCCTTGGGAAACTTGGCCATGGCGTCGGAGAGGGTCCCGCCGCTTTCAACCTCATCGCCCACGCCGCCGATGATCGCTTTCAAAAGCCCCGGCCTCTGCTGCTGCTCGAGAATCTGAAGGCTGCGCAAAATCGGCAGCCCGGCGTCCTGAAGCGTCGAAAGCTGCCGCGTGAAATTTACCAATTGCTTTCGCGGAACACCGCCGATGGAGATGGGCATCCTCCGCTTCTTCTGAAGCGGCGCCGTTTCCCCGCCCGCGCTCTTCTTCTTGGCGGTTTTCTTGACCGCTTTCTCACGAACTTTGGTCGGGAAAAACCCCTTCCCGCGAATCTTGGCAATCGCTTCCTCAGACGTGGCCGCTTCCACTTCGTCCTTCACCTCCTGGCCGGACGAATTCATCGCTTCATACGCATAGGTGGGCATGGAAAAACTCCGCTGGCTTGGTTTTGTCCAATTATAGACGCTGTCCACCTATTGACGACGCCCGGAGGCGAATATTTCCTCAAAAAAGGCCTTCATCGCCGCAAACGACCGCCGGTCCGCATCGGCGTTATAGGCGATGTTGGGAATATGGTGCGAATCCGCCGCCGGATTCGTGAACGCGTGATGAGCGCCCCCGTAAACGATCACCTGATAGTCCACATTCCCCTGACGCATCTCATCCTCGAACGCCACAACCTGCGCCGGCGGCACGAACGCATCATCCCCGCCTGTGCATACCAGGACCTTGCCCTTGATATTCTTGGCATCGTCCGGCCGGTCCGTGCTCAGACCGCCGTGGAACGACACCACGCCGGCAAGGTTCGCTCCGCTCCGCGCCAGCTCCAGCGCCACCGTGCCGCCAAAGCAATAGCCGATCGCCGCGAGGCGGGTGCGATCGACGTGCGGGTCCTTGGCGAGGATATCCAGCGCCGCCTGGGCCCGGCCGCGCAGCAGATCCAGGTCCGCCTTCACCTTGCCACTGAGTTTGCCGGCTTCATCGGGGCTATCGGTCGTTACATTCGCGCCATACATATCCGCCGCGAAGGCGACATATCCCAATTGCGCAAGCTGCTCGGCCCGATGCTTCGGATAGTCATTCAAGCCCCACCATTCGGGAAAAACCAGCACCGCCGGCCGCGGGGCCTGTGCGCTGTTGTCGTACACCAGCAATCCCTGAAGGTCCGTATCCCCTTGCCGATATTGAATTGGCGTCTTCATGATCTCTCCATACGAAAAGGCCGGGAAAAATAGTAAAATAATTACATTTATCCAGCGTAACATTAATCCTCCCAGGGTCTGAACTTGCCAGGCTTGGATTTATCGAGTAAACTCCCATTCAGCCATCGCGGCGCGGGTCTGGATCACTAATCCGCTCCTATTATTTCATCGATGTCATCTTCTAGCCAATCCATCGCCCGCGATCAACGCCTGGACTTCTGGCGAGGATTGTGCCTCGTCGACATGCTGCTGGTTCACCTCTACTACCAGAACATCCAATTCGGCGATTTTCTTGGAAAATTGCTCGGCGAATATACCCGCTTCGCCGCCGGTGGATTCATCTTTGTGTCGGGCTTGAGCATCGGTGTCATTTTCCTCCCGCGGGCCCGCGACCAAAAGCGGCGGGGCAAGACCTATCGAAGCCTTTGGCGCCGATCATTCTACATCGTGGCCGTCAACTACTTGTGCGCCATGGTCCTCATCATGATGGAGATTCTCCGCGGCCTCCGCGGCAACTTCGTCAATCCCATGACCCTCCTTCGCGATATCTTCCTGCTCAGGGAAGGCGGCGACCTCCTTCCCTTCTACGTCATGATGATCGCCATCTCCCCATTCCTCCTCGAAGCTGTCCGCCGGCGATGGGGGTGGCTCTTCATCCTCCTTGGCAGCACCGCCTTGTTTGTCTGGGGCCTTTGGCATCCGTGGGCCCTGGCTCCCGCACAACACCTGACTTTCCCCCCCGTGCTATGGCAGGCCATCTTCGTCACTGGTTTGCTCCTCGGCTTCGCATGGCCTCGATACAACGCACTCGCCGCCAAATGGAAATTCGCCATGGCAGCCATCGCATGGCTCATCGTCTCGATCCTCTTCGTCATGGAATACAGCTATCAGTGGGGCATGCCCGAATTGAGCTTCAATGTTCCCTTCACCAAGGTCCCCCTCTCCACGGCTGAAGCCCTGCGATACCTAAGCATCATCCTCGCCATCATCACCACGACCGACCTGCTTTGGCCGATCATCGGTGAAACTTCCGCGTCGGCATTTGTTCAAACCCTGGGCCGCAAGAGTCTGCCCGTCTATGTCCTGCACCTGTGGGTCGTCGAGATTCTGGGCGCGGTCGCCATCGCCTGGCCCGGGATGGGCGCCTGGCAAATCCTCTTTGCCGGTTTCTCGCTGCTGATCCTATGGCTCTTCGCGCTGATCCTGGACCTCTCCAAGGCCCCGAACCAACAACGCCTCACCCTGGCCTCCATCGTACAGCGTCTATTCCGTCCCGAACCCCTCCCCGGTCCGGCGCAATAAGCCCCAATGGAAATCTTCCACGGCATAGACGGCCTGCTCGAAGCCCCCAAGAAATCCGTCATCGCCGTCGGAAATTTCGACGGCGTACACCTCGGCCACCGCCGAATCCTGCAGACCGCCCGAGAGTTGGCCACCGCCAAAAGCTCGCAACTTGTTCTGGTTACTTTTGAGCCGCACCCTTTGACCGTTCTCCGTCCAGACGCCGCGCCGCCGCGTCTCACGCCACCGGCCATTAAACAGCCTCTCCTGCAAGCGGCCGGCGCTGATTATCTCGTCATCCTCCCTCCCGAGCCGCAGGTCCTCGGACTCACCGCCGAGGATTTCTGGGCCATCCTCCGCGACGGCGCCAAGGCCGCCGATCTCGTCGAAGGCGCCAGCTTCCGCTTCGGAAGGGGGGCGCAGGGAACCGTTGCCAAACTCCGCGACTGGTCCGATCAATCGAGCACAAGTCTTCACGTCGTCGATTCCGTCCATGTCGCGCTCCTGGATTTGCAGATCACGCCCGTCAGCAGTTCCGTCATCCGATTTCTATTGGCCTACGGCCGTGTGCGCGACGCGGCCATCTGTCTCGGCCGGTCCTATGCGCTCATCGGCGTCGTGGGAAAGGGATTTTCGCGCGGCAAGCAAATGGGCGTGCCCACCGCCAATCTTCGCTGTGACGATCAACTCATCCCCGCCGACGCCGTCTATGCCGGCCGCTGCAACATTAACGGCAAAATCCATCCCGCCGCCGTCAGCATCGGCACGATGCCGACCTTCGGTGAAAACGTCCGCCAGATCGAGGCTCATCTGATCGGCTTCGACGGCGATCTCTACGGTGCAACCCTGACGGTGGAACTCGTCGATTGGCTACGCGAGCAGCGCGCCTACCCCGCCATGGACTCGCTCAAGGCCCAGATTCACAAGGATATCGCTCTCACCGTCGCCACGGCCGCCAAAGATGTTGCCAAGCCGATCGCCATTTAAATGGGCGACCGCGATTCCGGGACATTGACGTAACCCGCGGTGCTTTCCTCGACGCGCTCGGAACAGGTCGCACCGCCGCTAACTATGTTTGATCTGTCCCTGAATCACGGTTCCTTATTTAGCTCACTTAAGCCCGGGAACATTGTCCGCTTCCAATCCCGACCGCTTCGCCTAGAATTGTTCAGATGATGGAGCAAGCTCCGCCATTTCTCGATGTTCCCACGCTCCTCGAGGCCAGCGAGCCGCGCCCGAGGATATCCTGGACTCATTTCATGATCGCAGGGTTTCTGCTGGCGATTTTCCTCTCCTGGTTTGTCAGCCGTTCCTCTCAAACGCCGCAGGTGCGAGACGCCCTCTCCACACTCATCGGGGCCGGTTTGGTGGCATTCATCGGCAGCATGGCCTTGGCCGCATTCTTAGGAGTGCGCAAGGCGCGCGCCGAACACGCCGCCGTCGCCGCCCTGGAAGAACTCATCCAGCTTCGCCGCTGGCCCGACGCCGGTTTGATTTTGCAATCGCTGCTGTCGCGTCCGGCCCGATCGCCGTTTTCCCGCGCCCAGGCCCTGATCTATCTGGCCATGGTCCTGACGCGATATCACCGCTTCGAGGATTCGGTATTGGTTCATGATTACGTGCTGGAGAACATCCCTCTGGACGACGCCACCGATCACGGCACGCGCCTGGCGCGCGCCTTGTCCCTGCTGCGCGGGGAAAATCTTTTGGATGCCGACCGCGCAATCGCCGAACTCCGCCGCAACAGCCGCGGCATGGAATCCGCGGGCCTGGCGCTGGTGGAGATTTATCGGGACGTGAAAACCGGACATCCAGCCGAGGCCATCGAAATCTTCGAGCAGCGACTCCCGGCGATGCGCCGCCAACTGGGCCATCGCCTCGCCGACGCCTGGGCGTTGGTCGCGCGGGCCTACGATATGCTCAATCGTTCCGCCGACGCCAAAGCCGCCTTCGAAAATGCGACCCTGCTGGCGCCCGTGGCGGAACTCATCCGCCGTTATCCTGAAGTGTCGCCCCTCAGCAAATCCTATGTGCCGGCCGTCGCCCCGGCGGAGGTCGCATAACCCATGCTTCCCGTCGAGATCGCCATCACCCGCTTCCGCCGCGATCTCACCATCGCGGCCCTCCTGCGCAGTTTGCTTGTGCTCGTGGCGCTCGCTTGCGTGCTGGCCGGACCGGTCTTCGGAGGCGGCGACGGAATGTTCATCCTCATGATCGTCGGCGTAGCCTGGGTCATGCTTAGTTATCGCAGCATGCAGGGAACCCGCCTCGCCGCGGACTCTCCCTCCCTCATCGCGGCCGGCGAATTCGATCGCGCCGAGAACCATATCGATGCCGCCCTCCGCAGCTTCTCGCTGTTTCGCACCGCCAAGCTCCTCAGCCTCCACCATCTGGCCCTGCTCCGGCACGCCCAGCACCGCTGGCGCGAATCGGTTCTCCTCTGCCAGGCCGTCCTTTCCCAAAAGCTTGGAAACCTTCACGGTCTGGCGAAGACGACGCTCCTGCTCCTGGCCGATTCCACGCTCCAGATGGGCGAGCTCAAAGGCGCATTTGACGCCATGGCGCGAATAGGCCGCCATCGCCTAAACCTCGCCGAAGCGCTCACCCTGCAATTGTTGCAACTTGACTACGGCTCGCGCATTGGCGCATGGGAGTCCATGTTGCAGGGCGCGGGCGTCAAGGTGCAAATGTCGGAACTGATGCCGACGCTCAACGCGGCCAGGTGCCAGGCGCTGTTGTCGCTGGCGGCCTATAAATCCGGCCGACTCGAGCTGGCAAGCTGGCTCCGCCGCCGCGCGGAATTGCTTGCCGATCCAAAGGACATTGCTTCCGATCGCCCGGCGCTGGAAGAAGTATTCCGGCAAAACAATTAGTCCCCGATGCAGGGCATTGCACGCCGGCCTCTTGCCCGCACGCGGCCGCTTCACGAAGATGAAGCCGCTTCACGAAGATGAATACGAACATGAAAGATTGTTTCCTATGGAGAGCGCGATGAGGAATCGATGGGTGCTGCGATTGATCTTGGCGATCCTTGCATTGGCCGTCGGCCGCGCTTCGGCCGACGACGCGACCGCGGCGCCTGGTTCCACGGATCCAGAAGGCTCGGTAGCATTGGCCGAACACCTGGCGACTTTCGCCCATCAGATCCTTCGTCAGCAACAGATGCCTGCCAAGGCGTTGGATCTCAGCGCCGCCCTCTACGAGGCGGCGATCAAGCTCAATCCCACCGAGCCGCGCTTCTCCCGTGCACTGGCGGACATCTATCTCGAACTCAACGACACCAGCGGCGCCATCACGGCGCTGAGGGACTATCTCAATCTCCGACCCTCCGATCAGACCGCGATGGTGCAGCAACTGGACGTTTATCTCCGCTCCCCGCAAATGCAGTCGCTCGACCAGCGTCTCCGTTATCTTCGCGGCTTGCTTCAGGTGCAGCAGATACCCGTCCCGGTGCGCAGCGAAATCGCCCTCCGCTGCGCGCGCCTTTACATCCAGCGATCGCAGATCCCCCAAGCCATAAAAATGCTCGACTCCGCCCGAGTTCTCAATCCGGTGAATCTCGATGCCCTGCGCATGCGCTACGTCATGACGCAGAGCGATGCCCTGCCCGTCGACCGCGTCCAGCAGTTGCTCGGGATCATGCAGGCCAATCCCGCCGATCCCACCGTCGCCTCCCGGCTCGCCGAACAACTCGCTCAGTTGGGCCTCGTCGATCAGTCCATCACCTGGTACGGCCTGGCCAACAGGCTCTACACCCTCTCGAACGTCCATCCGGATCCGGCATTCGCCCTTGGCGCAACATCGGAACTTCTCATCGGCAATCGTCCGGACGATGCGGCCAAGATCGCGGCCCGGTACGTGGAAGCCCTGCCCGACGACGCTGATGGTTGGTTCGTGTGGCTTTCGATCGCCAAATACCAATTGGATCTCGATCCCACCGACGACACCGCCAAGACCCAGTATTCCGCCACCATCCGCAGAGCCTCCATCGCCATCGCCAATCGCCTTCAGAATACCCGCCATCTCGCCGGCGATACCGCCGCCACCACGCGACCGCTCGATTCCGATACTCCGACGCAACTCCCCAGCCTCTCCGGCGACCACGACCTTCTCACCTCGTCGGACCATTCCCAACTGCTCAACCCCTACATCGAGTCGCTGTCGTCGCTGGCCTGGTTGGATCTGTACTACGCCCGCGATGCCGCCTCCGCCGACCCGATCATTGCCGCCCTCGCGGATTTCCTGCCCGCGGATAGCGCCAAGCTCCGCACCCTTCAGGCCTGGCGCCAATTCGTCGGCGGCGATGCCGCCGGCGCGCTGCCCAAGTTCCGCGCTCTGGCCGGCGACGATCCCCTCGCCGCCATGGGCGCGCTCATCGCCGAATCATCCGATCCGACCAAGAAGGACCGGCTCCCCATCGAAGTCCATAAATTGATTGACGATCATCCTTCCGGCGTCATCGGCGCCCTGCTCTGGGCGGAATTCAGCAGATTCCATATCGCGATCGATCCCTCGCCCACTTCCGGCGCCATTGCCACCCTCGTCGCCAACGTCCCCAACGAGTTCCTTCAGTTGATCAGCGAACCCAAGGGCTTTTATCAAGTCCAGGTTACGCCCGTGAAGTCCTCCTACAAGTTCGGAGAGCCCATCCTGGTTCGCGTCTCACTCCAGAACGTCAGCGACGTCAACCTCGCCATCGGCGATGATTGCGCCGTCCATCCTGATCTCTGGTTCGACGCCCATTTGCGCGGAATGCTGGCCAACGGCATCACCGGCGCAGCCATCGGTCGTTTGGATCAGCGATTGGTGCTGGCGCCTGGCGATATCGTCAGCACGGTGGTCCGCATGGATCAGGATTCGCTCTTCGTCTACTTCAACGAGAATCCGAACCTCGATCTGCTAGTGAATTTGACTTTGGTCCTGAATCCCACGCACATCGAGCAACGCGGCCCCGGGCAGCCCGGCACCGCCAGCCCCGGCATTTGCGGCTATTCCGTCCAGGCCACCGACCTCATCGCCCGCGAGCCGGTCCCGATCGAGACCGACGACCAGCGCCTTCAACTCCTGATGAGCCTCGATGTCGCCGATGGCGGGGAAAAAATCCGCCTGATGCAGATTCTCTACGTCTACACCGAAATCCTTCGCGGCAATCAATCTCCCGACGCGCAGGGTGCAGCCAAGGCGTTTATCGCCAAGCTCCGCAGGATCCAGACCAACGGCAGCGCTTCGGTGCTGGCGTGGCAGAAGCTGCTCATCGCCATGCTTGCCTCCGGTGGCGATCAGGTCAATGCCATCAATGCGATGTCCAACGACAGCTATTGGCAAACCCGGCTCTTGGCTCTTGAGGGGGCCCGCCAATTATTGGGAACCAAGGCCGTCGCCGTGGCCAGCCAACTCTCCTCCGACCAGGATCCCGCTGTGCGCCAGTATGCCATCGCCTTGTCCCAATCATTGCAGCAACCCGCCGCGACACAGCCGAGCGAGACCGCCCAATCGCCTGCGCCTGGCTCAACGCCCGACTTGACGCCTGTCACGACGCCGGAATCGACGCCCGAGTCGCCCGTCGGCAACGCCAAGGAATAGCCCGTGACGCCTCAGAAAGATCAACCCACCTTCCCCGGGCCGCGACGCCTCGGGTTCGTCGATGATTTCAAACGCTTTTTCCTCCGTGGTCTGGCCACGATCCTCCCAACTCTCGTCACCCTCTGGCTTCTCGTCTGGGTCTGGGATTTCCTTTGGGAAAACATCGGCCGATATATCATTAACTTCATCCGCATCGGATGGTACGACGCCATCACTCGAAAATGGCTCCCTTTCCAGACCACCCATTACATCCTCTGGCAACTGGACGACAACGACCTCGGTACCCGCCTCCTCGGCGTCGTCCTGGCCATTGTGCTGGTCTACTTCATTGGGGTATTCGTCGGAAACCTGATCGGATTGGCGTTCTGGCGCGTCGCCGAACGCTCCCTCATGCGGATACCGCTGGTCCGGGCGATTTATCCCGCCGTCAAACAGGTCACGGATTTTGTCCTGGCCGACCGGACCCATCAGTTCCAGGGCAGCCGCGTCGTCGCCGTTCAGCCTCACGAGCAAAACATCTGGTCCATCGGACTAGTCACCAGCGCCCGGCAGTGGACCCTCGACGCCGGACCCGAAGAAATGATGACCGTCTTCATTCCCTCAAGCCCCACTTCCTTCAGCGGATATGTTCTGGTCGTCCCGCGGAACAAGGTCATTGAACTCCCCATGACCGTCGAAGAGGCCTTGCGGCTTCTGGTCACCGGTGGCCTCATCACGCCCGGCGAGGGGAAAACCGACGGTCGAGACCTGACCGGCCAATCCGCCCAGGGGAGCGTCTCCACACCTCAGCCCGCCCAGCCGCCGAGCGTGCGCCTGCCCGTCCAACCCATCCCGCCGCCTCGGCCCCTGGAAAAAATCGGTTAGACGCGAGGCGCGCACAAGTCTTGGACGAGATTTTGCTGTACAATGGTTCGCAACTTACGGAGGTTCGTTTGATCGTTACCATCTCCTCGCGTCACATGGAGGTTACTGCCGCGCTGAAGGCATACGCGGAGCAGAAGACGGCGAAGTTGACTCGGTATTACGATCGCATTCAGGAGATCGAAGTCGTCTTCGACAACGCCAGGGAATCGATGCGCGTCGAAATGATCGTCAATGCCGAACATCGAAACATGTTCATCGCCCACCACGCCGCCGAAGACGCCTATGCCTGCGTCGACGGGTGTTCCGCCAAGCTCGAGCGACAGTTATCCGAACACAAGAAGAAATTCCGCAATCGAAAGCATTCGGGCGGGAACGACAAGCATGCGATGCGAACCCCTGCGGCGCTGGGGTCCATCGCCGCCGCCAGACCGCGAAAATCCAGGAACAAACGACAGTGAAAGGGCTGCTCTTCCAATGAAGTTGAAAGAGTTTATCGTTTCCGAAGCCATCGTCCCGCAAATCACCGCCACCGATCGCAATTCGGCCCTGCGCGAGCTGGCGACGGCGCTGGCGAATGCCGGCGCTCTCCCTCTCGCCGCCGTCGACGAGGTCGTCGACGCCCTCATCAAGCGCGAGCAGAACGGTTCGACCGGCTTCGGCAAGGGGGTCGCGGTACCCCACGTCAAGCATCCCAAGGTCAAGCGCATCGCCGGAACCATCGGGCGCAGCGCCGCGGGCATCGACTTCGCCGCGCTGGATCATCAGCCCGTCTTCACGATCTTTCTGCTGCTCTCACCGGAAAATCAGCCCCAACAACACCTGCAGGCAATGAACATCGTCTTCAGCAACCTGCAAAAGAACATCTTTCGCCGGTTCCTCAGGCAAAGTTCCACGCGCGAGGCGATTGTTGACCTGCTTGACGAGGCGGACCAACGCCCGTGAGTCTTCTCGACCGGATTGCATCGTCCATGCCTACAGCTTCGCGCGACATCATTGTGAGCAACTCCCTCGGCCTCCATGCCAGGCCCGCCATGCAGTTCGTCGATACCGCCAATCAGTTTCGATCCAAGGTCACCGTCAGCAAGGGCGGCGACGAGCCGTATCAGGCCGACGGGAAAAGCGTCATGCAGATGATCATTCTCGCCGCCACCGAAGGAACCAGCCTCAAAATCCACGCCGTCGGCGAGGATGCCGAGATCGCCGTCGAAAAACTCGCCAAGCTCTTTGAGGACAAATTCGGGGAAGAATGACGCCATGGAAATCAAGAAGGGAATCGGCGTGTCTCCGGGGGTTGCCATCAGCACGGCCATCGTGTTCGATGCGGAGAATCTGGTCATTCCCCGCCGTCAGGTCCTTCTGGCCAATATCGACGCCGAACTGAGCCGGTTCGATCTCGCCCTCAAGGAAACGATCCGGACCCTCACCCAACAACGCGACGATCTGATCGCCCATCAACGCAAGGAAATCGCCGGCATCATCGATTTCCACATCGGCGTGCTCAACGACGCTTCGCTCACCGGTCAGATCGTCGCGGAAATCCGCGATCGCCACAGCTCCGCCGAGTACGCCGTCAGCGCCGTCATGCGCAACTACGCGGCCGTCTTCTCCAAAATGACCGACCGTTATCTCGCCGAACGCGTCAAGGACATTCACGACATCGAGCGGCAACTGCTCCATTGCCTCATGGGCCAGCAGCGCCTGGATCTCTCCCATCTCACCAGCGACGTTGTGATCATCGCCCACGATCTCCTCCCCAGCCAGACGGCTTCGCTCGATAAACTGCACGTCAAAGGCTTCGCCACCGACGCCGGCGGACGCACCAGCCACACCGCCATCGTCGCCCGCGCCATGGGCATTCCCGCCATCGTCGGCCTTGGCAACATCACCGGCGAGGTTTCCGCCGGAGACACCGTCATCATCGACGGGAATCACGGCGTCGTCATCATCAATCCCGACGAGCAGGCAGTGGCCGAGAATCGCGGCGCCGAACTCCGCCGCCTCCAACTCGACTCCGAGCGCGCCACACTCCAGGATTTGCCCGCTCAGACCCTCGATGGACACCTCATCAGCCTCATGGCCAACATCGAATTCCCCGCCGAGGTTGACGAAGCCCTTCGCCGCGGCGCCGAGGGGATCGGACTCTACCGCACGGAATACCTCTATCTCGCCAGCGATCACGAGCCCAGCGAGGACGAGCATTACGGCGCCTACGCCGACGCGCTGCTTCGCCTCAAGAACCGACCGCTGGTCATACGCACCCTCGATCTCGGCGCCGACAAGTATTCCCAAGCCAAGGCAGCCATCCCCGAGCGCAACCCGTTCCTGGGCGAGCGCTCCATCCGCATGTGCCTACACGACATCCCCATGTTCAAGCGCCAGCTTCGCGCCATCATGCGCGCCAGCGTCCTGGGCGACGTGCGCGTCATGTTCCCCATGATCACAACCCTCATGGAACTCAGGCAAGCCAGGATGCTCCTCAACGATGTCATGGAGGAATTGGAAGACGAAGGGGTCTCCCACAATCGCGACATCCCCGTCGGCATGATGATCGAGGTTCCCTCCGCCGCTCTCATGGCCGATAAATTCGCCAAAGAGGTCAATTTCTTCTCCATCGGGACCAACGATCTCATTCAGTACACCCTGGCGGTCGACCGCACCAACGAAAGGGTGGCCGGCCTCTTCTGCCCGGGCCATCCGGCCGTCCTCGGGCTCGTCCGCGACGTCATTCGCAAGGCCGCTCGCAGCATCAGCGTGAGCATGTGTGGTGAAATGGCGGGCGAACCCCTGTACACTCTCTTGCTCCTGGGACTGGGCCTCACGACGTTCAGCATGAACGCACCCGACATCCCGGAGGTAAAGAAAATTGTCCGTTCCACCACCATGGAGCATGCCAGACAGGTGGCCCGGAGAGTTATGAGTTTTGACAGCGAGCGCCAGGTCATGCACTACCTGCGCGACGAAACCCGCAAAATCGATCCGGAGGCGTTTTGAGGGAGAAGCCGCGCAGGTTCCCGATCCGTCGGGACGCCTTCGCCTATCTTCCAAAGGACTGACATCTAGTGGCCAAAGAAATGCTCATCAACGTCTCCCAGGGCGAGGAATGCCGAATCGCCCTGGTCGAGGACGGAAGGCTCGAAGAGCTTTACATGGAGCGCACCAGCGCGACCAGTCACGTCGGCAACATCTACAAGGGCCGGGTCACCAACGTCGAGCCTTCCATCCAGGCGGCGTTCATTGATTTCGGACTCGGCCGCAACGGCTTCCTCCATATTTCCGATCTACTCCCCAGTTATTTTGGAGACGAAGCATCGGACGTGCAGGAGACCGTCGGCAGGAAAATCTCCCGCCGCGACCGGCCCCCGATCCAGCGCTGCCTCCGCCGCGGCGACGACATCATCGTCCAGATCATCAAGGAGGGCATCGGCACCAAAGGACCCACCCTCACGACCTATCTCTCCATCCCGGGGCGAATCCTCGTCATGATGCCCGGGATGACCAAGATGGGCGTCTCCCGCAAAATCGAGGATGACGAAGAACGCCGCCGGCTCCGCCACATTCTCGATTCCCTCAAGCCCACCAAGGATGTCGGCTTCATCATCCGCACCGCCGGCGTCGAAAAAAGCAAAACCGAAATCCAGCGCGACCTCACCTACCTCACCCGGCTCTGGACCAATTTCGTCAAGAAGCGCGACAGCGGCCCCGGCCCGATGGAACTCTACACCGAAGGCGATCTCGTCACCCGCAGCGTCCGCGACGTCTTCACCAGCGACATCGCCTCCATCGTCGCCGACGACAAGGAGGTCGTTAAGCGCGTCAAGGAAGTCATCAAGCTCGCCAACCCCCGCACCAAGAACAAGGTCGAATTCTACGATGGCCCCGTCCCCCTGTTCCACAAATACAACATCGAACGCGAAATCGAGCTGATGAACAGCCGCCACGTGCCCCTTCCCTCCGGCGGATCGCTCGTGATCGACAGCACCGAAGCCATCGTCGCCATCGACGTCAACAGCGGAAAGTTCCGCGAGCACGCCGACGCGGAAACCACCGCCTTCAAGACCGACATGGAGGCCGCCGACGAAATCCCCCGCCAGCTCCGCCTGCGCGATCTCGGCGGCGTGATCATTTGCGACTTCATCGACCTCCGCTACGAGCGGCATCGCCGCGAACTCGAAGCCCGACTCCACGTCAACTTCCAGAAGGACCGCGCCAAGACCAAGGTCCTCCGCATGAGTCAGTTCGGCATCATCGAAATCACCCGCCAGCGCATGCGCCCAAGCCTCAAACGCTCCATCTATTTCGATTGCCCCTTTTGCCACGGAGCCGGACTCGTCAAGACCCCCGAAAGCATGAGCCTCGACGTCATGCGCCGCCTCGCCATTTCCATGAACGATCTCAAGGTCGACCACGTGGAAATGACCGTCTGCCCCGACGTCGCCTTCTATCTCCAAAACCGCAAGCGGGCCCAGATCGTCAAGCTCGAAGATCAGTTCAATAAAAAAGTCGTCATCCGCTCCGATACGACCGTCGCCCTCGACGAGGCCCGCATCGAACTTTTCGATGCCCACAACTCCCACGTTTATCTCCAGGAGTTAGGCATGGCCCCGCCGCCACTGTCGCATCCCGCTCCGCGGCCGGGCCGCGATGCCCGCTTCCGCCAGCCTCCCCCCCGGCGCGATCAGCGACCGCAGCGCGCTCCCGATCTACGCCCCTATCGCCGGCCCCCCGAGCCCTTGCCCGAA
>Ga0116134_1001113_pt1 | contig 13729 bp, 13 predicted proteins | sample June2015DPH_19_5_FD_89737 | JGI IMG/M metagenome (GOLD analysis project Ga0116134, IMG submission 89737) | Peatland microbial communities from SPRUCE experiment site at the Marcell Experimental Forest, Minnesota, USA - June2015DPH_19_40 | ecosystem: Environmental > Terrestrial > Soil > Wetlands...
CTTGTCCCTCCAATCTCTCGATTTGACGTCGTGGGCCGTCTTTTTACGTGGTCAGCTCCCGGACAATCACGGGCGTGATCAACGCCTGCTCAACTCCCGGGTCCACCAGGCCGAGTTCCGCCACCGCATTGCCCGGTAGTCCCGCCGCTGCAAACAGCAGGATCACTTCCGTGCCGCCCAGCGTTCGCAACATGGCATCCGCCGCCCGCACTGCCGCCGCTCCAGAAATTCCAGTCATCGTCATCCCACTCTCTGCGCCACAAAGGGCGCCAGCAGCTCTTGCACGGTTGCATCCAGCAGCGAATCGGAGAAGTACCACAACTGCATTCCGTCGGGGACAACATTCTTCTTCACGTTCAGTGCCGGGGTAGCCTGCGCGTTCTTTACCAATTGCGCGCACGCCACCAGGACTGGGTCGGGAAAGGTGGCGAACCCAGCCGTATAGACAATCTCGATTTCGGTGAACGCCCACCCCATCACATTCACCGGAAGTGTGACTTCTCCCGTTTCCGGAAATGCATCCAAATCCGCCACGTCCAAATCTACCCACGTTCCCGGAATTCCAAACGCGAGAGCCACGTCCCACAAGTCCGCCTCGTACTCCATCTCGCCCCGCCGCGGCGTCGCGTATCGGCCCCGCGCCGAAACAATCGGCGATGTTGCCGGCGCCACCGCAGACAGCGGCAGGTACGTAAGTTGCACCGGCCTTTGTCCGTTGTCCGTGCGTAACCGCTCCGTGTACTGATTGATCGCCAGCGTCATCCTTCGGCAATGCGCATCGATCATCGCTGATGCTGCCGTCACCCACGCCACAGCAGTCGTTGGTCCCAGCCCGTACAACTCATATTCCGATGGTTGCAAATAATTCATGATGGGTTTCCAGTCCTCAATAGTCAGGAGCCGGGTGCCCCACTCACCGCGTGCCTTGCGATGAGTGGGACCTTCCCCAGCGTTCGACTACCGGTTCACCAGCACTTCGTAGTGCGCATAGTTCGCGCCTTTCACCACGACGCCGCCGAATTTCACCACGACGCTTTGCGTCATCAGCGTATTCGGCAGTCCCAACTTGAAGACCCGAGGATTTGGGTCCGTCAGCCAGTGGTACTCGATCAGATCCTCAGTCACGATGTAAGCTGGCAGCACGGCATTGCCTTGTCCCGGTGTGCCCGTATAGGGAAGAGCCCACTCCGGAATCAGCGGCAACTCGCCAGCTTGCGTGCTCAAGGCCTTCACGGTTAGTCCGCCCGTGATCTGCACCGTCGAGAGGACGACATTGAACTCCGCCTTCATCTCGCGATCAATCAGGTCGAGCAGCACCGGGTTGGCATAGATCGCAGTCGGCCGCGCATCAAACGACGAGCTTGAGACCATCTCGGCGATGGTGCTCTTCAGCCCATCCACGATGCTGGCCCCGATTGCGATCGTGGTAGTGTTGCCTCCGGCCTCGATCTGTCCGATGGCGCCGAAATACTGCGGCGTCGTTGGATTGCTCAGCGAGGTGTCGTTGCCGTTCCACAGCGCCACGTCGTGCGTGCGCAAAAGCCCATCCACCGCGTCGGCCAGGTCCTTGGCTTGCAGATACGCGAACTGGCTCTGCTGTGTCCCCACCTCCATGTCAAACAGGTTGTAGTTGATCTGCGAGACCAGCGCCTTCAATGGAACGGTGCGCTCCAGTCGCGTCGGCGCTTGCAGCGTCGGCGCAATATTGCGCGGATCGACGAACGCTTGCGCCGCCGTCGGTGAAGCAATCGCCGTCTCTTCAAAGAACCGCGAAGGTTGACCCGTCGCCGGTACCTGCTTCATCCTTTGTCCGAACACGCCGCGCCGCCGCACAATGTCCGTGATCTCGGTCTGATACCGATTGATCTCGATCGCACCCGGCCCCAGAAAATCTGCTGCTGCATGTAAATCCAGAAAATTCGCTTTCATGTCTTCTCCTCAATTGAGTTTCAATGCCGTTCTCTTACCCTCTTCATCCCGATCGGTAGCTATGGGCGCGCGCGTCCAGCCAGCCAGCGCCCCAACGCGTACTTTGCGATGAGTGGAATTTCCCGACCCAAATAAAAAGGGCGCGATCTCACTCGCGCCCCATCGGCCCGGCTCCCAGCAGGAGGCGGATCAATCGACCTTGTCTCCAACGCGGCCCATTAGGTAAGCGTGCCCAGAATGTTGTTCGCAAGCGTCAGTTGCGGGTCCGCGCTGTCGCAGTTCGCGGCGATCAGTTCAAGCGCATTCTTGAGCGCGCTGCCATCTTCGAATGCGCCATTCGCCATCCCTGCGAGTGAGAGATTGTCGCCGCCCGAAGCCTCCGATTTCTGAATGCTGGCGGCTGTGAACGCCGTGGTGGCGAGTGTCTTTAGATCAGTGATAACGTGTGTGCTGTTTGCCATATATCTTCTCCTGGTAGAAGTTCCCGCAAGGTTATCCGGGATTACTCGTCCGTAAGCGCGGTGCGGATCATTTGAGACCAGTCTCGTCTCGCAGTTACCGGATGGCGCTGGGTCTTATTCGCCGAAATAAAAAGGACGCGAACTAATTCGCGCCCATAACAACGAATAACTAACGACCATCGACTAACGACCATCGACCATCGACGCCTTACTCGATCATCCCTGCCCGCGCCAACTCCGCCTTCACGGCGATCCGTTGTTCCACGCTGAGTGCCGCGAGCGTCTTATTAAGCACCGCTGGGTCGAGCCGTTCGCCTTCGATCTCGTTCTTCCCGATCAGCGCCGACACCACCGGTGACAGCGTCTTCCGTGCCATTCGCGACGCCTGTGCTTTCAGGTCTGCATTCGACTTCTCCAACTGCACAATGCGTTCCTGCAATTCGGTTCCAGTTCCTCCCGCCTGGCTGCGCTCGGCGGTTTGTGTAATGCTCTCCTCGACCGCCGCGACGATCCGGTCCACTTTCGCATTCAGCATTTCCTGCTGCGCGTCCAGTTTTCCCAATACGCGATCAAGGGTTTCCGTGGCGGCCGCCAGTCGTTCCGCCGCCGCCATCATCTGCTGCATCATTTCTTCGTTCATTTCTTCTAACCTCCCTGGTTTGCCATACATTTCAATATGTGACCTAGCCCGACTTTGTTTCAAAGGCGCGCGGCTTCAGCCGCGCCGTAAGTACCACAACTTAAGTACTGTAAGAATATTTGGCGGCTTTAGAGTGTGTGTGAGAGAACTTGTCTTTGGTTAACTCCGTGGAAGGAAGCATCCGCAATACCAGCCCCGGAGGGGCGACCTAGCTTAGCCCACCGCTTTAACGGTGGGTAAGGTGGGGAAGATGATCCAAGTCCCGGAGGGACGACCCAGTTCTCACCTACCCCAGCTCGATCCACGTCGAGCAATACGCCGCTTTATCCCGCCGCAACACCGCTGCTCCCGTAAACGTTACCCGGCTCAGCACCCACACGCTTGCCGTGATGTCTTCCACCAGCGCATCCGTAATTTCATACGACATTCCAAGCCCTGCGCGGGTAGCGCGGACATTCCCGTCCGCGCTCGCCGGCCCGGCGGAGACCGATGCTCCCGTCCGCCCCGGCCTGCCAATCTCCGCCACGATCTCCGGAAAATCCCGTGCATACAGGAATCCGCCGACTTCAATGACGCGCCCCACAATTTCAGCTCGCGTAATCACCCCAATCTTCCGCCGCGCGTCGTGACGATCAAGCGCCGGCGAGTAATCCAGCCCCATCCCCATTAGCGACGGCATTGCCGCCTCCGCTGCCCGCCGAGTCAGTAGCACTCGATGCCCCCGCGCGCCCGACGGCGACTTGTCCGATGCAACATCGACGATCGTCAATACTCCCCGAAACGCTGCCCGGTTCGGATGCCCGTGTACCGCCGGCATCTCAATCGCCATCGACTCCAGTGACAATCCCATCTTTTGTCTCCTCACTTCTAACGGGCTCCGAAACATTCAGACTTTGCTGCAAAAAAGGGAGGCACGGATTCACAGGCTTTCCCCTGTGTTCCTCTGTGTCCTCTGTGGTTCAAGGTCCTTGCATCTGCCATTTGGATCCTGCGATCAAAGAATCTCGGCCAACCCTCTCGCCCGCCTTACTTCGTTAACCGTCACCACCCCATTGCGCAGCAGGATCTCGTCAATCTGCGCCTGCTCCATCTCGTCCTGCGCATCGACGTCGGTGAATACAAACTCCAGGTCCGTCCAACCCAGCTTTTTCGCAATCGCATCCCGAGTCAGATACTCAGCCACCAGGCGCGCCGTCGGAACAATCGCCGACCGGAACCCCAAATCACTCATCTCCCCGGCGGTCGACCGGTTCACGTCCTGCTCTAATCCCAGGAACTGCGCCGGCAGATCGAACGCATTTGCGATAATCCGCACCAGAAATTCCTGCCACGCCAGCCGGAGGTCCGCGTCCGTCCCGGCCGCGAACCGCAGCACCTCCGGCTTCGACTCCGCCGACATAATCGGCACCCGCCCCGTGCCCTCAATCTCGTCCTGCCACCACCGGATCAGCCGCTCATGATGTGTCGGCGTCAGACCCTGCAGCCACAGCGCATACTGCACCACCGAATTCGAAGCCAGCCGCCCCGCATACCGGTACGCGCTCAAGAATGCGTTGACCGTTTCGAACGCCACCTCGAGCCGCCCCAGCCCGAACGGCGTGTGCGTCCGTGGATTCAGCCGGATGTAACTTAACTCATCGTCGTTCAGTACGATCTGCCCCTGTGCCCCATACAACCCCGTCACCTGCGCATATCGCGGCGAGTCGGGACGCCCATCCCAATCGGTCATGATCCGGATCGTCGCCCCATCCACCGGCCACATCACCAGAGGCAGCTTGTCGGTGGACTCCAGAGTCCACCCCTCGACCAGGTCGAGTTCGATCGCCCCGAATCCCCCAACGATCACATCTTCCAGTACCTGCTCCGCCAGCGAGCGGAACGAATCGTCTGGATTCGGTGCCTCGAAGTTTTCCGTGAGCACTTGTATCCGCCGCGCACCATCCGGAATCTGCTCCAGCGCCCGCCCACGCCGCGGCTGGATGCGCCATCGCATTCCAACAATCCGGTCCTTAATCGCGTTAATCGCCCGCCGCGCCACCGGCGTCTCCGCGAACCGCCGCAGATTCGCCGGTGTTGGCTTCGGCACCGCAGTATGTTGTGCCGGCACTCCTGCCCGAGAAAAATTCGGCGAAGAGAACGGAGCCAGGTTCGACCCCGCTCCCACCGTCCGCCGTCCATCGCGCCCGGCAAACAAAGTCGTCGAAAGCCATTCCCGCAAAGACACTTCTCCCACCCGGCGCACAGCGCCGCGCACTTTTTCTCGAATGTTCATGAATCTCCCCGTCTCGTGCTGCAATCCCTTGTCATCCTGAGCGAGGATTGCTGCTTACGAAGTAAGCAGCAACCGCAGTCGAAGGACCCCTGCGTCCGGCACGCCTCCTCGCGGCATCAAGGCGTTTGCACCGCAAACAAAAACGGCACAGCTTTCGCCGTGCCGTTCCGCTCTCATCGTTCTATATCAGAAAATCGCGAACGCCCGTCCCAACATCAGCACGCCACTCAGAAGGCACAGCACATACAGAACCAGCCAACCGAGACCGAACTCCTTCTGTTTACGAATGCCCAACACGCCGACCGCAAACCACAGCGTCCCCATAATTAACGCCACTCCCGACGGCGTCAGCCCAAGGAATGCGAGCCACCCCGGAAGATGCTTGTCGATTGCGGCAATTACGATATAGATGAGGCCGAAAATTCCAGTCAGCGCAACATAAGCAAGAACGACATGATCTCCCCACCGCTTCCGTCGTTTCTTGTCTGCCAATTTCGCGGAGTGAAATTCGTCCATCAAGCCCGCAACTCCCGCCGCACCTCGCTCGCGATCTCCCCCATCTCTTCCACAGTCCTCACCCGCACCAAACCGTGCTCCAGCATCTCAATCGCGAACCGCGTCTTCTCTTCCTGCAACACCATCCCCTCGTCTACGACTGCCGTCAAGGAAGCTTGCAGTTGTTCCTGCCGCATCCCTGCCTCAACCCGCGAGTAACGATATGCCAGCGCCAGCGCCTGGTCCACGTTCGCCGCCACCACCGGGGCCCCCATCAAGCCCGTTTTTGGCTTGATGGGGTGGAGCGAAACCGCATGGAACATCTTCACCGCGCTCCCCACCCGATAGCCAAAATCAATCCGAAACGGATCTCCCTGCCCGGTGTACTTCACCACATCCAAATCTCGTTGCATCAGCTCCAGTACGCCTGCGTCGGTGAACGCCTCTTTCATGGTGCTCACAATCGCCACTCGGCCCGTGCGCTGCTGAGTTCGCTCACCTCGCTCCATTGGAACCAGATACATCGAAGTCAGCACTTCCATCTCCTTCGCGGGATCTTCCGTCAGTACCGCCTTCGGCGGCGCCACATCGATGATCGTCCCAAATCTCTCGCTCATCAGTTGCATCAGATCTTCGCGCCGCCGCAACCCCCCCAGACTGCCTCGGATCTCGTTCTCCACCATCTGGAACCACTCCAGCTCCACATCCGGAGCCACGCACTGTAGCATCCTCCAGTCGCGCGTAAACCGAACCTCGGCAAACCCGGCATCACTCTCCAGCAGCAACAGTCCGACCGTAACGAAATCGTCCCGCAAAACATGCGGCAAGAATCGCAACAGATAAAGTTCGAGTTGTCGCTTTTCCGCCATCGCCGATCAAGCTTCGTATCAGGGTATCGCTTTAGCGATACCGCAACTTCTCCCAAAATCATTGCCCCTTTAGGGGCGGGTCATACCCTGGGCCTCTTGCCGTGCGGAACTTGATTTTACCGGACACTGGCAACTGACCACTGGCAACTGCTCTTCAGTACTTCCGCAACACGCCAATCACCCGTCCCTGAATCTCGACCGACGCTGCGGGCACAATGATCGGCTTCATCGCCGGGTTCGAAGGCTGCAGACGGATGTTCTCTCCCTCGCGAAAGAAGCGCTTCAGCGTCGCGTCCGTCGACTCGATCAGCGCGACCACGATATCCCCGTCGTGCGCCGTTTTCTTCTTCTCGACCAGCACGTAGTCGCCATCAAGAATCGCTTCGTCCTGCATTGACTCGCCGCGCACTTCGAGCGCGAACACTTCCCTCGACGAGTGGGCAAAATCCGCCAGTGAAATTGTCTCCCGGTTCTGTACCGCCTCAATCGGACGCCCCGCGGCAATCCTGCCCACCAGCGGCAAGACCATTGCCGTGTTCACCGCCATCGACTCCTTCAGCTTTCCTTCCATCGGAACCAGATACATCGAAGCCAGCACTTCCATTTCTCTCGCCGGATCCTCCGTCATCACCGCTTTCGTCGGCGCCACATCGATCATCGTCCCGAATCTCTCGTTTACTACCTGCATCAGTTCTTCGCGTCGCCGCAAACTCCCCAGCCTTCCCCGGATCTCCCTCTCCACCATCTCAAACCACTCCAACTCCACATCCGGAGCCACAGTCTGCAGCATCCTCCAGTCGCGTGTAAACCGAACCTCGGCAAACCCGCCATCGCTCTCAAGAAGCAACAACCCCACCGTAACGAAATCATCCCGCAGCGCATGCGGCAAGAACCGCAGCAAATGAAGTTCGAGTTGTCGCTTCTCAGCCATCAGCCTTCAGCCCAACCGTCCCCTGTGTACCTGTGCCCTCTGTGGTTCAAGCTCTTCTCTGCGACCTCAGCGCACTCTGCGGTCAAATAGACGATAGCTAAGCTTCCTCCATCCACTCCGGAAACGGCCGCCGCGGCGACCCGCGAAACGCCAGAATCAACTCCCGCACCATCGTCTTCCTCTCGATCAGCCGTCGCACCAGCGCCTCCAGCTCATCCCAAGACCCGCCGTACCAAGCCGGAGGAATCTCTCCCGCCACTCTCCAGATCGCATCTTCATCCAGCTTCTCGATTCGCGACAACCATGGCTCGAACGATTCCCACCCATCCACCCCCGCGTAAACTTCATTCCTCGGATACACTCCGCGCAACGGAAAGTCCGGAAATGTCCACTCTCCCGCATTAAAGCAATACCCCTGATCGATGAACGACGCCGAATATTTCCTCTCCCGCATCTTCCGCCAGAACGCGGCCTGCCGTCCATCCGCGTTACACGTCCATTTATCCAGCGCCAGGATTCCCGCAAACGTACCCAGGTTCCGCACCCGATCCAGCATCTCCGGAGGCAGGTAATCCAGCACCTGCCCTTCCACCGGACTCACCACATAGCGCGACCCGAACTGCAATCCCGCTTCCACCTGAATGGTGTGGCTTCCCAGCACAATCGTCAGTTCCGTCGTATGCTCCACCAACCACCGCGGAACCTCCACTACCTCCGCCGCCGGCACCGGCAATCCCACTCGCTCCGCCAGCCGCGTCGCCAGAAACTCATTCGCCAGCACCCGCTCATGTTGCGGATTATTTCGAAACTTCACTACGTAGTAATGCCCGTCGTCGCAGCGCATCAAGTGTCCCTGCGCTCCGCCCCGCATCCTCTTAACGTGTTGGACTGCGGTAGTAGGCATAACTCCCGACAGGTTTCCCCGCTGCTCCTCTGTGTCCCCGGTGGTTCAAGCTCTTGACTCTTGTGGCTACCCACTGAGGATGTCCGGCGGACGCTTCCAGTGAAACCTCCATAACCACGGTACCCCCTGCCCGGCTCCCTGCCTGTGACCGCCACACATCGGAAATGTTCACTTTCCCGCCAGGCTGTCCCATTCCACCGCATGCTTCGCGCCCCGCCCCGCCTCCGCCATCCGTACCGCCCACGCAATCGCCAGCGCGATCACACAATCGTCATGAGTTCCCTGAGCCGCCCCCGTATTCCCGTCCGCATCCCTGACAAACGTCCGGCACTCGTTCAGCAGCCGCAAGCTCCTGAATCGCCCCGGCGCCTCCATCAACACCGCCGCCAAATTCTCAATCATCGCCGGACGACTCACCGCCGAAGTCCACCACCCGTCCTGCTTCTTCTGTACGTACACATTCGGATACCCAAGCGTCCGCAGGCACGCCAGCACCCCATGCCCGTGATTGTTCCTCTCCACCGCCAGCAGCGCCGTGTTGTATTCCTTCCCCAGTTCCACCAACTTCTTCGCCAGTTCCGGCGGAGGCCAATGTCCATGCAACTCCGCACATTGCGTTCCCAGCTGACGATCAATTACCTCTGCGCACGAGTAATCGCCCTCCGTCCCACCTCCCGCCGGATCGACTCCAATCACATACTTCCGCCCCGGTCGCGCTGGCAGCCAGATCTGCAGTCGGTGGTTGTCCCGTTCCTCCACCGGTTCGCCCGCCACCCGCAGCGCCTGCTCCACCGCCCCCATGTCGAACACGCATTCTCCCGACGCCAGGAAACACGACACCGGGTCCTCGGCAAATTCCTGCGCCGCAAGTCCTCTCAACGATGCCCATTTCTTCCGCCGCCATGCGATCTGTTCCAGCGTCAGCCCTTGCTGCGCCGCCAGTTCCGTCTCCTCTTCCGTGAGTGGCGCGAAATTAGCCCCCGGTTCAAGGGCATAGGCTGCGTCATACCACCAGGGAAAAAAGTGTCGCGTATATCCCGTATCCTCCGCCCGCTGCCACTCCTCGTAGAAAAGTCCCCCCGCTCCGTTCGGCGTCGACTCCAGCACAATGTCGCCTCCCGGCACTACTGCCGACCGCAACGACACCAGCGCTTCGTCTCCTTTTCGGCCCCACCGCGAAACCTCCGAGCAATGCAGATTCTGAATCGTCCGCCCTCGTCCCGCATTCTCTTCCGCGGAAGCCAGGCAGTATTCGCTGTCCAAACCCGGAAATATCAACTGCCGCGCATTTTTGTGCGACGTACGCAGGCAGCCTTTCCGCGCTTCATCCGGCAGGTTCTCCCAGAACCGCCGCACGATCCGAAAAATGTCCTCCGCCGATTCCCTGTCCTGCGTCACTTGCATACTCATCGTGCCCCGCTGCGTGATCGTCTGCACGAAAAATCTCGCCGCGATGTACGTCGTAATCCCCACCTGGCGTGCCTTCAGCACGATATTCTGATGCGAACAACGAAAGGAATACTCCCGCTGCGCCCGGTTGAGTCTGAAAAACGTCTGGTTTGAGTTCTTCGTTCGGATCTTCAGCGACCTTTCGATGAAACCATCCCGCTCGCTCCGCTCCCATTTCGTCCCGGGCTCTATTTCTTCCCGTAGCGCTCGGTGAAACTCCGCGGGCTCATCCAGATGTTGGCCCAACCACTCCAGGTACGCGGGCGTCCACTCTGGCGTCACAACCGCCATCCTCTAACAGGCTGCACAAGTCCCGGCAGTTTTCCCCCGCTGTTCCGGAGCCTGCCCTGAGCGAAGTCGAAGGGGGTCCCCTGTGGTTCAAGCTCCTGACTCTTGTCGAATCCCACGGGTAACTTCCGACGAACACTGCCAACTGCCGCGGCCCTCCTGAAAAGTCCTCTTTCAATGCGTGGCGCTGAAATTCTCCGGCACATACGCGTAAGCCCCAATTTCCCACCCCGATCCATACGAGTTTTGATTAATTCCCAGCAGGTCGTATTGATACTCCGCCCCTAGATTCGCGCCCACGTCCCTCACCGGTGAATTCACCGTCGGTCGAAAATCTGCCTCGGTTCCACTCGACGCGCAAGCGTAATAGCTGCCGGCCACATAGCCCGGCGGTGCCACATCGTTCGGCAGGCATGAACGCAGAAGATCTACCATCTGCGTATTCGATTCCAGCTTCGCGCCTCCTTGGACAAACGCATCCATGAAGTTCTCGACTTCATCCGGCCGCAACTCGTTCACATGCCAGAAGTACCCGATCGGTCTTCCCCAAAGCGCGTTCTTGAATAAGTCCTGACTAACCCGGTTCCTCATCTGCTGATAACTGAGGCCCTGGTAGCTAGGCACCACCCCCTGGCTCAAAATGTTGAACACGTCATAGCCCTTCGCAAGTGTCGCGTCGGCGCCCCCTAGTACCCAGGTGGAGCTCAAGAAGCCCGTGCCCCGCACCCCCTTGAATCCAAGGCTGTTGGCGATGTTTTCCGTCAGCGCGTCGCCATACGTGCCGGGCATAACGTAGATCAGATTGCTCAGGTTCAGACCAGGAAGTCCGGAGAAGTTTTGGTTAAACCACGACAACGCCCAGGTCAGCTCGTCGGTTTCGAGGTTTGTTTCGTCAAACAGCACGCAGCCAGGTGTCGAGGGAGTTGCGGTGCAAGTGGAAGCTACAGGCAAGGTCGTGGGCAGTGTCATGGGCCCGGGCACGCCTGGGCTCGAGAACGTGTCCGCGAGCGAAAACGCATGTGCGCGCCCTTTTGCGAACTGATTGTTGAATGCGGCCGCGCCCACGGCATAGCAAGCCGGCTCCCCCTGCAGCGTCGAGATGATGCTGGAGAGCGTATCGATTTGCCCCGTCCCAGCCGTTCCCCCCGGCGGCACCGGAGTCAGGTCCCATGAGTGATAACACGTCGCGTTGTAGGGCGACGTGGTAAGCGTGAGGTTCCCACCCCCGCCGCTGTGCGTGATGCTCAGCGTGTAAGTGCCGGCGCCGGCGTAGGCCAACAGAAACGCATCGCAGGGAATTGGGCCGTTGACATCATCGCAGGCTGTCGTCGAAGGCGGATTCCAGTATTGATGTGAGACCGAGTGCGTATTGATGTCCCATCCCGCATTGATCCAGCCCTGCACCTCGCCGATAATCGACTGCGAATAACTCCCGTTCGTGACTACCGCAATCGAGAGCGGTATCCCTTTGGCCGTCATGATCGGGAGTAGTACGTCGACATACGCATCGCTGTACTGCACGAGTCCGGGATCGTCATAGGTCACCGTCGTATATGCCGGCCGCCGGTGCCATTCCCGTACCCATGGCGGAGTTTCGGCCGGGACATTGTGCAAACCGGCCGTTGGCCCAGGAGTTCCGGAAGTATCCACCGTCAGCGCCGTTGCCAGATTGCTAGCGTACAGATGGCAGTAGTCATAACTCACCGCCCCCTGCACGTTATCTACAATTCCGTATGCGCGATTCGCGTATCCACGGCAGTTTTTGATCTCAAAAGCGCACCCGCCGCCGCTGCATCCATCAAAGTGATAACCCACATAGTTCATGTTGGCGTCGGTGTTGAAAAGGTGGATGTCCACCGGAGTACCGCCAGGATGCACGTAAAAGCCCAGCGGCACCGTGCCGTTCTCCACTTCACTGTCAGCGGCCATATTCGCCAGCCAAAGGTGGTCGCTCGCTCCCTGTACCTGCACTCCGTAAGCGTCGAACCAATCGATTTGCAGATGCTGAATTTCCAGCCACGAGACGCCATTCACATTCAGCACGCTTTCCCCGCTGAGCGCGATCGGCGCAACCGAGGGAGAATAAGCCGAATACGATGCCGGATTGCCGCCAGCGCTGTACACATACAGGATGTACTTCGTCGCGTCGTACCAGAAATCCCGATCCTGACTAAGTGCTGCCTGGCTTCCCTGCGCCGTTCCCCAAGTCGTGCCGAACCTCACATACTCTAACTGCGATGGCGCTTGTGTCAGACAGTAGAAGCCCCGAATGCCGCACTGCAGCACATTCGCCAGTCCACTCGTGCCCGAATACAGTGTTGCCGACCACACGTTCGTGCTTCCCACCTGCGTCCACCACCGCGCTGCGATCGGCAAATATCCGGTCAAGTGCGGCGGCTGACCATTGCCATAGCTGTCGATCTTGATGAGCGCGCCGCCTGTCAACGGATTCGTCCCGCTCGATGGCGGTGTCAGCGTCTCATTCCAGGTGCAATCCCGCAGCAGGTTGATCGTGTCCCCCGGCAGAAAGCTCGAGGTCCCAATTTTCAGCAGCGTACGCCAAGCCTGTTGCGGACTCGTTCCCGGATTGTCGTTTGCATTCGACCCGTAATTGCAGTCCACGTAGTAGTCAGTGGCGTGCGCAAAAGCGGAGCAAACCAGCACCAGCCCAAACAGCGCGGTGCCGAGTGTTGGACGACGTCGTAAAAGAATCATGGCCGTTCATTTGCCCTCAGACTTCAAGAAGAAAAGCCCCGCCGCAGCGAGGCTTGAACTTGTAGAGACGGGGCTTGCCCCGTCTCCGAGTGCCGGAAAACTCTGGTTCTCTTAAGCCCACTTCGCGAGAAAGCCCTTCAGTGTATCCACCAGGCTGGAATCGTAGCCGCAACACTCGGGCTGTCACTCGGCGCGCTAATCGCGTTCAGCGTGCCTCCCGCGGTCACACTGACCGAAGTGTTGTTGTAGAAAGTGAAACCCGACGCCGAGTTACCGGCCCCCATAGTGGCGCACGAACTACTGCAACTTGTCGTCGTTGCCAGGTAGTATTTGCCGGGAAGCAAATAGACCGACCCCCCAGTCCAACTAATCGTCTTAAACGTGCTGGCGGAAGGGGCAAACGTCGTACCCGCCGTTGCGCCAGTGTGAGCGAGCAACGTCCCGGAAGAGTTGTACAACCCGATGTCGTATGTGTTAGCGGTGTTATCGGCCCCGATGATGTAGTACGTTATCTGAGTTGTAGTCAGCGGGCAGTTCAGAATCACACCCTGGATCGACGCCTTATTGCTCGTGGTTTGGAAGCTGTAAGTACCGGACCCATTCTCCCTCGTCATCCAGTTGGAGCACCCCAGTGAGAACACAAGCGCATCCGTGGCGATTTTTGCGCTGTTGTCGCCTGCGCTCTGGGTCGTGGCAGTAGTGCCGTTAGGTAGCGCCGGCGTCCCCGAAAGATTGGCAGCCGTGCCCGAAGTGTTGGCCGCGTTGTTCGGAATGTC
>Ga0116134_1001114_pt1 | contig 13729 bp, 13 predicted proteins | sample June2015DPH_19_5_FD_89737 | JGI IMG/M metagenome (GOLD analysis project Ga0116134, IMG submission 89737) | Peatland microbial communities from SPRUCE experiment site at the Marcell Experimental Forest, Minnesota, USA - June2015DPH_19_40 | ecosystem: Environmental > Terrestrial > Soil > Wetlands...
GATGCGGCCGGCAACCTTCTTCATCGCCTTGGTCTGCGCCGAAGAGCCGACGCGCGACACCGAGAGGCCGACGTTCACCGCCGGGCGGATGCCCTGATAGAACAGGTCCGTTTCCAGGAAGATCTGGCCATCGGTAATCGAGATGACGTTGGTCGGAATATAGGCCGACACGTCGTTGGCCTGGGTTTCGATCACCGGCAGCGCGGTGAGCGAGCCGGCCTTGTGGTCGTCGTTCATCTTCGCCGCGCGCTCGAGGAGCCGCGAATGGAGATAGAACACGTCGCCCGGATAGGCTTCGCGGCCCGGCGGACGGCGCAGCAGGAGCGACATCTGACGATAGGCGACGGCCTGCTTGGACAGATCGTCATAGATGATCACGGCGTGCATGCCGTTGTCGCGGAAATACTCGCCCATGGCGCAGCCGGAAAACGGCGCCAGGAACTGCATCGGCGCCGGATCGGACGCGGTCGCCGCGACCACGATCGAGTAGTCGAGCGCGCCGTTCTCTTCGAGCACTTTGACGAATTGGGCGACGGTCGAGCGCTTCTGCCCAATCGCGACATAGACACAGTAGAGCTTGATCTTCTCGTCGTCGGACGCGTTGAGCGGCTTCTGGTTGAGAATGGTGTCGAGCGCGATCGCAGTCTTGCCGGTCTGGCGGTCGCCGATGATCAGTTCGCGCTGGCCGCGGCCGATCGGGATCAAAGCGTCGATCGCCTTCAATCCGGTCGCCATCGGCTCGTGCACCGACTTGCGCGGGATGATGCCGGGCGCCTTGACGTCGACGCGGGCGCGCAGGTCCGACTGGATCGGACCCTTGCCGTCGATGGGAGCGCCGAGCGCGTCGACCACGCGGCCGAGCAGGCCCTTGCCTACCGGCACCTCGACGATGGAGCGGGTGCGCTTCACGGTCTGGCCTTCGCCGATCTCGCGATCCGAGCCGAAGATGACGACGCCGACATTGTCGCTTTCGAGGTTGAGCGCCATGCCTTTGACGCCGCCCTCGAACTCGACCATCTCGCCGGCCTGGACGTTGTCGAGGCCGTAGACGCGGGCGATGCCGTCGCCGACCGACAGCACCTGGCCGACCTCGGAGACCTCGGCTTCCTGGCCGAAATTCTTGATCTGGTCCTTGAGAATGGCGGAAATTTCCGCCGCGCGGATATCCATTATCGGGCCTCTTTCATCGCATGCCTGATCGCTTCAAGCTTGGTGCGGAGCGACGTATCGACCATCCGGCTGCCGAGCTTGACCACGAGCCCGCCGATGATGGCGGGGTCGATCTTGATATCGAGGTCGACGTCCTTGCCGCTGACCGCCTTGAGCGCATCGCGCAGCGCGGCGACGTGATCTTCCTTCAAAGCTTCGGCGACGGTGATCTGCGCCGTCGCCTTGCCCTTGAAGCCCGCCACCAGTTGGCGAAACCCCTTGATCATGTCGCGCACGGCGAACAGGCGGCGGTTGGACGTGACCAGCTTGAGAAAATTCGCCGCCAGGCCGCCGATCTCGGCGCGCTCGAGCACCACGGCGAGCGCCTGCGACTGCTCGGCGACGGAAAACACCGGGCTGCGCACCAGCCGGGTGAGATCGGCGCTGTCGGCGACCATCGCGTCGAAGCGCTCGAGGTCCGCGCTCACCGTGTCGATCGCGTTCGCGTCCCGCGCCAGATCGAACAGCGCGGTGGCGTAGCGGCCTGCCACGCCGGATACGATGTGTTGTTCGGCTGCCACTCGTCTACTCTCGTCCCGTTTTCTGGGGTTTTGCCGCGAGAACCGCGACCGACGCGGGCGCCAGCGCAAGCCTCGGATTTAGCGGGAATTGGGAAATGGAGGCAGCGGGGGGCGCCCCACGGTCCCGCGAAAACCGCGGCGTTGCTAACACACCGCGGAATGCGGTGCAACACGTTGGAACACCATCGGGACATCCATTCGCCGCGGTCCCTGCGGATGCGCGATTTCGCCCCCCAAGGGAACTTCACTCATTGCCGCGGCTCGGCCGCGAAAAGCGCTGCCGCAGGCGCTCCAGCAATTGGTCCCGGACGGCGCGGTAGGCGTTGAGCCGCTGCTCTCGGCTCCCCTCGACGTCGGTCGGGTCGGCGGTCGGCCAATATTCGACGTCGACCCCGCTGGTGCGGGTGAGTTCGAGCGCGCGGTGGTGCGCTTCGGGCGCCAAAGTGATGATGAGATCGAAATTGAGCCCCTCCCACTCGTCCATCTCCTCGAAGGTGATCGGCTTGTGCCGCGAAATGTCGATGCCGATTTCGGCCATGACGGCGACCGCGAACGGATCGAGCTCGCCTTTGCGCACGCCGGCGGAGCCGACATAGACCGCGCGGCCGAACATTTGCGAAAACAGCCCGGCCGCCATCGGCGAGCGCACCGTGTTGAGCCCGCACGCGAACAGCACGGCCAAAGGTTGCGTGACGGGTCGCATCGAGGGTTCTTCGACCGGCGCCGGCATCGCGGCTCCTACCCCTTCCAGTGCAACACCGTGACCAGGGTGAACAGCCGCCGCGCCGTGTCGAAATCGAGGTCGACCTTGTTCTTGAGCCGCTCCATCAGAATGTGCGAGCCCTCGTCGTGCAGGCCGCGGCGGCCCATGTCGAGCGCCTCGATGCGGTCCGGGCTCGCGGTCCGGATCGCGGCGTAATAGCTGTCGCAGACGGTGAAATAGTCCTTGACGATGCGGCGGAACGGCGCGAGCGACAGCAAATGGGCGATCACCGGCTTGCCGTCGGCGCTGCGGATATCGAAGACGAGCCGGGTGCCGTCGATCGCGAGGTGGAGGACGTAAGGCCCGCCGGCATGGCTGGTCGGCCGGAACACATTGTCCTCGATCAGGTCGTAGATCGCGACCGCGCGCTCGTGCTCGACGTCCGGATTGGACCGGCCGATCGACGATTCGTCTAGCGTCACCGCGACGAGGCAGCCGGTCTTGTCTTTTTCGTGGTCTCCGGCCGGCATCAGCGGTTCAGCCGGATGGTCACCGAGCGGGCATGGGCCTCGAGCCCTTCGGCCTGGGCAAGCGTCACTGCGGCATCGGCGAGCGCGCGCAATTGCTCCGGGCCGCATTTGAGGATCGACGTGCGCTTCATGAAATCGAGCACGCCGAGACTGGAAGAAAAGCGCGCCGAACGCGCCGTCGGCAGCACATGGTTCGAGCCGGCGACATAATCGCCGATCGCCTCCGGCGTATGGGCGCCGATGAAGATCGCGCCGGCATTGCGGATGCGGCCGGCCAGCGCCTCGGCGTCCGTGGCGGCGATCTCGAGATGCTCCGGCGCGATGGCGTCGATGAGCGGCAGCGCCTCGGCAAGCTCCCGCACCAGAATGGCGGCGCCGAAATCGCGCCACGAGGCGGCGGCGATCTTTCCGCGCGGCAACTGGAGGAGTTCATGCTCGATGGCGGCTTCGACCGCGTCGGCGAGCGCCGCGTCGTTAGTGACGAGAATGGCCTGGGCGCTGACATCGTGCTCGGCCTGGGCGAGCAGGTCGGCGGCGATCCAGTCGGGATGGCCGGTCTCGTCGGCGAGAATGAGCACCTCGGACGGACCGGCGATCATGTCGATGCCGACCTTGCCGAACACGATGCGCTTCGCCGCGGCTACGTAAGCATTGCCGGGTCCGACGATCTTGGCGACGGGCCCGATGGTCTGCGTGCCGTAGGCGAGCGCCGCCACCGCTTGGGCGCCGCCGACCCGGTAAATCTCGTCGACGCCGGCGAGGTGAGCCGCCGCCAACACCAAGGGCGGCAGAATACCGTCCGGTGCCGGCACCACCATCACCAGCCGCGGCACGCCGGCGACCTTGGCCGGAACCGCGTTCATCAAGACCGAGGAGGGGTAGGCAGCGGTACCGCCCGGTACATAAAGCCCGACCGCTTCGATCGCGGTCCAGCGCGACCCAAGCTCGACGCCGAGCGCATCGGTGAAGCGGTCGTTCTGCGGCATTTGGCGGCGGTGAAAAGCCTCGATGCGGTCGCGGGCGAATTCGAGCGCGGCCAGCGCCTCGCGCCCGCAGGCGGCGCGCGCCCGCGCGATCTCGTCCGCCGTCACCCGCAAGCCACCGGCGTCGAGGGCGACCCGGTCGAATTTGCGCGTGTATTCGATGAGCGCGGCGTCGCCCCGCGCGGCCAAGTCCGTGACAATCCCGCGCACCACCGCCTCGACGTCCGCCGAAGCCTCGCGCTTGGTGTCGAGGAAGGCCCGGAATTCGCGGGCAAAATCGGCGGTGCGGGTATCGAGGCGAATAGCCATGGGCGGTACTCTGCGAAGCTTTAGGATTTGCGCTCGGTCAATGACGCGTGGGGCCTATTCCGTCAACGTTGCACGCTGCTTCCATCATGCGACTTGCGCGATCGTCCATGGTCACGCCATGAGAGATATTCCGAACGGTCCGAGAGTTTTGGCAACAATTTTGGAATTACCCTACCCAGGCCGGCCGGCCACTAAATCGCAATCGCGTATTTATTGTAACGGTTCTAATATGTTGTTTTCTCTTGACAAAAGGCCGTTGGTCACCCACCTGCTGCGTCATCGATCAAGCGCCAAAAGCGCGAGCGGGGTAGGTATCCGGGCCGTGATGACGAAGCGCAGATTCAAGCTCGCGGGCAAACTCGCCGGGCCGATAGTTTTCGCCTCGGCGCTCGCTCTAAGCCTTGGCCTCGGCGCGGATCGCGCGTGCGCGGACGACGTGGTGACGCTGTCCTTGACGATCAAGGATCACCAGTTCGAGCCCGCCGAACTGCATGCGCCGGCCGGCACGCCGATCACGTTCCGGGTCAAGAATCTAAACACCACCGCCTCCGAATTCGAAAGCGACGATCTGCATGTCGAGAAGGTGATCGCCGTGGGCGGCGAAGCTTCCGTGCATGTTCGCGCGCTGCAGCCCGGCCGGTACAATTTCTTCGACGATTTTCACCGTCAAACCCAGGGTTACCTGATCGTGCCATGATCATAGCTATCGTGATCGTGGCCGCCATGGCCCCGCGGGCCATGATCGTATCGTGAGGTCGCCGTGCTTGCTTCGCTGTTGATCGTGTTTCGGGAAGTCTTCGAGGCCGGGTTGATCGTCGGCATCGTCATGGCGGTGACGTCGGGCGTGCCCGGGCGCGGCCGCTGGATCGCGGGCGGCGTCGCCGCCGGCGTCGCTGGCGCTTGCGTGGTCGCTTTGTTCACCACCGGCTTGTCGGAGTTGTTCAACGGCAACGGCCAGGAATTGTTCAACGCCGCCATTCTCGGCTTCGCCGTCCTGATGCTCGGCTGGCACAATGTGTGGATGTCGCGGCACGGCCGCGAGCTTGCCGCCGAGATGCGCGCCGCCGGCGAGGCGGTGGCGTCCGGATCGAAGTCGCTCTTCGCGCTGGCGCTCGTGGTCACGATCGCGGTGCTGCGCGAGGGTTCGGAAGTCGTACTGTTCCTCTACGGCGTCGCCGCATCCGAGGGCGGCGCCGGCCTCGGCATGGTGGCCGGCGGCGCGATCGGGCTCGTGCTCGGCGCGCTGATCTGCCTTTTGACCTATCTCGGCCTCGTCACTATACCGACGCGTTATCTGTTCGCGGTGACCTCGACCTTGATCTCGCTGCTTGCCGCCGGCATGGCGGCGCAGGCGATCGCGTTTCTCGAACAGGCCAACATCCTCACCACACTCGATGAAACGGTGTGGAACACATCGTGGATTTTGAGCGACAGCTCCTATCTCGGCCGCGCGCTGCACACGCTGATCGGCTATGTCGACCAGCCGACCGCCATGCAGCTCATCGTCTATCTGGCGACGCTCGGCGTCATCATGGTGCTGATGAAGGTGTTTTCCGCGCCGGTGGCGCACCGAGCGCGCACGGCCTGAGCGACGTGACTGACTACAGTTCGCAACAACCAGCCAGCGGTGTCGCTGCGCTCCAGGAACGCGGTAAGACGTTGTTCCAGCAAGCCCGGTACGAGGAAGCGCTGGAAAGCTTCCGTGCTGCGTTGGCGGCGGACCCTGAGGATCCCGATCTTCTCTTCGATTTCGGCTGCGCGCTCCAGGCGATTCATAATCACTTTTGGGCGTTAGCGGCCTTCGATCGCGTGCTGGAAAAGCGGCCGAGAGACGCGAAGGTCTGGTACCTCCGAGCCGACTCGCTTGCACGATTGGATCGGTTCCCCGAAGCGTCCGCTGCCCTTAACACAACGCTATCGATCGACCCCAAGCATCCGCATTCCTTCCGCCGCCAGATCCAGGTGCACGGTGGCATGTGCGATTGGACCGAAGTTTCGCGGTTGACCGCGGAGATCGAAGCGCGTCTGCGCGACGGAACAACGATTATCGATCCCGCGTCCCTGCTCTTTGTGCCAGTACCGCCCGCATTGCAGTTGGAAGGCGCACGAGCCCACGTTCAGCGACAGACCGGCGGCATTCGTCGGCTGCCTGTGCCTCACCGCCGCGATCATTCGAAAATCCGTCTCGGCTATGTTTCGTGCAATTTCCGCTCTCACATCTCGTCGACCATCATGGCCGAGCTGATCGAACTGCACGACAGGAGCCGCTTCGAGGTATTCGGCTTTTCGTTCGGCCCTGACGACAAAAGCGAGCTTCGATCGCGAATGTCGCGGGCGTTCGATGAGTTCCACGACGTAGCGTCTCGAACCGACGTGGAGATCGCGCGCATGATCCAGGAACGCGAGATCGACATCGCCATCGACCCGGTCGGTCATATGACGGACGCGCGCTGCGGCATCCTCGCGCACAAACCTGCGCCGATCCAAGTGGTCACGATGAACTATGCGGCAACCACCGGTGCCGATTTCATCGACTATTTGCTCGGCGATGCCATCGTTTCACCGTTCGATCACCAACCTTTTTTCACCGAGCGCATTGTCCAGCTTCCGGATTGCTACCTACCCTCGGACTCGCACCAAGCGATCTCGGATCGGGTACCCCCGCGAGAAGAACTCGGGTTGCCCAAGAACGCCTTCGTGTTTTGTGCGTTGCATTACAGCAAAAAAATCAGCGAGCCTATTTTCGATGTCTGGCTTCGGTTGCTGCAAACCGTCGACGGAAGCGTATTGTGGCTGCTGCAGACCAATGAGGCTGCCGCCGAAAATCAGCGCCGTGCAGCGCGGGCGCGGGGCCTCGACCCCGAACGGCTGATATTCGCTCGTCGTGCTCCCCTCGCAGAACATTTGGCACGGCAGCGTCAAGCCGATCTTTATCTCGACACCTTGCCCTACAACGCCCACACCGTGGCCAAGTTTGCGTTGTGGATCGGTTTGCCGATCGTGACCTGTACAGGGCAGACCTTCGCGTCCCGTGTTTGCGCCAGCATCCTGCACGCAGCCGGGCTTCCGGAGTTGGTTGCACATAGCCTCGATGACTACGAAAAGATCGCGCGCAAGCTCGCCACCGAGCCGGAAACGCTGCAGACCATTCGGGCCCGTGTGAACGACAGCCGTACTAGCGGACCGCTGTTCGACACCGATCGGCTGCGCCGGAATATAGAGACGGCATACACGATGATGTGGGAGAAGTATCTTCGGGGGGAAACTCCGCGCGGCTTCCGCGTAGAGGCTTGACCGAGCAAATTTGGAAGCAATCAGTCAGGTTCGAACTGCTTTGCGAGTAGGTCGGCCAGTGCCATTGCCGGCAATATGTCGTCGCGGAGCTGCAACAGCCACAAGGCGTCGACCTGTTCCACGACTTCGAAATATCGCAGTATTCCCATGTACTCCGGTCGCATGTAGCTCATGTCGTGAAACAGGACCATCGGCCGCAAAGCACTTTGCAAAGCAAGCGCAGCGACAGACAATGCGCAGGCAACCCGAAAGCGGCCGTCAATGAAGACCAGGTCGGGAGTCTCCTTGCGGCGCGCGAATTCAGCCCACGGTGACGCGATATAGCGATGCCATTTCTCGACGCTGCGGCGGTCTTTCGGGTATCCCCATCTGCGCGTGCTGCCAATGTCGGCATGCAAGATTGCGGCGGCACCTCGCGCGATCATGGACGCCACGGCCGGATGCGCTCGTACCGCTCCCACGTAATCGAGATCGGAATCGATGGCGACTATCGTCTCAAACCCGCTGCCGGCGGCCTTCATCGTGGAGCCGCCGGTACCGAACTCGAGATAGCGGCGGAAGCCCGCGCGGAATATTCTATCTAAAAAGGCGGGCTCTTGGCCGATGAGGTGGGCTTCTCCCACATCGACAGGCGATGTCGACATATCGGACATTATGAACCACTTTGTAGACGACGAGTCACTCTGAGGACGCGGATTGGGTCGCGCCGGCGCCCGAAGAAACGGTCACGCTGCGATCTTTTCAGGACGTCTCCCGCGTTTCAATGTCGGCGGTCGAAAAAGCCTGTGAATCACGCCCGCTCCACCGAGGGGCGCACAACCTGGTCTAGGCACTTGCTAGGCACGACAACCCCGGCTGGGTTGCGCATATCGGCTTGGCCTGCTCTTGTGTTTCATAGTCATTTTTGGCGCCATGTGTCTCACCATGGGCAAACAAACAAATGGACGACCCTGAGTTGAACGAGGGCGCCCGCGACAACAGCGGCGCGCAAGTTGCGAAACAAGTCCACGCTGGTCAAGCCGCGATCTTGCGGCCAAAGTGGCACGCGCCGCAATTTTCCATTTTGGCCAATGGCTGGACCGTCGTGGGTGCCGGCACCTCCGGTTCGATTACGGACGGTGTCCGCCCGGGTAGTGCATCGTAGTCGGTCGGTTGGGCCTACTGCTGAATTCCTGTTGGATCGGCGCGGCGGACAAGCGTCAGGCCAAAATCACTGCGTCCTTTTCGCTCATGCGAGCAAGCAGCAAGCGGACATCTGAAGCCACGACTGCAGTGCTTTCGCCATAATCTGCTGCCAACTGTTCGACCAGCGTAGCGAAGGTGCATGGCGGCTCGATGCGGCGCCAGACCTCGCTGCCGACGTCATCGAGCCCAAAGTAACCGCCGTTGGCAATATTCATCATCACGGTTTCGCCGTGCAGTTCGCTCGCGAGCACCGATCTGCTGCGCGACACGATTGTCGCCTCGGTTATCGCCGCGAGCACCTCCGCGGAAGGTACACTGTCTATGATTGGCATGTCGAACTTTCGGATCACGCTAAGCCAGCGGGCGAGATTTGCGAACGGATGCGTAAGTTTGCCGTTCAGGTCCTTCCGGCGCAATCTGAATCTGCGTGAGCGCTACCGGCTAGCTTGAAGAAGAAATTCGTCAATTTGCGCCGCTCGCCTTCCGCAAGAAATGGCCCACGGAAAGGCCGCGCAACAGCCCGAGGCGATACGGCATTTTGACCTCGGCATTTTGCCATCCGCCTGTCGGCCAGTTCGTCACCATCGCGCGCAGCCGCGGCAGGTCGAGTAGCTCGGCGGCCGGCGGACATCGCTCGAGCCTGTCAATTTCATTCGCAATTTCGCTCCGGCCCGCGGTCAGGCGTTCATGCCAGTCGGCGGCCTGATCGGCCCGCGCGCGCTGTTCCAGCACGGCCCGCGGTAATCGGTCGGCGAGCGCCCTTTTCGCCAGTGCGCGCGGCTCGCCTGCCGCTAGGTACTGCTCCAACGGCACGCACAGGCAAAACTCGACAAGGCGCCGGTCGGCCGTCGGGTCGCGCTGATCGAGGCCCCAGCCAGCGAGCAATCCCTTTTGAAAATTTCCGAGATTGGGATCATGCAATACCCGCACGCGCAATCCAACGCTGTCGGCCTTTTGCCGATAAAGCCGGCTCGCACCGCCCCCCCGTGTTCGTTCGAGAGAACGCGCTACCATCGCTCGTTCCGGGCGGATTGCGGAGTGCGGGGTCCGATCGATATCTATACCGCGGCGGTTCTGGAACAGTTGCCAGAGCGGAAACGGAAGAAACGGAGCGACAGCTTGAAAAAGGTTTCCGCGCCAGCGGCCGTAACCGTTAGCTACCATCGCCGCGGTCTGCCGGACCACAGCCAACAGGCGCCCTTTCCGGAGCAACTGCGGTAGCAATTCAAATCCAGCGTAGCTCAGAGTTAAGTTGCCACAAGCGCCGTTGAGCAGGATGGTGAGCTTGCGTTCGCGCGCCGCGTCATTGATCGCGGTGAGCCAGACCATGTTGCAAAGATTAAGCATCGGCGCTTCGAACAGAAAAAAATAGCGATCCAGTTGGGCGAGCGGGGTACGCTCGCCAGAGCGTACCAGGATGTGTTCGATATTCGCATGCATGGCCGCCGTGGCGGCGGCGAGCGGCCCCTCGTCGCTAAGCCGACCCCCAGGCGTCTGACCGTAGCCTGGGGGTGGAACCGAGGTGAACGCGACGACCTGGCCGCCCGAGGGCGCCAGAAGTCGCGCTGCGGTCGCCGCCACGGCTCCGCTGTCGAATCCCGCGCTGAGATGGGCGCCGACAATGCCATTGGCGCCGCGCAAGCGCGCCCGCGTGGCCTGGTCGAGATGATGACGCGCCGCCTCGGCATATTCGTCTGCATTGGCAAGTGTGATCGTGCGGCGACTGGGCTGCCAGTAGCAGCGGCTGGTGATGCCGCCGGATGTCACCGTGACGATATGACCAGGCTCGACGCGCTCGATGTGCTTGAAAAAAGTCTGTGTGCCGGCCGGTGGCAGCAGCAATAAAAATTCGGCCGCCCGCTCCTCGTCCGCGGCGTAGGGAATCTCGGCCAACGCATGCAGCCCCTTCGGCATCGAGGCGAAGGCGAAGAAGTTTTTGCCGCAGTGATAATACAGCGGGCGCTGGCCGAGAAAATCACGCGCCAGCGTCAGGCTGCGCCGGCCCTGATCCCACAGTGCAAAGGCATAATCGCCGACGAGATGATCGACCACGTCATCCTGCCAGCGCTCGCACGCAGCGAGCAGGATTGCGGCATCGCAGAGTTGGCACGCGCGATCGAGCGGTATCGCCAGCGCCGCAATCAACTCGTCGCGGTTGTCGAGCCGCACATCGGCGACCAGCACGGCGCGGCCACCGAAGCCGATCAGCGGTTGGCGGTCATGCGCATCTTCCGGAACGAGGCGAAACAGGCATCGCCCCAGTGCAAATGGGCCATCGGACCATTGCGCCACGGCGTGGGGGCCGTAAATCGCTTGCGCGGCGAGCATGCGCCCGCAGCGCGCAGCCGCATCCGGCTTGTCGTCGAAATTCCACACGCCGGCGATGGCGGACATGCATTATTTCCAAGAGGATTCCAAAGAAAACCGCTGAGAGGCCGCGACGAGTTCGTGCCCCGCCGCCTCGCGAAAGTGGCGCTCCACCTCCGTCGCCTGCTGTTCCAAAGCGTGAAAGCCGCGCCGGCGAAATCCCGCGTAGACCGGGACCCGGTCGAGAACGGCAAGAGACTGCGCGAAGTGGCGTTGCACGAGCCCCATTGGTCGAAGGTATTGGCCGCGATAGGTATGCGTCAAAAGTGCATCGAGCGCGCGCGATCCTGTGATGCGCTCGAACTGAGACGAAGCCCTCTCAGGATCGTCGCCGAGCACGTAGATGCACGCGAGGGGAAACGGGCCTTCCGCCGCGGGCCTGACGGGCAGGCGATATTTGTCCACGCCATCCGCCACCTGCGCCAGCGGATCGCACGTGTGCCCGAAGAACTCCGCAGCGTCGCGCCAGAGTTTGAAATGTTGCACGCCGGGCCAGGCCAGCGGCCGGCCTTGCGCATCGAAGCTCAGGGCGCAGGTGTCGTCGGCGAGCACGTCGTAGCCGCGGCCATGAAAATGGGCGATCAGCGTCGATTTGCCGGCGCCGGAGCGGCCGGCAAATGCGATGGCGCGGCCGTCGACCACGAGCGCATTGGCGTGCAGCGCGAGCAGACCGCGCTGGTGGCACAAGGCCCCAAGCACCGAGCCGAGCAGGAACAATCGCACCCGCCGGCTCGAGCTTTGCGGCGCCGGATCGACGGTGATCTCGTTGCCGGCGCGGATCCGGTAGCGCGCCACACCGCCAAACCTGAATACGACTTCGCCGTCGACGCACGAAAACCGCGCGGCTGACGCCTCGTCGTTAGGCACGGAGCCGATGCGAATGGCAACGTCCGGCGCGCTTTGCACGGGATCGGCCGCGGTGAGCTCAGGCAGACTGAGCTCAGAGCGTATGTGCAGTCCGAAAACCCGGTAATGGAAGTTCGGGCGATCGCTGCATGCCGTGTCCAGCGTCGCCGACATCGTGCATTCCCATGAATGCCGACATTATACAGGAGGAAGTCCCGGGAATATAGACGCAGCGCCCGCCGAAATGCGCGAGGCGGGCTCTGGAACGCGCTTGCGCGCTTGGATAGCAATCAGGCCGTCTTCGGCTCGGCGCCGAAATGATCCGGACAGAGCGCGGCCGCAAATACCTCGCCGAGATCGACCAGTTCTGCCTCCAGGCATTCGACCTCGAGCCGAATAACGCCGCCGCCGGAGAAGGTGAGCAGCACGGTCCCGGCTGGAGCCTCGCCCGCCGCGAACTCGACCGCCAGCAGGTTGAGCCGCGCGTTCTTGTCGGCCTGACTGAGATCGCGGCACTTGCAACTGACAACGCGCTCGAACCGCAGCGCCGTCCGGCACCGCCGGTAATCCGGTGACTGGAAGTCCTTGTTTTGGAACTCCTTGTTTTGGAAGTCCTTGGTTTGGAAGTCCTTGCCGTCACCGGCGTTCATCCAGTCGAAGCGGTTGAGCGCCATCACGAAGCGATGCTCGCGCGGCTGCCAGAATATATCGCCGACCCGCACGAGGGCATCCTGCACATGGGCAGAAACAACCTCGATATCGTCCTGATCGAGGGCGACGAGCTTTAGGTCCTCCATGGCCGTATCCCGTTCTTGCGTTCCTACGCTTTTCGCTGCACCTGCCCGAGAAAGCTAGGCAGCGCGGGCGTGGGCCGCAAGCCCCGGGCGTGCCGCCGACCGCACGGGCGGCGCTAGAACGCGACGCAGGCGCCCCGTACGATGATGCCAACGGATTGCTGGTGGAAACGGCTCTTGTAGGCCGCGACCACGGCTTCGAGCCGCGCTTCGTCGTCGGCATTGCCGGGCAACACGATCTCGACCCGTTTGCTCGGCTCGCGCACGATCTTGCCGCTCATCCGGTCGCGCCATTGTCCGGTCGTTTCGCTGATGGTGAAGCCGTCGGGAAAACGCGGCGTCAGTTCGCGGGCGACGAACACCAGCCAGGCCGATTGGCTCACGCCGACACGGCGACCGACGTCGCGGCCAAACAGCAATTCAGCCACCAGTTTCGGCTGCTGCGCGCCTTGGCAGGATAACGCCGGGGTTTGTCCGACTGCACCGACCATGCCGGCAGCGAAGAGCGCAAAACCGACGCAACAAAAAATGCCGATCCGCATGTCGGCCCCGCAATCGCGCCGCGGGGCCGGCGACGCACGCCGCGTCGTCGGACCCGCGAGTTTGTGGATTACGGCTGAAGGACTGCCATAACCTATTTGCAAACCGCTATTTGCAAACCGGATGTCCGTTCACCTCGGCCGCCGTCTTTCCGGGAGGACAGGCGGGTTTTTGCTGCGCCGCGGCAGGATGCGGCGGCGGCGGGGGCGGCTTGGCCGCCGCCGGCGGCGGACCCGCAGGATGGGGCGGCGGAGACGGGGGCGCTGCAGGCTTCGCCGATGCCGGAGCCGGCGGCGTCGGATGCGGCGGGGGCGGCGGCGGCGCAGGCTTCACCGACGCGGGGGCCGGACCGGCGGGATGGGGCGGGGGAGGCGGTGGGGCCGGCGCCGGCTTTACCGACGCCGGGGCCGGGCCTGCCGGGTGTGGCGGCGGCGGCAGCGGCGCGGGC
>Ga0116134_1001117_pt1 | contig 13725 bp, 13 predicted proteins | sample June2015DPH_19_5_FD_89737 | JGI IMG/M metagenome (GOLD analysis project Ga0116134, IMG submission 89737) | Peatland microbial communities from SPRUCE experiment site at the Marcell Experimental Forest, Minnesota, USA - June2015DPH_19_40 | ecosystem: Environmental > Terrestrial > Soil > Wetlands...
CCTTCCATCATGAACGTGGCCAGCGTCCACGGCGAACCCGAGAAACCAATGAGCGCGGTCTGATCGCCGAGTTCCTTCCGGAGCAGCCGCAACGCCTGGTCCACGTAGCCGAGGCGTTCGGTCACGCGCTCGACGGAAAGGCGCTCGATATCGGCCTTGGTGCGCACGGCAAAGTCCATGACCAAACCGCCGGTTTCGCGGAAACGGTAAGACTGGCCCATCGCCTCGGGAATGACGAGGATGTCGCTGAACAGGATCGCCGCATCGAATCCAAATCGCCGGACCGGCTGGAGCGTGACTTCGGCGGCAAGCCCGGGCGTTTGAATCAATTCCAAAAAGGAATGCTTTTCCTTCAGTTCGCGATACTCCGGCAAGGCGCGACCGGCCTGCCGCATCAGCCAGACCGGCGGGCGATCCACCGCGCAGCAATGACAGGCATCGAGAAACCGCCGGCGATTCGTCGGTTTGCCCAAGGCGGCGGGCGCGTTGGCGTTGGTTGCAATGGCAGCCATGTATTTTGAGCGCATTACGGCTGCATTGCTATTAGCATACCCAATCGGTTTTGAACAGCGAGTTGCGCTTTCAATTTTTCGAGCAACTTTGTTCGAATCCCGGTTTTTAATCAAAAGCGAGACCATGAAAAACAACGAACTCCTTTCCAAATTCCGCGAATCAAGCTGGCGGCGGAAGCTCACTGAAACCGAACAAGCCGAATTGCGCGCCTATCTCGCCGCAAATCCCGACGCATGCGCCGATTGGGAAATGGAATCAACCTTGAACGCCGCGCTCGCCCGATTGCCGGACGCGCCCGTGCCGTCGAATTTCACCGCGCGCGTGCTTCAGGCGGTCGAACGCGAAGAGGCCCGACCGCACGGCTGGAGCTGGAACTGGCATACGCTGGTGCCGCGCGTCGCATTCGCGGCAGCGGTGATTACGTTCACCGGTTTGGCCTTTCATCACCATGAAATTTACAGCCAGCGCGCCGCGTTGGCCAGGAGCGTTGCGTTCGTGACCGGGGGACAACCGGTGCCCAGCCCGGAAGCGCTGGAAAATTTTGACGCCATCCGCCGCATGAGCCAGCCACAGCACGCGGACGACGAATTGCTGGCATTAATGCAATGATTCGTTCGTGGCAGGTGCGTTGCTGGCTCGCCGCCGTTTTCGCAGTCGGCCAGTTTGCCGCTTTTCAGCTCATCGCCGAAACGGCCACGAATGTTCGGGCTCCGCAAAAATTACTTTCCACGACGACGAATCTTTTGCTGCCGCCGATCCCGCACTCAAAGTCACCCGTGGATTTATTCCGTGAACTGCTGGCGATGACACCCGCCGAGCGGGAAAATTCCCTGACGAATCGGCCGCCGGGAATCCGCGACCGCATTCTCACCAAGGTGCGCAATTATGAGGCGCTCGACCCGAACGAACGTGAATTGCGCCTGCGCGCCACCGAATTGCGCTGGTATTTGCCCCCCCTCATGCACGAATCCCCGACGAACCGCGCCGCGCAGCTGGCGGCCATCCCGGATGATTTGCGGCCCCTGGTCAAAGCCCATCTCATGCAATGGGACATCCTGCCGCCGCCATTGCAGAAGGAATTTTTTGAGAGCGAGCACGCCCTGCGTTACTTCACTCACGTGGATTTGCCAATCAGCCCGCCGATGCCGCCCATGCCGCCGGTCCTTGGATGGCATCACGGCCCGCCGGGCCCCGATTTGGCGCACTGGAACACGCTTCCCGAAGACCAACGCCAGAAAATCACCGCCCAATTCAACCAGTTTTTTGAACTGACGCCGATGGAAAAAAAGAAAACGCTCAACACCCTGTCGGATGCCGAGCGGCAGCAAATGGAAAAAACGCTGGAAACGTTCGGGGAATTGCCTCCGGCGCAACGCCTGAAATGCATCCGCGCGTTTTCGGAATTTGCCGGCATGAGCGCGCAGGAAAAACAGGATTTTTTGAAGAATGCCCAGCGTTGGTCGCAATTGTCACCAAAGGAACGCCAGGCCTGGCGCGATCTCGTCACGCACGTCCCCGAATGGCCGTCGTTGCCACCCGCATTGTTGCCGCCGATGCCGCCACAGTTGACGCAGCGTCTGCATCCGGTGGCTGCCACCAATCCCAACTGACCTCCGGCGAATTTAAATTCCCATTTCCGCCGCCACCCCTTAATTTCCCGCCGTGCATCCGATTGCGTTTCAACTCGGCTCCTTCACGGTTCATTGGTACGGTGTGATGATTGCGCTGGCATTCCTGGCGGGGCTTTGGACGGCCACCTGCCGCGCCCGGCGCGAAAAAATCGCCGGCGAAAAAATCGCCGACATCGTGTTCTGGCTGATGTTCGGCGCGATTCTCGGCGCGCGCGCCGTTTACGTGACAACTTATTGGAAGGACGAATTCGCCCACCAGCCGCTCCCGGAAATTTTCATGATCCAGCACGGCGGGCTGGTGTATTACGGCGGCCTCATCGGCGCGACGATTGCAGGCATGATTTACATTCGCTGGAAAAAATTGCCGCTGTGGAGAACCGCCGACGTGCTTGCGCCGAGCATTGCTCTGGGAAATGTTTTTGGCCGCATCGGCTGCCTGCTGAATGGCTGTTGCTACGGCCGCGCGTGCCGCCTGCCGTGGGCCATCCGGTTTCCATCCGACCATTCGACTGGTGGCGCTCCCGTGCATCCGACGCAGATTTACGATGCGTTGTTAAATTTCGCCCTTTACCTCGGCCTCGCGTGGCTGTTCCGGCACAAAAAATTTAACGGCCAGGTGTTCGCAACCTATCTCATCGGCTATGCCATCTTCCGTTCCATCGTTGAATTTTTTCGGGGCGATTATCCGGCAGACCACATCCATAACGGCCTCACGTCGGGACAATTGGCAAGCATCCCCATTTTCATCGCCGGTCTCTTGCTCGCGGCCATGCTGTCGCATCGTGAACCCAAACGGGGATAGCCGATGGAGAATTGACGATGGCCTCAAAAATCCATCCTCCATCCTTGCCGCGCCATAGCGAAGCAAAGGCGGGGCCCATCTCCCATCTCCCAATCCTCATCGCCGGCCCGACCGCCGTCGGCAAATCCGAAATCGCCCTGCGCCTCGCGGAACAGCTCGGCGGTAAAATCATCTCCGCCGATTCGATGCAGGTTTATCGCGGACTCGACATCGGCACGGCCAAGCCATCGCCCGCCGACCGCGCCCGTGTGCCGCATCACCTCATTGACCTCTGCGATTTGACCGAATCGTTCGACGCCGCGCAATTCGCCCGGCTCGCGCACCGCGCTGTCGCGGAAATCCAGTCACGCGGTCGCGTGCCGATTCTTTGCGGCGGCACCGGACTTTACTTCAAAGCCTTTCTCGAAGGACTCGGCGAAGCGCCGTCCGCCGACGCGAAATTGCGCGCCGAACTCGAAGCCACGCCGTTGGAAAATCTGCTGGCCGAACTACGCGAGCGCGACCCGGCGGCTTACGAAAAAATTGATAAAAAGAATCCGCGCCGCGTCATCCGCGCCGTGGAAGTCATTCGCTTGACGGGCAAACCATTCTCCGCACAACAGTCACGATGGGGCGAGACGAAGGTAGGGTCATCGCGCTGCGATGACCGGACGGCGCAGCGCGCCGTCCCTACCAATATAAATTTTTTCTGCTTTTCACGTTCACCAGCGGACTTGCACGCCCGCATCAATGCCCGCGTGGACGCGATATTCGCGCGTGGTTTGGTGGACGAAACCCGCGAATTGCTCAAGCGCGGCCTCGCGCAAAACAAAACGGCCATGCAGGCCATCGGCTACCGGCAGGTGGTGGAGCATCTGCGCGGTGAACGGTCACTGGCGGAAACCATCGAGCTGGTGAAAATCCGGACGCGTCAATTTGCCAAGCGGCAATTGACCTGGTTCCGCGCCCAGAAAAATCTGAAATGGATTGAATTGCAGCCGGAGGAATTACTGGAAAAAGTTGCAACCGATTTGCGCCACAGACTTGACACCGCTTGAACGCGCTGTTATATGTAACTTTATGAGCAAAGTTACATATACAGTTTCCGAGGCCCAGGCGAATCTGCCGGGGCTGTGCCGGACGGGCAGGCGGTTCGTGATCTCCCGGCGGGACAAGCCGGTTTATGTGGCCATGCCGCTGGAGGATTATGACGCCCTGCTGGAAACGATGGAATTGTTGAGCAATCCCAAGGCGGTGGCGACATTGCGGGCGGCGAAGGCGGGCCGGCTGGCTTACAAGGAACTGAATCTGGCCGATGAAAATTTTGGCCTCTGATCAGGTGCAGCGGTGGCTGATTGCGCAGCCGCCGGACACCAAAAAGCGCGTGCGCGCCGCGCTGCGCGGATTGCAAAACGGACGCGGCGACATCAAGGCGTTGCGCGGCGAACTGGAAGGTTTTTGCCGTTTGCGGATAGAAGGGCTGCGGATTGTCTATTCGCAACATCGCGGGCAAATCATCCGGCTGGAATACGCCGACAGCCGCGACGTGGTTTATGAAACCTTCCTGAAAGTTTTGCATGAACGGAAAACGCAGTAATAGTTTTTAACCGCAGAGACGCAGAGATTAGCTTGGCGGACATTTTTCAATTTGATAATTATTCCGCATGAATTACTGGCTCGACCTGTTCACTGGAACGACTTGGGATTTTTTGCCGCCGAAAACAGCGATTAACTTTCCCTTGGACGTTTGACGACAACATCAACTACCGCCTTGTTCTTGGCAATCATGTTCGCGGGCAGGATGCCGCGCCAGAAAACGTTCGGGTAAACCACCGCGCCGCGTCCGAGGATGCTGCCGGGGTTCAGCACGGCGTTGCAGCCGGCTTCCGCGCCGTCGCCGAGCAGCGCGCCGAACTTGCGCAGGCCGGTGTCGAACGGCACGCCGTCCATCTCCACCTCAATGTTGCCGGGGAACAGTTTGTAATTGGATATTTTAACGCCCGCGCCGAGGTGCGCCCGGTGGCCGAGGATCGAGTCGCCGATGTAATTGAAGTGTGCCGCGTTGGCGCCATTGAACAGCAGCGAGTTTTTCAGCTCGCTGGAATTGCCGACGACGCAGCCGTTGCCGATGATGACATTTTCGCGGATGTAAGCGTTGTGGCGGATCTGGCAGCCTTGGCCGATGATGGCCGGGCCTTTGATCATTGCGCCGTCCTCGACGATGGTGCCTTCGCCGATGAAAACTTTTTCGCCGATGAATGCCCTGCCCTCGCAGTGGTTATGCAGGGCCGGTTTTAAATTCGCGGCGATGTAGCCCTCAATTTTTTTGAGCGCGTCCCAGGTGAATTTGCAGCCGTCGAAGATGGCGGCGTGTCCGGTCTGGCTGAGGTCAAACAAATCGGCTGGCTTGAACATGACGGCAGGCTAGGTGAAACGGCGGCGGCGGAAAAGCGAAATGGGTGTGGGTCAGTTTGGTGGGGCGAGGCTGCTGACGAGCCGGGTTTGACGCGTCAAAGCATGGCGACGACGGCTCGCGAGGATCAGCCTTCGCCAAGCTACGGCGCGACAGGCGCTCGCCCCACCGAAAACTGAAATTGCACCATTACCGGCGCGGGCTTGCCATCCGCGGCGGCGGGAGTATTTTCACCAGTGACGGCGCGCTCCCGTAGCTCAAATGGATAGAGCAGCGGTTTCCTAAACCGCGGATCCCAGTTCAATTCCGGGCGGGGGTACCATTCAACCCGTTGCGCCGCAGAAACACGCGTGCCGGGAACATTTTCCACAACTAATGCATCGTAACCATGTTATATTCTCTGGCGTCTTAAATTGACAACAGCCTGATTATGAAAATCGAATTCTTCAAAAGGTGTGTTTTGGGGACGGCAACTGCGGTTCTATGTTTGACGGGCGTCCATTCACCGTTTAATTCCCCGGCGCAAGCGCAACCCGCTCCACCCCCGCCGGACAGTGCAACAACATCAAGCGCATTGCCACCGAACATTTATCCGACCAGCCCGCTGGCACAGGTCATCCGGCTTACGCAGGCCGGCGTGGATGAAAGCATCATCATGACTTACGTCACGAATTCCGGCAGCACGTTCAATCTCGATTCGGACAAAATCATTTATTTGAAGGACATTGGGCTGCCGAACGGAGTCGTCACCGCCATGATACAGCGCGACCAGCAGTTGCAGCAGCAAATGGCTGCGTCGGCGTATCAACCCCCGGCCCAACCCTCTCCCGCACCCGCCACAACCGAGCAACCGGAAACCGCGCCGCCGCCGCAACCGGTGGAGCAACCGGCGGAAGTCACGGTGAATTATTTTTATGACACGCTTGCGCCGTATGGCAGTTGGGTGGACGTGGACGGCTATGGATGGTGCTGGCGGCCCAGCGTGGTGGTTTACAACCCCGGCTGGCAGCCGTATTGCGATCACGGACATTGGGTTTATACCGACTGCGGCTGGTATTGGTTTTCGGATTATTCGTGGGGCTGGGCGCCGTTCCACTATGGCCGCTGGTTTCAGCATCCGCGCTGGGGCTGGTGCTGGACGCCGGACACGATCTGGGGTCCGTCATGGGTGACCTGGCGATATTCGAGTGGTTACTGCGGCTGGGCACCGCTGCCGCCTTTTGCAACCTACCAGGCCGGCATCGGTTTCTTTTATCGCGGAAGCGCGGTCAGCATCGGTTTTAACTGGGGTTTGAGCGAAAATTGTTTCACGTTCGTTCCGACCCAATATTTTTGCGACCCGCATCCACACCGCTATCGCGCAGTACCGGCCCAGGTAAGGCAGATTTTCAATCAAACCACCGTGATCAACAACTTCAACGTCCACAATCACAACTTCGTCAATGGCGGCATTGCGCCGGAACACATCACCGCCGTCACCCACACATCCATCCGTCCCGTTGCCATCCGGAATACCACCTTCCCGTCCGGACACGGCGTTCGCGGTGATCAACTCAGTCGCGATGGCAACACACTGATTATAGGTCGCCCGCCGCAATCCGGGTTTCCGGCACAAAATCGTTCCTCGCAACCGAACGACAATCGGTCGGCGCCTTTCACACAACAAATCAGACAGCCGCAGGAACGCAACGAGATCTTCGTCCCGGCGCAACGCCCGTCGCCATCGGTCAATTATTCAATGCCGAGCCACGACAACCGGACCCTCTCTCCCAGAGGACGGGAGCAACAACCGTTGGAAACACCGCGCGGCAACACGCGCAATTTCGAAGCGCCGGTGGCCGCCCCGAACCCCAACCAATGGCAGTATGATGCGCCCGAAGCCAGCCAACACAACGCACCAGCCGCCGCGCCCGTCGAGCGCCCGCAACACAGCCAGCCTCCCAATCAGTCGTCATCGCAGAATTCCGACAATCAACCCGGCCCCGGCAACGGGCCGAGGCACTGATCTTCACTTTGCTGGATGCGTCAAACGCCGTGGCGTGCAGGTCGCGCCCGGCGTTTTTGCTTTTGCAACCTCTCCGCCGCTGGCAAAATCCGCTCGTGGGCATCACGCGGCGGCAATTTGAACAAATGCAGGAACGCCTCGGCGGCGCTTCCCCGCATACGATCTCTCCGGTTTTCGCATCGGCGTTGCGCGCCACGCCCGGCGCTCATCGCGTCATTCTCGGCGTGGACCCGTCCCTGCGCGGCACCGGTTTTGGTGTGATTCGCGCAGCGAAACCATTTCCGCAAACGCTGGCGCACGGCACGATTTCCTGTCCCGCGAATTGGGAACGCTCGCGCTGTCTCGCCAAAATCTCCGCGACATTGCGCGACGCGATTCGTGAACATCGCCCGACGGTGTGTGTCATCGAGGGACTTTTTTACGCGCAAAATCTCCAGACCGCGCTCATCATGGGCGAGGCGCGCGGCGCGGCGCTGGCGGCCATCGCCGAAGCCGGCCTGGAAATTTTTGAAATCGCTCCGCGCAAGGTGAAACAGGCCGTCGTCGGCTACGGCGCGGCGCAAAAATCCGCCGTCGCCAAAATGGTCCAGCGCCTGTTGAATCTGCCGAAACCGCCCGCGCCGGACGCGGCGGACGCGCTGGCGCTGGCGCTCGCGCACGCGCAGGAAAACAGCCGTTACAATTTGACGCCATTGAAACGAGTATGAACCGCAAAAATCCGAATCCCGAATCCCGAATCCCGAAAGAAATCCGAAAATCGAATTCCAAATCACTGCGCCAATTTTTTGCCGGCCTTCAGCCGAAGATTGACCCCGGTTTTCGGACTTCGGAAGTCTTTCGGATTTCGGCCGTCGGATTTCGACATTTCTCCATCTCATGATCACCTTCCTCCACGGCAAACTCATCGAGGCGCTGCCCACCCAAGTCGTCGTGGACGTCAACGGCGTCGGTTATGAAGCGCTCATTCCGCTGTCGTCGTTCGACAAGCTGCCGCAGCCGGGCGGCACGGTGAAACTGCTCACGCAACTGGTCATCCGCGAGGATGCGCACACGCTTTACGGTTTCATGACGGCGGCGGAACGCGATTTGTTCCGGCTGCTCGTCAACACCGTTTCCGGCATCGGGCCGAAGATCGCGCTGAACATTTTGAGCGGCATCAGCGTGACCGCGTTTCGCGGCGCGGTGGCCGGCGGCGACGTAAAATCGCTTTCGCAAATTTCCGGCGTCGGTAAAAAGACCGCCGAGCGCATCATCGTCGAGTTGCGCGACAAAATCAGCGCGGCCGGCGCGTGGGAGGCGGCGAGCGCCCGGCGCGCGCTCTCGCCGGACGACCAAAAAATCAACGACGCCGTGCTTGCATTGATGGCGCTTGGCTTCAAACAGATTGACGCGCACGACGCCGTCCGCCACGCGCAAGGCATGCTCGGCGCGAAGGCAACGGTCGAAGACCTGGTGCGTGCGTGCTTAAAAAAAGGAGCGTGATGGCTGAAGCGAGTTCATCGCCGGAAAAAACGGGCCCGCCGGCAAAGAAAAGAAAATCCGGCGTGATCGTGCCGCATAAGGCAAAGTGGCATCAGCGCGCCGGTGCGTTCCTGGTGTTCGTTTTGTTGCGCGCGCTCATGGTCACGGTGCGCTGCCGTCTGCGCGACCGCTCGGAATTCCTGGCGCCCAACGCCCCCGGTCCGGTGATTGTTTGTTTCTGGCACAACCGGCTCGCGTCCTGCATCAAGGTTTATGAAAGCCATCGCAAACCGCACACGTCCAGCAAGGGCATGGCGGCGCTGATCAGTGCCAGCCGGGACGGCGCGTTTCTCACGGGCATTCTGGAATGGTTCGGCGTGCAGCCGGTGCGCGGATCAACCAGCCGGCGCGGCCCGCAGGCGTTGCTCGAACTCACAACCTGGGCCGAGCGCGGCTACGACCTGACCATTACGCCGGACGGCCCGCGGGGACCGTGCTGCCAGGTTCAGGAGGGCGTGATGTCGCTGGCACAGGTGACGGGTTTGCCGGTGGTGCCGGTGGCGTTCAACCTGAATTGGAAACTGCGCGTGAAAAGCTGGGACCGGTTTCAAATTCCATTGCCCTTCGCCCGTTGTGAAGTCATCGTCGGCCGGGTCATGCGCGTGCCGGCCGAGGCAACGGACGCCGAGCGCGAATCGCTGCGGCAACAGCTTGAAGCCGAGCTGCGCGCCATCTCGCGGGATTGAAATTCGGAGGGGCGAGCTCCGCGAGTCCCAAACAACACTCTTGGGAAAATCAGGGACTCGCATAACTCGCCGCTCCGAAAATGGTTTGGCGTCACGGTTCTTGACACTCAACTTTCAACCCTTAACTCTCAACTCCGCATGATCGCCCGCGTCAGTCTCGAAATCGCGCTCCGCAAGGAGTTCGATTATTTGATTCCGCCCGGATTGGCCGGACAAATCGAGGTTGGCAGCCGCGTGCAGGTGCCGTTCGGTCCGCGAAAAATTCTTGGTTGCGTCACCGCCCTCGCCGAAGAATCCGCGCACGCCAATCTCAAACCAATTCTGAAAGTCATCGGCGCCCAGACGCTCGTCACGCCGAAAGTCCTGAAGCTCGCGCGCTGGATTGCCGATTACTACTGCTGCGCGCCGGAAACCGCGCTGAAATCCGTTCTGCCTGAAGCCGTGCGCAAGGAGGAATCCGGCTGGCGCGAACGCCTGTTTGTCCGCGCGCTGACGGTGAGCGGCGAATTTCCAAAATTGCCCAGGCGCCAGCAGGAAGTTTGGAACATCATTGAAGAACGGCGCGAGTTGCCGTTGCAGGAGTTGGTCGAGCTGGCCGAAACCACCGCCGCCACCGTCCGCAAACTCGAAGACCGCGGTCTGGTCGAAATCGCCCAGCAGATTTCCGAGCGCGATCCCTACGCCCGCGAACACATTCTGCCGTCGCAACCGCTGCCGTTGAATGATGCACAAGCAAAAGCGTTGGTGAAAATCATAACGGCGATGAATGGCTGTGGTAGCACCTGCGTCCCGCGGGTGGAGGCGGGCGTCACGCCCGCCTCTCGTCCGACGGCCAAGCCTGGTCCGATTCCAGAAACCACCGTCCGCAAACGCAGCCTGCCGCATTTTGAAATTCCGGGTTTTACCTATCACATCACCTGGCGGACATACGACAAGCTCATTCTTTCTCCTGAGGCACGCAACAAAACGCTGGAAGCCTGTAATCACTGGCATGGTAAAAAAGTGAAATGTTACGCCGCGTGCGTCATGGCCGACCATGTTCATTTGTTGATTCAACCTTTGCCGATTCAGGAAGCCGGGAAAGCCGGCGTTCATTCGCTTCCGGAAATCTTGCACAGCATCAAATCGTTTTCCGCTCATGAGGTGAACAAAGTGATGAAACGCTCCGGGCCGGTCTGGATGGATGAATCGTTTGACCGCCTGATTCGATCCGAAGCGGACTTGCACAAAACCTGGGATTACATTTGGAACAACCCGCGAACAATTGGGCTGGTCGGACCGATGGAGGATTATCCTTACCTCTGGACGCCGGGCGCATCAGGCACTGTTGAAAATGTTCGGCGGGACGCCGAACATGACCCGCGAGACGCGGGTGCTACACAACAGGAATCGGGCGTCGCAAAGTCATCCCAAGTTTTTTTGCTTCATGGAGTAACAGGTTCGGGCAAGACGGAGATCTATCTCCAAGCCATCGCCCACACGCTGGAACAAGGCAAGGGCGCGATTGTGCTCGTGCCGGAAATTTCACTCACGCCGCAGACCGTCGAGCGATTCAAAGCACGGTTCAGTTCCGGCAAACTCCAGACGCTCGTCGCCGTGTTGCACAGCCACTTGTCCGCCGGCGAACGTCACGATGAATGGCACAAAATCCGCCAGGGCCGCGCACGCATCGTCATTGGAGCGCGTTCGGCGATTTTTGCGCCCGTCGAACCGCTCGGCCTCATCATCGTGGATGAGGAACACGAACACTCTTACAAGCAGGAGGAGGCGCCGCGCTACCACGCGCGCGACGTGGCCATTATGCGCGGCCGGATGGAAAACGCCGTTGTCGTGCTCGGTTCGGCCACGCCGTCGCTCGAAAGCTATTACAACTGCAAACACGGCAAATACACGCTGCTCGAATTGCCGGAGCGCGTGGACGACCAGAAAATGCCCCACGTGCGCGTCGTGGACATGCGCCAGGCCGCGTCCCGCCAGCGCGGGAAGGAAGGCATCCCGATTTTTTCGCCGCAACTCAAGGAAGCCATCACGCAGCGGCTCGAAAAGCACGAGCAGACGATTTTATTTCTGAACCGGCGCGGCTACTCGACATCGCTGCAATGCCCGAAATGCGGCTACGTCGCGCAGTGCCCGAATTGCAGCCTCGCGCTCACTTTTCATCGGCAGGAACAAAAACTTTGCTGCCACATCTGCGGCCACGTCGCGCCCGTGCCATCCGTTTGCCCGAACGAAAAATGCAAAAATCCCGCGATTCGTTTTGCGGGCACGGGCACGCAGCGGGTCGAGGAAACGCTCGCCAAACTTTTTCCGCACGCGCGCGTCAAACGCATGGACGCCGACACGATGAAGCGCAAGGACGATTACCGGAAGGTGCTCGGCGGTTTTCGCGCGGGCAAGACCGATATTCTCGTCGGCACCCAGATGATTGCGAAGGGACTGCATTTCCCGAACGTCACGCTCGTGGGCATCATTTACGCCGACCTCGCGCTGCATCAACCGGATTTTCGCGCGGGCGAGCGCACCTTTCAACTGCTCACGCAGGTCGCCGGGCGCGCCGGCCGCGGCGACGTTGAGGGCGAAGTGTTCGTGCAGGCGTTCGCGCCGTTTCATCCGGCGATCCAATACGCGCGCCGCCACGATTTCCCCGGCTTTTACGAACAGGAAATCGAATTCCGCGAACAATTAAAATATCCGCCCGTCAGCCGCGTGGCGTTGCTCACGCTCAAAGGCCGCAATGAGGACAAGGTGAAATTCAGCGCCGACCATTTGAAACGGGAGTTGGAAAAGGAACTCCTGCCGTCTTCAGCCGGTGGGGCGAGCGTCCCCGCGAGCCGCCCGGACAACCGCGAAGACGGCTCGCGAGTACGCTCGCCCCACCCGGGATCGAAAAACACGTTCAGTGATTTGATCATCGCCGGGCCGGCGCCGGCGCCATTGCTGCGCGCGGAAACGTTTTACCGCTACCAGATCATGCTGCGGACGCGCGCGATGAGCAAACTGAGCCAAGCGCTGGCGAAAATCATCGAAACGCTCGCATTACCGGAAGATGTGACGTTGACGGTGGACATTGATCCGGTGAGTTTGGGGTAGCACAGGCCTCCGGCCTGTCGTTACGGGCGTCCCGCCCGAAACCGTTGTGGGACGAACGAACGTTTCACACTTGCCCAACAGTCTGCAACCTCCGTCGCATAACGGAATTCGGCGGGACGCCGAATTCAACCCGCGAGACGCGGGTGCTACCGTAAATTAAGATTGAATTCCGCGCGGTTCCAGCTTACGGTGGAGACGTGAAAGTTGCCGCTGCAAAAAGCCAAAAGAGTGAAGCAGAGTTGCTGGATCAAGGGACTGGCAACCTTTTGCGTGCCGTCAAACAGAAGATGCTCAAGAAACAAGGCCGCGTGGATTACGGCAAGCTGCGCAAAGATGGTTACAGCGACCGTTTTCTGGCCAAGCTCGAAGAAGCCTGAACTTCTTCATTCATTTTTCCTTAACCGCATAAATTCCGACACGGTGATGTCCAGCAAAGGGGCGGCGTGTCTCGCAAATTTCAAAGCATCCGAATAAGTCATTCCCCGCGTCAGTTCGCGCACAATCTCGCGCGTGGTCATGCCTGCAGACTTGGCTAATTGAATCGCCGCCGCAAGGTCGGTGTAACGCAAAATTTCGTCGCTCATGATTATGATCAGGTTCTTGTTTTTGCCTATTGCATCTTCGACGTAAATGGATAACGGGTCAAAAACTTCAAAGGGAATTATTGTCGTCTACTTTTTCTCTTTCCAACGAGAGCGAAGCCGTTCTAATGCAGGCGTCATCTTGCCGTCTCGGTAATATTGCTGCACTTCAGGATGTTCAAGAAAACCAAGCGGACTTCTGTCTATCTCAACGACGCGCTGACGCTCACGTTTGACGCTATTTGCGGTGATGCCAAAACCAGCTTCATTTGAAAGATAATGAGCAAGCTCCTTGTCAGTCATGCTTGCAATTGACACCAGTTGCTTCTTTGCATTCGACACAAAACTGTGCGTTCGCAGAAATATACGGACAAAACCAGCCTGTCAAAACTCTTTAGAAATGTCCCCTAGTTAACTCACGAGAGAATGTCCCCTTCGTTGGTTGTTGTTCGTTGCACTCTTTCCCCGGCTGGGGTTGCGGGACGCAGGGAGGCCGGAGCGTAG
>Ga0116134_1001120_pt1 | contig 13709 bp, 8 predicted proteins | sample June2015DPH_19_5_FD_89737 | JGI IMG/M metagenome (GOLD analysis project Ga0116134, IMG submission 89737) | Peatland microbial communities from SPRUCE experiment site at the Marcell Experimental Forest, Minnesota, USA - June2015DPH_19_40 | ecosystem: Environmental > Terrestrial > Soil > Wetlands >...
AATGTCTCCATGTTTTGGCCGGGTTTGCTACCGCAAACCCGCCCAAAAGGGGACATTTCTATCGAGTTACTATGGGGACATTCTCATGGAGTTCCGACATGCACTCATGCGGCATTGACGCTGCCCCCGCTCCGGCGCACACTCGCTCCCACCATGTCTTCCGGGTTTGATGCAGCGTTCGCACGGGTGAAGCAGCTTGTGGCGGATTTTCGGGCCAACGAGAAATTCTACCGTTCCCCGGCCTACCAGGAACAGGAGGCGCGCCGCGACTTCATTGACAAATTCTGGCTCGCCCTCGGCTGGGACGTGAACCACGAGACGCAAAAGAACCCCTTCGAGCAGGAGGTCAAGGTCGAGCGCAAGGAACACGGCTTCTCCCAGCGGCGGGCCGACTACGCCTTTTACCTCGCGCCCAATTTCCGCGACGTGAAATTCTACGTCGAGGCCAAGAAACCCCACGGCGACATCGCCACGGCGGACAATTATTTCCAGACCATCCGCTACGGCTGGAGCAGTTCCACGCCCGTCGCCGTCCTGCACGATTTTGAGCAATTCGAAATTCTGGACTGCCGCTATCGTCCGCACATTGACACCGCGCTCGCGCAAAACATCCGCAAATACCATTTCAGCCACTACGAAGACCCGGAGAAATTCGCGGAAATCTACTGGCTCTTCTCCCGCGAAGCCGTCGCCGGCAGTTCGCTCGAAAAGTTCGCCGAAACCCTGCCCAAAAAACGCGGCAGGGGCGTCCAACGCGGCCTGCTCAAGGGCGGTGAACTGCCAGTGGGTGATAAATTCCTGCAAGACCTGGACGAATTCCGCGATGAACTCGCCCGCGCCTTCAAAAATGCCAATCCCAAGCTCGACGGCGAGACCCTGACCGAACTCACCCAGCGCACGCTCGATCGCCTCGTCTTCCTGCGCTTCCTCGAAGACAAACACATCGAACCGCAGAACCGCATCGCCTATTTCGGCGACAAGGGCACCGCCTGGCAGGATTTCATCGCCGAATCCCGCCGGCTCGACGGCATCTACAACGGCATCGTCTATAAACAGCACGAAATCCTCGACGCGCCCGGCTTCAAGCTGGATGACGACAGCTTCTCCGGCGTCTGCGAACGCCTGTCCCATCTCAATTCGCCCTACGATTTCAACGCCATTCCCATCCACATCCTCGGCAGCATCTACGAACGCTTTCTCGGCAAGGTCATCGTCACCACCGACAAACGTGCCCGGCTGGAGGAAAAGCCCGAAGTCCGCAAGGCCGGCGGCGTTTATTACACGCCCGAATACATCGTCCGCTACATCGTCGAAAACACCGTCGGCAAACTGATTGGCGGCAAAACCCCCGCGCAAATTGCCGGAATGCGCTTTGCCGACATCGCCTGCGGCAGCGGCTCATTCCTGCTGGGCGTCTATGACCTGCTCATCCGCCACCACACCGCCTGGTACAACCAATACCCCGGCAAGGCGAAAAAAGGCGACGTGATGGAACGCGACGACGGCCTGCATCTCTCGCTCCAGAAGAAACGCGAAATTCTGCTGGCCAACATTCACGGCGTGGACATTGACCCGCAGGCCGTGGAAGTGGCGCAACTCTCCCTCTACCTGAAACTGTTGCAGGACGAAACACCCGCCTCCGCCCGCAACTACCAGATGGAATTTCATGAAACGCTTCTGCCCACGCTCAATAAAAACATCGTCTGCGGCAACTCGCTCATCGGCACCGACATCTTGACCGGCCAGCTATTCGCGTCGGACGAGGAAAAGAAACTGAACCCGATGGATTTTGAGCAACGCTTCCCGACAATTTTCAGTAGGGGACGAGGTAACGAGTCCGGCTCACTCCGCGAAACCGCAACGCCGCTGGATTTCAACATGCCCGGCGTGCCGTTACATGGCGCTTACAACTACAAGAAAAAGAAAGGCACGAAGGTCGCGCCGCCCACCATGCCGGAATCCAATGACGGCTTCGATGCGATTGTCGGCAATCCGCCTTGGGGTGCTGATTTCACGGACCCCGCCCTGAGATACTTGCGGGACCATTACCAGCGAGTCATATCGCGGATGATTGATTCTTACATCTATTTCATTGACCGTGCGATTCGCGCCGTGAAACCCGGCGGCGCAGTTGGATTTATCATCCCCAGCACTCTTCTGAATCAAACCGACGCAAAGCCGGTTCGGGAACTGTTGCTGTCAAATGGACTGACGCATCTTGTCAGTCTGGGGCAGGGAATTTTCGGCACGCAAGTCTTAAACACCTCGACGATATTCGTGACTGGTAACGGCAGGCGAAACGGATTTGTAATTGGCAACCTGTCGGAAGTGGAGGCTGAAAAGCGACCAGAGGTGTTGCTCGCTCTTCCAAAAAAGACATGGCTGGACTGGAAAGATGCAGTTGCCGTTGATCCGCACCGGACATTTTTCGTCAGCACTTTAGAAATCACCTCGATTCTCACCAGATTGAGGGCATTGCACTCGCCGCTTTTAGAATCAGTCAATGGTTCCATTCAACGCGGCGTCAGCCCGGATGTTGTTTCTGCTCACGTAATTAGTTTTGCAGAAGCCAAGAAACGGAAACTGGAAAATGATGTTTTGCGACTTGGATTGAGCGGACCTCAAATCAAACGATACGGCGCTTGGAAGCCCGACCAATTCATTGTTTACACAAGCCGGGATACACCAATCCGAAAATTTCCAAACGCGCTCCAATTTCTCGAAGAGCATCGGCATCTGAACACCTGCCGCGAGGTTAAAGAAAACAAGCATCCATGGTGGGCATTGCATCGCCCGCGAGACCCGCAAATTTTCCAGTCACCAAAGCTCATCGGTTTGACCACCACAAAAAACATCGAAATAATTTACGATGAAAAGGATGATTTGTGTGTGACCGATGCAATGTATGTTTTTACCCCAAAGCCTGGCCTGTGTCCGTGGGCGTTTATGGCGGTGATGCAGTCGGCGCTATTTCTTTTTCTCTACCGATTGGCGAACCAGGGCGAGTCCCGCGTTATCCCCCAAATCAAGGCTTCAAAATTGGATACGATTCCGTTTCCTGCATTACAGGCGGATGATCCGAAAGTGAAACGGGTAGCGGAATTGTGCAAGGCGATGCTGGCGGCCAAAAAACAACTGGCCGGGGCGCAGAGCGACAAGGACAAGGATTTTTACACCAACCGCTGCGACGGCTTGGATCGCCAGATTGACGCCCTGGTCTATGACCTTTACGGTCTAACGGAAGATGAAATCACAATTGTCCGAGAACCTGTATGAAGAACAAGCCCGTCAAGAAGGCCGCCAAGCGGGCGAGATTGAAGGCTAAAAAATCCAACTACCTTAAATTTTCAGATGTGCCACGAGCCTTCATGGAAGAAACTGGGTATATGCTCGCAGATTATTCGGTTGCTCTGGGTTATTCTAAAAATGCAAAGGAATCAAAACCGGAAATTTTCGGAAGCGGCGTGCTCGTTCACAAAGGAAACCGTTTCGGTGTTTTGACTGCTCACCACTGCGTTGATAATCCCGACGTGGATTTTCGATTTGGATCATTCGATGGAGATAAACTGTTGTTAGTCTTGAAACGCAGTCACTTCATCGCGCTTCCGCCGGAAATTTTAATAAAGCATACGCTCGGAATCCCGAAGGGGAATGAAATGGAACCGGATTTAGCTTTCGTAGAGATTTTGCCTAGTCCGCAATTGGGTTCTATCAAGGCTATCAGTTCGTTTTGGTCTCTTGACAAAAATCCGCTCAATATTGAACAAGAGTTTGGACAAATTGAAATGCCATTCACCGTGGTCGGTTTTCCGGGGGCTTATCACCAGACAAAAATTGAGGGGAAAACTACCCGCAAAATAATTAAACACATGGCATTTTATTATGCCATTGGTTCAGATGGCGTCAGTGAACGAGACGGATGGGATTATATTGAAGCCAATAACTGGTATGGCGGAAATAATGAATTGCCCAAGTCTTTTGAGGGCGTCAGCGGTGGCCCGGTATGGGGTTTGCAAATAAAAAAGGACAAAAATAATGGGCAATTAAGTCTAAAGAAATTTTCGCTGATCGGAATTGCCTTTTTGCAAATTCGTGTGACGAAGAAAAAACTCCGAGTGCGAGCGCATTTTATCAGATCAATCTATGATTTTGCATGGAGAAACTTGGGTAGAATTATGAAATTGAAAGACGAATCAGGACAGGCGAATTCCAGCAAAGGATGACACAAAATAAATCTTAAAGAACATCCCGCATGAATTACATTTTCGGACTCTTTGACGTTTTGGGATTCACAAGTTTTTGCGAGAACTGCGATCCCCGCAACGCCGAAAGAGTGCTGAAAGTGATGGACGATTTTGAGACTGAAATTCCAGAAATGTTGTTGCACGGACTAGATACGAAAAGCGACACGCCACAAGACAAAATAGACCTACTCAAGAATCGTCTAAAATGGCTAACGTTTTCCGACACGATTTTTGTTGCGATGCCGCTTGACCTGAACGCTCATCCTGACGCGGTAAAATTTAATCTGATTTTTTTCACGATTCTGGCAGCATACATAAACCGCAGAATGTTTGAAATCGGTTTGCCTGTGCGCGGAGCAGTTCACATTGGCGACGTGCTGATTAGCAAGCGATGTTTTGCAGGTAAAGCAATCATGGACGCGCACAGGCTGGGTGGAAAATGTCAACTTGCAGCAACGGTGGTTTCTGACGAGACACGCGCGCTCTTGTTCAAGATTTTTTCAGAGCCAAAGGGCTACCACTTCATGTATGCGGATTCGATTATTGAATGTGACGTTCCGACAGGCACAACGCAGCTTTCAAAGTCGCTTTTGGGAAATAGTTCCGAGAAAATGAAAACGCTTTGCTGGTTTTTTCTGGAAATGGGGCGAATTGAGCGCTTTATCATTCCCCCGGACTTGAACAGTTTTGTCCGAGAAAAATTTACTGCGCACGGAAAAAAGCTGTCAGGCGAAAGGGAAATAATGAAGGCGGTCAACACGGTGAAGCTATTCCAAGATTGGAAAGCCACTTCCAACAGGCAATACCGCCAACACGTTGCCATGACAGCCGGGAACGTCGCCAAATGAGCCTAGAGCGGCTTAAACGGCCTACCATGCGCCGTAGTTGACCACGAGATTTAGGAATGATGAGTAACTTTGCTTGGACAGCCTTTGTCCCACGGCATGGGATAAATTAAACGCATGAAACGAAAAATATACGAGCCAGTCAGGGAATTTGAACGGCAGACCAGTTATTGTCCGCTGTATCTGGCCTGGCGCATCCTCCCGTCTTCGCCAAGGCTACGCCGGGGCAGGCGACTGCACCGTGAGGCCGTGTTTGCCGGTTGTTGCATTTGAAAATGCTTTTTCCCGCTGCGTTAATCACTTACATTGAACTGAAATGTTATTCGATCGCCAATGCTTGCTTTTGACTTTGCTGGATGCCTTGCGAGATCCGGTCAGCAACATGGATTTTCAAAAGCTGCTGTTTTTTTACACGCAGGATTGCGAGAAAACACCCACGTATGAATTTGTGCCCTACAAATTCGGTGGTTTTTCCTTCACGTCATATGCGGACAAACGGCGGTTGATGGAGGCGGGATTGCTGGTGCAAAGCGACCTACAATGGGAACTGACAAATTTGGGCCGCCAAACGGCACGGCAAGAAGCGGTGTTGCCGCTGGTGGTGGCCGGGTTCTGTCGGGGTCGCGCCGGGCTGCGGGGCAATGCGCTGATTGCGGAGCAGTATCGGAAACATCCCTATTACGCCATCCGAAGTGAGATTGTGGAAACCGTCCTGCCGGACGCGGAATCACGCAAACGGGTTGCGGAAGCGCGTCCAGCCAAGGCAAAGCCGGGGCTGGTGACGATTGGTTATGAAGGGAAGAGTTTGGAGCGTTATCTGAATCAGTTGTTACAGGCGAGCGTGACGTTGCTGTGCGACGTGCGCCGGAATCCGATAAGCCGGAAGTATGGTTTTTCCAAAAGCACGTTGAGCAAGGCGTGCGAAGGCGTTGGCATCCGCTACGAACATTTGCCGGAACTGGGCATTGATTCCGAGGAACGCCGCGATTTGAAAACGCAGGCGGATTACGATGCGTTGTTTGCCGAATATGAGCGTAAGAGTCTGCCGCAGCAAAAGGAGGCGCTGGCGAAGATTCGCGGCTGGGTAAAGGCAGGCGAACGGGTGGCGCTGACGTGTTATGAATTGTTGCCGCATCAGTGCCACCGACATTGCGTGGCAAAAGCATTGGCACAAGGGGTTGGAAAGGAATTTGTGGCGCTCAATTTGTGAGGAGCAAGGGATATGGCCAAGGAGCGCATGCTGATCACGGTCAAGACCTACCCGACGTTGTCGCGGAAATATGGCGAGACGGTCTGCACTGCGGGCGTCCGCGCGGATGGGAGCTGGTTGCGGATTTATCCAGTGCCGTTCCGACGGCTTGACGAAAAGGAGCAGTATAGAAAATTCGACTGGATTGAAACGGATTTCATTCGTGGCCGTTCAGACCCTCGCCCCGAAACACGTCATCCGGCGGATCTCGCCAAGATGCTGCCCGTTGGCCACATGGGAACGGGAGATAACTGGCGCGAACGCCGGGAACTGTTGCTGACCAAGGCAAAGGTCTATGACCGGCTCGAACCTTTGATGACCGGCGCCAGGGAAAACCGGCTGTCGCTGGCGGTGTTCAAGCCTGCAAAAATTCGCGGGTTCATCTGGGAAGACGACGAACGCGAATGGAATGAAAGCAAGGTGGCGCAAATGCGCGAGCAGACGAAACAGACGCAGATGTTTGCGGAGGATGCCTGGCGGCAGACATTCAAGATCATCCCCAAGCTGCCTTACGCTTTTTCCTACCAGATTGAAGATGCTGCGGGGAAAAAGAGCACGATGCAGGTTTTGGATTGGGAATGCGGCCAGCTTTATTGGAATTGTTTAAGGCGCCACCACGACGAGGCGGTAGCGCTGGAAAAGGTGAAAGCGAAGTATCTGGATGAATTTGGGAAGCGTGACCTATATTTCTTTCTCGGCACAACACAGCAATTTCATGGCTTTGCGCCGAATCCTTGGGTAATCGTCGGCGTTTTTGCGCCGCCGCATCAACATCAACTTGATTTAGATATTCCCGACTGAATCCTTGGCGTGAGCCTTGGACAGCCTTTGTCGCACCCACTGAAATAAAATTGAGCGCATGAAATATCACGAGACGAGAGCCGAAGGTCGAGCGTCGAGCGCCGGACAGGTAAAATGTTACGCGCCGGTCACGGATTTTGAACGGGCTACCAGTTATTGTCCGCTGTATCTGGCCTGGCGCATCCTCCCGTCTTCGCCAAGGCTACGCCGGGGCAGGCGACTTCACCGAGAGGCCGTGTTTGCCCGGCATCCCTTCTGGTCACGTAAAGCTTCCAACTTCGCTGAAGCTTCGATGGACAGGTCGCCACGTGACGGGCAACGACAATTCCAAAGCCAGCGTCAACGCGAATTCATCCTGACCAGCATGAGACATTGGCTGGCCGGCGTGCTGGCCCGGGAACGCCCCGCCCTGTTCCGCGACCTGCCGGAAAGCCGGGCATCCGGCCCGGCGGCCGGGATTTGCTTGCGCCAGCGCGTCATCCATGCGTATCTACGGCGTTCGTTCTGTTGTTTAAGCCCATGAACCGGTGATGATGGACCGACGGAATACATTGAGGCTGCTGGCGCTGATGGTTTCAGGAGCTTTGGCCATGAAAGCTTCGGCGAATGGCTTTCTGCTGCCAGACCAGGATGCTTTTGCGACCGCGCGCGGCGAGGCGTTTGTCGCCACGGCGGACAATCCGTCGGCCATTTTCTACAACCCGGCCGGCATCACCCAGCTCGAAGGCAACGATGTTCGTGGCGGCGTTTACGGGATTTATCTCAACCCAGGCTACACTCCCACAAACCACACCCACACTTTCCACAGTTCGGATAATCTCGCTGCTGTTCCCCAGGTCTTCTACACCTACACTCCCACGAACATGCCGTTGAGTTTTGGCCTGGGGGTTTACGCGCCTTTCGGCGGGAACATGAGCTGGCCGCAGAACACGGGTTTCCGCTCGGTGGCCATTGACGGCTCACTGACTTATTTGACGATCAATCCGGTGGTGGCATTCAAGGTGCTGCCATCGCTTTCCCTTGGCGGCGGCGTGATGGTGAACTATGTGAACATGAATATGGAACAAGGCCTTAGTCGTTTCCAACGGCCTTTAACCAACTTCTTCCGCTTTTCCGGCGATGGTTGGAGCGCGGGTTACAATCTGGGCCTGCTCTGGCAACCGATTGACCAAATTTCAATCGGCGCGACCTTCCGCAGCGAGGCGACGGTCAACTTGAAAGGCCAGACGGAATTCGAGGATGAACCACTGCCTGGACTTTACCCAGCCACGAATCGAAACGCGCACACAGACTTTACGTTCCCTTGGACCGTTGTTTGCGGCCTGTCATACCGGCCCACACCCAAATGGAATATTGAGTTTGATGCGGACTATACGGATTGGAGCAGCTTTGGATCGAACACCATCCACCAAGCGAACCCCCCATTCCCCTTGCGGTCAAACATTCCTTTGATTCTCAATTGGCAGCCGAGCTGGATGTATGAATTCGGCGTGACGCGGTATTTTGACAGCGGCTGGCACGCGAGCGCCGGTTTCGTCTATAACGAGAACTCCGTGCCGAATGCGTATTACACCCCGCTGGCGGCGGACATGGACCGTTACTTCTTCAGCACGGGGGCCGGTTACAAGGGCAAGCATTTCAATTTCGACATCGCCTATCAGTTCGGTTATGGCCCCACGCACACGGTCACCGGCAGCCAGCCATCATCGACACCTGCACAGACAACTGGGACCGCCAACGGAAATTATAATTTCATCAGCCACGCCGTGTTGGTGTCGGTGGGGTGGCGTTTTTAATCCCGTTTGGCGCCCGGGTAATCATGCCGCCCAAAACTGCACAACTGAATGATTGCCGCCACGACCCCGTCCACGTAGCATCGCGCGATTAATCACAAGAAGAAAAGGAATCCCGGGCATGATTAAAATTGTTCGTTTCGCCGGCGTGGCCGCCGCCTCGTTTGCGTTTGCCGGTTGTGCCACCGCGCCGAAACCCCAAACGCTGGCCGGCGGGGAATCGCATTTTGCCTCTTTGGGCACGAACCGGGTCCACTACGTCACGGTGGGCGGGGGCCGGCAGACCATTGTTTTCGTCCACTGCTGGGCGGGCAATCTCGGCTTCTGGCGCGAGCAGGTCCCGGCCTTCGCGGACAAGGCGCGGCTGGTCCTCATTGACCTTCCCGGCCACGGCCAGAGCGACAAGCCGCACACCGCCTACACGATGGATTTCTTCGCGCGCGCCGTCCTGGCGGTGATGAGCGATGCGCACGTGGACCAGGCCACGCTCGTCGGCCACAGCATGGGCGGGGCGGTCATCTGCTGCGTTTACCGGCGGGCGCCGGAGAAAGTCGCCGCGCTGGTGTCGGTGGACGGATTGTTGCGCCGTCCCCAGGGCACCCCCGGGCAAGCCAAGGAATTTGCCGCGCAGTTCGGCACGCCGGAATATCGCGAGCATACCAAACAATTCGTCGGTTCCCTTTTTCCCGTTCCCGGCACCGAAGCGTTGCGCGACCGGGTGCTGTCCGAAATGCTCGCCACGCCGCAATACGTGATGGCCGGCGCGATGGAAGGAATATTCGGCCCGGACCAGCCCGATTGGGACTTGAAGAAGGCGAACGTGCCCGTCCTCGTCATCAACGCCAGAAGCTCGATGTGGAACGCCGATTACGAAAGCTACGTCCACTCGCTCTCGCCGCAGGCGGATTACCGCCTGATGGATGGCGTGGGCCACTGGCTCATGCTGGAGAAGCCGGTTGAATTCAACGCCACGCTCACGGACCTGCTGCGGAAGCATGGTTTGATTGCGAAATGACGGGACCGACCCGGCATTGGTTCAGCGTGGAGCCGGCAGCAAGGGAAAACTTCAATTTTGATGTCGCCGATCAGTCCGGCCATGGCTCCCCGCACGGTTGCCGGCAGCACCCCGTCATCCCCACCCGGACTGATACCCATTCCCAGAGACAATCGGTGCAATGGGTGGGGCGGCGCTGTCCACCCTCCGTAGCACAGCTACTGCGGAGGACGGGCTGCGCCGCCGGGTATGATGGCCGCGCAGCAGAGACTGTCTCAAAAGTATCGGAGGGGCGAGTTATACGAGCCCCTGACTCATAGAATGCCTCTGAAAATGGGGGCTCGTGTAACTCGCCCCTCCGACGAGAAATTGTTTTGAGACAAACTCAGCAGCGCAGCCCTACCGTCTGGAATAGGTGCCGATTATTATCGGGAAATGGTATGACATCCGGACAGGCCGCCGACGGCAAACACGATTTCATCAGCCATGCCGGTGTCGGTGGGATGGCATTTCTAAATTGAGCATTGTCGGTTTGGGCAAAGGGACCGATAATTTTGCGCTCAAGCGGCTCAAAATGAGCCAAATTGTGGTTACCGGACGGCGGTTATTGAGGTAAAGTGGTTGGGATGGGGCACAATAATCGCTTTGTTTTGGCTTGGAAAATGTTCTATTCATGCCTCCGAAAATGAGCCGTCATATCACCAACGGCAACGGCAATGGAAAGGGCGCCAACGGCCTGCTCTCTCCGGCCAAAGGAGCCGTGCCGGAAGCGGTGGCGCCGGAGCCCGGCGACGCCAATGGCAACATCGCCGTTTTCAAGACGCGCGAGGGCGGGGAAACGCGCGGCGCCATCCTGCGGCTGGCGCGTTACGCGGTGGCATTTGAGTTTTGCAATCCGGCCGTGGTGTTGCGCACGTCGGAAGTGCTGGATAAATTCAAGATCCTCCTGGACGGCCGCATGATTTATTCCGGCCGCGCCGTGGTGGGCGGTTTGATTGACGCCGGGGCCCGGATCATCTGCGAGGTCAAACTGGACGACCTGGGAGCGGAGACCGATTTTTTCCTGCAACCTTCCGGCGCCGGCCCCGACGGGGAGCAGGCCTACAGCCGTTTTTTCCGGCAGTGGCAGAAGCACTACCGGGTTTCATCGGAGTTCAAAGTGCAGGTGACGGACATCCAGGCCTTCCTGGTGGCCACGCGGCAGTGGCTGGAGCAGATGGAGTTCGACCCGGGGACAAGCCGGGACAGCCGCCGTCCGGAACAAGAATTTGAAGCGCTGGAAACCGTCGCCCGGCGCGTCATTTCCGCCTTCAACGCCCAGCATGAGCGGTTTGAAGAACTCGCCTACGCCATCCCGGAGGAACATTACGGAGCGCACCAGGAGTTCGTCCGCCGCCAGTGGCAACCCCTGTTTTTATGCAGCCCCTTTGGCCAGCGCACTTTTTACAAGCCGCTGGGCTATGCGGGAGATTACGAGATGATGAACATGATTTATCGCAACCGGCCCGAGGGCGGATCGCTCTATGAAAAGCTGATCCATTTTTTGCTGGTCAGCCAGTGGCCGGCCCAATCGGTGCGCAACCGGGTCGCCCACCTCAAGAACCACCTCCTGCAGGAAACCGCGCGGGTGGCGCGTTCGGGCCGGCGGGCCCGGATTCTCAATGTCGGCTGCGGCCCGGCCCGCGAAGTGCAGGATTTTATGAAGGAAACACCATTGGCCAACGAAGTGGATTTTGTGTTGCTGGACTTCAACGAGGAAACCCTGGATTATGCCCGCAGTCAAATCAACCAGGCCAAAAACCAGTTTTCCCAGCAAACCCGGATCGAGACCCGGCGGCTGTCAGTGCATCACCTCCTGCGCCAGAACGCCCACCAGGAACATTTCGGCTCGGGCCCCGGCTTTGACCTGATTTATTGCGGCGGCCTGTTTGATTATTTGTCGGAACCGACCTGCCAGTCCCTGGTGCATCTCTTTTACGACTGGCTGCGGCCGGGGGGGACGGTCATCGTGGCCAACATGAACGACTCAAAACCGTTTCGCAACTTCATCGAATTTGTGCTGGACTGGCAGTTGATTTACCGCGACAGCGGGAAAATGCTGGCCCTCGCTCCGGAGCGGGTCCGGGACGCCGCCCGGGTGATCACCGAGCCGACGTCGGTGAATTTGTTCCTGCATCTTGGCAAACCGGATTGACATGCAAACCATCCCCCAGGAATTTCGCGCCGCTTATCAGGAGCATGAGCGGGAAATGACCATTCGCAAGACCCAGGTGGGGTGCTTTTTGGGAATTGTGATGGTGCCGCTCTTTGGCGGCCTGGACCACTATATTTATCCGCAGCAGGCGTTTTCCTTTCTCCGGTTGCGGCTGCTCTGTTCGGCATTGATGGCGGGGTTGTATCCCATTCTGGCGACCCGGTTCGGCCGGAAGCATTATCATTTCCAGGGCGTCGTCCTGTTGTTCCTGCCCTCGGCGACCATTGCCTGGATGATTTACGCGACCGAAGGGGCCGCATCACCGTATTATGCGGGGCTGACCCTGGTGCTGATGGTGCTCGCCGTGGTGTTGGATTGGACGTTCCGGCAAAGTGTCATCTCGGTTTTGCTGGTCTTGGTGTTGTACCTGGCGGCCAGCCTGCCTTCGGCCTCCGGGGCCAACTTCGGGATGTTCCTGAACAATCTGTTCTTCCTGGTGTTCCCCGGCATTGCCATCATCGTGGGGGCGTACTTTCACAGCCGGGTCCGGGTCAGCGAGTTTGTCTTCCGTTGCGAACTGGACAAGAGCCGCAAGGCGCTGGAAGCGAGCCTCCAACAACTCAAGGAAAACGAGATGCAACTGGTGCAAACCGAGAAGCTGGCGTCGCTCGGACGCATGAGCGCCGGCATCATCCACGAGATCAACAATCCGCTGAACTTCGCCATCACCGGCCTCTTTACCCTGCGCAAAAAGGCCCAAAACCTTGTTCCGGAGCAACAGGAAGATTACACCGAGGTTTTGAACGATGTCGAAGAAGGCGTCAAACGGGTGAAGACCATCGTCTCGGATTTGCAGATGTTCACGCATCCCGAAACCGAGAGCCGCGATCAGGTGGTGGTGACGGAGGTGGTCGCTTCGGCCCTGCGGTTCCTGAGCAATGAGTGGAGGGACAAAGTACAAATCGACCAGCAGATTGCCGGGCATCAGACGATCTGGGTGAACAAGAACAAATTGATCCACCTGGTCACGAACCTGCTGCAAAACTCGCTCGATGCGTTGAAAACCAAGCCGTTCCGGGATGAAAAGCCAACCATCCGGATTGAAGGACGGGTTGAGAACGGCAGCAGCATTCTGTCGGTTCGCGACAACGGTCCGGGCATCGCCCCGGCCGATGTGGACAAGATTTTCGACCCCTTTTTTACCACGAAAGACGTGGGCGAAGGCATGGGGCTGGGGTTGAGCATCTGCTACCGCATCGTGCAGGAGTCCGGGGGAAGGATTTCGGTGAAAACGGAGCCGGGAAAGTTCTGTGAATTCACGCTGGAATTCCCCGTCAGGACCAATCAGGCGGCCAACTGAAAGCCGGACATGGAAAATCTCTACGACTATAAAAAATTCGCCATCCTTTACGTGGATGATGAGGAGAAGTCCTTGAAATACTTCACGCGCGCCTTTGAGGATCAGTTTTGGATTTTGACGGCGGCCAATGCCCAGGACGGCTTCAAACTGTTCGAACAGCACGCCGACGAAATCGGCCTGCTGCTGACCGACCAGCGGATGCCCGGGGAAAAAGGCGTCTGGCTTTTGG
>Ga0116134_1001122_pt1 | contig 13703 bp, 10 predicted proteins | sample June2015DPH_19_5_FD_89737 | JGI IMG/M metagenome (GOLD analysis project Ga0116134, IMG submission 89737) | Peatland microbial communities from SPRUCE experiment site at the Marcell Experimental Forest, Minnesota, USA - June2015DPH_19_40 | ecosystem: Environmental > Terrestrial > Soil > Wetlands...
AAGTTCAGCCGACACGGCTTGATCCTTCGTGTCAAGGGTATAGACCTTATCGCCGACCACTAGTGCATAATTAACGCCTTTTTGCACGCAGGCACGAACGCAGTCTGCGGGGGCGATATTCCGTAAGTGTCAGAGCAAACACACGGTTGACAGGTTGACAGATTGAATCCGCAGCCAGCGTGACTTCGCCACTTGATCAGCAAATTCTCAGGCGGCAAGTATTCGTGCCTTCGTCCAAGGCGGATTAGTGCCGGTTTGCTCGTTATTCGCGGGGTGACTGGCTCGATTTTCACAAACTGACCTCTCATTACTTCAGGCGGTCCAATGGTCGAGCCGCCGGAACCGCCCGACCCAAGGTCCAGCACCGTCTCGCCCGGACTGAGCTTCGCCAAAGCAGTCGGGTTTCCGTATCCTAGCGAGGCCAGAAAAGCCTAAAAGCGGATCACCGTTTTCAGTTGGATCATGCGGGGGGAAACATCGCCTCCAAGGCCAGCTCCCAGAATGCTGGTCGGTGGCATCTCCATCGTCGATACCTCTCCGAACCCTGGGTCCGAGCTGTCGTTGTCGGGCGAGCCGAAATTTGGGTGATTGAAGAAATTAAAGAATTGGACGCCAATACCCACCACCACTTTGTCCTCGACAAAGCTGATTCTCTTCACGACATCGAAGTCAGCATTGAAATAGTTCGGATAGCGGAAGCGGTTGCGGCCTTGAGCGAAGGAAACGGCACCGCCTGAACAAGGTCCCTGTGAAGTTGGCAGGTTCCCGGTATTGAATCCTGTTTCGCAACCCGTTTGCACGAAATCTGCATTTGTATTGGGTGTCGTTGTGCCGTCTGGCCGCGTCAACACTTGCGGCGGCCAACAAGGATGCGGGAAGGGCGGAACTACGGCTCCTGCTCCGCAGGAATGCGGCCCGCTGAGTGGCTCGACTGGCACCGAGTAGATTGTTCCATAGAAATTCTTCTTAGCCAGGTTGCCGCTTTCTGCGAGATCGATCACCGTGTAGGGAAATCCGGTTCGGGCGAAAATCGTTCCCGAGACCTGCCATCCCTTCACCAGGTAATCGGGGCCGCGGCCGCGGAGCACGGTCTTTACCGGGAGTTGCCACACATAGTTCGCATTTAAGGAGTGACGAACATCGTAATCTGCCGCCCCGTAGCTGCCTCGCAGATAAAAGGGGTTCTGCGGGAATTCGGAACTGCCTGCCGTGAATGGAGCTTGCCCGCCGTTGGAAACTTCATCGAGAGCGTGGCCGAACGTGTAGTTTGCCTGGAACAAGCCATTGCCAAAACCAGCAAATCGTCGTCGAAAGGAAACAACCATGCCATTGTAGTTCGAGATTCCGGGTGTCGTGTATTCAGTGACACCAGCGAAGCGAGTGTCGCCGCAGGGCGGAACGGGTGGGCTGCTGCAGAGCGTAGTGGGAAATGGACCCCATCCGTAAGCATTGACCGAGGGATTTTGCACCAGCTCATGAATACCGTGATTGCCGTAGTATCCAAGAGTCAGCGAAGTGCTGGTACCAAATGTCTGCTGCAGTTCCAGGCTCCACTTCTGATACTGGGCTGAGGGGGTCCTACTATCCGGAACGGTAAGATTTGGGGGAAAGAACTCCGGATCCGCCGCGTGGATCTGAATAAAATTTTCGCCGGCTGCAAACCCATGGACAAAGGCGGCATTCGAGGCTGCGGCCACTTTAAAGAGGCTGTTGGTTTCTTCCGGAGCGAGATTGTAGGCGCCAAACACCCTCACGCGGTTCACGAGTGGTGGATTGTCAGAGAAAACGGGTCCGAACCCGCCAGCGAACAGCTCGTAAAATAGACCGAGACCGCCGCGCACCACGGTATTATGCGAAACTCCCAGCGGCTGCCAGGCGAAACCGAATCGCGGTTCCCAGGCAACCGGGTCGGTGTGAAGAAAGGCTTGCTTACGATTCGAAAGCGCCTGATTGTAAGGCTGTGCGGGGTCGTGACTGATCGATTCAAACGCTCCAGAGAATTCGGCAAAGCAATCATGGGCGCAGACCGGATTTGATTGATGTTCTACGCGCAAGGCGAGAGTTAGGGCCAGGTTGGATTTTACGTGCCACTCATCCTGCCCATAGCCCGCCAGAGTGTAGTTAAGGAAGAGCTCAGCCCGCTGCGTCGGAAAGGATTGACTCAAGCGCGTCGAGTCACTGTTGGGAGATGCTGGGTCCACGCCTCCAGAATAAAATGCGTCGATGGTTTGTGGAACTATATCTCCGACGGCGTTCTGGGTATATTGGGCGTGTCTCAAGAATGCTCGGAAGAAGTCTCCCCCGAATCCGAACTTGTGCTTGCCCCACGTCTTCAGGAAATCGTCGGCGATGCGGTACTCCGTGAACCCTGTGACGAGAGGATAGCCATAGAGATAGTCAGACCCTCCCAGCGACGTAAACGGCTGACCTGCGTTGGACCAATCCAGGGTGGTCGGAAAAGCAGCCAGCGTTCGCATCGGGTTGACGAGGCTCGACACATCGTCTTTGTAAACACCCGCCACTAGGAACTGGTTCGCGGCGGTAGTTCCAAATGTGTGAGTTTCGCTCAACTGGGCTTCCCACCACGGCCCGGTCTCATAGACGTTGAAGAGTGTGCTTATTGGGTCGACGACAATGGGTTGACGGCCATTGTCGTATTGGAGGAGGAAGAAAGCACGATCGTTGGTACGGATGTTCCAATCCAGACGGCCAGACACAAGGGATTCACTCGTCGGCTGCCCAAGGGTTTTCTGAAAATGGATTGCGCATGGAAGATTCACGCCGAGTTGCCCTTGCGCGGTCTTCGGACCGATGAACACGCCACTTGCGTCAGTACAGCCAAGAAGAGGTTCGGCGAAGCTCCCCCAAGTAGCCGCCGCTATTCCAGGGGTTTGGTTATACAGACTGAACATTTGCTTGTAAAAAGCATCGGAAGCGGAGGCAGAACCAAAGATAGAATCGATATTGGCGATAGTTGCCGCCTCGAACTGCGGGCTCGGGAGAACCACCTGAACCGGAGAAGGCAACAAGACTCGCAAGCCCTCGGTATCAAAAAAGAAAAACAATTTGTTTTTCTTGATTGGTCCTCCCAACGAACCCGCCCACTGATTAGCGATGTCGAAGGGCCGAGGATTGCCGAATGCTTTCGTGATCCAGTCGGTAGCGTTCAACACGCTACCATTCCAAAAGTACTTGGCGTTCCCGTGGAAACCATTTGCTCCAGACTTTGTGACGTAGTTCACATGCGAGCCCGCGTCGGTTCCAAAATGTCCCGAGTAGCCATCACTCACCACAGTGGCTTCCTGAATCTCGTTCTGACCCAGAAGCATACCCGTAACGCCAGTAAAATTAAGATGACCCGCGTCGTCGTTCATGCCATTCAAGGTGAATTGATTTGAGGTCCCCGGCAGGCCCAAGATCGAAAAGTTCCCGCCTCCACCTCCAGTGCGCGCATTATCGGTGTTCATGATTGCGCCGGGAGCGGTCTGAGCGATGTAGGTGAGGTCGTTACCGGGATTGGGTAGCTCCGATATCTGCGTCTGGCTCATAGTAATCGAAACGTCGCCGTTGTCTGCCTGAACGAGCGGCGCTTCTGCGGTCACGTTGAGCTCTATGTTCGCTTTTGCAATCTCCAGCGTGATGTTGACTGTGACTGGCGTCTCCAGCAATACAGTCACACTCCGGACTTCCTTGCGAAAGCGGCCGTGCTCTACGATTAGCGTGTATTGGCTGGGAGAAAGAAAGAAGAAGCGGTACACGCCATCGCGGTCTGTTCTGGTTGATTCTGTCGTGCCCTTGTTGACGTCCCTGATCTCGACATTCGCATTCGGCACAACCGCACCGCTCTGATCAGTAACGACGCCGGTCACTGCGCCCGAGGTAGCTGTTTGAGCATTCAGCCTATTTAAGAAAGACGTACTGAGGAAGATTCCAAGAAGAAGTGCTGCCGATCTCGGGCGCAAACTCGTCGAAGCACTCATGGGATTCAATCACACAAGGTCACAGGTCAGTCAGGGAGACATGATACTCCGCGCTTTCTCAGTGGGGTAAGTCTAAACCGACTTTGTGGACCAGGTCTTTAAAGCGAGGATCTTCGCGTAAAGGATCAAAGTAAGGATGGACTTTTATCAATTGCAGGATGTTCGACTGCTCCAGGTAGGCCCGCTCCAGCCAGGCAAGTGCCTGTTCGTTGTCACCAAGTCCCAAATAAGCGTTCACAAATGCGGCAGTAGGAACGTAGGTGCTTCGCTGCCGTTGCTTCAGTTCATCCAGCAAACGAAGCGCTTCCTCGCGGCGCCCCGCATGCGCATAGGCCCGAACCAGGATGCCCATCACAGCCGGAGTCCGGTTAGTGCCGAGCGCCTTCTCCAGCACTTTAATTGCTTCGTCCGGCTGGCCGTTGGCAACCAGGGCCATCCCCAGATACCAATGGTCCGGGTCGTCGCTGCGCAATTCCCGGATGGCCTCGTCGTAACGTCTCGCATGAAATAATATCCAGGCCTTGGTGATGCCAGGGGACCCAAGCAGATCACCAGCGGATCCAAGCGGGTCAAGGTCGCGGGCACGCTGGGCCCATACCAGGGCGTCGTCCATTCGTCCCTGGCACATGAGCCACTTCGCGTAGCCGACGTATGCACCGGCATCGTTCGAGTTCAACTCCAGCGCCCGCTTGAATTCCGCTTCGGCATCGCCCCAGTGCCACTGTTTCTGATATACCGCCGCGAGCAAGACGTGCGGTGCCGCAAGGTCTGGATCGAGTTCAATGGCCTTTCGGGCCGCGCTCATCATTTTAGGATGCGTTTCCTTCGGGGAGCCACCGACAGGAACTGATCCCAGCCGCTCGTATGCCCTGGCGAGGCCGACATAAGCCGGTGCGAAGTTAGCGTCTTTGCCGATCGTTTCCTCAAAGTAGGCAATACTCTGTTCAAACTCAGCCGGGCCGCTGCTCTTGTCGAATTGTTCTTCGGCTTTGAGATAACTTTCGTAGACTTCAGGCGAGACGTGACGCGCGGTGACCAGCCTGGCATGCTCTTCTCCGGTGACCTTTACTTCCACCGTGCGCGCGATCGATTGCGCCACCTCGCTCTCAAGAGTAAGCACGTCCTCTAACTCGCCGTCGTACTCATCCGCCCAAATGTGCTCGTCGGTTGAGGCACGAATCAACTGGGCGTGCACACGAATACGGTTGCCCTGCCGGATCACCGAACCCTCGACGACGGCGTCCACTCCAAGTGTCCGGGCGATCTCTGGCACCGAGAGCTTCGTACCCTTGAAGCGCATCACCGAGGTCCGGGAAATGACGCGCAGTTCATGGATTCTGGCCAGGCGTCCGCACAGCTCTTCGGTCATCCCGTCAGCCAGGTATTCCTGAGTTGAGTCGCCCGACAGGTTGCTCAAGGGCAGCACTGCCAGCGACCTGATTTTGGATTGGGCTGAATGCCCACTGTGGCCCCGGAACACAACGTAGGTGATGGCAATTAGCGCCAGAGCAGCAACCCCGCCTAGAACAAGCCAGAGACGTGCCCGCGAAGTCCCGGTTGGTCGGACGTCGACTTCTCCTTCCGCCGGGCGTTCCGCCCTAAGCCCCTTCTCATTTGGATCTGGCTGCAAAGGGATACCAGCGAGCGACTCGATCGGAGCCACTCCGGTAGACAAATCGCCATTTTGCACCTGACCAATGAAACGGTACCCGCGGCGCGGCAGAGTCTCGATGTAGCGGGGTTCCTCGGCTGAATCGCACAGCGCGTCGCGCAGCTTTTTGACGGCGCTGTTCAGACCGGTATCGAAGTCGACAAAAGTCTCGGCAGGCCAGAGTTTCTGGCGAAGCTCCTCGCGTGTAACCAGGTCCCCGGGACGCTCGAGCAGGAGCGAGAGTATCTGGAAGGGCTGGCGATGGAGCTTTAGCCGGATGCCGTGCTTGCGCACTTCACCCGAACGCATGTCCACGTCGAAGGCGTCGAATCGCACCTTGCGGGTTCGGTCGGTAGCCTCCATAGCCGCTCCCCAGATGGCCAGTAGTCTATCACCGCGGCTTATCACCTAAGGAGCATGTGCTGCGGTGCCCATAAGCCGCCTGCAATCAGAGAGTTGCACGATCAGAACAAAAACACTCACAGACCATACGCCGACCATTGCACCTCAAGCGACTTCGCGCCAATGTCGCGGGACGCAGGCCGGGCATTTAGGCACAACGACCGAGATCAGTGTTCCCAAAATTTTCTGGAGGCGACTATGCACAGCAAAACTTTCTTCTGGTCGGTAGCGGCGTGGGTTCTCGTGCTCGCGCTAGGGACAAGTGCGACGGCGCAAGGTCGAAGCCGCGAGCACTTTCGCGGCATTATCAACGACTTCACGCCTGCACACAACGCGCAAGGCAATCCCAGCGGTCCTTGGGAGATCCACGGGGTATGGCGTTTGGACTTGAGACGAGAGTTCAGCACGGCAGATTTTTCGGCCGCCTTGACCATGGAAAATTCCGACTACTGGCTTTTGATCAATTCCAATCCCCCTGCCGATCCCGACTCACCTGCAACTCGGACTCCGCATACTCACCACATCGCTCTGAAAGACGCGCAGATCACTTGGGACCCGAGCGCGGTAGCCAGCAGTTGCCCGACTGCCAACTACAAACCTCCGACTACGACTGGTTTTATGGTTACGGGAATGGCGAGCGTTACCGGAAATGGAGGCTACCCGCCATTTGCACCTGAAGGTCAGCTGTCGCCGCTCACGGTCTGCGTGACCGGAGGGACGCAGGTTGAGTCTTCGAACATCACGCTGGTGTTCGGTGCACCTGCGAGCGGACATTTCGGCTCGCAACCGATCAACGGCGCCGTTCGTGTTCGGAAATGAGGCGGTCGGATGATCCATAGAAGCACGCAAACAAAAAACGGGAATGCCTCAAACACGAACCTGAGTTTTGGGCCAAAAACATAAGGAGAATCAAAAATGAACAAGATTGGAAAGTATTTTCTTCTCGTGACGGGTTTCGCGCTCGTTGCACCTTTTGCCCCCATTCCGGGGGCCAACAACAAGGTTCATGCCCACGATCGGAGCTGTAGCGTGGCCAGCCTCAAAGGGAAGTACGCCTTCCGCAGGTCGGGCACGATCAATCTCGTGGGCGGTCCCAATTGCCAGGGCTTTACCGACTGTGGCCCCATCGCTGAAATGGGCGTCGCCACCTACGACGGAAATGGGACGCGTGGTCTTATTCGCACCACCAGAAGCACCGCTGGTGAAATCCGACCCTGGGGCGATCAGCCCGCACCGAACGGAACCTACACCGTCGATCCGAATTGTACGGGATCATTCTTCGATACGACCGGCACACTCAGGGACGACGTCGTCGTCGTTGACGGAGGCAAGAGGTTCTTCGTGCTCAGCCAGGACCCGGGCACAGCCGTCATGGAAGAGGGAGTAAGGCTGGAGGACGACAGGGACTAACGGTGTGCTGACCAGTTCGATGCACACCTCTCCACTTTGCGAGGGTGAGAACAATGGGTAGACGAACAAAAAAAAGGAAAGAGGAGACCACCGTGATTTCCAGAATAATGATTTCCAAAACAATTCGCATCGCTCGAATGATTGTTCTCACCAGCGTTGCGCTCAGCTCTGCTGCCTGGGCGGCTGGTTCAACCGCGACTTGTTCTGACGCCTCTTTGAGCGGCACCTACGGGTTTCTGCACGCCGGCGTGACCCGCCGCGGCGCCCCTGCAGTCGCCGTGACCCAGCTCACGTTCGACCCAGCTAAAGGCACATATACCGGAGAGGACTTAGAAAACATAGGTGGCGTGCTCACCCCCTCATCTCTCACCGCAACCTACGCAGTCGCCAAGAACTGCACCTCCACGGCTGAGGTCACGCTGGTCAGCGGCGGCGCGTCCGAAAACGTCGATGTCTCGTTTGTAGTTACGCCAAACGGCTTTTTGTTCCTTTTCCAGAATCCAGGCGCGACCTCGTCGGGATTCGGCGTGAAGCAGGGCTCCTCGACTTGCACCAATGCAGGAGTTGAGGGTCATTTTGGGTTTGAAATGACCGGCACGTTGCTCGCAGGGGCGGCTGTCACTGGACCGGTAGCTTTTATCGGCGAGTTGAATTTCAAGGTCAACACATCTGGCGACGGAGAGATCAGCGGACACATTGCCGCTAGCGAGGACGGCACGATTCTAACGTTCGCCGACGAGCCCGTTACCGGTTCTTACAAAGTCGGCCCGGACTGCAGAGGCACGGCTACCATCACGCCGAGGGGCCAGCCCGAAATGCACTTCAGCTTCGTAGTTGTGGACTGCGGGAAGGAACTGCTTGCCATTGAGACGGACGCCGACGCGGCTGTCAGCGGCACTCTGGTGAAGCGCAATTGAGCAACGAAGACGGCATCTCTGCAAAGCACTTACCCTTCGACTTTTACCACTCGAGAGAGGAGCGAATCCATGAGGCATAGTCGTTTCATCAGTTCGACCCCACTGATCGCGGGGCTGCTGACCGGCCTCCTTCTCGCGATCCTGGTTGTTCCACTTAACGCAGAAGACTCTGATTCGCGGTATGACGTCAGTAAGGAAGTCACGCTCAGCGGCACCGTATCGAGCGTGCTCCGCAAACCCGCCCCGGGAATGATCTGGGGCTCCCATCTCATCGTCGAGACTGTCTCCGGCAGGTTAGACGCCAGTCTGGGCCGATTCGGTTTGGAAGGAAAAGGCGCGCTGTCCGTCACCCCCGGCCAGCAGATTGAACTCACCGGCATTATGAAGACGGTTCGCGGCAAGGAAGTTTTCGTCGTCCGCAGCGTAAAAGCGAACGGCATAACCTATGCCCTGCGCAATGAGCACGGGATCGAAGTGTCGCCACAAGCCCGTGAACGCGCCGCCGAGAAAGGGGTGACGCTGTGAACCGCAACTTCACCAGCATTCTCGCGTTGATTTTGGTTGGCTTGGCTTTCGGGTTCCTGACGGGTTGCAGCAGCAGTTCGAGTATGCCGCCTCCTCCTCCCACCATCGCGATCACGGCGACCAGCGGATCAGGACAAAAAGCAAACGTCGGTGACGCCTTTACCAACATGCTGGTAGTCACCGTGACATCCAACGGAACTGCGGCCAGCGGGGTAACGGTTACGTTCACGCCTGCTCCGGGACCAGCCGGTCAGAGCTGCACCCCCTCCGCCACCACTGCTACCACCGCCTCCGATGGCACCGCGTCGATCACATGCACTGCAAACTCGACGCCCGGCGCCTACTCAGTAACGGCCGCAGCGACGGGAGCCACAGCAACGGCCAGTTTCACCGAAGGCAACACAGCTCCCCGCGTGTTCGTGTTCTATGTGAACGGGCTGGAAAATAGCGCCTCCGAAGGACCGGTTTACTACGGCGTCGCAGGCGCGGTGGGCTTTGACTTAGGCGGCAACGTCCTAGGCGGCGAACAGGACTATAACGACGGGCAAAACGGCTTTACGGCACCGGTCGACACAATCACGGCAACCGGCAGTTCGATGACGGTGAATCCAACCACCGGCACCGGGACACTCGTCCTTGATGTTTCGGCCAGCAACCCTAATGTCGGGGTGAACGGCATCGAGAAATTCGCCGTTCAGTTTATAAACGCAAGTCATGCGCTGATCACGCAGTTTGATGGATCGGCAACTTCCAGCGGAAGCCTCGACCTGCAGACGGCAACGAGTGCTGTCGACGGCAATTTTGCCTTCACTCTCTCCGGGATAGACATCGCGGGCTTCCCGTTTGCGTATGGAGGCGTGTTCTCGAACACCAGCGGCAGCATCCACGGCACCTACGACGAAAATGATGCCGGAAAGGCGCTCGTGGGGAACACTCTCACAGCGACGGACACCGGGGTCGGAGCGGACGTGTACGGGCGGGGCAGCATCAGCGGCTTCACGGATCCCAACAACGGCGACGAAGCCATCTCGCTCGTCTACTACATCGTCGGTCCAGAAGTATTACGCATCATCGATGTTGACGCCGACGATACGATGGCGGGTTCAGCCTACGGCCAGGGCAGCGCCACCTCCTTCGACAGCACGGTGCTGTCAACGGATGTATTTGGCATCCTGGACAACACGGAGGACGAGCTCTTCGCTGCAGCGGGGCAACTTGTTGCCGCCAATACCGCCGTTGGAACGTTTAGCGCCACATTCACGGGTGAAGGCGATGACGACGAACTGGGCAACGTCGTGGCCACGGGCACCCCGGGCGGAGTCGCAGGCAACTACTCCTTTTCGAACACCGTGCTCGGTTATGGCAGCATGACCGGCATCACGGGGTTGGGATCCATTCACAAGCTCGGGCTGTATGCGACCGACCCAACTCTCAACCTTCTGGATCCCAACAACACCAAGGCGGCCAACCTGGGAGCCGCCCTTGTCCTCGAGTTGGATGATTTCGCCCAGGGCACGGGAATCGTGGTTCCGCAAGGGACCATAGCGTCCGACGGATCGGATCTCAACCACAGCTACGGCTTCGGGGCGCAGGCCTTCGTCGACAACGGCAGCTTTCCTAGCGGGAACCCGGGCTGGGAGTTTGATTTCGTCGGGCAAGGAACGTTTGCGTCGCTTGTTTTCACGACCGGCGGGCCCCCAACTCCGGTAGATATCAGCGATCCCTACGCGTCCTTCGTAACGGGCACGCCCGATGAGTACACTGCCGTTCCGATCGCGGGGACTGCGGCCGCACCTGACGCTGCGGGGCGATACACCTTCCCGTCGGCCACTCCATTTGCCGTCGGTCCCGTCGGGGGCGCTGACGGTCCAACCAAGGACTTCACCGTGGTCGTGTACGAAGCTGGTCCGGGACTGCTGTTCTCGATCGACGAGGACGAGAGCAGCGAGTGGCTGGGCACCTTCCAGGAAATGAGTGCCGGCCCGCTGAAGGCGATGCATGTGAAGAGAGGACCGCTTAGTCAAGAGCCAATCGAAACCGAAACCCTAACCAGCCGGCAGTTCGGGGGGTGTCGGCAAACAGGGCACCATGTTTTTGGTCGCAAAATAACTTCACGCTAATACCCAGGTCGCTTGAGTCTAGCAATGCCGGGCGACCCACACAGCGGGAGTCAGGTCTGGAAGGCACCGAATCGGGAGATCAGCGAGCCCGGGGAGAATCGTGGAAAAGTAATCGCGCACCGGGAGTTTCAACCTGCGGCAGCTTTCCACGACTGAGAGAATCGCTGCAACCTTCGGTCCTGCCAGTGGACTGCCGATGTGCAACCAGTTCTTTCGACCAAGAGCTATCGGACGCATGGAGTTTTCCGCCAAGTTAGTACTTAGCTCCAGTTCGGGATACTCCAAGAAGCGGGAGAGCTTCTTCCACAGTGCGAGCGCGTACTGGCAAGCCTTACTAAGTGTGCTGGAAGGCAATGCCATGGACTGCGCTGCTTCGATCCTCCCACGAATTTCGTCTAACAATGGTTTGGCTCTTTCCTGACGTCGGATATGGCGCGCCGCAGTAGTCAGCGCTTTGCGGCGAGCTTCTGCATCGACGGCAAACAGATCGTCCATCTGAGCCACAATCGGGGTTGCAATCGGATCTCGTGGATTTAGCTGCACCGCCTCGAAGAACTGTCTCCTTGCATGAGACCAACAAGCGGCATGTACCATTCTCGGCCCACCGATTTGGTCATACGCCGCATAGCCGTCGGTTTGGAGAATGCCTTCGAACTGTCCCAGAAATCGTTTTGGCCCATCGCGTCCACGGCCTAAGCGGAAGTCGAACACCACGCTTCCTCCGGGGCGACTGTATTGCCAGAGGTACGCTTGGTGGTTTTTGCCCCGGCCCTCGCGTGTCTGCACATCCACTGGGGTTTCATCCGCCTGAATGTAACTTCCGCTGATCAACTCTCGCCTCATGGCGGCGACTAAAGGGATGAGCAACTCGCCGACTTTGAGGACCCAGCCGTCCAGCGTTGCGCGGCTGATTTCCAAGCCGAGGTCCCTTTCCAGAATTACGCTCTGCCGATGCAGCGGCGTGTGATTGCAATACTTGCCGACGACCGTCTCGATGACGATCTGGTCACTCGCCAGACACTTCTCGATGATCCGCGACGGCAGGGGCGCTGAGAGGACGCCGAGATCCTCACACGACCGACAAGCCCGCTTCTCTCGTTTCGTGACCAGCACAAAGTACTTCGCCGGTTCCACGTCCAACTGGGAACTCTCCTCGTAGCCGATCACCACTGTCTCTTTTCCGCAGAGTTTGCATACGCGCTGATCTAATGCGCAGGGCAGAATCCGCTCAACGCGAGGAAGATTCGCCGGCAACTCCTGGCGACCCGGATGTTTACCTGACTCCTTGGCCCAGCGATGCACTGGCGCGCGCTCACTTTCCGCCTGCTCGATCACTTCACTGACGACAGGCTCAAGCTCGAACAATTGCATTTGCGCCTGCGAAAGTTTTTCTCCGCCCGCACCATACTTCTCGATCCGCAGCAGCCGTAGTCGCTCTTCCAGCATCCGAATCCTCAGCTCAGCGTACTGTAGCTTGCTCTTCAGTTGTGCAATGAGTTCCAGATCGGCTGGTGATGAAGGAATGGGAGCTACACTCACAATGGGTTATTGATTTACCAGAGTTGATCAAAACGATCAAACAACAACGTAACTTATGCGGCCGCGTGTCCCTCGGGGGAAGCCTTTCGGTACCACCGTTTGTGCTTGGTTTTGGTCAGATCGATCCCACCCAACAACAGCGAAAGCTCTTCATGACTGAGGATGACCTTGCCTTGCGCATCACCGGATTGCGGCCAGGTGAAACGCCCTTTTTCCAACCTCTTGGCACAGACCCAGAGTCCGCTTCCGTCCCAGACGAGAACCTTCAGCCGATTGCGCTGGGCATTGCAGAACAAGAACAGATGCCCGCTAAGAGGCTCACACGACAATCGGTCTCGGACAAGACCGTACAGCCCCTCGAACCCCTTGCGCATGTCGGTGACTCCCGCAGCCAGATAGATCCGTGTGGCTGGGCCCAATCCAAACACGGCTTACGCCCGCTCCAGGATGCCCACCAGGCGTTCGAACGTGGTCGTGTCAAAATCACGTTGCACTTCGATCCGGCGCCCGCCCGGCAGCACCACGGCCAGCCCACAACTCGGTTCCTGCTGCTTCGGCGATTTCCTGGCGGCCAATTCCACCGGCACCAAACGACCGGACGAGGAAATTAGCTTACGCCTTCTCTTCCAATGCAGTTTCTTTAGATGGCGATCCAGAGTGCTGAAGCTCAAACCCCGATTCCGACAAAACTCGCTCCGCCGCATACCGCTGCTAACAAACTCAGCCACCAACTTCTGAACTTCCGCACCGGTACGTCGCTTGGGCGCTGATAACTCTGTTTTTGTGGGCATCGAGACACTTCAACACAGCCCCCGCCTGTCGAACAGGTGTGTTGCTCAGACGGTTACGTTCTAGCTGGGCTTTCGGGTCCACTCGTCGCCATCAACGATTCAGTCTCTTCTCCTGCGGCACCTCGGGCTTCACCCGTCAGCGCAGAAGAGAAGTCCAGTTCCATCTGGATGTTCTGCTGCTTATCGTCTTTGAGACTCATGGCCTACTCGCCGCTCCTTCTCGTTCGGGCCTTCTCCCGTTGCCGGGTACTATGCCCGATGCTGACTTCTGCTCCGCGGTCAGGTCGCCTTACGGCCACCTCAGTCGCCGAAGCGACACGGAACAGATCTCCTGGGGTAAGCTCAGTCACTTTCCGTGCACAATCGCC
>Ga0116134_1001123_pt1 | contig 13690 bp, 9 predicted proteins | sample June2015DPH_19_5_FD_89737 | JGI IMG/M metagenome (GOLD analysis project Ga0116134, IMG submission 89737) | Peatland microbial communities from SPRUCE experiment site at the Marcell Experimental Forest, Minnesota, USA - June2015DPH_19_40 | ecosystem: Environmental > Terrestrial > Soil > Wetlands >...
AGGCGATCGTTCCGCTGCCGGACGCCGTCACCTACGAGGTGGCCGCGACCGCGCTGGAGAGCTACTCGACAATGCTGTTCGCGCTGAGCACCCGGACCACCGTCCGGAGTGGCGAGTGGGTCCTGGTGCTGGGGGCCGGCGGCGGGATCGGGCTCGCCGCCGTCGACGTAGCCAGCACGCTGGGCGCGAACGTCATCGCGGCCGCGTCCAGCCCGGCCAAGCGGACCGCCGCGCTCAGCGCCGGAGCGCGGGCCGCGATCGACTACGAGACCGAGGATCTGAAGGCCCGGGTCCGCGAGATCACGGGGGCCGGGGCCGACCTGGTGATCGACCCGGTGGGCGACCCGTTCGCCGAGCCCGCACTGCGCAGCCTGCGGGCGTTCGGCCGCTATCTCGTCGTCGGGTTCACCGGCGGGTCCATCCCCCGGCTACCGCTGAACCGGGTCCTGCTGGAGAACCGCACGATCGCCGGGGTCGACTGGGGGGCCTGGTCACGCGAGAATCCGGCCGGGAACCGGAGGCTCATGGCCGATGTGCTGGGCCGGATCGCGGCCGGGACCCTGCACCCTCATCCGCCGCAGACCTATCCGCTCGAGCGGACCGCCGAGGCGCTGAACGCGCTGGCCAAACGGCAGATCACCGGCAAGCTGGCCCTCCTGCCCTGAGAATGTCCTAGGGCGAGCGGAGCCTCGTGTGCAGCAGGTGCAGGTCCCCGGCGGAGAACCCGTGGCCGGCCAGCCACGGGACCACCCCGCCGTAGCGCGCGTCCACCTGTTCCAGGAACGCGGTCATCGTCTCCGGCCGCGGCTGATGCGAGTCCGCCGGCTTGCGGGTGACGTCACCCACGTACGTCGGTGACCTCCGCAGACGTTCTATGATCGCCTCGGTCCTCATCGCGGTGGCGGCGTAGTCGGCGATCACGGCCTCCGCGCGGACGCCGACGGCACTGAGCGCGAGCGCGACGACCACCCCGGTCCGGTCCTTGCCTGCCGCGCAGTGCACCAGTGCTGCGCCCCCGGAGCCGGCGATGGTCCGCACCGCGGCCACCACCTGGCCGGGGCGGTCCTCCAGATAGCCCAGATAATGCCCGGCCCGGGGATCGCCGGGAAAGCGGGACCGGTCCCGGTCGTCACGGGTCAGCAGCACGTCCGCGACGACGTCGGTGGCGTGCCCTCGCTCGGGCAGCACCGGAAGATGGACGTGCCGGACACCGGCTACGGCGTCGAGCGGCGCCGGGCCCTCGGCGGTCAGTTCCGCCGTGCTGCGCAGATCGATGACGGTGGTCAGCCCGATGTCCCCGACCAGCATGGCTATGTCGGCGGGTGACAGTTCCTGCAGGTTGTCGGCGCGCAGCAACCGGCCGCCGACGGTCTTGCCCCCGTCTGAGGTGGGCAGCCCACCCAGGTCACGGACGTTGACGGCACCTTCGAGTTCGATCCACGGCATACCTCATCCTGACATCACCGGCCGGGTGGGCGGCAAACCGTTACTGCGGAACGCGCGGTGAACACTCGATGGCATGCCCGCCCATGCGGCGCCCCCGGGCCCACCGGTTAAGCTCAGCGCTGATGCCGACTCTGCTGCTCGTCCATCACACACCGAGCCCCGCCCTGCAGGAGATGTTCGAGGCCGTGGTCAGCGGCGCCCGGACCGACGAGATCGAGGGTGTCGAGGTGGTGATCAGGCCGGCCCTCACGGCAGGCGCCGCTGATGTGCTCCAGGCGGATGGTTATTTGCTCGGGACCCCGGCCAACATCGGCTACATGTCCGGGGCGCTCAAGCACTTCTTCGACGGGATCTACTACCCGTGCCTGGAGGCGACCCGCCGCCGCCCCTACGGCCTGTACGTGCACGGCGGCCTGGACACCGGCGGTGCGGTGCGCGCCGTGGAATCGATCACCGCCGGTCTGCGGTGGCGCGCGGTCCGGCCGCCCGTCTGCGTCACCGGGGCGCCCGGCAAGGCGGATCTTAAGGCCTGCTGGGAACTTGGCGCGCTGGCGGCGGCTGAGGTCGCTGATTTAGCCGAAACGGACCTAGCGCGCGCCCTCCGTCCCGCGGACGGTTACCCGAACAAAGTCGCACCCTTCGCCCCGCGGCAGTCGTTCGAACAAAGTATGGAGCATGCGACGATCGGAATGCTACCCTTCGACCTAGGTAACGATCGGCGAAGGGAAGCAGATGACAGGCAAAGGCGATGGCGGGGGCGCGGCGACCCTCAGGCCGGCGAGCCCCGGCCCGGCGACCCTCAGCCCGGTCAGCCCCGACCGTGCCGGTTCCGGTCATGTGCTGAGCGTGCGCCAGGAGAAGGTGCTCCAGTTCGTCCGGGACGCCGTGCGCAAGCATGGCTATCCGCCGTCGATACGCGAGATCGGCGAGGCGGTGGGCCTGCGGAGCACGTCCAGCGTCTCCTATCAGCTGGGAGCGCTGGAGAAGAAGGGGTACCTGCAGCGGCATTCGGGACAGCCGAGGACGACGGAGCTGCTGTCCGGGTCGCCCGCCGAACCGGCGCCCGGACCGGCCGCCACGGAAAGACCCGAGGTCCGTCCGCCCGTCTTCGATATCCCGTCCCAGGAGGCGACGTACGTGCCCTGGGTCGGCCAGATCGCGGCCGGTGGGCCGATTATCGCCAAGCAGCAGATCGAGGACACGTTCCCGCTGCCGAAGCAGCTGGTCGGCGAGGGGGAGCACTTCCTGCTCCAGGTCCGCGGCGATTCGATGATCAACGCTGCCATCACCGACGGTGACTGGGTGGTGGTCCGCTTGCAGGAGGACGCCGAGAACGGCGACATCGTCGCGGCCATGCTCGAGGGCCGGGGTGACGAGGGTGAGGCGACCGTCAAGACCTTCAAGCGGAGCGACGGCCACGTATGGCTGATGCCGCACAATCCCATCTACGACCCCATCCTCGGCGACGAGGCAAAAATCCTGGGCCGCGTAGTCTCCGTGCTCCGCCGCATCTGAGTTACGGTCCGGGGCGCGGAGCGCAGCTGGGGGTTACGGCGAGGCGTCCGTTACCGGCCCAGCGAGCCCGGGCCGAAGGTCCGGGTGAATGGCCGGTGCAAGGCAGCACCGCAGCGGGCTACCGCGAGGCGATTAGTCCTGGCCGAAAAAACAACGGATATGGCCCTGGTCGATCTGCTGCTGCAGTGGAGGAGCTTGCATCGGTGATCGTGCCGGCCTGTCGGTAAGGTGGCTACCATCAGCCGCCACCTGCGACATTTCCGCAGTTCAAGAGAGGTGGCCGGAATACGACGGAAACGGGCCGCGTAGCGCTCAGCCAGTCCCCTGACCTGGGGCTGATGCGCGGACTGGTCAGTGGCGGCCATCAGCGCGGCCACGGCGTCCTGGCCGGGCTGGACGTGCTGGCCGGGGCTTTGGCCGGTTGCGGCGTGTCGCAGCGTGGTGCCTGTGCTGCGCCGGTGTAGTCCGGTGTGCGAGGTGGTCTTTGCCCACGGACGGCACCGGCGGAGTTTACTGAGCCCGCGGTGTCGCTGCGGATGGCCGATGGCAGCGAGGTGCACCGGCCGCTGCGGCCTTTTCCTGCTGGCGATCGCGGCGATCGTGCTGGGCATCGTGGGCGTTGTCGTGAAAAGGCTGCTGATCATCGGCGTTGCCTCTTCGTCGGTGCCCTCATCCTGGCGGGCCGGCGGACGCGGCGGCCAGGCAAGCGGCCGGCCCCGTAACGCCCGGCGGCGATCCGGCCGGGGGTGCCCGGGGACTGTCTGTGTTACTTTGTGACCAGTTGCTCCGGACCTCGGTTGCTCAGGATGCTCGCTGACGCGAGTGCTGCCGAGACGTCTCCGGGGCTTTTTTCGTGCCGGCCGTGAGCGGGCGATCTCCCCGCCCGGCGTGACAGCCCTGCTACGCGCCCTGGCGCACAGGCCGGCAGCTGCAGGTGCACGAGCAGGATGTGACCAGGACAAACCGCAGAAGGAGTCACCATGACACCGCCGAACGGAACGAAGTACCGGGCCATCGTCGATACCCACCGGCACCCGGTCGGGGCCACGCTCCGGGATAAGATGGCCGAGGCGGGCCTGTTCGACCCGAAGAAGCCACTCCCGCAGGCCAACGCTCAGGACTTCGTCGCCTACCGGGATTTTCTCGATCTGGACTACGGCGTGTCCCAGCAGCGTGAGGGCGGCGTCACCCTCAGCATCGCCAGCAACGGCGGCGAGGTGGACTGGATTTCGGGCCTGCTGAAGGTCAGCACGAACGATGCCCTGAAGTTCCTGTACAACGAGGACCTGGAGATCCAGGGCCGCTTTCCCGGCGAGTTCGAGATGATGGCCAACGCGCACGCGCTCGAAGAAAGCTGCCGGCCGATTGTCGAGGAGATGATCAGCAAGGGCGGCGCCAGGGCGATCGCGGTGTCCTCCAGCTACGGTGACGGCACCGATCGCGTCTTCCTCGACAGCCCCAGGGCCGAATGGCTGTGGGAGTATGCGGAAGCGAACGACCTGGTGGTCCACGTTCACCCGCCCATGGTGGCGCTCGGCCACGAATCGCTGATGCAGTACCGCCTCAACGAGGCAGTAGGCCGTCCCTTCGATTCGACCGTCACCGCGGCCCGGATGATCGGCGCCGGCGTGTTCGACCGCCACCCGAAGCTCCAGGTGCTGATCGTCCACCTGGGCGGCGGGCTCACGTCGACCATCGGGCGCCTCGATTTCACCTGGCACCTCAACTACAACGGGATCGCCAGCCCGCCGGCCGGCAAGCCGTACACGAACAAGCGGAAGCCATCGGAGTACTGCAAGACCAACATCCTGGTCGACGGCATGGGGTTCAGCGCAGTTGGGCTGCGAGCCGCGGTTGAGATGTGCGGCGTGGACCGGGTCGTGTTCGGCACCGATTACGGCGCGGTGCCCTACGGCATCAAAGAGCACGTCCAGATCGTCGAAGACGTACTCCCGAGCCCGGCTGACCGCGACCTGGTGTTCTGGAAGACAAGCAACAGAATCTTCCGCCTGGGCCTATCCGACACCGACCCCATCACCAGCACCCCCGTCACCGCAGGCCCATAACGGCCGGACACCGGCCTCACAATCCACGCACACCGGGCCGGCTGCCCGTATGGTCACTGTGCGTCCCCGCAAGACAGCGGCTACCGCGATTGGCCTGGCTGGATGCCGTCCTACCCGTTCCGCTGAACGCTCCCGGGCACACTGGGTCGTCCCCCCGGGCTAGGACTTTGCGATCAGCGCCCAGACGACCTTGCGGATGATCTTTCGCTGGCTGTCGTCCTCTTCGTCGGGGAAGTAGTAGCCCCACCGCCGGCTGACCGTCTCCACCAGCAGGAGGCCCCGGCCGCCCTCGACGTCGTGCTCCGTCTCGGCCGGGATAGGCGGCCGAGGGCTGCTGTCGCCGACCTCCACGACTAGCTGCCGCCCGTTGGACGCGAGCCACAGCCAGATGCAGGGGACACCGAGGTTTTCCTCCTCGTACCCGGGCACCTCCCGGCCGAGCCCTGCCGACGCCTGGATGGCGTTGGTGACCAGTTCGGAGACCACAAGCTCGGCCGACTCGTCCAGATCGGACAGGCCCCATTCCCACAGCACGTGCCGGGTGTGCAGGCGCGCGCAGGGCACGGCACCCCGCAGCGCGCCGAGCTCCAGGTGTGTCCGCCGTGCCCACGAGGCGCTCATCGGCCGCTGTTGCGGCTGGTGAGGGAAGGCGGGACTGGCAGCAGCCATTTCGCTCATCACCTCGAAGTTTGCCCGATTAAGTCAAGGAGGAGACCTCAATCGAGCTTTTCCGTTACCCGGGGGTGGCTCCGGGCAAAAGCCGCTTCAGCCCCGCGCCGGGTTGCTTCCGTCCCGGTCTTGGTGGCCTGCACGGAGGCCGGGACACCGGTGAGGGCGTGTCCTGGACATGATCCCGCTAGAGACCGGCACCTGTCCGACTTGCCCATCCCGCGGGAAATGGTTAGACCGCTGGCGGATGAGATGCGCGCGAGGGTAGGGGCGCGCGCCTGTGGTGTGCGACCGGTTCTCGCGGGCGGTGTGGGCGAGAGTGGTTACCGATCGCGGGCCTTACGTCCCGGGGCTTACTCCTCGAAGCGGCCGCCCAGGTAACGGGCCAGGAAGCGCTCGGCCGCGGCGTAGAACTTCAGCCGGTTCTCGGGCCTGGCGAAGCCGTGGCCCTCGTCGGGGAACAGCATGTACTCGTAGTCGATCCCGGCTTCCCTGAGGGCGGCCACGATCTGCTCCGACTCCGCCTGCTTGACCCGGGGGTCGTTGGCGCCCTGCGCGATCAGCAGCGGAATCCGGATGTCGTGCGCCCGCGACAGCGGCGAGCGTGACCAGAGGAAGTCCGCCTCGGTCTCCGGGTTGCCGACCCGCTTGTAGAGCTGCGCGATCATCGGCGCCCAGTACGGCGGGATGGTTTCCAGCAGCGTCTTGAGGTTGGACGGGCCGACGATGTCGACGGCGCAGCAGAACACGTCGGGCGTGAAGGCGGCGCCGACCAGGGCGGCGTACCCGCCGTAGGAGCCGCCGTAGATGGCCACCCGCTTCCGGTCGGCCCAGCCCTGCCCGGCGATGTAGTCCACCGCGTCGATCAGGTCGTCGTGCATCTTGGCGCCCCACTCGTGGTCGCCGGCGGTGACGAACGCCTTGCCGTAGCCGGTGGAGCCGCGGTAGTTGACCTGGACGCACGCGTAGCCCCGGTTGGCGAGCCACTGCGCCTCCGGGTTGAAGCCCCACTCGTCGCGGACCTGCGGGCCGCCGTGCACGTCGACCACGGCGGGCAGATCCGAGCGGTCGGCTCCGGGCGGGAACGTGATGTACCCGTGCACGGTCAGCCCGTCACGGGCGGTGAAGCTGAACGGCTCCATCGCGGCGAGCTCGTAGCGGTCCAGTTCCGGCCGCACGCTGAACAGGAACTGGCCGGTGTGCGCGGCCGGGTCGTAGACGAAGTACGTCGCGGAGCCCGTGTCGTTGTTGAACCCGACCTGCCAGGGTGAGCTGGCGTGCTCGCGGCCGCCGATCGACGGGTCACCCGGGTGCAGCGCCCGGATCGTCTTCAGGTCGGCCTCGACCGAGCTGTCCAGCACCAGGTACTCGGTGCGGTCCTTTATTACGGTGACGATCTGCGGCTCGCGGGTGTCGGGGTGCAGCACCACGCCCTCCACGTCGGCCTCGGGGTCCTCGGCCAGCACCTCGATCTCGCCGCTGGCCAGGTCGATCCGGACCAGCCGGGCGGTGTTCGCGTCGACCGGCGTGATGGCCAGCAGTGACCGGCCGTCGGCGCTGAACGAGACGACATCGCTGGCGGTCACGTCGTCGGCCGGAATCGTCATCAGCGGGCGCCAGTCGTCCAGCGTCCGGTCGCGCACCATGAGGTCCATGTCGCCGTTGGGCTTGGGCGCGAACCCGGCCCGGACGACCATGTCCTCGTCCGCCAGCCAGCCCGCGAAGCCCGGGTTCTTCACCTCCAGCGTCATTTCGCCGGTGAGCAGATCGAGCCGGAAGACGTCGTGGAACTGCGGGTTCTCGCGGTTGAGCCCGATCAGGACCTCGGTCGGGAACTTCTTGTTCGAGGCGATGAGCCGGGCCTGGACGTCCTGGAACGGGGTCAGGTCGCGCCGGAGCCCGGTCTCCAGGTTGACGTCGTGCAGCCGCCAGTTCTCATCCCCGCCGTTGTCCTGGATGTACAGCAGATGCCGGCCATCGTGCGCCCAGCCGAACATGCGGATGCCGCGATCGGAGTCGTCGGTGACGACCCGCGCCCCGGACCAGTCCACCGCCTCGTCCGAGGTGGCCCGCAGCGGCGCGACCCAGACGTTCAGCACACCCTCATGGGGCGCGATCCAGGCCAGCCGGCTCCCGTCAGGAGACAGTTGCGGCAGCGTCCGTTCCGGATTGCCAAACAAGATATCGCGGGGAATGAGATCAGCCATACGGATACTGTATTGGCTGTGCTGGCCCGGGGGGGCGACCCCCCGGAGCCCCCCCGCATGCGCTTCGCGCCCCGCTGGGGTACTTCGCCGACACACCGGCCACTCACCGGGCCTGACGGCCCGGTTCGCTGGGCCGGTTACGAGCGCCTCGCCGTAGGGCCGCTGCGGTTTCTCGCCGTTAGCACCGGCCGCTCACCCGGACCTTCGGCCGGGGTCGCTGGGCCGGTTACGAGCGCCTCGCCGTAACCCGCACTGGTGCGCGCCGACAGCACTGGCCGCTCGCTGGTCCGGTGCCCGGCGGCCTAACCGCGCTCTTTGCGCCAGGTGAGCAGGTCTCCGGGCTGGCAGTCGAGGACCTCGCACAGCCGGGTCAGCGTGCTGAACCGGATCGCGCGGGCATGCCCGTTTTTCAGTATCGACAAATTGACAATCGTGACGCCGACCAGTTCGGACAGCTGGGTGAGGGTCATCCCGCGCGCGGCCAGCACCTCGTCCAGGTGGATGTCGATGGCGTGCTCGGCCGCGGGATCGGCCGGCGCCACTACACCGTTCCCGCGAGGTCGTCGTTCACCCGCCATGGCTCTTTCCGGATGGGGCGCACCACCCCATTCCGGGACAGACGGCCGGGATCACCGCAGGAGCGGGCCGGCCCGCGCTCGTGGAAAGCGGGCCATTCGTATTAACGTCATGGCGTGAGTACCTGGGTAAGCGGCACGCGGACGACGACCCTGGCGGGGCGGCTCGCCCGGATGGGTTTCGGCGACGCCGCCCAGGCGGAACGCCTCCTGACCACCGATCTAGCTCTCGACGTCAGCCACGGTGAACCGGGCGGTACCACCCCCGGCTTCGGCGGGCCGCCGAAGGACGACCCGGTGCTGGAGGCGATCGCGGGGGCGGCGGATCCCGATCTCGCGCTGCGCGGGCTGGCCCGGATCATCGGGGCCGACCGCGAAACGAGCGCGTGCGCCGCTGCGGACGTGGCCGAGATCCGCGCCGCCCTGCGCGCCGAACCGGGGTTCAGGAAACGCCTGATCGGCGTGCTCGGCGTCAGCGTGGCCCTCGCCGATCACCTGGCCCGGCATCCGGAGGACTGCTGCCTGCTGCGCGGCGCGGACGCGGTGCGGCGGCCCGCGCCAGCCGGACTTCGCGCGGCGTTGCTGTACGCGGTGGGCGCGAACCCCCTCAACGAGCACCCCGTCGCAGACCTGGTCGTCCTGGGCGGCGCCGACCCGGCGGCGGCGCTGTGCGTCGCGTACAAGCGTCACATTCTGCACCTGGCCGCGCGGGACATCACCGGGGCCGCCTCGACCGAGGACGTCGCGCGCGAGCTCGCGGACATCGCCGCCGCGGTGCTGTGTGCCGCTCTCGCGGTCTCCCGTGCGGAACTGCCCCCCGGTTCCCGGCCGTGCCGCCTCGCCGTGGTGGCCATGGGCAAATGCGGCGGCTGCGAGCTGAACTACGCCAGCGACGTCGACGTGATCTTCGTGGGCGATGCCCCGGGGACCGGGACCGATCCCGGTGACGGCACGGACGCCGCGCTGCTCACGGCGACCAGGCTGGCGACCGGCCTGATCGCGGTGTGCTCACGGCCCACACCGGAGGGCACGATCTTCCCCATCGACCCGAACCTGCGGCCCGAGGGGCGCAACGGCCCGCTCGTGCGTACCCTGGCCAGCCACATCGCGTACTACGAGCGGTGGGCCAAGACGTGGGAGTTCCAGGCCCTGCTCAAGGCGCGTCCCGCGGCGGGGGACATGGAACTCGGGCAGCAGTACGTCGACGCGCTGGCCCCGATGATCTGGCAGGCGGCCCAGCGGGAACGTTTCGTCGAGGACGTGCAGGCCATGCGGCGCCGGGTGGAAAAGGCCCTGCCCGCGGCGCGGGCCGGGCGCGAGATCAAGCTGGGCCCGGGCGGCCTGCGCGACATCGAGTTCGCCGTGCAGCTCCTCCAGCTCGTGCACGGCCGCACCGATGAGTCGCTGCGCAGCCCGGCGACGCTGCCCGCCCTCGCGGCCCTCGCCCAGGGCGGCTACGTGGCCCGGGATGATGCCAGCGACCTGGCTGACGCGTACCGGTTCCTCCGTCAGGTAGAGCACCTGCTCCAGCTCTACCGGCTGCGCCGCACCCACACCCTGCCGGAGGACCGGGACGTCCTGCGCCGGCTCGGCCGCGCGATGCGGACCGCCGGGCAGCCCGGCGGCGTGGGCGGCCCGCGGGTGGACGGGGCCCAGCTCAGCGCGGATCCCGCCGCCGAGTTCACCGAGATGTGGCGGCAGTACGCGCTCCAGGTACGGCGGCTGCACGAGAAGCTTTTCTACCGGCCGCTGCTCAGTGCGGTGGCCCGGCTGCCCGGCGAGGCGGCCCGGCTGACCCCGGCTGCGGCCCGGGCCCGCCTGGAGGCGCTCGGCTACGTGGACCCGGCCGGTGCTCTGCGGCACATCGACGCGCTCACCGCCGGCGTGTCCCGGCGCGCGGCGATCCAGCGGACGCTGCTCCCGGTCCTGCTCGGCTGGTTTGCCGACGCGGCCGAACCCGACGCCGGGCTGCTCGCGTTCCGCCAGGTGAGCGACACGCTGGGGGCGACCCCCTGGTACCTGCGGCTGCTGCGGGACGAGACGAAGGCGGCCGAGCGGATGGCCCGCGTGCTGGCCTCCAGCCGGTACGCGGCCGGCCTGCTGCTGCGCGCGCCGGAAGCCGTGGCCATTTTCGGCGACGACGCCGAGCTCATGCCGCGTTCGGTGGCCACCCTGCGCGGTGAGGCCGAAGCCTCCGTGCGGCGGCACGGGGAACCGGAAACCGCCGTGGCCGCGGTCCGTTCCCTGCTGCGCCGCGAGCGGCTGCGGATCTCCGCCGCGGACGTGCTCGGCCTCCTCAAGACCGCGGAAACGGCGGACGCGCTGACCGCGGTGGCCGCCGCGAGCATCGGTGCCGCCCTGGGCGCGGCGGCGAAGAAGATCGAGACGGAGCTGCGCGGCCAGCTCCCCACCCGGTTCGCCGTGATCGCCATGGGCCGGTTCGGCGGCCATGAGATGGGGTACGGCAGCGACGCGGACGTCATGTTCGTCCACGATCCGCGGCCGGGCGTGGCCGAGGCCGACGCGGCCCGCGCCGCGCACGCGGTCGCGCAGGAACTGCGCCGGATGCTGGCGCTGCCCGGCCCGGACCCGGCCCTGGTCGTGGACGCGAACCTGCGGCCCGAGGGCCGTCAGGGGCCGCTGGTCCGCACGCTCGCCTCGTACCTGGCGTATTACCGGCGCTGGTCCCGTCCGTGGGAGGCGCAGGCGCTGCTGCGGGCCGAGCCCGTCGCCGGCGACGTGAGCCTGGGCGAGGAGTTCACCCGCATGATCAGCGAGGTTCGTTACCCCGACGGCGGTGTCGGGGACAACGCGGTCCGGGAGATCCGGCGGATCAAGGCCCGCATGGAGGGCGAGCGCATGCCCCGCGGCGTCGAGCCCGCGCTGCACGTCAAGCTCGGCCCCGGCGGCCTGTCCGACGTCGAATGGACCGTCCAGCTACTGCAGCTCCGGCACGGGTACGCGGTGCCGGGACTGCGGACCACCCGCACGCTGCCGGCGCTGGCCGCCGCGCGGGAGGCGGGCCTGATCGCCCCCGTTGACGCCGTCGTGCTGGCCGAGTCGTGGCAGCTCGCGGCGCGGATCAGGGACGCGGTGATGCTGGTCCGCGGTACCGCCTCGGACACGATCCCCGTCGCGGTCCGCGAGCAGGGCGCGGTGGCCCGGATTCTCGGCTACGGCCCGGGGGAGGGCCAGGCCCTGGAGCAGGACTACCGGAAAGCCGCCCGGCGCGCCCGCGCCGTCATGGACCGCCTCTTCTACGGGTGACGGCTTCTACGGGTGACGGGCTTTTCCCGGGGCCGATGTCCGATCCGGGAATCCGGAACCGACGTCCCGGGTGAGAGGCACCGCCCCGGTGCCCCGCACGAAGGAGAAACCCGTGAAGTACATGATCCTGGCGTACGGTTCGCAGCAGGACTACGACGCCCTGGCGGGCCAGGCCAATTCCAGCGGGCCGGCCTGGTCGGCGGAGGACTTCGCCGCCATGGGGGCGTTCATGGAGAAGTTCAATAAGGAACTGGCCGAGTCCGGGGAGCTGGTTGAGACACGCGGTCTGACGGCGCCCGTGCACGCCCGGCGCGTTCAGCAGGACCACGGCGTCCCTGTCGTCACCGACGGGCCGTACGCCGAGACCCAGGAAGTCCTGGCGGGCTACTGGATCGTCGAGTGCGAGAGCTTCGACCGCGCCACCGAGATCGCGGCCCGGCTGTCGGCCTGCCCGGGGCCATCCGGGCTCACCGAGGCCCGTGCGCCGTTCGCGGACGTACGGCCGATCGCCGACTCCCGGGACGAGCTGGAGTTCTGACCGGCGATGCCCGGCCGTGGCACCGAGGACACCGAGGACCTGCTGCGCACGCTCGCGCCGCAGGTCCTCGGCGCGGTCGTGCGGCGCTACGGGCACTTCAGTGCCGCCGAGGACGCGGTCCAGGAGGCGCTGCTCGCCGCCGCCCAGCAGTGGCCGGACGCGGGCGTTCCCGGCAACCCGCGAGGCTGGCTGATTACGGTGGCCGCGCGCCGGCTGACCGACCTGCTGCGGGCCGAGCAGGCCCGGCAGCGCCGTGAGGAGGCGGCCGCCCGGCGGATGCTTCCCGGCGAGTGGCTGGCCCGCCCGGCGGACCACCCGGCGCCGGACTCCGACGACACGCTCATCCTGCTCTTCTTGTGCTGTCATCCCGCACTGTCGGCGGCCTCGCAGATCGCGCTGACGCTGCGCGCGGTCGGCGGCCTGACCACCGCCGAGATCGCCCGCGCCTTCCTGGTCACCGAACAGACCATGACCCGGCGGATCACCCGGGCCAAGCAGGCCATCGCGGACAGCGGCATCCCGTTCCGGCTGCCACCGGGACCCGAGCAGGCCGAACGCCTCGATGCGGTCATGCATGTGCTGTATCTCATCTTCAACGAGGGCTACGTCGCCACGTCCGGCCCGGGCCTGCACCGCAGCGAGCTGTCCGGCGAGGCGATCCGGCTCGCCCGGCTCCTGCACCGGCTGCGGCCCGGCGCCAGTGAAGGCGGCAGTGAAGTGGCCGGGCTGCTCGCGCTGATGCTGCTCATCGACGCGCGCCGCCCGGCGCGTACCGGCCCGGACGGCGCGCTGGTTCCGCTGGCCGAACAGGACCGGAGCCGGTGGGACCACGGGCATATCGCCGAGGGCCAGGCCCTGCTGGTGGCGGCCCTGCCGCGCGGGGCCACCGGCCCCTACCAGCTCCAGGCCGCGATCGCGGCGCTGCACGACGAGGCGCCCAGCGTGGCCGCAACCGACTGGCCGCAGATCGTCGCCCTGTACGAGATGCTGATGCGGCTCTCCGGCGGCCCCGTAGTGAAGCTGAACTACACCGTCGCGGTGGCCATGGCCCAGGGCGCGCAGGCCGGGCTCGCCCTGCTCGCGGAGCTGGAGGCGAGTAAAGAGCTCGCCGGGGACCACCGGCTCAGCGCGGTCCGCGCCCACCTGCTCGAGCTGTCCGGTGATCGCGCCGCCGCCCGCGCCGCCTTCGAGGCGGCCGCCCGCCAGGCCACCAACCTCATCCAGCAGCGTTATCTCCGCACCCGCGCCCGTCGGCTTCAGCAGTAAAGGCGCCATCACGTGTGCCCCAGTACATGCGTTGGCTTTACGTCCAAGGGCAGCGCCCGCGATGGCGCCTCCCCCGGGCTCGGGGATCCCAGGTGACGTGCAAGGCGGGTGGCTTGCGGAAGATCAGGCCCGCGGGGTGGC
>Ga0116134_1001124_pt1 | contig 13684 bp, 13 predicted proteins | sample June2015DPH_19_5_FD_89737 | JGI IMG/M metagenome (GOLD analysis project Ga0116134, IMG submission 89737) | Peatland microbial communities from SPRUCE experiment site at the Marcell Experimental Forest, Minnesota, USA - June2015DPH_19_40 | ecosystem: Environmental > Terrestrial > Soil > Wetlands...
CCAACCCTGTCGACGGCCTGCGGCACCTTCCCTGGCATCTGCGGCTGGGTGACCTGGTTCACCATCACCAACGCCACCACACCCGCGCAATGATCACCCTGGACACCGCCCTCGCCGCCGCCCGCCACACCCTCGCCACCGTCACCGAGCGCACCGAACGGCACGGCTACTACTCCGGGGCCCGCACCGAGATCATCAACTCCCACGCCGAACTACGCGCCGCCCTCGACATGCTCATCAAAGCCACCGAGCACACCTCAGCAGGCGCACCCCCCGAACCGGCCGGGAGCAGCCGACCCGCAGAAGGTCCCCGGTGACCGGCTGGCCGCCTCGCCATGACCCACTCGCACCTGGCCAGCGACGCCGCCCCCATTCGGCAGCGGACACGGGGACGTGCGCGATACTCACAGGCACCAACGCATACAAAAGGGCGCCCTCACGTATCAGAAGCCCCGCTGCTGAATAGCGTGCGCTTCCCGCGCCAGGTCCTCCCGGAAATCAGGGTGCGCGACGGCGATCAGGCGGCGGGCGCGCTCGGCCAGGGTCTGGCCCTTGAGCTCGGCCGCTCCGAACTCGGTGACGATCACGTCCACCTCACTGCGCGCCGTGGTGACCGGCCCGGACAGGTTGACGGTAATCCTGCTGACCGTGCCGCCCTTCGCGGTGGCGGGCAGGGCGATGAGGGCGTGGCCACCCGGCGAGCGCGCGCCGGCGCGAACGAAGTCCACCTGTCCGCCGGTGCCGCCAAGGTAGGCCGGGCCGCTCTGCTCCGCGTTCACCTGGCCGGTCAGGTCGACCTCGATCGCTGAATTGATGGTGACCAGCCGGTCCAGCTGCGCGAGCACGGCCGCATCATGGGTGTGGGACGTGGTGCACATGCGGACCTGCGGGTTGCGGTGCGCGAATTCATAGAGGCGCGTGGTGCCGATCAGGGCACCGCTGATCGAGACCCCCTTGTCGATGCGCTTGCGCGCGTTGGTGACGACGCCTGCCTCGGCCAGCTCCACCAGGCCGTCGCCCAGCATGCCGGAGTGCACACCCAGATCCTTGCGGTCATGCAGCAGCCGGAGGATGGCATCCGGCACGGAGCCGACCCCGGTCTGGATGACCGAGCCATCCTCGATATAGGCGGCCGCGTATTTCGCTATCGCCTCGTCCGTCTCGCCAATGGCCGCCGGCGGTACCTGCACCGGCGGGCGCGAGACGTGCACCGCGCAGTCGATCTTTGCGGCGGGCAGCAGCTCACCGTGGGTGAAGGGGACCTGCTCGTTGACCTCCGCGATGACGACGCGCGCCCTCGCGACGGCGGCCTGCACATAATCGCTGATCAGGCCAAAGCTGTGGTTCCCGTCCGCATCGGCCGGGCTGACCTGGACGAAGGCAACATCGCACCCGATGATCCCGGCCTCGATCATCGGGCCGATCTGGCTGACATGACAGGGGATCACGCTGAGCCGGTTTGCCCTGGCCAGCGAGCGGAGCGCCCCGATCGCTCCCATGCTGGACAGCGAAAAGCCATCCGTCGCCTCCGGGGTGAGCAGGCCGGAGAAGCTGGTCGCGATAAAGGCCGACAGCCCGCCGATACCGCCGCCCTGCTCGATCAGCGCCTCGACCAGCGCGGTCGGCTCGCCGCACGCCTGGCCCATGACGATGCGGTCGCCGGGGCGCAGGATCTGGCTGAGGTCCAGGTCGCCGGGCTCGGAAATGACCGTCACGCGCGTCCCCCGGACGCCAGCAGGGCCTGGGCGCGGGCCAGGTGGGGACGATCGAGCATGGCGCCCTGGTAGCCGATGGCGCCCACGCCGGGATGGGCGGCGAAGAGGTCGACGATTTCCTGGGCCGCTGCCAGCTCCTCCTCCGTGGGCGCAAAGGCCGCGTTGATCACATCGACCTGCTCCGGGTGGATAGCCAGCATGCCCCGGAAGCCGTCACGGCGTACCTTCTCCGCTCGCGCGCGCAGTCCTTCCCGATCGCGGAAATCGCCATGGATGGTGTCAACAGGCGCGACACCGGCCGCAGCCGCACCCAGGAGGCACAGACTTCTCGCCAGCTCATAGGTAAAGCCATAGCTTCCGTCCGGGTTGCGATTCTCGCTGGCCCCGACAGCATCGGCGAGATCCTCTGCGCCCCAGGTCATGGCCACGAGCCTCGGTGCCCCCTGGTAGGTGCCGGTGGTGAACATGGCCCCGGCGGTCTCGGTGACGAGGACGATGACCTTGGTCGAACGCTGCTCAATGCCGGCGGAGACCTCCAGCGCCGAGAGGTAGTGGTCGAGAAGCTCCACATCCGCACGGCCGCGTGATTTGGGCAGCATGATGCCCCCGGGCCCGGCCGGGATCACCGCGGCCAGATCAGCCAGCGCATGGGGGCCGTCCAGAGGGTTGACCCGCACCCACAATCGGCTCCTGTCCGCTTCCGGCTGAGCCATGAGGAAGGCTGAGATCATCGCCCGGGATCTGGGCTTTCCGTCCTCGGCCACCGCGTCCTCCAGATCGAGGACCACGATGTCGGCCGGTCCGGCGGCGGCCTTTTCCATCTTTCTTTCGCTGTCGCCCGGCGCGAACAGCCAGGAGCGGGCCCTGAAGGTTGCTGCGGTGCTGGTCATCGCTTCCCTGATTTCCCGGTTCCGTGTCTTTGCGTTCCGTGTCTTTCCGGTTCCGTGTCTTTCCCGGTTTCGTGTCTCCCCGGCCGGCGTCTTTCCGTGTGTCAGTAGGACTTGGGCAGGCCCAGCACCTTTTCGGCCAGGAAATTCAGGATCATGTGGGGGCTTACCGGCGCGGTGCGCGGGATAAGTACTTCACGCAGGTAGCGTTCGACGTGGTACTCTTGGGCGTAGCCCATGCCGCCCAAGGTCAGCATCGCGGTGTGGCACGCTTCAAATCCGGCCTCTGCGGCCAGGTATTTGCCGGCATTGGCTTCAACGCCGCAGTCGAGGCCCCGGTCAAATAGCGTCGCTGCCTTCATGACCATCAGATTGGCCGCTTCCAGCTGAGCCCAGCACTTCGCCAGCGGATGCTGGATACTCTGATTCATGCCGATGGGCCGGTCGAAGACGATGCGTTCCCGGGCGTAGCGGGCCGCACGCTTGATCGCCACCCGTCCGAGCCCGATGGCTTCGGCGCCGAGCAATATGCGCTCGGGATTGAGGCCATAGAGAATGATCTTAAAGCCCTCTCCTTCAGTCCCGATCCGGTCTTCCTCGGGAATCCACAGGTCGGAGATGAACAGCAGGTTTGAATCGACGGCGTGCCGGCCCATCTTATGAATCAGGCGAACGTCGATGGTGGACCGGTCGAGCTCGGTGAAAAAGAGCGACAGACCCTCCGTCTTGCGTTTCACCTGTTCCAGGGGCGTGGTGCGGGCCAGCAGCATCATCTTGTTCGCCACCTGGGCGACGGAGATCCAGATCTTCTCCCCATTGACCAGATAGCCGCCGTCGCGCCTTTCCGCACGGGTCCTCAGCTTCGTGGTGTCGAGGCCGGCGTCGGGCTCGGTGACGGCAAAGCAGATGCGATCCTCCCCGCTGAGTACGGGCGGGATCATGCGCTGCCGCTGCTCTTCGGTGCCGAACAGTGCCACCGGCTGCATGCTGAACACTGGGCCGTGGATGCTGGAAGCGGCGGTCATCCCGCCACCTGACTCGGCGACGGCTTGCATCATGATCGCGGCTTCGGTGATACCGAGGCCCCCGCCGCCGACTGCCTCGGGCATGGCCACGCCGAGCCAGCCGGAGTCGGCCATAGATTTGTGGAAGTCGTGCGGGAAGACACCTTCATGGTCACGTTCGAGCCAGTACTCGTCGGAGAACTGGGAGCAGTGGCTGAGAACCGCATCCCGGATGCTCTGCTGGTCTTCCGTGAGGGAGAAATCCACGACACCGATCCTTCAACTATGTCCGGGACCGTCAGCCGAGGTCATCCGGCTGTGAATCGTCCCGCAGGGGGTCTTCCCCTGCTGCGGCCCTACCAAGCTTGCGCATTATTTCCTGTGTATGGGCGCCGAGCCTGGGGGCCGGGCCGGCGATACGGCCGGGAGTTTGCGAGAACCAGGCCGGTATGCCGGGAAACCGCACGGGGCCGTTCGGGGTATCCACCGTCTCGAAGAATCCTGCCGCGCCCAGATGCGGATTGTCGAATAGCTCGTCGAGCGTGCGGACCGGTGCAGCGGGAATGTCAAGGGACCGGAGCAGGTCAAGCCAGTCCTTCGTCGTGCGCGCCAAGAAGGTTTCGCCCAGCAGCGAATAGACGGTATCAATGTGGCGTGCTCGTTGCTCAAGGGTGGCGAAGTGCTCGGTGGCCCAGGCCGGCTGTACGGCGCTGATAAATGCGGACCACTGCTTGTCGTTGTACACCAGTGCGGATATGTAGCCATCTTTGGTGCGATAAGGCTTCCGGTTGGGTGCCACCGCGCGGGGTACACCGCAGAACCCAGGGGAGGGCTGAACATCGCGCCGTTGGCGTGCTCGACCAGCATAAACGAGGCCATGGTTTCGAACATGCCGACCTCGACCTCCTGGCCCTCGCCGGTCCGCTCACGGTGAAACAGCGCCATCATGGTGGCGTACAGCGCCGTCAGCCCGGCTATCTTGTCGGCCATGATGGTGCCGACATAGCTGGCCTCGCCGGTCAGCCGTTCCTGCGCAAACGGCAGGCCGCATTCCGCCTGGATAGTATCGTCGTAAGCGGTGAGATCCGCGTTCGGGCCGCGGCGGCCGTAGCCATAACAGTTGGTGTAGACGATCGATGGGTTGATGGCGGCCACTTCTGCATAGCTGAAGCCGAGTTTGGCAATCGCCTTCGCTCGCATCGAGTGGATGAACACATCGCCCTGTTTAATGAGCCCGCGCAATACGGCTTTGGCTTCGCCGGAGCGCAGGTCCAGCAGCACGCTGCGCTTACCGCGGTTTACGTTGACGAAGACACCGGCCATGCCCGGTTCCGGTCCCACCGAGATATGGCGGGTGTTGTCGCCGGCGGGGGGCTCGATCTTGATCACGTCGGCGCCCATATCGGCCATGATCTGGGTGCAGTACGGGCCCATGACCATCGCCGTCAGGTCGACCACGCGCACTTCGGACAGCGGACCTGTGTGCTTCATCGCCGTCTCCTGCCGACTCGCGCGCCGGTGTGCCGCCGCAGTGGTCCCCGGCATGAGCCGAACCCGGGCGCGAACGGTCACTCGGGACGGTGCCAATGTGACACGATCCTATCAATCCTTGCAAGGATGGTGATATCAAGATGGACGTGACCGTTCCGAACGTGATCGCCGGGGTGCTGGACGCCGCGCTCGCGTCCCGCCCGAGCGCCACGGCGATCGAAGCGGTCTCCGGCGCATGGTCGTACGCCGAGCTTGACCACCAGGCGCGGCGGGCCGCCGGAGCGCTGTGGTCGCTCGGCGTGCGCCCTGGCCACCGCGTCGCGGCCTGCCTGCCCAACGACCTGGACATCGTGGCGGCCTTCCACGGTGCCCAGCGGATCGGGGCCGTCTGGGCGGGTATCGGTGAGGCGCTGGCCGGGAGTGAGCAGCAGGAGCTGCACGACCTCTGCGACCCGACGGTCGTGCTGGCCGGACCGCGCTGCCGGCTGAGCTCGCCGGACTGCGTCGACCCCGATCGGTGGGCAGGGCTTGTGGCCCGGGACGAGGCGGCCCCCCGAGTCGAACTGGACGCCGGGGCGCCGGCCGGCATCGCGTTCACCAGGACGTCGGGACGGTCCAAGGCGGTCGCGCACAGCCAGCGCAACCTGCTCCTCCCGGGAGCGGTCCTGGTGGCTACCCGGGGCTGGGGACCCGGGCTGCGGAAGGGCGACAGCTTCCCGCTGACGATCCTCAACGAGCCCGGCCCGGTCCCCACGGGTGACGTCGGGACCGTCGACGGCGACGGGTGGCTGACCGTGCTGGACCGCAAGAAGCTGGTCATCATCCGGGGCGGGGCGAACGTCTACCCGCTCGAGGTGGAACGGGTCATCGCGGCGCATCCGGACGTCGCCAGGGTCGCCGTGTGCGCCGTACCCGACGACCGTCTCGGGCAAAGGGTGGCCGCCGTGGTCGAGAGCGCCGGTCCTGCGCTCGACCTTGAGGCGCTCGCCGGGCTCTGCCGGCGCGAGCTCTCGCCGTACAAGGTCCCGGAGATCTGGTCCCAGGTCGACGCCCTGCCGGTGAATGCCATGGGCAAGGTGCAGCGCGCCCGGCTGCCCGAGCTCGCCGACCCGCAGCGGCCTCCCGGAACGGCCTGAGTGATGACCACGCCTCCCCGGCCCGCGCCGGACCGCGACGCCGCCGCGCGGATGTTCGGCCTCGACGGCCGGGTGGCGATCGTGACCGGCGCCTCGTCCGGTCTCGGCGCCTCGGTAGCCCGGGCCCTGGCCTCGCTCGGAGCCCGGGTCGCCGTGGTGGCCCGCCGCCGCGACCGGCTGGCCGAGCTGGCGGCGGGGATCGGCGGCCTCGCCGTCGCCTGCGACCTGTCCGACCTCGACCGGGTCGGTTCCGTCGTACCGGCCGTGGTCGAGGGCCTGGGGCCGCCGGAGATCCTCGTCAGCGCCGCAGGGAAGATGTTCACGGCCGAGCGCGCCGAGTCCGAGCCGCTCGACGCCGTCCGCCGGACCATGGACCTCAACCTGCTGGCCCCGTTCCTGCTCGCGCAGGCCGTCTTCCCCCACATGCGCGCCGTCGGCCGGGGCGCGATCGTCAACGTCTCGTCCATCAGCGGCCGGGTCGGCATCCCCGGGATCCCGCAGGCGTCCTACGCGGCGAGCAAGGCCGGCCTGTCCGGCCTGACCGCCGAGCTTGCCGTGCAGTGGGCACGGCACTCGATCCGGGTGAATACGGTGGCCCCGGGTTTCTTCCGCAGCGAGATCACCGGCCCGCTCTACGAGAGCGAGCGCGGCGCCGAGTACCTGCGCCGCAACACGGTGCTGCCCAAGGAGGGGACCGCCGGCGACATCGTCGGCGCCATTGTGTGGCTCGCCGGCGACGCCGGAAGCTACGTCACCGGGCAGACGGTCGTCGTCGACGGGGGCTGGACCGCACGCTGACCGCTCGCGCCGGCCCGTATCGGTCCGCCTCCGGGGCGGGATCGGCGGGCCGATGGGATCTGCGGACCGCCGGCCGGACCCGTCAGATCCGGGTGCCGCGGCTCCCGTTCACGGCCGGGCGCGCGCGGGCGGGGGCCACCTTCACCACGCCGTCGTCGAATTGCGCGAGTACCACCGCCTGGGTCGCCGCGAGGTGCGCCGCGGCGATCCGCTCCGCCTCGGCGGGACGGCCCGCCGCGATCTCCTCGGCCAGCCGCCGATGGGCCCGCAGCGCCTGGCGGGCGTCGTCCTCCGAGGGGTACTCGCCGCGTTCGTCGCGCGCCTGCGCCCAGGTCTGCTCCTGCGCGGACCAGAGCGCCACCAGGCTCCCGACGATGTGCCGGACGGTCGCGTTCGGGGTGAACCCGACGATGAGATCGTGGAAGTCCCGGGCCATCCCGGTGAACCCCACCCCGTCCCCGATCAGGCCGGCGGCCGCCTCGAGATTGGCTTCCAGGGCGGGCACGACGGCCTCGAGACGGTCCGGCCGCCTGGCGCACTCGGCGGCGCACATCGGCTCCAGCAGTTGCAGGCCAGAGGCCAGATCGCCGAGCGTGACGCGGGCGCCCTGAAGGGCGAGCCCCAGGTGGTAGGCGGCCGACGCCTCGTCCGGGCGGTGCGCGTCGGCGCCGCCGACGCTGCCGCGCCGCACGGTCACCAGCCCCTCGGTCTCCAGGATCCGCAGCGCTTCCCGGATCGACGGGGGGCTGACGCCGAACTCCCGGGTGAGCTGTTCCTGGGGGGACAGCTCGAAATCCTCGCCGCTGTCCAGGATGCGGGCCCGCAGCTCCGCGGCCACCGTCTCCGCGACCCGGTGCTGCCGGACACGGTGCTGCGGGACACGGCTGCTTCGCGGGGTCACGCCCACCCTTTCGCGCACGGTTTCGGGGCCATGGGCCAGAGCCGAGCCAGCCGCCGGGCGGCCCGGACGTTCACGTACCGACAATATAGCAATCCTTTAAATGATTGCCATATTGTGTCGAGCATGGACTTCCGGATGGGCGAGGGCGCCACCGCGCTGCGCGGGCAGTTGCGCACCATGGTGGGCGAGCACATCCCCGCCGACTTCCTGGGCGCGTTCACCGAGGACCCGGCCGATCTTGAAATCGCGCAGCGATTTTGCGGCCTGCTAGCCGACCGCGGCCTGCTGTGCCTGGCCCTGGCCGGAGGAGTTCGGCGGCCGGAGCGCCTCGGTGTGGGAACAGACCGTCGTCCGCGAGGAAATGTGGGCGCACCACGAACCCCGGGGGGCGCAGTACATGGGCGTCAACTGGGTGGGGCCGGCCATCATGCGGCACGGCACGCCGGAGCAGCAGCGTCGGCACCTGCCGCCGATCACCCGCGGCGAGGTGATCTGGTGCCAGGGCTTCAGCGAACCGGACGCCGGGTCCGACCTGGCGTCGCTGCGGACGGCGGCCCGCCCAGTGGAGGCGGATGTGCAGCCGGATGGCGAAGGAGGAACGGCGAGGCAGGCGGGGGATGGGGGATGGCTGGTCTCCGGCCAGAAGATCTGGACCTCCTACGCCACGATGGCGCAGTGGTGCTTCCTGCTCGCCCGGACCTCACGGGGCGCCAGGAAGCAGCAAGGGCTGACGATCTTCCTGGTGCCGATGTCGCGCGCGGGCATCGAGGTGCGGCCGATCCGGTGCATGATTGGCCCGCACCACCTCAACGAGGTCTTCCTCGACGAGGTCCGGGTCGGCCCGGCCGACGTCCTCGGCACGGTGGACGACGGCTGGAAGGTGGTGCAGGAGGTGCTGGCGTTCGAGCGGGTGGGCATCGCCCGGTACGCCCGGTGCGAGCGCCTGCTGCAGGCCGCGCCGTCGGCGCTCGGGGACCGGTGGGACGACCTTCCCGCGGAGCTGCGGGGCCGGTGGGCCCGGATGCTCGTGCACTGCCGCCGGGCCCGGTTGCTGGCCTACCGCGTGCTCGCGCTCCAGAGCCAGGGCCGGGTGAGCCCCGTGGACACGGCCGCCTACCGGATCGCGGTCACCAAGCTCGACCAGGACAGTGCCGAGGTGCTCATGGAGATGGCCGGGCTGGCCCGGCTCACCGGCGCGGGCGGTCGCAGGTTCAGCCGCGCGGTGCAGGACCACTGGCGGTACGCGCAGGCGTCCACCGTCGCGTCCGGCAGCATCGAGATGCAGCGCATCCTGCTCGCCCGGGCCCTGCTGGCGGCCTCGTGAACATCGAGCTGAGCCGGGAGGCCACCGAGTACGGCCGGCAGGCGCGGCGGGCGCTCGAGGCGGCCGGCGGCGACCGGCTCGTCCAGCTGTCCGAGGAGGAGCCCGAGCGGCGCGAGAAGGTCGTGGCGCCGGTACTGGCCGGGCTCGGTGCCTGGGAGCTGAACCCGTGCGGCGATGCCGGCGAGCTGGAGGCGGCCGCGGCGCTCTGCCGCAGCGCCGGCTACTGGGCGCTGCCCTACCCGGTGGCCGAGCGGCTGTCCCGGCCGGCCGGCCTTGATGCCGACGGCCTGCTCGTGGTCGCCCCCCCGGCGCCGTCCGCCCCGGTGGCCGATCTGGACCTGCGCTGGGTAGCGGTGACCGTGTCCGGCGAGCGCAGCCGCGCCGTCACGCTGCCGCAGACCTCGCCGCCCCGCCACTCGGCGTTCGTGGCCGAGCTGGAGCTGTCCCCCGTCGATGGCGACGGGGCGGCGGATGCCGCGCTGGGGCTGGTGCTGCCGTGCTGGACGCTGCTCGGCATGCTCGACCGGGCCATCGACCTGACCCGGGCGCACGTGACGGTCCGCACCCAGTTCGGCCAGCCGCTCGCCGCCTTCCAGGGGGTCCAGTTCCAGCTCACCGACGCGGAGGTCGAGCGCAGCGGCGTCGAGATGCTCGCCCGGTACGCGCTGTGGAGCCTGCTGGCCAGCCCCGCCGACGCGCTGGCCGACGCGCTGGCGCTCCGGCTGGCGGCGCTGGAGGCGGCCCAGACGGTGTTCCGGGTCGCCCATCAGCTGCATGGCGCCACCGGCTTCTGCGACGAGACGTTCCTGTCCTGGCTCTCGCGGTACAGCCAGCCGTTGCGCCGGCTGCCACTCGGCCTGTCCGCCACCCGTGAGCAGCTGGCCCGCCAGGTGGGCCGGCGCGGCCTGACCGGGCTGTTCAGTGAGGCCCGCTGACGATGGCGCCCCGTCCCGCAGCGACCGGCGCCGCGCCCTCCGAGCCCGCGGCGCCCGAGCCCGCGGCGCCCGAGCCCGCGGCGCCCGAGCCCGCGGCGCCCGAGCCCGCGGCGCCCGTGGCCGGGGCGCCCGTGGCCGCTCCGGCCTGGCCGGAGGACCCGGCGGAATTCCGGGCCGCCGTGCGGGACTGGTGCGCCGGGCACGTCCCCGCGGAGTGGCGGCGCGCCCAGACCGGCGCGAGCGAGGAGGAGTTCGCCGCCTTCCAGAAGGACTGGTTCCAGCAGTTGCGCCGGGCCGGCCTGGCCGTCCCGCACTGGCCGCGGGAGTGGGGCGGCGGGATGTCGGTCGCTCAGCAGATCGTGCTGTACCAGGAGCTCGCGGCGCGCGACGCGCCCCGGCTGGTGCTGGCCTTCGTCGCCATCCACCACGCCGCCTCGACGCTGCTCGTCGCGGGGACCGGCGAGCAGCGCCGCCGGCACCTCCCGGCGATCCTGGACGGCGAGATCTGGGTCCAGGGGTTCTCCGAGCCCGGGGCCGGGTCCGATCTGGCCGCTCTCCGGGCGACCGCCCGCCGGGAGGGCGACGGCTACCTGGTCAACGGGCAGAAGCTGTGGGCGAGCGGTGCCGTGCACGCCGACTGGTGCCTGCTCCTCGCACGGACCGATCCGCACGCCCCGAAGCGGCGCGGCATCTCATACTTCCTGCTCGATATGCGCACCCCAGGGGTCGAGGTGCGGCCGATCCGGCAGGCTACCGGCGGCTCGCACTTCTGCGAGATCTTCCTCGACGACGTCCTCATCCCGGCGGCCAATCTGGTCGGCCCGCAGGACCAGGGCTGGCGGGTGGCGCAGGAGACCCTGGGCGCGGAGCGCGGCATGACGATGCTGGAGCTGGCCGAGCGGCTGGGCCATGCCGGTTTCCGGTGGCTGGCCGAGGCGTGCGCGAGACCCGGCCCGGGCGGGCGGAGCCCCATCGAGGACGCGCTGGTGCAGGATCGGCTGGCGTCCCTGGAGACCGAGATCACCGGCCTGCGGGCGCTCTGCCGGGACCTGGTCGAGCGGCACGCCGCCGGCCGTGTGGGGCCCGCCGACGCCTCGATCGTCAAGCTCTACTACAGCGAACTGCTCCAGCGCACGATGGACTTCGGCGTCGAGATCGCCGGGCCCGCCGGGCAGACGGTGCTGGAGAAGCCGGCCTCGAGCGGATGGGAGTCGGGTGCCTGGGTGCTCGACTTCATCGGCTCGTGGGAGTGGACCATTCCGGGTGGTACCAGCGAGATCCAGCGCACCATCATCGGCGAGCGCGGTCTCGGGCTGCCCCGAGAGCCGATGGGGGACTGATGCCGGCCGGCACCGCCGACGTCCGCGACGAACTGCGCGCGGTGGCCCGCGACCTGCTGGCCAGGGGCCAGGCATCCGATGGGGTGCCCTGGCGGCAGCTGGCCGACTCCGGGTGGCTCGGTCTGGAGGTGCCCGAGGAGCTGGACGGCGCGGGCGTGACCTTCGCGGAGACGGCGGTGGTGCTGGAGGAACTCGGCCGCGCGGCCGCCAGCACCGGCTACCTCGGGGCGGCCGTGCTGGCCGCCGGGACGCTGGCCGCGCTGGAGCCGGACGGCGAGCCGGACGAATTGCTGCGCCGGACCGCGAGCGGGACGCAGGTCCTGACCGCCGCCCTGGTCGACGGCACCGACGACGGCCTGGGCGGCGCCGTCCCCTTCCGGATCGAAGACCGTCCGGCGGGGCCCCGGTTGCGCGGCCACGCGGGCTTCGTTCCCGACGCCGCCGAGGCCGGCCTTCTGCTGCTGCTGGCGCTCGACCCAGCCGGTACACCGGTCGTCGTCCCCCTGGGCGCGGAGGCCGGCGGGCTGACGGTGATCCCGCAGCCGGTGGTGGATGCCACCCGGCGCTTCGGGCTGGTGCGTGCCGAGGCGGTGACTCTGGACGGGGTGGCCGTGCTGCGCTTCGGCGGCGATCCGCGGGCCGCCGTGCGCCGGCTGCTCGACCGGGCGGCCGTCGCGATGGCGTGCGACAGCCTGGGCCTGGCCGAGGCCATGCTGGAGGCGACCGTCGCCCACGCCCGGGTGCGCGAGCAGTTCGGGCGGCCGATCGGGTCGTTCCAGGCCGTGAAGCACGCGTGCGCGGACCTGCTGGTGCAGGCCGCCGTGTCCCGGCAGCTGGTCCGCGAGGCGGTGCGCCGGATGGCCGAGGACGACCCCGAGGCGGGGGTCGCGGCGTCGATGGCGAAGTCGTACGCCTGCGCCGCTGCGGTGCAGGCCGCCGGCACGGCGATGCAGCTGCACGGCGGGATGGGTTACACGTGGGAGAGCGGCATCCACGTCTATCTCAAGCGCGCCACACTGAACCGCTCGTTGTTCGGCTCACCGGCCGCTCACCGCCGGCGGCTGGCCCGCCGGTACACCTGATCCGCCGGTACACCTGATCCGCCGGTACACCTGATCCGCCGGTACACCTGATCCGGCGGCCATGCCCCCGGTGGCTGATCCTGACGTCAGGGCCGGCCGTGGGTCAGCTCTCGGGCTTACGGGCGACCATCCGGCACGGCACCAGGGCCTTCTCATCGAGGTGGTAGCTGGCGCAAATCCGGTGATAACCGTCCGCCACCCATAGCGGGATTCCCTGCGCCAGCAGCACGGGGGACAGTTTCTGGCCGGCCTTGACCTTGTCGAGGTCATTGGCGACCTCCGGGTCGTCAGGCCCCAGCAAGGACAGTCCGGCGGCCCGCAGGATGTCCTTGGCCGCGTAGTGCTGCAGCGTGTCCTCTTTGCGCAGGGCCTTGGCCAGCCTGGCCGCCTTGACGTGGCCGACCAGCAGGGAAAGGTAAGACTCAGCCGCCGGGAAGTCCTGCGCTTCCGGTTCCGCTTTCCAGTGCTCTCCGGCCATGGCCTTCGCGCTCCTCATGTCGGCCGGACGTCGCGTGCGCGGCCCGGGTGGTAAGACTACTCTGGCCTATCGTGGTGTCCGGGGCTGGTGCTGATCACGGCCGCCAGCCACGATTCGGCCAGCGGAGACCCCAGCGGAGACCATGGAAAGCGCGCGCGATGATCTCGGGCATCCGGTGCCGCTGACGCGGCCCGCCCGGCGGGTGGTCTCCCTGGTGCCGTCGCTGACCGAGTCGGTGGCCGCGACCCGCCCGGAGGCGCTGGCCGGCGCGACCGACTGGTGCACTCACCCGGCGGACCTGGATGTGCCGCGGGTGCGCGGTACCAAGAACCCCGATCTGGCCGCCATACGGGCCCTGGAACCCGACGTGGTCCTGGTGAACCAGGAGGAGAACCGGCGGATCGATGTCGAGCGTCTCCGCGCGGCCGGGGTGCCCGTGTGGGTGACGGTCATCCAGACCGTGGATCAGGCGATGGCCTCACTGCGGCGCATGTTCGGTGCCCTCGGCTGGCCGGTGCCGGAGTGGCTCGAGGCCGCCGAACGCGAATGGACCGAGCCGCCGCCCGGCGCCCGGGCCCGCGCGGCCATTCCCA
>Ga0116134_1001126_pt1 | contig 13677 bp, 8 predicted proteins | sample June2015DPH_19_5_FD_89737 | JGI IMG/M metagenome (GOLD analysis project Ga0116134, IMG submission 89737) | Peatland microbial communities from SPRUCE experiment site at the Marcell Experimental Forest, Minnesota, USA - June2015DPH_19_40 | ecosystem: Environmental > Terrestrial > Soil > Wetlands >...
GCTCAATCTTTTGCTGGCCGAGCACATACAGCACGCCCTGGGCCAGCGGCTGCGGACGGCCTATTATATTCTATCCGGGCGCAGACTTGCCGATGTCGAAGTGCAGCGACAATTCGCGTGCAATTCGATGGGTCGCGGGGCATAATGCGGGCGATCTTATGCGTCTATCCGTTTTTGACTGGGGTCGATTTATGCGATTAAAGGCGATCGCCGTTTTGTTGATCGCCTGGTCATTTCTGGCGGTTTCGGCCGCTTTCGGGGCCAAGGTCACTCTCAAGGACGGAACGGTGCTCGAGGGAACGGTCATCAAGACCTCCGACGGGTACTGGGTGAAATCTTCCGATGGAAGCACCAAGACGGTCGCGGCGGAGGACGTGCAAAGCGTCGAGAGCGATTCCGACGCCGCGGCGACCCCCGGTTCTCCCGATGCCGCGGCTGACGGAGCTTCGCAGGCGTTTCGCGCCGCTCGCGACGCGGCGACGGAAGCCGAAACCTCGCTGGCGGCCGTCACCATCTGGCAGCAGTTTGTGGACAAATATCCCGACAGCCCCGACATCGACACCGCCAGGCAGGAACTCGACCGCTGGAAGAAACTCGCCGCCGAGGGCGCCGAAAAGATCAACGGCCAATGGGTGGGTGGTGAGGAGCGCAGACGAATCCTATCCCAGGCCGCGGACCTCACCCGCCAGGCCGTCGATATGCTCGAAAAGGACGAGACCCTTCAGGCCATTGATAAGCTGAGGCAGAGCGTCAAGATTTATCCCAACTCGTTCCTGACGAATTATGCGCTGGGCTACGTGACGATGCAGGAGCGGGACTACGATGGGGCGGCGCAGTATTTTTCCACGGCGACACGGCTGCGGCCCCAGTCGGCCGCGGCGGAGAACAACCTGGCGGTCGCCAATTTCTTCCGCCGGCGATTCGAGATCGCCATCGACGAATTTGTCAGCGCGGTCAAGATCGAGGACAGCAAGGACGTGGTTCAAAATCTGGTGACGGCCCTGGCTCTGGCGCCGTCCGACTTCCGCACCCTGCCGCGAATGAAATCAACGCTGGAAGCGGCGAGCCTGCTGCAGACGAAGTACGACATCACCGGCCCGACGGCCGATTATCACTTTTGGCTGCTCCCGCCGCCGGTTTCTCACAAGCACGCCGCCCCCAATCCCGGCGAACATGCCGGCTCGCTTGCCTGGAGCGGCACCGGCTTTTTCATCACCGACGATGGGCTGATCCTCACCAATCGTCACGTGGCCAAGGACAGCAAGAACCTCCTGGTCGTGCTGCCCAGCGGCGATTCGGTGTCCGCGGAGGTCGTGGCGATCGACGAGGCTTACGACCTCGCTTTGATCCGCGCCAAGGTGAAACAGAAGGTCCCGTACATGCGACTCGCGCCGACCGATTTGCCAAGCGAGGGGGCCGACTGCCTGGTCCTGGGATTTCCGATGATCGACCAGCTTGGCGCGGACCTGAAAATCACCCGCGGCATCGTCTCCTCCAGCTCGCAGGATCAGGGCAATGGCGCCGATGTCCTCACCGACGCGAAGGTCAACCCGGGCAATAGCGGCGGACCGATCGTCGATAAATTCGGCAACGTCATGGCCATCGTCTGCATGAAGAGCCTTACGACCGGCGAATACGACAGTTACGGCATCGGGATCAGCGCGGGCCATATCCGTGAATTTCTCCGGCGCAACCACGTGGAGGTTTCCACCGGCGATGAAGGAACCGCGGCTCTGTCAACCGAAGAAACCGTCACAAAGGTAAAGCCCACGACGGTCTGTATAATGGCGACCAACTAAAGCGAAGGCCCATCGTTGCAGGATATTTACATCCCCGTTTAGCCGCGACCCGAAGGGGAGCGCGACTTGGTTTGTCCGCAAATGATGGACATTCATCTAGCCGGTGCTGAACAAGCTCATCCAATTCCGCCGATCCGCGACTCGCCGCCTGATCCCTCGCGATGCGCACAGTTCCTTGCGGATGTGGCTCGTCGGGCCGTGGGAAGATCGGGCGCCGGACCTTGTTTCCGATTTCGACGCCGAGCCGGTGCTGGTGCTGGCCCCCCACCCGGACGATGAGGTGATCGGGCCGGGCGGAACGATTCGCCGCCACAAGCTCGCTGGAGCGCCGATCGCGGTGGCGATCCTCACCGACGGACGCTGGGGCGGATACAACCCCGACGGCTCGCTCGTGCAACGACGAAAAGAGGAAAGCCTGCGGGCCGCCGAAATCATCGGCACGCCTCCTCCGCTGTTCTTCGACGCGCCGGACGGGAACCTCGAGGAGACGCCCGAACTCCTCGCCCGCATCGCCCCGCTCTTCACCGAAAACAAACCCAAATACGTCTACCTCCCGTCGCTGACGGATCGACATCCCGATCACTGGTCGACCAATGTCCTGCTCTACGAGTTGCTGGCCAAATTACCGGCGGAAATAACCCGGGACATGATCATCCGCGGCTACGAAGTCTGGACCCCGGCGCTGGCCAATCGCTGCGTGGACATCACCGCGGAGGCCGAGGCGAAGCGGCAGGCGATCGACGTGTTTGCGAGCCAAACCGGCGCCGACGATTACGCCGCCGCGGCCCTGGGGCTGAATCGCTATCGCTCATTGCAGCACCTTCACGGCCGGGGATATGCCGAAGCCTTCATGCAAATGACATCGGGCGAATTCCGCGAGCTATTCAAGGCGGCGAGTCTTCGGCATAAGCCGGGACGAGAGCGGCCGGACAAATGTACCTAGGAATCAAATGCAACCGCGGAGGCGCTGAGACACTGAGGAAGACGCAGAGAAGATTCCTGCATTTCTCCGCGTCTTCCTCTGCGTCTCAGCGCCTCCGCGGTTGCATTTGATTTAGAGAGCTTTCATTTCCCGCAATCCGCGCGCACACTGTCGTCTACGAGCGATGCTGCCTCCAATTCGATGGCAGACGTCCTGCCGCGGGCGCGGAAGCTCCAAAAACGGGCGGTGGAAATCGTTCTGCGCGCGCATTATCCCCGCGTTTGCCGCATCGCTTACGCGCTGTGCGGCGACGATGACGCCGCCAAGTCGGCCGTCAGAATCGTCATGAATCAGAGCCTACGGGCCTTGCCGCATTGGCGGAACGAAGTGCAGGCGGGCAACTGGTTTCTCCATCACACGATCCTCAAGACCCGGGACCTCGCCCCGCCTCCCGGCGCGGTGCGTCAGGACTCGCTGCTGCGCTCGCTGATCCGCCCGTCCCCGGAGTACATGGCATTCCTCCTGGCGTTTCGCCACCTTCCGCCGCAGCAGCGAGAGGCGTTCGTGCTGTTCCGCGGCGAACGATTGGAGACGCGTCAGGCCGCCGTGTCGATGGATTGCTCGACCGCCGCAGCGGCCAACCATCTCGCCGCCGCAGATAAGGCCCTGGCGGCGATCGCCGTGGACACCTTCGAAACACGCGCCGGCGCGCTGCTGCAGGTTTACGCCTCCCTCACCCCTCCCGACGATTTGATCGTCGGGGACATCGGCGTCATCGCCCGCCGCCTCGGCTGGCGAAAATTCCTGCGAACCCTGGAGCGAATTCTCGCCCTGGCCATCCTCGCGGCGATCGCGTGGATCGTTTGGCGGATTTCGAGGATGATCGTGATCTAAATGAGGAACCGTGATTCGGGGACAACTCAACCATATTTAGCGGCGGTGCGAAGCACCGCGGGCTCCGCCAATGTCGCAGAATCGCTTGTCGCCCATTTAGATGCGTTGCTGAGAACGCGATCCCCTTCGGGTCGCGGCTAAACTTTTTGATCTGGCTCTACTACATTCTCCTGCTCCTTGCCGCCGGCGTCGGATTGGTCCTGGTGCTCTGCACATTGCCCGGACTGTGGCTGATGACCGCGGCGGCGGCGATCTATGCCCTGGTAACGCACGGGCTGCACCTGGGATTCAAAACTCTGCTCGCCCTGCTGATATTCAGCCTGATTGGCGAAGCGCTTGAGATGCTGGCTGGAAGCGCCGCGGCAAAACAAGCCGGCGGCGGACGCTCCGGCATGATCGGCGGAATCGTCGGCGGAATTCTTGGCGGGATCATTGGCAGCTTCTTTCTCCCCGTCGTCCTGAGCATTGTCGGCGTCTGCGTCGGCAGCTTCGTCGGCGCGGCCGGGTTGGAAATGTTCGGCAGCCAACGCGCCGTCCATTCCATTCGGGTCGGCTGGGGCGCCGCCAAGGGTCGATTTCAGGGAATGGTCCTCAAGTTCGCGATCGGCATCGTGATGTCGCTGCTGATCCTCATTGCCGCGTTTCCGTGAGCGATGGACGTTCGACTTCCCGGCGATGTTAGGTTATTGTTTGCCATCATATGGCCGTGCGATTCATTCTCGGCCGGGCCGGGACCGGCAAAACCCAATGGTGCTTCGATCGGATCGTTCAGGCGATTCGAAATCAGCCGCTGGGTCCGGCGATCTATTGGATCGTTCCGCGACAGGCCACCTTCCTGGCCCAGCGCCAGCTCGCCTGCGCCGGCGGCCTTGGCGGATATTTCCGCGCCCGAATCCTCGATTTTCCCGACCTCGCCACTGAAATCCTCGCCGAATGCGGCGGGTCCGCACTGCCGGAAATCACCGATCGCGGCCGACGAATGATCCTCGGCCATCTCCTCCGCGAGCTGCAGGACCAGCTTCAGTTCTTTTCCTCGGTCGCCCATCAGCCCGGGGTGGCCGCCGAACTCGACGGAACTTTTTCGGAAATGGAGCGCAGCGGCCAGGAAGCCGCGGGCATCGAGCGGCAATTGGGCCAAACCTCCGCGAGCCTCAATCCCGCGCTTCGGGCCAAGATTCACGATCTGTCGCTGATCTATTCGCGCTACACGCAGTTTCTCGGCCAGGATCGTCTCGATCCCAATCGGCGGCTGACCGAGGCGCTGGCGGCGATCGATCGCTGCCGATCGCTGCGCGATTGCGATGTGCTGGTCGATTCGTTTTACGATTTCACCGGCTCCGAGCGGCGCGCGATTGCCTCTCTGGCCAAAGTCTGCCGATCGGTTTCCGTGACTTTGACGATCGATCCGCAAGATCCGTGCATCGCCAATCCCCATCACATTCCAGCCGACACGAGCCTGTTTCACCGCGGCCAGCAGGCGTATCGGCGGCTGTGGTTTACCCTTCAAGAAAACGGCATCGCTGTCGAGTCGCCGGTCTTGCTCACGGAAACGCGACGGTTTCAGAGCGACCAACTGATTCGGCTCGAGCGCGCGTTTCACTCGTCGTCCGATAGCGCGGGAGCGAGAAAAAGTGACGGCAATCCGCCGGCGATTCAGCTCATCGAAGCTCCGGACCGCCGGGCCGAGGTGGACGCCGCCGCACGGTGGATTCGCCGCCTCACCGGCGCGGAGATGCGTTATCGCGATATCGCCGTCCTGATGCGGGCGCAGGAGGATTATCATCAACTGATCGAAGCCTCGTTCCGCGAGCACAATATCCCCTTCTTCGTCGATCGCCGCCGAACCGCTTCGCATCATCCCCTGCTGCGGCTGATCCGCGCCGCGCTGGCGATCGCGATCACAAAATGGTCGCACGAGCCGATGATGGCGATCCTCAAGACCGGGCTGACGGGGCTGTCAGATGCCGAGACCGATGTGCTGGAGAACTACGTTCTTCTGCACGGCATTCACCACGGCACGTGGGCATCGGATCGCCCCTGGACCGGCCGCCGCCGACCGACCGAGGAATCCGGCGAAGCGGTCGCGCCCGCGCCAAATGCCCAGAACATCGACTCGCTGCGGCGGCGATTGGTCGAGCGGATCGGACCGTTCGTTCGGGCCGTCGGCGCCTCCCCGCGGATGCCGGTGCGCTCGCTGGCATTGGCCGTTTTCCGTCTGCTGGCGGCATTGGAAATCCTCCAGCAGATCGTTCGGTGGATGGAGCGCGCCGCCGAGTTGCACAACCTCGAAGAGCGCGGCGAACACGAGCGCGTCTGGGACGAGTTGGTCAAACTCTTCGACGAACTGGTCGATCTCTTCGGCGACGAGCCGATTTCCCTGAAGGATTTTTCCGCCATTCTCGATTCGGCTCTGGAAGGTTTTGACCTGGCGCTGACGCCGCCGACGGTGGATCAGGTTCTCGTCGGCACGGTGGATCGCACGCGTACGCCGGCGGTGAAGGCCTGCGCCGTCCTGGGCCTGAACGAAGGGCAGTTTCCGCTGGCCGGCCGGGAGGATTCGGTCTTCACGGATTCCGATCGGCGAGCCCTGGGCAAGAGCAATATCGACCTCGACCCCGACACCGCGCGGCGGCTCTTGGACGAGAATTTCCTCGGATATCTCGCCATGACACGCGCCAGCGATCGCCTGCTGGTGACGCGCAGCGCCAGCGATTCCGACGGCAGGCCGACGGCCGCCTCGCCTCTGTGGCAGCGGATCGTCGAGGGCATTCCAGATGTCGCCATCAACCCGGTGCCGCGCGAGGAGGATTTGCCGCGTCAACTCATCGCCACGCCGCGGCAACTGGTTTGCGGGTTGATGCGCTGGGTCCGCTGGGGCGCGGAGGATCCGAGTTGGGAACCGATCTACCAATGGCTCGCGACTCACGCGCCCAACGATGACGCCATCGACGCCATCCGCTATCGCGCCTGGAAAGCCCTCAGTCACCACAACGATGCAACGCTCGACCCCGAGCGAGCCGCGGCGCTGTTTCATTCGCCGTTGAATGTGACGGCGCGGCAACTGGAATCTTTCCGCATGTGTCCCTATCAGCACTTCGCCCGGCACGGATTGCGACTGACCCGGCGCGAGCGGCGGGATGTCACCGGGGGCGACCTCTCGCGCATCTACCACGAAGTTATGGAGCGGCTTGTCGGCGGCCTGATCGAATCCAGTCAGGCGTGGCAGAATCTCGACGACTCGGACGCGAGGGTTCGGATATCCCAATTGACCGAAAAGTTGGGGCGGCAGCTTCGCGAGGAGTTGATGCTGAGCACCGCTCGCAACCGATATCTGCTTGCCCATGTTGAAAAGACGCTTGGCCTGGTGGCGCTGGCGCAGAAAGCCGCGGCCGAGCGCGGCGAATTCCGCCCGGCATTCGCCGGCGTCCGCTTCGGTCCCGGCACCGGCGATCCGGCAACCGAGCCTCGCCTGCCCCCGCTGGCCATCCGCACCCCGGCCGGAAATGACGTCCAACTCCGCGGCAGGATCGATCGCATCGATCTGCTGAGCGACGGATCGGCCTGCGCCATCGACTACCGGTTGAAGGCCGATCGCCTCGACCCGGCCAGCATTTTTCACGGCCTGAACCTGCAATTACTGAGCTGCCTTCTGGTGCTGGAAAAAAACGGCCGCCATCTCACCCCGACGGGAAGACTCACGCCGTCGGCCGCGTTCTGCATCCAGCTTTTGCGCGGCGTTCGCGGACAGAGCCCGGAAAAATCGCTCTCACCCGATGATCCGCTGTTTCATTTGCAGGTCAAACCGCGCGGCGTGTTCGACCTGCGCGTCGCCGGCAAACTGGACAAGTCGCTCACCGAGGGCCAGTCGAAGGTGGTGCAGCTTTTCCTGAAAAGGGACGGCAGTATCGGCTTCTCCAACACATCCGATGCCGCCGCCGCCGATGAATTCGCCGCGCTAGTCCGTCACGTGGAGCGCCGCATCGGACAGGCCGCCGACGAGATCCTCGCCGGGCGGATCGACATCCGTCCGTATCGGATGGGCAAGACGACCCCGTGTTCCTCGTGTGAGTTCCGCGCCCTCTGCCGCCTGGAACCCAGCCCGGGACGCTACGACGACCTGGAACCGATGACCCGGCCGGAAATGTTCCAGCGGATGAAGGAGGGTGTGTGAATCTCATCTGGACTCCTCAGCAGAAAGCCGGCATCACCACCGTCGGTCATAGCCTGCTGGTCAGCGCCGCGGCCGGGTCCGGCAAAACCGCCGTCCTCGCCGAACGCTGCGCACACCTTATTTGCGATGCGAAGAATCCTTGCGAGGTCGATCAACTGCTGGTCGTCACCTTCACCGAGTCGGCCGCGGCGGAAATGAAAACGCGCATCCAGCAGGCCCTTCGACGGAAGATGGCCGAGCATCCCACCGACCGCATCGCCCGGCAAATCGATCTCGCCGAGCATGCGCATGTCAGCACCGTCCACGGCTTTTGCGCGCGGCTGCTGCGGCAGAATTTCACGCTGGCCGGGATCGATCCGGAATTCCAGATCCTCGACGCGGACGAGGCCACGCTTCTTCGCCGCGATATCGCCACCGAGCTTTTTCATTCCCGCTACGAGGCCGACGACAGCGGGGATTTTTCCGGTTTCATCGATGCCTATGGCGACGGCAAGGACGAGGCCCTTATCCAGCAGGTCGTGGCCACGCATCAGCTCCTGGCCAGCTTGATCGATCCCGCGGGATGGATCGCCCGGAGCGCCGCCGCGATTCGCGAGGCCGCTGAAAAGCCGCTGGGGGAATCGACGCTGGGCCGGAATTTGCTCGGGCAGATCGAGGCCGCGCTGGCGTCGCTTCTTCGCCGGTGCGACGACGCCAGGCGTTCGCTTCGAGCCTTCGGCCCGGATTTCTCACCGTATGTCCGGCACGTTGAGGAACTCTCGCCGTTTTTCACGCATCTTCGCGACGTTTTCAATCGAGATGGATTGGACATGCTCATCAGCGAGGTCGCCGATTTCCGCGCCGCCAAGCCGCGCGCCCCGGCGATTCGCGGCCAGCCGGCGAACAAGGATTTGGCCAAATCCCTGGTCGATTCCGTCAAAAACGCGCTGGATGAATATCCGCTGGCGGATTTGCTCTCCTCGACCGGCCAGCAGTGGCGCGAGGGAATGGCGATGATCGCTCCCCACGCGCAGATGTTTTTGTCGCTGGTGTCGGAATTCGGCAAGGAATATGCAACGGCCAAGGATGCCGATCGCTCGCTCGATTTCGCCGACCTGGAACGCCGGGCTTTGGACATATTGAGCGATGGCGACGCGCGGCGCCCATCCGCGCTGGCGCGGTCGCTGCACGAGCAGTTTCGGCATGTCTTGGTTGACGAATATCAGGACATCAATCCCATTCAGGATGCGATCCTCGGCCTGGTGAGCCGGGAATGCATCAGCGATCGCGACGCCAATCTTTTTTGCGTCGGCGATGTGAAGCAGAGCATCTTTCGCTTCCGGCTTGCCGAGCCGGGACGGTTTCTCGAGCGGCACGAGCGTTTTTCCGCGACGGCGGACAAACGACGGGGGGAAGTGATTCATTTGCGGGAGAACTTCCGGAGCCGCGCGCCGCTGCTGGAGGCGATCAACGGGTTGTTCGAGCGATTGATGACGCGGCAGGCGGCGGAGATCGAATACGACGAATCGCACCGGCTGGCCGCCGGGCGGAAGTTTCCGCCGCCCGGCGCATCGGCTGGTTTCGCCGGCGCTCCGATCGAGTTGCATTTGGTTCCGGAGGACCCCGGCGACGCCGAGGAGGCCGCGGGGACTGAATCCGTGCAAGAACTGGAGCGAGCCGATTACGAAGCGATCCTTCTCGCCCGGCGAATCAAGGAGTTGATGGGTCAGGGCGGATCGCCGCGCATGCATATCGCCAAGCCCAACGCGGCGGGCGAGGCGAAGCTTGCCGCCATCGACTACGGCGACATGGTGATCCTTCTGCGGGCCATGCAGTACAAGGCCGATCGATTCGCCGATGTGCTCCGCGCTCACAAGATTCCGGTCCACAGCGAAGGCGGCACGGGCTTTTTCGAGGCCACCGAAGTCCGCGACATGATTTGCCTGCTGCAAATCCTCGATAACCAGCAGCAGGACATTCCGCTGGCCGCGATCCTTCGCAGCTCGCTCAGCGGCATGCCCAATCCCGACGATGCGATGGCGCGGATTCGCCTCGCCTATCTCGATGACCAAAATCCTATCCCCTTTCACGAGGCCGTGAGGCGATACGCCGCCGAGCAGCGCGACGAGCTGGCGGCGCATCTGAGGGATTTTCTGAATCGCCTGGGCCGATGGCGCGATCAGGCGAACAAGCGGCCGGTGGCCGAGCTGCTCTGGCGGTTGTACGAGGAGACCGGATACCTCGCCTTCTGCGGCGGGCTGGAGGACGGGCCGCAGCGGGTCGCCAATCTTCTCCATCTGCATGAGCGCGCGGGGCAATTCGGCTCGTTCCTCCGCCAGGGCCTCTATCGGTTCCTGCGCTTTCTGGAAAACCTCCAGGAGCAAAAGGACATCAGCCGCCCATCGCCCGTCGGTCCGGCCGAGCAGGTGGTCCGAATCATGAGCATTCACCGATCCAAGGGCCTGGAATTCCCGGTGGTCCTGCTGCCGGACCTGGGGAAACATCACAATCTCACGGACACGCGCGGGTCGATCCTGGTGGATCGGCAGGTCGGGCTGGGCATGTCGGTCGTGGATCAGGAGCGGCTCATTCGCTATCCGTCGCTGGCATCGACACTGGTGGAGCAGAGCATCTTGCGGCAAACGATGAGCGAGGAATTGCGCCTGCTCTACGTCGCGATGACCCGGGCCAAGGAACATCTGATTTTGGTGGCCACTTGTTCCGAGACGGATCGGCAGGGTTGGATCAGCCAATGGTCCGGGCACGTTGGACCGCTGCCGAGCGACGTGGTGCAGGGGGCACGGCGCGCGATCGAATGGCTGGGTCCCGTCGCGGCCATGACCGCCGGGGGCCCATCGCCGATTTTTGAAATTCACGAGCACCCCGCCGCCGACGTCCGCGCCTGGAAAAACCCGCGTCACGAACTGCGGGAGTTTTCCGACCGTCAGCGGCGATTAGCTCGCCTCGAGCCTTTTCCGGCCGATCCGCCGGTTTCCGAATCGGCGCGTCAACTCATCGACCGGTTCCAAACCAGCTACGCCTTCGATTCCTTCTCGCGTTTGCAGGCGGCGGCGTCGGTCACTTCGCTGGCCAAAGGCGCGGCGGATGGGCCGGGCGATTCGGGCTCCTCCTTGCAGCGCAAGCTGGATCTGCCCCGGTTTTTCCTGGAGGAACAGGCCCCCAAGGCCACCGACATCGGCAATGCCACGCATACCGTTCTGCAGTATTTTGACTTCGCCGCCGGCGCGAAGATCGATGACATCGAACGCCAGATTGTCGGCCTGGTGGAACGCAAGCTGCTCCTTCCCACTCAGGCGAAGCTCGTGGATCGCCAGGCCATTGGTTGGCTCCTCCAGAGCGACGTGGGAAAACTCCTTCGAGAAAATCATGCGGGTCTCATCCGCGAACTTCCATTCGCGCTGGCGTGCGAATCGCCGGACGGCGGCCCCGCGCCCGAGGCAATGGACCGGATCATGATTCGCGGCCGCATCGACTTGCTGGTTCCCGGCCCGCGCGGACTGTCGATCGTCGATTACAAAACCGACAACGTCAGCGGGCCGGAGATGGATGAGCGAGTGGAGACCTACAGCCGGCAAATGCGCTTCTACGCCCAGGCGATTCAAAAAGTCGCCCATGAGCGCGTCGCCGCGATTCATCTGATATTTCTGCGGCCCAGGAAGATCGTCACCCTCGGCGCGGATTAAGGCGCTGGCGGAAAGACGAGAATCAAATGCAACCGCAGAGACCCAGAGACGCGGAGGAAGACGCGGAGAAATCACAGATTTTTGATTTGAAATTTTAGATTCCTCTGCGTCCGTCTCTGCGCGCTCTGCGTCTCTGCGGTCCAATTCTGACTGCGGATCACGGCTCTATATCGCGCTTGACGGTAGCGGCCCTTCCGAGCATCAAATCGGTTGCCAGCCGGGCCGCGTTGCGGCTTGCGCCCGGCCGATTCAAGCCGCGAATCAGGTTCCGCAGCCGATCGCGCTGCTGGGCCAATAGCTCGGGATTGCGAAGATATTCCAGCGCCTTGTCGGCCACGGGCTGGTTCGATCCGTACCAGGGGATGAATTCCGGCACGATGTTCTGCCGACTGTCGTTCAGAAGATTCACCAGCGAATAGGTGCGCGTCTTGACGACCCAGCGCGCAATCAAATGCCAGAGAATCGGGTTGAGGCGATACACCACGATTTGGGGGGCGCCGTGTCCGGCGGCGTGAAGCGTCGCGGTCCCGGAGACGGTCAAGCACAGATCGCATTGGGGAACCAAGTCGTTGAATTGGTTGAGGCCGAGCGTGAACGGCCCGATCGTTTCCAGGCGGCTTGGATTTTCGGCGGCGGGTGAACGGGCGGAATATTTCGCCTGCAAAAACCGCTTCACCAGGTCATGAGTCGCCGGCATGGTTGGGATGAGGAACGTGGCGTCGGGAAACGCCTCCAGAATTCTCTGGCAAACCTCCAGGAGGTGATCGAAATTCTCCCGGGCGACGCCCGAGCGCGAGCCGGGAATCACGCCGATCACCGGCGGACGATGCGGGAAGCGGTGCAAGGGATCGTCCGGCGGTCGGGTCGGCAAGTCGTCGAAGAGCGGATGTCCCACGAAGGTCGCCTCCACGCCGTGGTCGTGGAGGAATTTTTCCTCGAACGGCAAAATGCAGGCGACGCGATCGACGTAACGCCGCATCCGCTTGATCCGTCCGGGCCGGCTCGCCCAGACCTGCGGCGCGATGTAATACATCACGGGAATGTTCAATCCATGGGCCAGCCTCGCCCAATGCCAGTTCATCGCCCAGGAATCGATGCAGACGAGCAGGTCGGGGCGATGCTCGCGAAAATAGCCGCGGGTCCATTTGAGGATTCGCCGCAGCTCGAAGTAGCGGAAGACCGCCTTGAAGCCCATGGCCGCGCGCTGCACCGTGTCGTAATGCACCATAGCGCCGGCGGCGACCATCGCGCTTCCGCCGATCCCTTCGATGAGGATATCCTTATCGATGGCCCTGAGTTCCCGGATGAACAACGCCGCGTGTTGATCGCCGCTGGCTTCTCCCACGGTGATGAATATCCGCCGGGCCATGGGCGCAGAGTCGAGCGAAACAAGAGGGATGTGTCAAGCCTTCTTGATATGATCCTCCCATCTCTAACAAAGAGGGCCGCATGTCCGTTCCCTGGCACGATATGTTCGTATTGCAATTGCCGGTCCTGGAAAAGCTCCTTCGGCCGGTTTGTGTTTATCTTTTTCTGCTCATCGGCCTCCGCCTGGCCGGAAAACGCGAGTTGGCGCAGCTCAACCCGTTCGATCTGGTCGTGCTGCTGACGCTTTCGAACACGGTGCAGAACGCCATCATCGGCGACGACAATACGGTCACCGGCGGACTTCTCGGCGCGGCGATGCTGCTGCTGGTCAACTATCTTGTCGTGCGGTTTGTCCATCGACACCACGGGCTGGAAAGACTTGTCGAAGGCAGCCGCGACTACGTCATTCGCAACGGCCATGTCCTGCGGAGCCATCTCGACAAGGAACTGATGAGCCGGGCGGAACTGGCGGCGGCGGCGCATCGGCAGGGAATCGGCTCGCTGGCGGAAGTGGAAAGCGCCATCCTCGAGCCGACCGGGACCATCACGTTTGTCGCGAAGAAACCGACCTCCGACGATATCCGCCATCATGAGTTGATGGACGCCGTGGAGCATCTGCGCGTGGAGCTGACCCAATTGCGCGGCGGGAAAGGGGCGGCGGATTCAGGGACCGGTCGTTGATGGCGGATGCCGCAGGCCGACCACGGACGGATAGATGAACGCCTCGCAGGTTCCCTCGTCCCCGCCGAAGAACTCCTCGTGCACCAGCGGGGGCGCGCCCATGACTCGGGTGATCTGGTCCTTGAATCCCTCGGGGTCGATGCGCGTGCTGAAGATCCA
>Ga0116134_1001127_pt1 | contig 13674 bp, 9 predicted proteins | sample June2015DPH_19_5_FD_89737 | JGI IMG/M metagenome (GOLD analysis project Ga0116134, IMG submission 89737) | Peatland microbial communities from SPRUCE experiment site at the Marcell Experimental Forest, Minnesota, USA - June2015DPH_19_40 | ecosystem: Environmental > Terrestrial > Soil > Wetlands >...
AGCCCTGGGTCTCGGCCGGCGGGGCGCCCGGGGCAACGTGTACTTCGTGCTGGACGAGTTCGCGCTGCTGCCCGAGCTTTCCCACATCAGTGAGGGCATCAACTTCGGCCGCAGCCTCGGGCTCAAGTTCCTGGTCGGGACGCAGAACGTCAACCAGGTCCGGCACGCGTACCAGAAGGGGATCGGCGAGAGCATCCTGTCGGGTTTCGGCACGGTCTTCGCGTTCCGCCTCATGGATGGCGCCAGCCGGCAGCTCGTCCGGGACCGGTTCGGGGCCAACCGTAAGCAGATCACGACCTTCAACGCGGTCCGGTCCCAGGGTGTGCAGCAGATCGTGGTCGAGGGCAACGTCGTAGAGGACTGGGTGCTGTCCGGCCTCACGCGGGGGCAATGCATCGTCTCGCTCCCGGAGGGGCCGCCCTTCTTCTTTTTCTTCCGCGAGCACCGTCCGCCCGGCGGGCGCTAGGCCGCCGGGGCCCGGCCCTCAGCGCACCTGCGGGCCGATGCGCGGCGGGGCCATGCGGACGGTGGGCTGAGCCAGGTCAGCGATATGGTACACGGCCACGACCCGGGCCGCGTCATGGCCCCATTCGGAGACGCTCTGGGCCATCTGGTGCGGGCCGACGCCCAGCATCGCCCCGGCCACGGTGAGCGCCACGGCCGGCAGGAGCCCTTTCACTTTCTGGAGCGCCCGCCGGGCCTTATGGCGCGACCGTTCGGCCCGGGGACCTTGCTCGTCCGCTGTCTGAAGCATCTCCCTCAGCTGGGTGGCCGCCTGGCACACTTCGTCTCTTAAAGCGCCGACGCGACCCTCGGCGGCAGCGCACAGCTCCCGGGACCTCATCCGCCGATACCGTCGCGCCAGGCCTGCGACCTTCGCCCGGGCGTCCTGCAGATCCGAGACGTCAATCGTGACCCCGGCCTGAGCGGCACGGGTCAGGGCGTCTTCGAAAATGGGCCCCAGAAACTCGGCGAATTGCCCGGCGGTCGGCGCCGCATCCGCGAGCAAGCCGTCATCAGCGGGCCGGGCCCGGCGGAACCATCCGCTGCCTAGCCAGTCACCGAGCAGGTCACAGGCCTCGGCGCAGCTCTGCGCCAGCAGCCGGTCCTGCTCGGGCCCGGGGAGGGCGCTGTTCCCGGACGTCTTGAGGATGGCATCGAGGATGTGCGCCTGGACCATCGCGACGCGATCAATGGTCACACTGCCCATTCCCATCCCCCATCAGATCCCGCGCCGGTTCGCGACGTACTATGCGACCCTCATGGGACGCGCGGGCCCGCACCTACGTTGACAGGATGACAGACGCTGTGCCGTGGCTGATCGGGACGTCCGGGTGGCAGTACCGGGACTGGCGGGGCGTGCTGTACCCGGCGGGAGTCCCGCAGCGGCTGTGGCTGGAGTTTTACACGGAACAGTTCGCGACGGTGGAGAACAACAACGCGTTCTACCGGCTGCCGTCGAGGGAGATATTCACGGCGTGGGCGGAGCGGACCCCGCCGGGATTCGTGATGGCGGTCAAGGCCAGCCGCTACCTTACGCACATCCGGCGGCTGAAGGACCCGGCCGAGCCGGTGGGCCGGCTGATGGGCGCGGCGGCCGGGCTCGGGGCGAAGCTCGGGCCGATCCTGCTGCAGTTGCCGCCGACGTGGAAAGGAGACCCGGGGCTGCTGGACGAGACCCTGGCCGAATTCCGCCGGGCCGGGCCGCCCGGGCTGCGGGTCGCGGTCGAGATGCGGCACGAGTCCTGCTGGACGGACGGGATGCGGCGGGTTCTCACCGACCGGGGGGCCGCGCTGGCCTGGACGGACCGGGGTGAGTCGCCGATGGGGCCGCTGTGGCGCACCACCGACTGGGGGTACCTGCGGCTGCACGAGGGCGCGGCGCAGCCATGGCCCCGGTACACCCGCGGCGCCCTGCAGGCCTGGATCGAACGGCTGTCGGCCAGCTGGCCTGCTGGAGGCAGGGGGGGCGCTCGTGATGATGGGGGCGCTGGGGACGGCGGGGCTAACGTGTATGTGTACTTCAACAACGACCCGGGCGGGGCGGCGATCCACGACGCGGCGGCGTTCGCCGCTGTCGCCCGGGAGGCGGGGCAGACCGTGACCCGGACGCCGGCCGCGGCGCCCCCGGCGCGGGAGAGCTGACCCGCTAACCGCGGACGGTCAGCCAGCGTTCTATGCAGGTCAGGAGCTCCTCGGTGTCGACCGGCTTGGTGACGTAGTCGCTGGCGCCCGCGTCGAGGCTCTTCTCCCGGTCGCCCTGCATGGCGCGCGCCGTCACCGCGATGATCGGCAGGCCCGCGAACCGGGGCATCTCCCGGATCGCGGCCATGGTCGCGTAGCCGTCCATTTCCGGCATCATCACGTCCATCAGGATGAGGTCGATGCCGGAACCGTCGGCGAGCAGGGCGGTGATGCCCTGGCGGCCGTCCGGGGCACGCAGGACGATGATCCCCTGCTGCTCCAGCGAGCTGGTGATCGCGAAGACGTTCCGCGCGTCGTCGTCGATGACCAGGACCGTCTTGCCGCGGAGGGCCTCGTGCGGCACCGGCTGAGGCACCGGCGTACCCGCGGCGTCCGCGGTATCGGTGGCCTGAGGGGCTTGCTGAAGTGGCCGCACCGCCGACAGGGACAACGTGATGCGCTCACGCAGGTCGTCGAGCGACGGCAGCAACTCCAGCGACCGGTTCCCGAAGCGCAGCCGGGCCAGCCGCGCTTGCGCGCTCTCCGGCTTGTCGCGGGTGTGCGCGAGCACGGGCAGGCCGGCCAGGCCCGGCTCGTCCTGCAGTTGCTCAAGGAACGCGAACGCCGCCGCATCCGGCAGATCAAGATCGAGGATGACGCACCGGTGCGGCTCCGACCGGAGCGTCCCGATGGCCTCGTCCGGATGGGCCACGGTCTGCACCCGGACGGCCCCGTGCAGATCGGTCAGGTCGGACGCGGCGCTGTACGCCAGGAGGGTCAGCAGGCCGCCCCGCGCGTTTTCCAGGACGAGCACACGATGCTGCGCCGGGGCCTGGGCGGTCGCGGCCGGATCCGCGCCCCCGCCTTCCGGGCGGGCCCACCCAACGAGGGCACCGTTGGCTGGGGCACCGTTGGCCGGGGCGGGGGGCGCGCCGAGATCCCCGGCTTCCGGGATGCCCGGCAGCGCGCGCGGCACGTGCAGGGTGAACGTGCTGCCCCGGCCCAGCTCGCTGTGGGCCGTGATGTCCCCGCCGAGCAGCGCGCCGACCTCGCGGGCGATCGACAGCCCCAGCCCGGTGCCGCCGTAGCGGCGGCTGAGCGTGCCGTCCCCCTGCTGGAAGGCCCCGAAGATCGTGTTCAGGTTCTCCGGGGCGATCCCGATGCCGGTGTCGGTGACGGAGAACGTGACGACCGGGCGACCGTCCGGCGCGGGCACGCCCGGGCCGACCCGCAGCACGACACGGCCGCGGACGGTGAACTTGACCGCGTTGGACAGCAGGTTGCCGAGCACCTGGCGCAGCCGCTGCCGGTCGGTGAACATCTCCGCGGGAGCTTCGGCGGCCGCCTCCACCCCGAACGTCAGGCCTTTTTCCGCGGTCAGCGGCTGGAAGGTGGCCTGGACGTCTTCGAGCAGCGCGCGGAGGGGGAAACGTTCCGGGTGAATGTCCATCCGGCCCGCCTCGACCTTGGACAGGTCCAGGATGTCGTTGATCAGCTGGAGCAGGTCCGACCCGGCCGAATGGATGACGTTGGCGTACTCGACCTGCTTGGCGGTGAGGTTCCGCCCCGGGTTCTGCGCGAGCAGCCGGGCCAGGATCAGCAGGCTGTTCAGCGGCGTGCGCAGCTCGTGCGACATGTTCGCGAGGAACTGCGACTTGTACTTCGAGGCCAGCGCGAGCTGCCGGGCGCGTTCTTCGATCTCCTGCCGGGCCCGCTCGATCTCGGCGTTCTTCGTCTCGATGTCGCTGTTCTGGCGGGCGAGCAGCTCGGCCTTGTCCTCGAGTTCGGCGTTGGACCGCTGCAGCTCCTCCTGCTGGGCCTGCAACTCGACCGAACGGACCTGCAGCTCGCCGGTCAGCCGCTGGGACTCGTTCAGCAGCGCGTCGGTCCGCGAGTTGGCCACGATCGTGTTGACGTTGACGCCAAGGCTCTCGGTGAGCTGCTCCAGGAAGTCGGTCTGCACCGGGGTGAACGTGGTGAAGGAGGCCAGCTCGATGACGCCCAGCACCCGGCCCTCGAACAGGATCGGCAGCACGGCCAGGTTGGACGGCGAGGCCTCGCCCAGCCCGGAGGTGATCTTGACGTAGCCGTCCGGCAGGTCCGCCACGATGATGGACCGCTTGCTCTTGGCCACCTGGCCGATCAGCGACTGGCCGAGCCGGTACTGCAGCGGGGCCTCCTTGTCGGCGCGCAGACCGTAGCCGGCGATCAGGCGCAGCCGGGTGTCGCCGTTCTCGGGCTCGGCCAGGAAGAACGTGCCGTGCTGCGCCCCGACCAGCGGCGCGAGCTCATCCATGATCAGCTCGGCGACCACGGCCAGGTCCCGGTGGCCCTGCATCATGCCGGAGATCCGGGCCAGGTTGGACTTGAGCCAGTCCTGCTGCTGGTTGGCCTGGATGGTCTCGCGCAGCGACTGGACCATGGCGTTGATGTTGTCCTTGAGCTCGGCGACTTCGCCCTGCGCCTCGACCGAGATCGAGCGGGTCAGGTCCCCGGCGGCGACCGCGCTGGTCACCTCGGCGATCGCCCGGACCTGGCGGGTCAGGTTCCCGGCCAGCTCGTTAACGTTCTCGGTCAGCCGCTTCCAGGTGCCGGAGACGCCCTCGACCTCCGCCTGGCCGCCCAGGCGACCCTCGCTGCCGACCTCGCGGGCCACCCGGGTGACCTCGGCGGCGAAAGACGAGAGCTGGTCGACCATCGTGTTGATCGTGGTTTTCAGCTCCAGGATCTCGCCGCGCGCGTCCACATCGATCTTCTTGGACAGGTCACCCTGCGCGACCGCCGTGGTGACCTGAGCGATGTTCCGCACCTGGCTGGTCAGGTTGTTGGCCATCGAGTTGACGCTGTCGGTCAGGTCCTTCCAGGTGCCGGCCTTGTTCGGCACGTTGGCCTGGCCGCCGAGCATGCCCTCGGTACCGACCTCGCGGGCCACCCGGGTCACCTCCCCGGCGAACGCGGACAGCGTGCCGACCATCGCGTTGATCGCCTGGGCGAGCGCGGCGACCTCGCCCTTGGCCTCGACCGTGATCTGCTGGCTCAGGTCACCGCGCGCCACGGCCGTGGCCACCTGCGCGATCGAGCGCACCTGCGCGGTCAGGTTGGACGCCATCACGTTGACGTTGTCCGTCAGGTCCTTCCAGGTGCCGGAGACCCCGCGGACGACGGCCTGGCCGCCCAGGTTGCCCTGGGTGCCGACCTCGCGGGCGACCCGGGTCACCTCGTCGGCGAACGCGGACAGCTGGTCGACCATCGTGTTGATGGTCTCCTTCAGCTCCAGGATCTCGCCGCGCGCGTCGACGCGGATCTTCTGCGTGAGGTCACCCTTGGCCACCGAGGTGGTCACCGCGGCGATGGATCGGACCTGGGCGGTCAGGTTCGCCGCCATCACGTTGACCGACTCGGTCAGGTCCTTCCAGGTGCCGGACACGCCCGGGACGTGGGCCTGACCGCCCAGGATGCCGTCGCTGCCCACCTCGCGGGCCACCCTGGTCACCTCGTCGGCGAACCCGGACAGCTGATCGACCATCGTGTTCAGGGTGCTCTTGAGCTCGAGCATCTCGCCCTTGGCGTCGACGGTGATCTTCTGGGTCAGGTCGCCCTTGGCTACGGCCGTGGCCACCTGGGCGACGTCGCGGACCTGCCCGGTGAGGTTGCCGGCCATGGCGTTGACCGAGTCGGTCAGGTCCTTCCACGTGCCGGAGACGCCCTTGATGTCGGCCTGGCCACCCAGCCGGCCCTCGGAGCCGACTTCACGGGCCACCCGGGTGACTTCGGAGGTGAACTGGTCGAGCTGATCGGCCATGCCGTTGAAGACGGTGGCGATCTGGTCCATCAGCGGGTCGCCGGTCTCCGGGAGGCGGGTGCTGAAGTCGCCGCCGCGCACGGCCGTGAGGCCCGCCAGGAGCTGCTCCAGCCCCGATTCATCCAGCTTGCGGCCGGCGTGCATGACATCGGTCATCAGCACTCCCCTCATGGTGGCGGCGTCCGCGGCCCGGGGGCGGGCCAGACTTCCGTTCAGATCCCGGCACGCCTTGCGGTACGGCCCAGGGTGCGGCTCCCGGCACGGCGCGGGCACGTGCCGATAGTACGGGCGCCCAGCGCGCGCTAACGGCGGACCCGCACGTTTGCCGCATGGCAACATTAATGGTGCCGGGGCCGGGATGATCGCGCGTACATGGTCATTCCATGCTCGCATAGCCTGCGGGAGCGGAGGAGCCCACAGCGAACCGGCGATGGCATGAGGAAGGTCGGTGAGCGGTGCCGAGCAGCGGCGAGGAGATCCTGCGCCTGGCGGCGGTGATCGACCGGCAGCGCCGGGAGCTGGATCAGGTGCGCTCCGGAGCGGCGGCCCGGTCGGTCATCGACATGGCCAAGGGCGCCCTCATTGAGCGGCTGGGCTGTTCGGCCGCCGAGGCCATGAGCCAGCTGACCGCGCTCGCCGGCGAGGCGGGCACGCCGGTGGCGGAGATCGCGGCCGCGATCATCGGCCACGTCCCCGCCCCCGCACGCACGCATGTCCCGCCGGGCGACGGGACAAGGACCGGGGCGCCGCGGAACCAGTTCACCGGGGCGGCCATGGATCTGGCCGCCGACGGCGGCGAGATCGCGGCCGCGGTCCTGAACCACACGCTGGCGCCGCTCGGCGCGTCCGCCGCCGCGCTCTGGCTGATCAGAGCGGACGGCGGCCTCGACCTGCTCGGCGAAGCAGGGCACGGGCCGGCCGAGGCGAGCCGCTGGCGGCGGGTCCCGCCGCAGATGGACTGCCTGGCCCAGCGCGTCGCCCACGGCGGTCCCGACCTGTGGTGGCCCGCCGGTGCCCCGGCCCCGGACGCTCCCCCGCTGATCGGGCGGTGGCCGGGCGGGGCACGCGCGGTGGCTGCCCTCCGCGACCGCGGCGCGGTCCTGCTGGGCGTGATGGAGGTGTGCTGGCCGCAGCCGCGGGCCGTTTTCCCGGACACGCTGCGCCAGCAGGTCGGCGATCTGGCCCAGGCGTGCGCGGACCTGCTCGCCGCCCGCGCCGCGGACGGCGAGCTGGGGATGGTGCGCTCCCGCCCGGCGCTGCGCGGCCTGCTGGAGAGCCTGCTGGAGTCGGTGATGATCGCCTCCGCCGTCCGGGACGGCGAGGGGCGCATCGGCGACTTCCGCATCGACTACGCCGGTGAGACCTTCCGCGACCCGGCCGGTCGGAACGCCGGCGAACTGACCGGCCACACGCTGCTCGAGCTCTATCCCACGGCGTCCACGGTGGGCGGCATCCTGGAGCACGCGATCCTCGCCCTCACCACCGGCCAGGCCCAGCATCTTCCGGGCCCGGTGCGGACCGCCCCAGCCGGTGAGGTGACCGGCGCGATCGCCGACATCCGGATCGCGCGATTCTTCGACGGGATCGTCCTCAGCTGGCGGCAGGCCGGTGCGGTCGACCAGCTCACGGCCCGGCTGCAGCAGATCCAGCGGCTCGGCCGGATCGGCGCCTGGGAGGAGAACCTGATCACCGGGAAGGCGGACTGGACCGAATCCGCGTTCGCGCTCTTCGGCCTGCCCGCCCGCGAAGGGGCCGCCATCCCCGTCGCCGACCTGCACAGCTATGTGATCGCGGCGGACGTCCCGGCGGTGAAGCGATTCCGGGAGTCACTCGTGGGCGGGCAGGAACCCACCGGCGCGACGTTCCGCATCGTAAGGGCCGACGACGGGAGCGTTCGGCAGATGCGCGTGTTCGCCGAACCGGTGCCCGGCCCGGCCGGGACGATCGGGGCCGTCCGGGGGGCGTTCCAGGACATTTCCGCCGAGTACCGGACCCAGGTCGCGCTGGCCGCCACCCAGGATCAGCTAGCCGACACCGAACAGCGCGCCGAAGAGGAGCACCTGCTGGCGTTGCGCCTGCAGCGGGCCATCATGCCGCCGAGCGCCGAGCCGGTCGCCGCGGCCGGGATCGAGGTCGCCGTGCGGTACCGCCCGGCAGGCCCGGGCCACCTGGTCGGCGGGGACTGGTACGACACGCTGCTGCTGCCCAGCCAGGAAGTCCTCCTGGTCGTGGGGGACATCGCCGGGCACGGAATCGACGCGGTGACCGGCATGGTGGCCGCGCGGAACTGCCTGCGCGGGCTGGCCGTCACCGGCGCGGGGCCGGCCGAGCTGCTCGGCTTCCTCAACAGCGCGATCTGCCATCTCCTCGACGGAGTGGTCGGCACGGTGGTCTGCGGGCTCTACGATCCCGGACGGCGCGTGCTCCGCTGGGCGCGGGCCGGGCACCTGCCGCCCGTCGTCATCCGTGACGGGACCGCGACGATCCTCCCGCTACCGCACGGGCTGCTCCTGGGCACCGCTCCCGACGCGGCCTACGAGGAATTCACCGCGTCGATGGCCGTCGGGGACACGATGCTGCTGTTCACCGACGGCATGATCGAGCGCCGTGACAGCCCCATCGACGAGGCGCTGGACCAGTTCGCGCGGCGCGCGGCGGTCCCGCAGCCGTCGGCCGCGGCGCTCGCCGATCACGTCCTCGCTCATGCGGCCTCCGACACCGGCGACGACGCGTGCCTGGTCGCCGTCCGGATCCGCTAGCGCGAAGCCGCCACGGCCGCTCCGCCAGGCCCTACGGCCGCTCCGCGAAGCCGTTAAGGCCGCTCCAAAGTGGGCGTGCCGCCCGGCGGAGTAAGGGTGGGCGTGCCGGCCGGCGGGGTGATGGCCTCGGCGCTGGCCACCGCCTCCTCCACGCTGTCGTACAGCGGGAGCCGGTAGGCGAGGCCGGTGATCCAAAGCGCCTTCGCCGGACGGTACTGCGGACCCGCGAGGATCAGGCTCCCCGAGCCGGACAGCAGCTTTTTCCAGTGCCCGACGATGACGGCCAGGCAGCCGGTGTCCATGAACGTGACCGCGGACATGTCGATGATGACCTGGCTGTTGTCGCGGCGGGCCTTGGTCATGAACTGATCGAACTGATCACGGGTGATGAGGTCGAGATTCCCGGCCACTTTGACGACCGTGTACGGGCCGCGGTGCTCCGATGACAGGGACAGCATGTGAGATCTACCCCCCAGAGATGACGGCAGGACAATTGCTACGATACAGCGCCGTCCGTGATCAACCCGAGGGCCGCCGGTGAACAACCTGGGGGCGCAGGCCTACCTGAGGGCCATCCGCAGCATGACAGCGGTGCCGGCGGATGTCGCCTTGATCTGCAGGCCGTCGCAGACCAGGCGGGCCACCTCCAGGCCCATGCCGCCCTGTTCGGCCGGCCGCCGTGGGAGCGGGGCGGGCGCCATCGCGGCCTCCCAGCACCCGCTGTCGCGGATCTCCGCCACCCCGGCGCCGCCGGTGACCTGGAGCCGCAGCGAGGCCTTCGGCGATCCGTGCCGGACCGCGTTGGTGGCGATCTCGTTGACCGCGATCACGAAGTCGTCGGCGGCCTCCGCCGACATCCCGGCCTTGGTCGCCCAGGTCACCGTGAGCCGGCGAACCTTCGGAAGATCGGCGGCGGTGAAGTCCATTTCGTACGGTTCCGGACGTGCAGGACGCCACGCTCCGCGAGCGCGCGGCGGCGAGCCGTCTTTCACACCCCCACCTACCCTGGAACCGCTGGTGACGCCACCCTTTGTTCGGACACGAGGCTGCCTGCCCAGCTTTTGCGCGGACATCCCGTCCGGGGCCAACTGGCTGCGCGGGAAATCGCCGACGACGGCTAAAACGGCGCGCCGGACGCCTCAGCACGCGCCGGACGCCTCAGCAACGGTACCGGACGCCCCCGGGGGCACGGCATCCTGTCCGGGCGTGAACGTTACCACCGGCGCGGGTTCCGGGTCGGCCGGCAGGCCGGGCGCAGGCGCCCCGCGGGGCGGCGGCCGGGCGTCCCGCACAATGGGGCCGACTGCGCGGCACGGTGGCCGCAGGGCGAACGAAACGACGCAGTCCGTGCCGGCGCGGCGGGAAGATGGTACAAGAAGGGGCGTGGATCAGCTCAGGGCATCGGTCAGCGCCGAGGCCTCCTACACCCTGGTCGTGCTGACCGGCGAGTCCGATATGAATACTCGCCAGATACTCGGCGCTGTCCTGGAACAGGCCATGTCGAAGGCCGGCCGGCACCTGCTCATCGACATGTCCGGACTGGAATTCATCGATTCGGTGGCCATGCACGTGCTGATCGACACCCGGAACCGGTTCGCGCTCGAGGGCGGCCGGACCTCGATCATCGCGCCGCACCCCCTCGTCGCCCGGGTGCTGAATCTGAGCGGCGCCGATCAGATGGTGCCCGTCTACCCGGACCTCGCCGCCGCCCTGGCCACGGAAGGCTGAGCCCGGCGGCACCGGTGGGACTCCTGCGTCTCATGGGACTCCGAATCCGGGCCGATTGAGGATGAGACGTCGGTATTCCGCACTATAGGGAGACAACACAATCCCTACGCGGGCCGGTCCACTCGCCGTCTTGTCATCGAATGGACGGCCCAACTCTGAGACCACCACGCTAACGCGGTCAGCGTGACCGGTCGCACCGGTCAGGGAAAGGCAGGCACCGACAGGAAGGGCCCCGGCCGGGGCGAGCGCCGCCGCACTCGTCCCCGGCCGCACCCGCCGGCACGGAAGCAGCAGCAACCAGAGGGATGGCCCGCCCGCCCACCCACCGCCGGCCCGGCCGGACGGAACGCCCACCACCGCGACCCGGCCCGGCGGTAACCCTCAATGGTGCCCTACGGGCGCTCCTATCCTTCGTGGCGGTGCCTGCGGCACCGCCAGAACTCAAAACCGTGACCACCGACGCCGGGGCTGCCGCCCCGGACCCCGCGTCCAAGGGGCCTCGGCGGCCCCTAGTGTTTATTACCCCCCGTACTTCGCGCACCCGGCCGGCCCTTCGCCGGCACCACGCCACCCCCAACCCCCGGCCGATACCTAAAAGGCACACACCCGCCGCACACCGCACCCACACGGGCCGCCCAGCGGCCCGCCCGCACGTGCGGGCACTGTACGGGGCAAACATCCAGCGGCTACCGCCGCTGGCCTGGCCGGAACAAAAATCAAGATCAAGAGCGTGGGGGAACCCTGAACCCCGCCACCAAACGCGCCCCGAGGCCCCGAGGCCCCGAGGTTCAAGGTTCCCCCACACCCCCTCCTCACTCCTGCCCCAAGGTCAAGATCAAGGTCAAGGTCAAGAACGAAGGCGGGAGAGCGCTCGCATCAGCCCTTCAGGTAGCGTCCAAATGTGGCGAACGACATCTCTCCCGAACGGACGCGCTGGATCATTCACGGCGAACGCCTCGTAGACGAAAACCCGCATATCCGGCTCTCAGTCGCCAGCGTCGAACTCCCCGACGGCAAACGCTTCGACCAGTACGTCTTCCGCATGCCACGATGTGCCATGACCGCCGTCCTGGACGACTCCGGGGAAAAGATCCTCCTGATCTGGCGGCACCGGTTCATCGTCGGGCAATGGAACTGGGAAGTCCCCGGAGGGTACACCGACCCCGGAGAAGACGGTATCAGCGCCGCAGCGCGAGAGGTCGAAGAAGAAACCGGATGGCGGCCACGCAACCTCCAGTTCCTCCTGACATTCCAGCCAGCCATCGGCTCCGCCGACGCCCCCCAGGACCTCTACGTGGCTTACGGCGCGGATCTCATCGGCAAGCCCGATTCTGACGAGACTGAGGCCGTCCGATGGGTACCCATCGGGGAAGCACAGCAAATGATCGCCACCGGCCAGATCCTCGGGGCCGCCACTGTCATAGCCGTCACACACGCCGCAGCCCAGGCAACCGCGCAGCCGCGTAATCCCTGAACTGTCCCGTCCGCCGCTCATCCGTGCGGGACGCCAGACACCGCAGCACATCCCGGATGTAACTCACCGCCCGCGCCGAATCCAGGCCACTGGCCAGGTCAACCGCCTCCCGCCCACGCTCACATGCCTGCTCTATCTCGCCTTGGAGCGCATAACTGGTTGCTAGCAACGCGACATTGAACGCCCTGCCGCGCACATAGTCCGGGTTCATGTCCAGCGACCGGAGCGCGTACTTTTCCGCTAGGCCGCCTTGGCCGAGGACGCGGAAACAGTGAGCGATCTTCGCCGCGAAGTAAGCCTCATCAAAGTAGCCCAGCCACGATGGCACATCGGAGCTTGACGACTGGGCGAATACAGCCTCCGCGCGCCCAAGAGCTCGCGCGCACGAGCCCGCGTCCTGCCGCAAAGCGTGACCGTGTGCCTCCAACACCATCGTCTCCGTCTGCACCAACGGCAGTCCAGCGCGTCTGGCCGCCGCATGCGCCGCCTGCGCCATGTCAATGGCCTGATCAGCCTGCGCCACATAGACCGCTTGCTGGCTCATCGCGGCCAGAATCTCCCCGCCGAGCGCTTCATCCTGAGCGATACGCGCCATCGAAAGCGCCTGCACGAGATAACGCTGCGCAAGGCCTTGCATCTCCAGGTCATGCGCCTGCCAGCCGCAAAGCTGCGACAACTCAGCAGCGGCGGAAAAAAGCTCTCGCCGTACATCATCGGTACAACGCGCATCGCGCAGCATCGGCGCGATATCGGCATGTAGATAAGACACCACCGTTGGCCGTATACGGCCGCCGCCAAGACGGTTATCAAGCACCCGAAACGCCTGGATCGCCTCACGGATCGCCTGAACGTCTACCGCGCCGATCCGCCTGCTCCCGCCCCCGCCGCCGATAGCAGTGCGAGGCGACACCAGCCACCGCAGGGCAGCCGACGAATAAGCCGTCAGGTCAAATCCCGAGCTGATCAGCGCCCGCCGCCGCTCAAGATCACCTTTCGCCAGGCTATGCACAACGCGGGCGGCGTCGGCTGTCGTCGGCGGCATATGCAGCGCCACATCCTCGGACGGCTGATCATCCGAAAAGCCGAGATCAGCGGCAGTCACACGACGCGCCAGCCGGGCGCTAAATACTTCGGCCAGCAAAGCCGGGGTCGGTGGCCGTGGTCGCTCACCGCGAAGCCAGCGTTCAACCGAACTGTGGTTGAACCGCAGATCCCGGTACCCGCGCGACTCGCCAGCACGGACAACGCGCGCCGCCAGCCCTTTCTTCGAGAAACCCGCCTCATCCACAAGCGCGGCGAGGGAGCGGTTCGGCTGCCGAAGCCGTCTAGTCATCGCGCCTTCCTGATCGGTCCGACCCTGCATCCGTCAGTCTGCCACGCCGACCGCGAACCTCCCATCACTGACCGTGTTTGCACGCCCCCCGCCGCACGCACCCGCCTCCGCGCGCAAGCCTTACGCCGCCGCCGGAAGATCCGGTTACCTACCACCCGAAGGGAGGCCACCCATGCCCCGCCAAACCGTCACGGAACGGGTCGCTGAACAGTTCCGGCGCGCCGCCGATGACGCGGCCCAGATAACGCACTCTCGACACTCCGTTACCGAACCCACATCCGACAGCGCCACTCACCCTCGGTTCACGGGCGCTACGCGGGCCAGCCACCCAGCCGACCAGGAAAGTTTCGCTCTCATGCCCGTTCCGCTAGACCACGATGCCCGCCAGCAGGAC
>Ga0116134_1001130_pt1 | contig 13655 bp, 11 predicted proteins | sample June2015DPH_19_5_FD_89737 | JGI IMG/M metagenome (GOLD analysis project Ga0116134, IMG submission 89737) | Peatland microbial communities from SPRUCE experiment site at the Marcell Experimental Forest, Minnesota, USA - June2015DPH_19_40 | ecosystem: Environmental > Terrestrial > Soil > Wetlands...
GATAATCAAGAATCGGGATAATGAAGATGAGTAAAATCGCCAAGGAAAGTATCCTGCTGCTATCGTTGTTCCTGATCGCGGCGACGGTGCAGTTCTACGCCGAGTCGCTGCCGATGGCGCTCTGCTTTTATTTTCTGCCCACTTTGTACTCGGCCTACTACTTCGGACGCCGGCACGCGACTCTCACCGCTTTCGCCTGCGTATTCCTGGTCGTTTTGCTGGACTTTCTGAACAACCTGATGCCCACACACAAGACATTGTCGCTGCCCGGGGAGCGGCTGTTCAACTTTGCCATCTGGGCGGGGGTTTTGGCGGTGGTCGGCTACGTGATGGGCACGCTCTACGAGCGCAAGGAGGCCATGACCGCCGACATCCGGGAAAGTTTCAGCGGTCTGCTGCTGGTTCTGCAACATGTCATGGCCAATGAGAAGCTCGGCACCGGTGAAAACCAGCGGGTGGTGCAGGCGTCGACCAGAATGGCCGAGGCGATGGGCCTGGGCTCGGAGCGCGTCGAGTTGCTCCGCTCCGCGGTGTTGCTGCGGGATCTGAGCAAGATCGGTATCAGCAACGACATTCTCTACAAAGCGGCGGACATGAGCCGCGACGAAGTGGTTGCCAGTTTCCGCAAGCCCGGCAAGAGCGATGCGCGCACCCAGGCCGTCGGGAATGCGCTGCGGCGGGTGATTCCGATCATCGTCGCGCAGCAAATTTTGCAGGATCAGGGAGCGCGTTCGGTCAATGTTCCGATCGAGGCACACATTCTGGCGGTGGCCGATGCCTATCAAAAATTGATTAGCGGCGCTGCCGGCAAAGCTCTCTCGCCGCACCAGGCCGAAGAGGAAATTGTGGCCGGGGCCGGCCAGAGGTTCCACGCCGGCGTGGTCGACGCTTTCACCAGCGTTTTGGGCGGGCAAGCTAAGAGCGCGGGCGCATAAAACCAGGGGTCATTAGTCGTTCGGTCGTTAGTCGTTGGCAAGCCCGCGAACCACGAACGACCAGTTCTTAAGTCACGTTTATTAAGTGACGTTCTTAAGTCACAGCGGTCCGGGTTCCGCGACCGCCGAACTTTTTGCGTTCTCTCCCGGCTCGCGCGGACTTTTCCCGCGTACTTCTTGTTTCCTCAATTCTTGCCACATCGCCACCACTCGGGTTTTCAGCTCGGAAGTCAGTTGCTCGTACGCGGCCTCGCTCGCCTCATTCAGTGGCGGAGGTTGAATCGGCTTGCCGAATACTAGTTGCAAATCGGAGAACTTGGGGAACTTTTTGTGACGCGGCCAGAATTCGTAGAAGCCCTGGATCGCGATTGGGACAATAGGGGCTTGGGTATGAATCGAAAGGATCGCGGCACCCTTGCGGAATACTCTCGGGTTGCCGTCGTTGGTGCGTTCGCCTTCGGGATACAGAACGAGGATGTGTCCCTGGCTGAGGCCATAGGCTCCGGCACGCATGGCTGACATCAGGTTCGCGTCCGGATCGAGGACCGCCACGCGAAGCCATCGTGCCAGTCGCCGCATGAATCCTTCACCGAAAATGTCGCTCGTGCCCAGCGCAAAGGTATCGCGAAACAGGCGCCACGGCAGTGCCCCGACCATTACCATCGGATCGATATAGCTCTGATGATTCGAACAGAGCAGGAATGGGCCATTATCGGGCACATTTTCGAGTCCGCTGGTTCTTAAGTGAAGGCGGTCGAGCGCGAAGAGATAAATCAGTTTCCCCAGCAGAAAGAAAAAGACTTCAGCGAAAATATTGTGGCGTGCCAGTGCCAGGACCTCGGGATCGGTCACTGGCTCGCTCAAGATGGTCGACCAAGCCGGTGCTTCGGCCGTGGCCTGGCCCTCGCCACGGCTCGCGCTGGCAAGAACGGCATCGACCAGGTCGCGCACCGAATAAATTTCCGCCAGCTGCGCCTCGGGCACTTCGCCGCCAAGCTGCTGCTCGAGCGCAGTCAGCAATTCGATGCGCTGCATGGAATCGAGTGCCAAATCGAGCTCCAGATTGTGGGTAGGACGAATCTCCTCGAGTCGGCTGCGCGAAGACTCCCGGGACGATTCCGCAACTATGGCGAGGGCGCGCTTTACACCCTCGCTCTCCAGCCACAGATGCTCGTCGTCGGTTAGCGGCTTCTCGTTCTCCTTGCCAACGTCCGCGGCGCCGCCGCCGCCGTTTTGTTTCAGCTCTCGAACCTTCTTCTCTATCTGGAAGCGCTTCAACTTGCGCGTCGTCGTGCGCGGCAGCTCTTCCTGCCAAATGTCATAACTTCCCAGACGTTTGGAGGAAGCGATCTTGTGGGAGAGCGCTTCAATGTCGAGGCGGATCGCCTCTTTTGCGTTGACGATCTTGCGTTCGCGCAACAGTTCAAAGTTGGGCACGACCACGGCATGCAGCCGCTCCGATGTCGGATCACCCAGGCGCGCCTCCCATGCCATCACGCAAATTTCTTTCACAGACTGCGCCCGGAGGTAATGCGCCTCGATCTCCTCCGGGTACACATTTTTTGCGTTGGCGAGCACGATGACTTCCTTGCGCCGCCCGGTGATGAATAGGTTGCCGCCGGAATCGAAGTAGCCGAGATCGCCGGTGTAGAACCAGCCGTCGCGCAGCACCTCCGCCGTGGCCTCGGGACGATTCCAATATCCCTTCATGACGATTGCGCTGCGAATGGCAATCTCACCAACGCGCGGCGCGCCCGCTTCCACCGGTTGCGGGTCCAAGGTCTTCTCCTCGACCGTCTTCTCTTCGATAATCTTGGCTTCGACCTCGGGAAAAGGCCGACCGACCGAGCCAAATACAACAACCTGCCCGGGAGGGTTGATGAAGGCCCCGCCTGACGTTTCCGTCAAGCCGTACGCATTCAGAACATCGATGCCAAAGGCGTAAAAGTCGCGGGCGATGGCCGGATCGAATCGCGAGCCGCCGGTTATCAGATAGCGCATGCGAGCGCCGAAGGTCGCGTGAATCTTTCCAAAGAAAAGTTTGCCTGCGTTGACTCCGACTCGCCGCAGCAAGTGGTTCAGCGCCATCAGCGTGCGTACCAGCGACAGCGTGAACTTGCCGCGTTTGTGCAGTTCTTTGAAAATACGCTCGTGAATCAGGTAAAAGAACTGGGGTACAACGCAAAACACGGTGATGTTGCGGTCCTGCAAAGCGCGCAACAATTCGGTGGTGTTCAGCGTTTCCAGATACACGACGCGCGCGCCGTTGAATAGAGGCAGGAAAAGGTTCGCCATCTGCGCGAGAACATGAAACATCGGAAGGATTCCGAGCAGCGCATCCTCAGGACCAATCTTCATTACCGCGAGCACCGAATTCGCCTCGCCGACCAGGTTGGCGTGGGTGAGCATGACGCCCTTTGGATCGGCGGTGGTGCCCGAGGTGTAGAGCAGCGCGGCCAGGTCGTCCTCAGCGGGGACGATGGGTTGAAAGCCAGCGGGGTCGTCGGCGAAGATGGAATCGAGATCGGCGGTGAGGTTGGGTGCGCTCGCTTCAGTTGGTGTGAGGTTCTGTTCGGCGGCCGCTGACGTCATCACCAGACTTATGCCCAGTCCCTCGACCGCTTCCGCGGCCACCGGAAGATGCTTCACGTCGCAGAACAACAGCGACGCTCCGCTGTCGATTAACAACTTCTTCACCTCGTCGGCACGGAAAGCCGTATCGAGCGGAACCGCCGTTCGGCCGGCGGCGATGATCCCTAAATATGCCGCCACCCACCGCGGATGGTTCGCCGCCAGAATCGCAACGCGCGCATCCCGTGCCACGCGCGTCGAGAGCCAGCGCGCCACGCTCTCCGACATGCGCGTCAGTTCCGCAAAGGTGACACGCTCCACCGTCTGCTGCCGTTGAATCTCAAGGGCAACGTTGTCGGGGAACTTGCGAGCCGTTTCCTGAAATCGCTGGTAGAAGGTGGGCATGGTTCGTCCGACCGGAATGATACAGGGAAGGACAGAGCGAAGCCAAACCCGGCGCGGTGCTCAACGTCCTCCATAGTTCCTTGGCGGCCCTAGACGAGGCAAGCCCCGTCTCTAAGCGGATTCGGAGTTTTTTCGCAGCTTGTTTAGTGGTGTCCGTCGTTCGCCATCGCTGCCGCATCTAATGTGCTAGGCTTTTACTGATGCCTGGGACGCGTGTCTCTGAAGGATTTCCGTTTTGATCAACACATTGCTGGGCAAGGTTTTCGGGACGAAGAATGAGCGCGAAGTCAAGCGCTTGCAGCCTCGGGTGGAGGCTATCAACGCGCTCGAACCGGAAATACAGAAGCTCTCTGACGACCAACTTCGCGGCAAGACGGCGGAGTTTCGCGCCCGAATTCAGGAGCGGCTCAACTCCATCGCCGACGAACCGGAAGCGGATACTGATCTTCCGGACGTCGGTTTCCGGAACAGTGACCGCCAGAAGGAAATCGAAGCGGAGCGCAGCGAGGTACTCAAGGTCGTTCTCGACGAGTTGCTGGAGGAAGCGTTTGCCGTTGTCCGCGAAGCTGGACGGCGCGTGCTCAACATGCGGCACTTCGACGTGCAGTTGATCGGCGGCATGGTTCTGCACGAGGGCAAGATCGCCGAAATGAAAACCGGCGAGGGCAAAACGCTGGTCGCCACGCTTCCGGTTTATCTGAACGCGCTGAGTGGACGCGGCGTGCACGTGGTCACGGTCAACGACTACCTAGCCAAGCGCGACTCGGAATGGATGGGCAAGCTCTACAGCTTTCTCGGCCTGACGGTGGGCGTGATCGTCCACGACCTCGATGACGAGCAGCGCCGCGCCGCCTACGCTGCCGACGTGACCTACGGCACCAACAACGAATTCGGTTTCGACTATCTCCGCGACAACATGAAGTTCGACCTCAACGATTGCGTGCAGCGCGTGCACAACTTCGCCATCGTCGACGAAGTCGACTCCATCCTTATCGACGAAGCCCGCACGCCGCTCATCATTTCGGGCGCCAGCGAAGAGTCTACGGACAAGTACTACAAGGTGAATCGCATCATCCCCAAGCTGGAAAGGGGCGAAGAAATTGACACGCAGCCGGGCGAGCCCAAGATCATGACCGGGGATTATGTGGTCGACGAAAAGCATCGCAACGTCACGGTCAGCGACGAGGGCTGGGAAAAAGTCGAGAAGCTGCTGGGGATCGGCAACATTGCCGACCCGGAAAACTGGGCGCTGAAGCATCACGTTGAGACCGCCGTCAAAGCGCACGCGCTTTACCGGAAAGACGTCGAATATGTAGTGAAAGATGGCGAAGTCCTGATTGTGGACGAATTCACAGGGCGCCTGATGCCAGGCCGCCGCTGGTCTGACGGGCTGCACCAGGCAATCGAAGCCAAGGAGAATGTGAAGATCGAGCGCGAGAATCAAACCCTCGCCACTATCACGTTCCAGAACTATTTCCGCATGTATAAAAAGCTGGCGGGCATGACGGGCACTGCGGAAACTGAGGCGCCGGAATTCGACAAGATCTACAAGCTCGAAGTCATCGTCATTCCGACCAATCGCCCGCTGCTGCGCAAAGAGAATCCGGATATCGTCTACCGCACGGAGAAAGAAAAATATTTCGCGGCCGCTGACGAAATCCAGAGGCTGCACGAGAGCGGCCAGCCTGTGCTGGTCGGCACCACCTCGATCGAGAAGTCCGAGCGTCTTTCTGACCTGCTGAATAAGAAAGGATTGAAGGAGCACGTCGTATTGAACGCGAAGTTTCACGAGCGCGAAGCGGAAATAGTGGCGCAGGCGGGACGCAAGGGCAGGATCACCATCGCCACCAATATGGCGGGTCGTGGCACCGACATTCTGCTCGGGGGCAACCCCGAATTCATGGCCAAGCAGGAATGCGTGAAGACAGGGATGGCGCAGCCGATCCGCGCCGCGCAGGGCAAGATCGAAGCCAAGGTGGACGATCCCAACCGCACGGTTTGGTACTACGCCGGCAATGAGTACGTCGTCCCGACCGATCAGTGGAACGAGGTCCTTACCCGCTACAAGAACGACACGGACCAGGAACATAAGGAGGTGATCGAGGCCGGCGGGTTGCACATCTTCGGTACCGAACGCCACGAAGCGCGACGCATCGACAATCAGCTGCGTGGGCGCGCCGGCCGCCAGGGCGACCCGGGTTCGTCGCGTTTCTATCTTTCGCTCGAAGACGACCTGATGCGGATCTTCGCCAGGGAGTGGGTTTCGAACCTGCTGCAACGCCTCGGCATGGAGGAAGGTGTTCCCATCGAATCGCGCATGATCACGCGCCAAATCGAAGGCGCGCAGAAAGCCGTTGAAGGCCAAAACTTCGAGGCCCGCAAACATCTGCTGGAGTATGACGACGTCATGAACAAGCAGCGCGAAGCGGTGTATGGCCTGCGCCGCCGTCTGCTCGAAGGCCTCGACCAGAAGGATCTCATCGTCGAAGACTACGTTTCCGGGATTCTCGCCGACATCCTCGAACGGCACTGTCCGCCCAAAGCGCACGAGGCCGACTGGGACCTTAAAGCTCTGAAAGACGCGATCATCGCACGCTTTGGCGTCGACATCTACGCGGAAGGCCTCAAGCCGGAGCAGATGAACCGCCAGGAACTGGGCGACGCCATTTTCGAAAAACTCAAAGAGCGCTATGACGCGAAAGAGGCGCTGATCGGCGCCCAGGCCATGCGCTATCACGAGCGCATGATCATGCTGAGCGTGATCGACGCGCAGTGGAAAGATCACCTGCTTTCCATGGACCACTTGAAAGAGGGCATCAACCTGCGCGGTTATGGCCAGCATGATCCGCTGGTCGAGTACAAGCGCGAGTCCTTCGACATGTTCGAAGAGATGATGCAGCGCTTTCAGGAAGAAACGGTCCGCTATCTGTATTTGATGCAGATCATGGAGCGTCCGCTGGACTCGGGAGCGCGGCCGGGTGGCGGAGTCAGTTCAGGTTCAATCGACGCGTCAGGGCAAGGGTCCGAGGCTGGTGTGCCGGCGGTCGTCACCGGCGGCCGAGGCGGCAACGGACGCCCGCCGCGCCAGGTTGCCACCTCCGTGGACGAAATCGAAGAGGCCTTCCAGCGCAAGAAAAAGAAGGAATTGGAACAGGCGCGCATGGCCGGAGCCGGCGACATGCAAGTCCAGCAAGTGGTGCGCTCGGCGGCGAAAGTTGGGCGCAACGATCCTTGTCCTTGCGGAAGCGGCAAGAAATATAAGAAGTGTTGCGGCGCAAATTCGTAGAGCTTTCACCGCCGAGACGCAGAGTGCGCGCCGTGGAAAGTTTCGGGGGCGACGAGTTTAGAGTTACTTTGGCCGCTAGCGGCTGCCGAGCTGCGCTCGGCTTGGACGGGCGAGACGCCCGTCCCTACACGAACCAAGGTCAAACGCTTTTTGATTTCTTTTGGAGCGCGCGAAACGTCATCTCCGTGGCTTTGCTGTGCGTGCGCCGCTTCCATGCGAAGAACATGGGGGCGTAGGTCTGAGTGATGTAATCACTCCGGCCGATCCCGAGTGCGCGCGCGGTGCAGTCGATCCAGCGCGGCCGTCCTTCGATCTCGCCGAAATTCCCGATCGGAGTCTCATCGAGCACGACGTTGCCCGTGCCGTCGCTCCACTCGGCGCGATACTTTTCATAGCGAAACGTGGGCGCGAAACCAAGCGTGCGCAGAATGGCGTCCATCTGCTCGCCGTTCTCGATACGCGTTTCCAACTCAACCCGCACCTTATGGCGGCCGGCCTTGCTTTTCGCCTTGTGGGTCAGCACCCAGGTCTTGCCGTACTTGCGCAGCCGCAGCATCTCGCCCCGTTTGCGCAGCTTCTGCCCGGGCAGGTCGTAGAGGGAATTCATTTCGTGGGTGGAGCGGGTGAGCTGTTTGAAGCCCGCTCGCTTCAGAGCGCGGGTTAGCGCGGGCAGATTGTCAATCCGAAATTTAATTTCGATTTCTTTCGGCATGCTGGAATCTTAACCGCCGAGCGCGTAAAAAAGCTTGAACCGCAGAGGACGCGGAGTAAATAAAATAGATTTTCAAAGTCGAGTTTGCGGGCTATTCGTAAGCAGACCGACAGGAGAATTAAGGCCAAGCCCCTCACCGCGTACGCTGCGTACTCTGCGGTTAGACGTTTTCTTTCGGCTCCGCCTCGGACTCTCGTTCCCGCCGGTGGAACCAGCTCATGTGCGGCAGGTCGCGCTCCACTTTTCGCCGTTTCGCGATCAGTTCCGCCGTGATGGATACGGCAATTTCCTCCGGCGTAATTGCCCCTATATCCAGTCCGACTGGGGCATGGACGCGATCAAATAAATGCGCGGGCAGGCCTTCCTGCTGCAGCTCTTTGAAGATGGTGATGGTCTTCCGCTTCGACCCAATCATCCCTACGTAGCGGGCCGGAGTTTGCACCGCCCAACGCAGCATTCGCATATCGTCGCGGTGCCCGCGCGTGACGATCACAATGTAGGAAGACTCGCTGGGCGCGAGCTGTGCCGCGGCCTTGTCGAAATCTTCGGCGATCACCTGCTGCGCCTCGGGGAAGCGTTCGCGGTTGGCGTAGGCTTCGCGATCATCCACCACCGTTACGTCAAATCCCGCGATGAGTGCAACTTTGTAAAGACTTGCTGCGACGTGGCCGGCGCCGAAAATATAAAGATCTGCGGGAGGCAAAACCGGCTCCACGAAAATCTCCAGCGTTCCGCCGCAGACGAGGCCGGTGTCGTACTTCGGATCCTGATTCAGATCAAACGTCAGGGTCCGCGGCTTCTCCGATTCCATCACTTCGCGCGCCGCTTGCCACACGTCAGCCTCAACGCAGCCTCCGCCGATGGTTCCGACGATTGAGCCATCGTCCCGCACCAGCATCTTGGCGGTCTTGAACGAAGGAATCGACCCGCGCACGTTGACAATGGTCGCCACTGCCCCGCGCCGTCCGTCTTTTCTCAAGCGGACGATTTCCTCGTAGATGTCCATACATTGATTATGGTTCGCGGAACCGGGAAGGTCAAACATAGATGTCTGCGAAGGACGAGTTGCGCTCGACTGGACGGTCGGGGTCGGCCCTCCCTACGCGGAGCCAATGCGTTTGTGCTAGTTTGTAGGGTTGAAATTTGCCGTCTGAAGTTGCAGGAGCCCCCCATGAAAGCCGTTCGCATCCATCAGTTCGGTGGGCCGGAAGTGCTCACCTACGAAGACGTCCCCGACCCCAAGCCGCGAAAGGACCAAGTCCTCGTTCGCGTGAGGGCGTGCGCTCTGAACCATCTCGACCTATTCGTGCGCAAAGGACTGCCCGGCGTCAACCTGCCGCACATCCTCGGCAGCGACATCGCCGGCGAAATTGCCGAAATCGGCGAATACATCACCGACCTCAAGCCCGGACAGCGCGTGCTGCTTGCGCCCATGCATTTCTGCAATCACTGCGCGAAGTGCGTTGCCGGGCTGCAGAACCAATGCCGCCAGTACACCGTGCTCGGCAATACCGTGGACGGCGGCAACTGTGAGCTGATTGCGGTGCCCGCGGTGAACGTCATTCCGATCCCCGACTTGCTCGATTTCAATGAGGCGGCCAGTGTTCCCCTGGTTTTTCTCACCGCGTGGCACATGCTTACCGGACGCGCCGCGATCCGCCCCGGACAAACCGTGCTGGTGTTGGGCGCGAACTCAGGGGTGGGCATTGCCGCCATTCAGATTGCGAAAATGTTCCACGCGCGCGTGATCACGACCGCGGGCGACGAGCGCAAAATCGAGCGGGCCCGCGAACTCGGCGCCGATTTCGTCATCAACCACTATCAGCAGAAGATTTCGCAGGAAGTCCGCAAGATCACTAACTTCGAGGGCGTCGACATCGTCATCGAGCACGTTGGACTGGCCACCTGGGAAGAGAGCGTGCGGTCGCTCAAGGCGGGCGGCACCCTCGTCACCTGCGGCGCGACGACAGGACCGAAAGTCGCACTCGATCTGCGGTTCCTGTTCTCGCGCCAGTTGGCATTGCTCGGGTCGTACATGGGGACGATGAGCGAACTCTATGAAGTGCTCAGCCACGTCTTCGCCGGACGGCTGAAGCCCGTCATCGACCACACTTTTCCCTTGAAAGAAATTCGCACTGCCCACGAGTATATGGAGAAGAGCCAGATGTTCGGGAAGATCGTGCTGAATCCGTAGAGCAAGAATGGTCGCGTCTCCTCGATGTGAGCAGCCTTAAGCGCTATAACAAAGATTGACAATCTTTGATATCAACGCTAAAGTAAGAGCATCAGGAGCATAACCATGAACGTCTCTCTTACCACCGAGCTTGAGAAATTCGTGAGCGCCAAAGTGGAATCGGGCCGCTACAACTCCGCAAGCGAAGTAGTCAGGGAGGCGCTCCGGCTGCTTGAAGAGCATGACCATGCACGCTCTGTCCAGCTTGCCGGGTTCAACCAGGAGCTTGGGGGTCGTCTGGACACGCTTGACCGGGGCCAACATGTTTCCCCGGCGGTTGCCCGCGCCCGTCTCAAGCGTAAATCCGATCAGCGCCGGAAGGCCTAGGCGTGACGCAGTATGTTCTGAGCGAAGATGCCGACCGCGACCTGGATGGCATATGGGACTATATCGCCGAGGGTAGTATTGGCGCCGCCGACCAGTGGATAGGCAGGCTGTTCGATGCGTTCGACGCCATTGGCAACGCGCCGGGCATAGGCCATAAGCGCGAGGACCTGACCGCTTACCCGGTCCTGTTCTGGCCTGTTGGCGCTTACATCGTCATCTATCGCGCCACGTCCCGGCCAATCGAGATTGTGGCCGTGACCCAGGGCGCACGCGATATTCCCGCTTTCCTGCACCACCGGTTTTCCCTATGATTCCTTCGAAAGAAATCCGCACTGCCCGCGAGTACATGGAGAAGAGCCAAATGTTCGGCGAGATTGTGCTGAACCCGTCGTTTCCTCTGCGCACTCGGCGCCCGCTGCGGTTAAAATATACCCATGGCGCAAGAGCTCAATTTCGGCCCCTACGTTGATATCGAAAACGGCAAGAAGGTAGTCAAAGAACTCGTCTACGGAGACGGCGTCCCCGAAGGCATCGTCATGACCACGCTGGACGCGACCGTCAACTGGATGCGCAAGAGTTCGATCTGGCCCATGACGTTCGGGCTGGCCTGCTGCGCGATTGAAATGATGTCGATGGGCGCCTCGCGCTTCGATATCGCGCGCTTCGGGGCCGAAGTGTTCCGGCCGTCGCCGCGGCAGTCGGACCTGATGATTATTGCCGGCCGCGTCTCGAACAAGATGGCTCCCGTAATTCGCCAGCTCTGGGAGCAGATGCCAGAACCGAAATGGGTCATCTCGATGGGGGCGTGCGCGACTTCCGGTGGCGTTTTCAATAATTACGCGCTGGTGCAGAGCGTCAATCAGGTCATTCCCGTGGATATCTATGTCCCCGGCTGTCCTCCGCGTCCCGAGCAGTTGATTTATGCGATTACGCTGCTGCAGCAGAAAATCATGACCGAACGCGGCACGATGAAGAAAGCGTTGAATCTGGTCCCGAGCGGCGAGTAGGGAGATCGGGTGATCTGGTGATCGGGCCATCGAAAGTCAAAGGCTTTTGATCTTCGATCACCAGATGACCAGATCACCCGATCCTCTTTTCACTGTTTCATTCTTGTAGCCATCTGGCGTTCGGGCGGGGTCATCTGGTTCCAAACCGCGCTCAAATCTCTTTCCAGAATCTGATTATTCGGATCCGCTCGCAGAGCCAGCGCAAACCATAAATACGATGTCGGCAGATCACGCGGCACACAGTGGCCTGTGGCATACATGGTTCCGAAGACGCTCCGGGCCTTGGCATTCGATTTAGACGAAGCGGTCCTCAGATATTTCATTGCCTCGTGACAGTTTTCCGGCACGCCTCGGCCATAGAGATAGGCCTCGCCTTTGCGGAAGTCCGCATCCCCGGTGTCAGCCGCAGCGGGCGGGGGCAGGTTCGCGGGCTTGGCCGAGGTCATGCGGGCCTCGCGTTTCTCCGCATTCTTCCCGGCAGGGGCGTTCTTCAAAACCGCTGGTTTCGGTTTGGCGGCAGTTCTTGCCTCGGCGTCCGCGGTCTTCGGGGTTGTTTCGGGACCAGCCCCTGTGTTGTCGGCCTGGCCGCCCGCAACTCCCGCTGGCGGAGCCACCGCCTGCGACGAACTCGCATCGTTCGCTGCCGCCGCATCCCGGGCCGATAGTACGGCCGATGGCTTCTCGGCGGGCGCTTGGCTGGCGCTTGAAGCCGCCGTCTCCGGCTTTCTCACGATAGCGGCGAGATAGTTTGTGTACGTCCACCAGCCTGCTCCGCCCAATGCCGCGAGCAGCAACACGAGCAGCAGGATCCGCCGGCCGCCGGTTTCTGGTTGCTCGGGCGACTCGCGCTCAAGAAACGAATCGAAGCCGGAAAAAGATTCTTCGCGCTGCGAGCCCATGGTCGGCTGATTCGGACTGGGTTGGCTCAACCCCAGGATCGAGGGTTCGCTGATCGGCTTGATTGGCTGAGTCGCTTTCTCCACGACGACGGGCCGCACTGGTTCGGGCGCGCTCGTTGTCTTGGGTTGGAAGGCTGGCGGGGCCGCTGATGCCGGGCCCGGCGCTGGTGCGCCCGCCGGCCGCCGAGCTTCGAGCGGGGTCCCGCACATTCCGCAAAAACGGAAATTTTCCGAATTGTCCTCACCGCACTTCGGGCAGATCACAGTGGTTCTCCGGATGCCTTTTCCTAACAGTCTAACTCCAACCAGCGAGGTCATTGCGTCGTTCATTCATATTAGAATGCAAACGCCCGGTTTCCGCCGATGCCGAAAGCTTCTAAAGCCAAGCCCGCGCCCGCCGCGCAGCGTTTCGAGGCCAGGCTTGAGCGTATGCGCTCCCGCCTCAATTGGGTCATTATTGACATGCCGTTCGATGCGGCCAAAGTCTGGGGGTTGCGTGGCCAGATCAAGGTGAAAGGCGAGGTCAATGGATTTGCGTTCCGCACTTCGCTGTTTCCCACCAGGGAGGGACGGCACATTCTGCTGGTCAACAAGCGCATGCAAAAGGGAGCGCGAGCCGCGGAAGGCAGTGTCGCCCGTTTTCAGATTGAACTGGACCGCGAAGAACGAACTGTAGAAGTCCCCGATGAACTCGAGCGCATTCTGAGAGAAGATCGCTCGCTTCGGCGCTGGTATGACGAACTGAATTACTCCACTCGCAGCGACATTGACAAGTGGATCAGCGAACCTAAGAGCGGCGAAGCCCGCATGCGTCGCGCGGAACAAATTGCGGAGCGTCTGCTCAACGTCATGGAGGCGGAACGAGACCTGCCGCCAGTCCTGCAGGTCGCTTTCGCGCGCCATCCACACGCCCGTGAAGGTTGGGATGAGATGTCGCCCTCGCGTCGGCGCGGACATCTGTTTGGCATTTTCTACTACCGGACTCCGGACGCTCAAGCCCGCCGCATCGACAGAATGCTCGATGACGCTATTGCGATCGCCGAGAAAACGAGTAGCAAGAAAAAGTGAGGGATAGGTTCAGGACCCATCAACACGTTTCTCCGCTACATGACCGACGTAACCGGACGCCGCCGCTTCTTCTGCTATACTGCTATTAACGCTTTTGCTACGGTTTGCTAGTCACGCGGGGATCCTGTTGGATCCGATACACTTCCGCATTTCCTGCCCGCCGTTTGGTTCCAGCGCCAATTTCAATGCGAGCGGCATGCGAACTCTCGACA
>Ga0116134_1001131_pt1 | contig 13650 bp, 12 predicted proteins | sample June2015DPH_19_5_FD_89737 | JGI IMG/M metagenome (GOLD analysis project Ga0116134, IMG submission 89737) | Peatland microbial communities from SPRUCE experiment site at the Marcell Experimental Forest, Minnesota, USA - June2015DPH_19_40 | ecosystem: Environmental > Terrestrial > Soil > Wetlands...
GAAGAATTTTACGTCGCGCACGGCTTCGGCGTAGATCTCGGGTGTCGTCAGTTCTTTCACGCACGGACCGAGGCAACGCTTGATGTAGTACTGCAGGCACGGACGCGGATGGTAGCGCGTGAGGTCTACTTTGCAGGACGGAACCAGGAAGTGGCGATGAATGAGGTCCACGATGCGATAGGCAAGATTGGCAGGGAAGTACGGGCCGTAGTAGGCGCTGCCGTCCTTGCGCAGGCGGCGAGTTACGTAGACTCTTGGGAAGCGCTCGGCCAGGGTTAGCTTTACGTAGGGGTAAGTCTTGTCGTCGCGCAGCAGGATGTTGAAGCGCGGCTTCTTTTGCTTGATCAGGTGGTTCTCGAGGGCGAGCGCTTCTTTATTATTGGCTACTACGATGTAGTCAACGTCGACGGCTTCGCGGACTAGCGTGCCGGTTTTTGCGTCTTCCCAGCGGCCTTCGTGGAAGTAAGAAGAGACGCGGGACCGCAGGTTCTTCGCCTTGCCCACGTAAATGACTTCGCCTTCGGCGTTTTTGTAGAGGTAGACGCCGGGGGTGGTGGGCAGGGAGCGGATTTTCTCGGGGAGATCCATCGCCAGTTGTGTCTATGATAGGGCCAGGGACACAAAGGATTCAGCTCAAGGGAGGAGCCAAAGCATTCCTACGCGCTCCATCCTTTTACGAATTCCACCAGACTGCGCAGGGCGATTCCCGAGGGGCCTTTGGCGATCCACGGCTTGTTCTCGTCCATCCAGGCGGTGCCGGCTATATCGAGGTGGATCCAGGGAGTGTCTTCGGCGAATTCTTTCAGGAACATGGCGGCCAAGATTGCGCCGCCCCAACGTCCGCCAGAATTTACGATGTCGGCGATGTTCGATTTGATCCCTTCTTTGTATTCCTCGTCGAGCGGAAGGCGCCACAATTTCTCGCCGGCTTGTCGGCTGGCGTTGGCGAAGCGCTCGTACATCTGGTCGTCACTGGCGAAGATTCCGGCGTTCACGTAGCCGAGGGCTACGACGATCGCGCCGGTCAAGGTGGCGGCGTCCACAAGATGAGTGCAGCCGAGTTGGCGGGCGTAGCAGAGGCCATCGGCGAGGATGAGGCGTCCTTCGGCGTCGGTGTTGATAATTTCTATGGACTTGCCGGACATGGCGATCTGCACGTCTCCCGGTTTTTGCGCCTTGCCGGAGGGCATGTTTTCGGTGGCGCAGATAATCGCCGTGACCTTCACCTTCGGCTTGAGCAAAGCAATGGCGCGCATGGCGCCAATCATGGTAGCGGCGCCGGCCATGTCGTACTTCATTTTCTCCATGCCGTCGGCGGGTTTGATGGAGATGCCACCGGTGTCGAAGGTGACGCCTTTGCCAACCAGGCCGAGGTGCACATCTTTTGCCGCGCCTTCGGGGTCATAGCGCAGGACGATGAGCGCGGGAGGTTCGTCGGATCCCTGGGCGACTCCCCAGAATGCTCCCATCTTGAGTTGTCTGATTTTGTCGGCACCGTAGACTTCGCACTTCAGGCCGACTTCCGCGGCCATTTTCGTGGCGCGCTCGGCCAAAATGGTCGGCGTCATGCGATTGGAAGGTTCGTTGACCAGGTCGCGGGTAAAGTTCTGCGACTCGGCGACGATTCGTCCGGCCTGCAGGGCGGCTTCCAGGGGCGCGGTATCGCCGGGCACTTTGCTGGGCACGATGATGGTGACGTCGTCGATCTTCTGGTCTTTTTCCTTGTCCTTGCGATCACTCTTGTAGTAGCCGGGATCGAAGTTACCGATGAAGGCGCCTTCCACGATGGCGCGCATATTTTCAGTGGTGGCGACTCCGCTAGCGGGCAGCGCGAAGGCAAAGCTGCGGATGCTTTTGCCTTTCAGGGTGCGGACGGCAGCGCCAGCGAGCTTGCGCAATTCCGCGGCTGAAAAACTCTTGGCTGGGCCGCCGCCGAGCAGGAGCAGGCGCTTGGCTTTCAAGCCTGCGGGGCGATGCAGCAAAGTGGTTTCGAACATCTTGCCGGTGACTTCACCGCCGGCAATTACATCCGTGGCGGCTTCGCGCACGACGTCGTCGGCGCACTCGACGGATAGCGAGGGTTTGTCTTTTTCGCCTCGGTCGAGAACTACCACGACCAGACAATCGGTTTCCACTTGAGACGGAACGGAGGAAGACAGATTTGTATTCATGATGGAGTATGTCCAGTATCCACGGTGGGAGGGGGAGCGCGCAACTCTGCGACAGGCCGCGACCTGACCGGAGTCTCGACTTGCGCCTTATCGAATCGGCGACATACTCGGTGGGCCGTGCAGCAAAATCTTAGAGCGCGGGGCGTAGGCGCTGGGATCGGCCATTTTGAAGTCCTTGGCCAGATCCAGGGAAACGCGGTCATACTCCTGATCGGCTTCGATCAGGGTGACGACGATTTCCGGCTTACGGTCGCACTTCTCCCGGATGCCGAGCAGGCCAGGTGCGCGACTCTGGGTGAGGAATGGAATCTGGATGCGAAAGGATTCGCCGTCCACGGTCACGTCGCCCGATTCACCCAATTTCTGTTTCGGATAAACCAGTTGCACCCGAACCAGACCCTTGGCGGGTGGATGGTCGATCCGGCCGCTCACCATGACTACATCGACCGAACACGAGAACGCGATCGAGGAGATCGCGCAAATGCACAAGAATTGAGCAAGAACCTTAGCCGCGATCATGATGAGCCTCGCGTTCGACGGAGCAATTCTGCCACAGAACAAGTCCGAAGTTTTGCTAGTTCACCCCGGTGCCGGTCAGGGTTGCGGATGCCGGGCTGCTGCCGCCGTTGTTGGCTATGTTGAGTTTGGCGCTGCGGGTGCCTTTCTCGATGGGATTGAACGAAACGTTGATCGAGCAGTTGGCGCCCGCGGCGAGCGAACTGCCGCAGGTGTTGGCGGAGATGGTGTAGTCGTTGGGCTCGCCTCCGATGGTGAAGCTGGTGAGACTCACGGAAACGGCGCTCACGTTCGAGACGGTCACGGTTTGCGGCGCGGTCGTTTGGCCGACGGGTTCAGAGCCGAATGCCAGTGCGGCGGGCGAGAGTGCGATCGAAATACCCGTTCCGGACAGAGTTACTCGCTGCGGATTGTTGGGCGCGTTGTCGGTGAGCTGCAATGTTCCGGTGAGGGAGCCCTTTATCAGCGGCGTAAATCCCACGGTGATTGTGCAGTTACCGCCGGTGGCGAGTTGCGTTCCGCAGGTATTCGATTCGACTGCGTAATCTCCGGTGATGGAGACGTGCGAAAGATCCAAGGTGGCAGTTCCATTGTTGGTCACGGTCAGGGGCAGGGAACTGGTTTGACCAAGGAGAGTTTTTGGGAAAGCCAGCTTGCTGGCCGAGAGCGCCGCAGCCGCACCGCTGGCATTGCCGCAGTTGGGAAAGATGAAATTGGAGATGCGGGTGTTCCAGTTGAAGCTGCCGGTGGAGGGGATGTATTCCTGCGTGTACCAGAAGGTGCAGTCGTCGGCGGGATCGACGCTCATGGCGCTGTAGTCGCCCCAGCGGTTCTGGCCTCCGGTCTGGGAGCCGGAGCCGGCCATGATCAGCTGTTCGCCCTCCATGGTGCCGAGGGTGTCGGTGGCAACGCGTCCCGTAAAGTAAATGGAAGGGTAGACGGAAGCGCTGGAGAGGCTGTAGCCGAGCGCCATGTCGCCGGACTGGTCCATGGCGATGCTGCCCATCCAGCGCGTATTGGAGTCGGGGCCGAAGGTGCCTTGCTGGTAGATAGTGGGCGTGCCGTTGGGACTGCGAACTTCATACCAGCGCACGCCGGTGGAGATGGAATGATTGAAGGTAAGGGATTCGACTCCGTCGGGGAACTGGCGATAGGCGAGGCGGTACATGGGGCGGTCGCCGAGCGCATCGAGGAGTTGGGTGGTTCCGGGTTGCTTCACGCAGGAGTGCAGGCATCTTGCGGTGAAGGACGCGACGGGAAGAACGGTGGGGCCGGTGAAGGTGGAGTTCGCAGGGGTGGTGAAGTCCACATGAAAGCTCCACAACTGGATGACGTTTTTGCCGAAGTTCATGTAGAAGGCGGGTTCGCCTGCGGCGGGCTGGATGGTTCCATCCATGTCGGAGGGTAACAGGCTGGCTACAGTGGACGGCTGCTGGAAGCAGATGATGGTCGCGCTATTGCCGGCCAGCATGGCGCTACGATCGAGAGCGCAGGCATCGGCGCCGATGAAAGCGTTGCCGTCGAGGAAAGTGTTGAACGACATGTAGTAGGCATCGGGCCAGACGCCCAATTTCGGGTAGTCGGAATAATCGCTGTTGCCAAACGAAAAAGCGTAGCGGTTGTAAGTGCCGGTGGCATCGCTGGTGGTCGAGACGGCCACGCACTGGGTGTAGGGAAGAGTGCTGATGGAGAACTGGGTGAGGATCCAGCGCTGGGCCATCTTGTCATATTGCACGATGGGATCGCCGTCGTTGTTGGCTTCGCATACTCCGCCGAAGCCGGCCCAGAGGGCGTTGCCTTCGGTGGGTCCGGCGACTAGGGAGCCGGTGGCTTTGTCGAAGACGGCAAACTCCGCGTTGACCCACTGCACGTATTGCGTATCGCCGACCGCGCCATTGGTGTCGGGCGGGGTGTAGTCGAGAAGAAATCCGTATTGCCCTTGACCCAAGCCGTCGATGTTCAGGCCAAGATTGGCGGCTACCGGAAGCAGAGCCGACGCCTGCAAGGCAAAGTCGGGCACGGCGAACTCGGGCTCGTTGGTGGCGGGGGCGGTGGGAAGAATTTTCAGTGAGCGAGGCGAGAAGCGGTGAGGCTCGGCTGGAGTCATGCGATGAAGCTCGGCGAGCGGGGCAGAGACATCGTGTTTCTCTTCGCGGATTACGCGAACCGGGTCCGGTTCTTGGGCGAGAGCAGGGCGGGGAAAAAGGACCGCCAATGTGGCCGCTAGATAGAAGGCCGAGGCTAGTCGTACTGTCACAGTACAGGTCATATGCCGAATTATGATGCTGCGGGGAAGGTTACGAATTGACGTAGTATAGCCGGTTTTTCCAAGGGAGAATGACATGATTTGCGCGGGACTCAACTAGGGTCGTCGTAGAGATGTGCACGCTGGATTCCACTTGCATGTGCTTGGAAAAGGAAGTGTTCGCGGGCGTCGAGGAGGTCGGCGCAACTATTTGCACATTATTTCCGACGCTGGTTTTGGCGGGGCTTCGCCCCGCTGGACAGCCGAGGGCTGCTGTCCCTACGCTTTCCTGCTCCGGGAGATGGCTTCGCGGGCTTCCTTGTCGGCGGTGCGACGGCGCTCGGTCTCGCGCTTGTCCCATTGCTGTTTGCCTTTTGCCAAGGCTAGTTCGAGTTTGATTTTGCCATTCTTGAAATACATGCGGGTGGGGATCAGGGTGAGTCCCTTCTGCTGGGTTTTGCCGATGAGCTTGCGGATTTCCTCTTTGTGCACGAGAAGTTTGCGGGTGCGGAGGGCGGCATGATTGGCAGAGTTGCCGTGGTCATAGGGGCCGATGTGGCAGTTGAGCAGCCAGAGTTCGCCATCTTTGATAAGGCCGTAGGCGTCTTTGAGATTGGTCGTGCCGCCACGGACCGACTTTACCTCGGTTCCCGTGAGTACGACACCAGCCTCGAATTTTTCGAGCAAGAAATACTTGTGACTCGCGTTCCTGTTTACAGCGGCGTCTTTCTCGCCGGAAGCGGTAGGCTGGCGGCGAGGGTTCTTCTCCCGATTGGGCTGGATCTGGTGGGTAGTCTGCTTGGCCATTGCTGAGAAGAAAGTACCACGAAGGTGGGTGACAGTTCTCAGTTCCCGGTTCCCAGTTCTCAGTAGTGCCTAATGAGTTCACGACTGAGAACTGGGAACCGGGAACTGGGAACTGCCTTTGGGGCCTGTACTAATGAGTGTAAACACCGATGTACCAACCACTTCGGGTGGAAGTTGAGGCGATGCTATAATCGAAATTTCCGGTACTTTTTGCGTGCGACGGCCGCTTGGGATGCACGGCGCGTGGCTTTTTCAAGTGGTCGGATGAGTCTTGTTCTGGATGAGTGCTGGCCGGTGCCGTCGCCGGCGAGAGAGATTTTCATGAGGACTGCCTGATGAGACGCCTGATTCTTCCGGCTTTGTTTGCTCTGCTGCTCGTCTGCTTGAGGTCTCCTGTTTTTGCCAAGGGTGATTCTGCCAAGGCGCTCTACGAGAAGGGCACTGACGCCGAGGCGCGGCAGAACTACGAGCAGGCCTTCGACTATTTCAAGCAAGCCTACAATCTGAAACCGAAAGACCTGAGATATCGCACTGCTTTCGAACGGACGCGCTTCTATGCGGCTTCATCGCACGTGCACCGTGGGCAGATTCTGCGCAACGCGGGAAAGCTCGATGAGGCGGCGGTGGAATTCCAGAAGGGGTTGGAGATTGACCCTTCCTCGTTCATCGCGGAGCAGGAACTGAAGCGCACGCAGCAGATGATTCGGGAGGCGCAGAATCCGCCGCCGCAGGCGGTGGTTACGACCCCTTTGCGCAAGCGGTTGGCATCGGCGCAGGGACCGGTGGAACTGGCTCCCATCTCAAACGTGCCCATCACGCTCAAAGTCACGGAGAAATCCAACGTGATTTACGAGACGGTGGGCAAACTGGCCGGCATCAACGTGCTGTTCGACCCCGATTACACGCCGCGCCAGGTGCGCATCGAACTGAACGGCGTGACGCTGGAAGACGCGCTGGGAATCATTTCATTTGAAACCAAGACTTTTTGGCGTCCGGTGACGCCGAACACGATTTTTGTGGCGCAAGACAATCCCGCAAAGCGGAAAGAGCTGGAACAAAACGTCATCAAAACTTTTTATCTTTCCAACCTTTCCCAGCAATCCGAATTGCAGGATGTAGTGAACGTGCTCCGTACCCTTCTCGAGATCAGCAAAATTCAGCAGGTGCCTTCGCAGGGATCGATCGTGGTGCGGGGCACGCCGGATCAGGTGGCACTGGCACAGAAACTGGTGGACGATCTGGACAAGGCGAAGCCTGAGGTGCTGATCGATGTGGCGGTGATGCAGGTGAGCCGCGACAAGTCGCACACGCTTGGAATCAACCCTCCGACCAACATTTCGGTGTCGCTGCAGCCCAATGTCAGCACCACCCCAACCACCACGACCACCACCACCACGACTACGCCGTCAACGACAAATGGCATCAATCTGAATACGCTCGCCAGCCTGAACGCGACCGACTTCCAGGTGACAATACCGCAGGCTACGGCGACGGCATTGATGAGCGACAGCGATACCAAAGTGATCCAGAGTCCGCAGATCCGCGCCTTGGATGGGCAGAAGGCTACCTTGAAGATCGGCGATCGCGTGCCGGTGGCGACGGGATCATTCCAGCCGGGAATTGGCGGGGTCGGCATCAACCCACTGGTGAATACTCAATTTCAATACCTCGACGTGGGCGTGAACATCGACATCACCCCGCGGGTGCATGCCAACGGAGAAATTTCCTTAAAGATGTCGATGGATGTCTCGGACGTGGACTCGTATGTGAGCATCGGAGGCATCAGCCAACCGGTGATCGGGCAGCGCAAGATCGAGAACGAAATCCGTCTGAAAGATGGCGAAGTCAGCTTGCTGGGCGGCATGATGGAGGACTCGAAGACCAAGGCTCTGACCGGGATCCCGGGCCTGGCCTCGATTCCGATCCTGAAATATCTTTTTGCGCAGAGTACGGCGGACCACTCTACGAACGAAATCGTATTCGTCCTGGTTCCGCACATTATCCGTGGGCCTGAAGTTTCTCATGGCAGTCTGGACATGATCGACGTAGGAACGGCCAACGCGCTGGAACTGAGACGATCGAACAACCAAACGACATCGCCAGCGAGTCCGGTTGCGCCCGCCACGGTGCCGGCGCCAGTAGCGGCTCCGACGCAGCCACAGGCGGCGATACCGCAGCCGCCAATTCCGCAAGCCCAGCTTGCGCCGCATCAAGTGCCACCGAATCAGGTTCCGCAGAATCAGGCTGGCGCCAGTGCCGGAACGTTCCTGTTTGATCCGCCTACTTTGAACCAGACTAAGGGAGCGACCTTCACGGTGAATGTGATGCTTTCGGGCGGGCAGAACGTGTATTCCGTGCCGGTGCAACTCAACTACGATCCGAATCAATTGCAAGTGGTTAACGTTTCGAACGGCGGTTTCCTGTCGCAGGATGGGCAAGCGGTGGCATTGGTGCACCGCGACGATCCGCTGACGGGGACGCTGCAAGTGACGGCTACGCGGCCTCCGGGGACTGGGGGCGTTTCGGGACAGGGCGCGGTGGTAACGCTCACATTTATGGCGAAGGGATCGGGCCAGTCAGCGCTAACCATCACCCGGGGCGGAGCACGGGACCCGGCAATGCAGCCGATTGCGATGAATGGGGCGCAGGCGGCGATTACGATTCAGTAGGAGCAGTTCCCGGAACTGAGAACTGATTTATGGGCCAGTCGATCAACATCCGGAGGGCTAGGTTCTTGAGGCGCCGCCAAGGCGGCTTTACGCTGATTGAGTTGATCGTTGCGACTGCGATCCTAGTCATCCTGGTGGGGATGGCGGTTCCGCTGGAAAGGAACAGCATCAAGCGGTACAACGAGCACGAACTGCGCCAGGACCTCTGGATGATCCGCGACGCGATCGATCGCTACAAAGACGCTGCCGATAAGGGAGCGTTCCAGCTGAAAGTGGACAGCCAAGGCTATCCTCCGGATCTCGACACACTGGTAACTGGTGTGGATGTGGCCGGCAAGAAACTGAAATTTCTTCGCCGGATCCCGGTCGATCCCATGACGGGGAAGACGGAATGGGGAATGCGCTCCATGCAGGACGACAAAGACTCGACTTCCTGGGGTGGGCAGAACGTTTTCGATGTTTACACCAAGTCGGACCAGACCGCATTGGACGGCACGAAGTATAAGGACTGGTAGATGAAATTCAGGTCCAAAGCCGGCAATTCCTCCCGCAATTCCAAGGTTCGCAATCGGGGCTTTACACTGATGGAGATGGCGGTGGTCATCACCCTGATCCTGATCCTGGTGGCGATCGCGGTGCCGATGTACACGACGAGCATTACCCGTGCCAAGGAAGCCAAACTGCATCAGAATCTGACGACGCTCAACAAAGTCATCCAGGAATATTCGCTCGACAAAAAACACGCGCCCCAGTCCCTTGAAGATCTGGTGCCGGGATACATCAAGTTCATTCCGGAAGACATCACCGGCAGCACTGACTGGGTGCTGGACCAGGAAGATTCCGAAGATCAGTGGGATCCGAACCAAAGCGGCATTAAGGGTGTCCACAGCGCCTCCAATGAGATCTCGAGCGAAGGCACTCCCTATTCGAGCTGGACGCATTAATTCCTTAGATGAACAGCAGAGCGACAGGACGGAATGTTTCGGGACGAAACGCTTGGGGACGAAACCAGGGATTCACGCTGATCGAGATGATGATTGTGATCAGCATTATTCTGATCCTGTTGGGAGTAGCCATGCCCGTCTACAGCCACAGCATGACGCGGGCGCGGGAAGAAAATCTACGCCACAACCTGGCAACGCTGAATCAGATGATTTACCAGTACTCGCAAGACAAGGGAAAGGCGCCGCAGTCGCTGGATGATCTGAGGACGGCGGGTTACATCAAGGATATTCCGGACGACATCACGGGCAGCAGCAGCTGGGAGACGGAGCCAGCGGATGCGATTTTGTCGCTGGACCAAACGGATACGGATGGCATCATCGGCGTCCACAGTGGTTCCAATCAGCTGGGCAGCGACGGCACCGCGTACTCGACCTGGTAGAGCAGTTCTCATTCTCAGTTCTCAGTTCTCAGTTCTCAGTTCTCAGTTCTCAGTTCTCAGAGAAGGCTGGAATCATCTGAATCAACCCGTCAATAGCTTGCCTGGTGCTAGATTCAAGAGGAAGAGATTGGACTGAGACCTAAGACCTGAGACGTGTTCTGGAGGTGGGCGTGGGTTTTCTCAATCGGCTGCAGCCCTTCGCGCTGCTTGTGATGCGGCTTGTCCTGGGAGCGATCATGATTGCGCATGGTTATCACAAGGTGTGGGGCGGGTTTCATCATCACATGGAGTTCGTGGGCTCGCTCGGTCTTCCGCACTGGATGGCCTATCTTTCCGCGGGAACGGAATTCTTCGGTGGCATTGGGATCATACTTGGATTATTTACGCGTTTCTTCACGCTTGCCTTCGTGATCGAGATGGCGGTGGCCATCTGGAAGGTGCATTTCAAGAACGGGTTGACGGGCAATGGCGGATACGAATTTCCGCTGGCGCTGGCTACGATCGCATTTGCGCTGCTTTGTTTTGGCGGCGGACCGTGGGGATTCAATTTCGGAAAGCGCTGGGGCGGTGCTGGATCATAGAAGCTACCCTGACACTTTTCAGAACGACGTTGGTCTTCCAAACTTCCTTTGTGGTCCTTTTTGGTTCATGTAAATACGACCGCATGCAGATATGACCCATGCAAGACTAGTTTTGATGGCGGTGCAGTGGTTGCGGCGCTATCGCTGCGGCGTGGTGCTCAGCGAGCAGGCCTGCGCCAGTGGCGAGATGCCGGATGCCATAGGCTGGAAGAAGACTTGCCATTCGGTGCTGATCGAGAGCAAGGTGTCGCGCGCGGATTTTCTGGCCGACCGCGACAAGCCCTTCCGGCAGAAGCCGGAGATGGGCGTCGGCTGTGAGCGGTATTACCTGGCACCGCGCGGTCTGATACGGAGCGAGGAACTTCCCACGGGATGGGGATTGCTGGAAGTGTGCGGGCGCGAGATCGAGCGGGTCAAAATGTCGGCGAAGAACTTGCGTTCCGAGGCGGGGTTCCAGAACGAGATGAATCTTCTGTTGGCGAGTTTGCGGCGGGTGGAGATCCGCATTGAACCGGAGAGCATCACCGATTTCCTCAAGTGGAAAAACCGCATGGCGGAGTACAACCGCGGCCGGCTGCCGGAAGGGCTGGTTGCCGAGGAAGAAGAGGCCAACGGATTCCTGCTGGGAACCGGCGGCGATTGAGATCGCGGCAGACGGGCAAGCCCCGTCTCTACGGGGAAAACTTGGCGCATCGCTAAGCGGCTTGCGAAAAAAAAAGAAACCGGGCGGTTGGGCCCGGTTTCGGGAGCGTCGGATGAGATGCGGTTACATCGCAGCGCGGCGCCGGCTGGCTCGGAGAGCTACGCGGGCGCGGTTTACGTCCGCTTGTGCATCTCGCGCCAGCCAAGGGTTCAAACGGAGCGAGGATACAGACGTAAACAAATGAGCAACTGGTGGGCCAGAATTAGATTCCGAGCGGTGGTTCGAATTGTTTTTGCAAATTAAAGAAAATAAAGCTAGTTCGCTGATGGGTTCGCTCGGTTGGCACGGCCATTCCGGTGATGCTCAGGCTGGAGTGCTTCAAAGTGTTGCAGAGTGCTGCTTGTGGGGCGGCGAACGCCTAATCATGATCTTCTGGCCAAGGCCACATAAATGTATAATAATACCCAGAACGGAGTTCCAGTCGCTCGGGAAGAGTGTGCTTGTTCGAGGTGAATGCTTAATGGCGAATGGGAATTCGTTGGGACCTGAAAACAAGCCGATTCAGAAAAAGCAATCCAAGAAAACCTATACGAAACCCGCATTCCGGTTCGAGCGAGTGTTTGAGACGCAGGCACTGAGTTGCGGAAAAGTTCATCCTTTCGCGTCGGGATGTCATTCTAACCGCAAGAATTCCTAGCCAGCCTGCGGACCCGCTGTCAGAACATGATATGCGGTTCGGTTCGAACTGCGCACCGCTAGTCCTACAGAGTCTTCAGCCACAATTTCTTATAGGCCTCCACGCCCCGCGTAGCGGCAGGTTTGCAGATCTGCGATCTTGTCGGAGCGGCTTACATGTCGATTGAAAACAAAGCACTTCTTGGCTTTGTTTGGCAAAAAGATGTTACCTCCTTCTCCCCAGATTAATGTTGAGGGGAGGCGGCACATTTTCTCCTCGGCGCTGCCTCTGTATACGCTCCAGTTGGTCCATGGCGCGATAAAGTTGCCTGTCCAGGTGAGCTTCATAGCGGAGGAGTTTGTCGGTTGCATCCGCGGGTGGCAAGCTGAAGCTGCGCGCTTCCGCGGCCAGTGCGAGTTCCTCGCGTTTTGTCGCATATCTCTTGAGCCGGCTAATTATTTCGAGGCGTTCGTCAATATCGGCGACGAGCAGATCGGCGTATTCTTTGTCAGCTTGTTCGTCCACAACTTTTTCAGATGCTTCTGGAGGACAACAGCGGACACAGCCAATTGCGAAGTAGTAGTCCCAATGTGAGAACGCATGAAAAATCTTCTTCCGAATGTCTAACGAGATGTAACCGTCTCGGGCGATCTCGGACTTCGCTTCCTCCAGAAGCTCAGTCAGTAGATGCAGACCGTTGCAATGTTTGGTTATATCGCGCTGTGCTTCTTGCAGGGCAGACGATCCCTCCTTGGTTAACAGTGGCGGGTCAGCCCGGTTCTCGGGTGAGCAGAGGACTAAGAGGAATTGCAATGCCACGAGGTCATAGTTACTCTTGTATGAATTTCGCTGCGCCCGGTCCATTGCTAGCGTGTCCAGCCGCTTGCGTATTTCTCCATTCTCGGCACGAATGACGCGCGCTTTCCTCCACCAAGAGGTCGCCACGTTTTGTACGAGCAAATCCTCGACGACACCAACGGGTTCGTAATATTCGGAGAGCAGTCCAACCAAATCGCAAAATTCTTCCAAACTCTCCTCGCCATCCCCGGCCGTAATCACTACCTCTCGCGCGAGGAATCCGTGTTTTATCGCGTTGCGTGCGACAGTGCGCTTTCCCCACTCGGTTCTTGGCCCGGTCGAGCGAAGAGCGTTCCGGCGGTTGGCTTCGACCTTTCGGGTCGATACAGGCCGCTTGTCGGACTGACTTTTGTCGCTCACGTGTGGAGCCATTGGCGTTGCTCCTCCTTAATTGTTCGTTCTGACTGCGGAGCAACTTTCGAAGGGTTTGCCGTGGTCTACACCAATAGGGAGGCGATAAATATTAGCAGAATTGGAAAGATCAGCGCGCCGATGGCACCACGAAAGTTACGGGTTGCGTAAAGGCGGATGCGGTCCGTGCAGCAGCAGTCATAGTGGGAGCGAAGATCCTCTTGTGATCTATGTCTGTTCCGAGGTCGTCTCGAATCAATCTTGGGGAGAACTACAGGGCGATCAGGTTTGTCTTGCAGGGTGCCGCTACTGGGCTCTTTCCCTGGCTTTGGCCCACCGAGCGAGTACGGCCTTCCGCGCAATCTCGCTTCTCTCTTCCGCGGTTAGCTTAGCCGCACGGATCTTGCCGCCCTTCGACCCACCCAGTTTTCCCAAGGCGACGGCGTTTGGGTTCTTTTTCTTAGCCATGGATGATCTAGAAACTAATCTTCCCAATGGCCGAAATCAACCAAAAAGTTCTTGACATATACTTAGGCGTCTATGTATAAAGAGATTAGAAATATACATAGGCGCCTAAGTAAAAGCATTCGAGGAGGCATCATGCCAAAGAAAACCACAGTACGGACGAACATCCGCAGGGCACGACGGATTTGGAGCAATCTCTCTCGGGAAGCTCTCACTCGGCTCAGGGAGATTGCGACCCAGCACGGCTTATCAGTGGGTGCCGGTGACTTGATCTACCTAAATAA
>Ga0116134_1001132_pt1 | contig 13649 bp, 6 predicted proteins | sample June2015DPH_19_5_FD_89737 | JGI IMG/M metagenome (GOLD analysis project Ga0116134, IMG submission 89737) | Peatland microbial communities from SPRUCE experiment site at the Marcell Experimental Forest, Minnesota, USA - June2015DPH_19_40 | ecosystem: Environmental > Terrestrial > Soil > Wetlands >...
GCTCGGCGTAATCTACGCTGGCCACGGCGACGAGATCCCCGTGAGCGCTTTCCCCGTCGATGGAACCTTCCCCACCGGCACCGCCAAATGGGAAAAGCGCAACATCGCGCTCGAAATTCCCGCGTGGGACACGAAGATCTGCATTCAGTGCGGCAAGTGCGCCATGGTCTGCCCCCACGCCGTGCTCCGCATCAAGGTCTACGACTCCAAGCAACTAGAAGGCGCGCCCGCGACCTTCAAGTCCACCGAGGTGCGCGACAAGGATAAAGACTGGTTGGGCCAGAAGTACACCATTCAGGTTGCGCCCGAAGACTGCACCGGATGCGGCATCTGCGTCGACATCTGTCCCGCAAAAAACAAGAGCGAGACTCGCCTGAAAGCGATCAACATGGTGGCGCAGCCGCCGCTGCGCGAGCCCGAGCGCGAGAACTGGGATTTCTTCCTCAAGATTCCAGAGCTCGATCGCCGCAAGATCAAAGTCACGACCATCCGCCAGCAACAGGTGCAGGAGCCGTTGTTTGAATTTTCCGGAGCTTGTTCCGGCTGCGGCGAGACGCCATATCTCAAGCTGGTTTCGCAGCTCTTTGGCGATCGTTCCGTAATCGGAAATGCCACCGGTTGCTCTTCGATCTACGGCGGCAACCTCCCGACTACGCCGTGGTCCAAGAATCTCGAAGGCCGCGGTCCAGCCTGGTCGAACTCGCTCTTTGAAGACAACGCCGAGTTCGGCCTCGGATTCAGGCTATCCATCGACAAGCAGACCGAATTCGCTCGCGAGCTGGCACGCCGTCTGTCGGGCGCGATTGGCGAGGAGCTAGTCACCGCTTTGATTGCAGCGCCGCAGAAAGACGAGGCGGATATTTTCGAGCAGCGCCAGCGCGTCGACCTGCTAAAAGAAAAGCTGAAGAGTCTGAACTCCCCAGAAGCCAGGCAACTGCTGTCTGTCGCCGACATGCTGGTAAAGAAGAGCGTTTGGATCGTCGGCGGCGACGGTTGGGCTTACGACATCGGTTACGGAGGTCTAGACCACGTGCTGGCCAGCGGTCGCAACGTGAACGTGTTGGTGCTCGACACCGAGGTCTATTCCAACACCGGCGGTCAAGCCTCGAAATCCACTCCGCGCGGAGCCGTCGCCAAGTTCGCAGCCGGAGGCAAACCGGGAAAAAAGAAAGACCTGGGACTGATCGCCATGAGCTACGGCACTGTCTATGTGGCCAGCGTTGCCATGGGCGCGAAGGATGAACACACGCTCAAGGCATTCCTCGAAGCGGAAGCCTATGACGGCCCCAGCCTCATCATCGCTTACTCCCACTGCATCGCGCACGGCATCAACATGACAACGGCAATGTCCGACCAGAAAGTCGCGGTTGACTCGGGACAATGGCTGCTCTATCGCTACAATCCCGAGCGTACCCTCGCCGGTGAAAATCCGTTAATACTCGATTCCCGCACGCCCACGCGCAAAGTCAAAGACTATCTGCAACAGCAGACGCGCTTCAAAATGCTGGTCAAGAGCAACCCTGAACACGCCAAAATTCTGTGGCAGGAGGCGCAGCAGGATGCGGAGAATCGCTATCATCTGTACGAGTATCTGGCGCAGCGCAAACCAGAACCGGCTGCGGCTCCGGCGGAGAAGCCTCACGATCCGCCTGTGCCGGTAGAAGCCGGAAAGAAATAGCGGCTGTCTTTAATACTCAACGTGAAGAATTGGATTATCGTCGCCACGGGAGTTCTTTTACTTTGTGTCGTGTATCTCCAGTTTCATGCCGACAGAAAACCGCTTGCCCCAACGGTTCCTGTTGCGTCTAGTTGTAAAGAGTTAAAGCCAGGTAGGAGAAGGATTGGCGAGAAGTATGGGTTTCAATTCGACGTTATCGCAAAAGACTTCACCATCGGTGAGGGAACACAAGACATGCCTCCGTTTGATCATGGTTTTGACTTGACACCTAAGAACAGTACATCAGTCTTGGATATCTCATTCGGCCCGCCTTCGACACAAGGTGCAGCCGTCGATCCCTCTCTCGTTTTTTCTGATCATATTGAGAAACGGAATATTTTTGATGATAAAGGGCAACTGATCGGCGAGGACAACTGGGGATATCTGAAAAGCGGGGAACGTTGGCGGCAAGTTCACCTTCGGGGATCCGCTTATGTCAAATATGGTTTTGTCGACGAGAAGGATGCCAAACTGTTCGATCAAGTTATCAATTCGGCCTGTCGCTTGACTGCTTCAGGCTCATGAATAGCGGCTCATATTAAGGTAGAAGGAAAAACATTATGGATCTAAGCACGAAGTATCTCGGCATGACGCTGCGCACGCCGCTGGTCGCGTCCGCATCTCCGCTCTCGCAGGAAATCAGCGGCATCCGTAGCCTAGAGGACGCCGGCGCCTCGGCCGTCGTGCTCTATTCCCTGTTCGAAGAGCAACTGCGTCAGGAGGCCCAGGAGCTCGAACGCGATCTCAATGCCGGCACCGAAAGCTTTGCCGAGTCGCTCACTTACTTTCCCCGGACCAGCGAATTCCACACCGGCTCCGAAGGCTATCTGAATCACATTCGCAAAGCCAAGGAAGCAGTGGCCATTCCGATTATCGCCAGCCTCAACAGTTCGACCCTGGGCGGTTGGACCAAGTTTGCCAGGCAGGTCGAGCAAGCCGGAGCCGACGCCATCGAGTGCAACATCTACTTCATTCCGACCAACACCGAGATCGACGGCGCCGAGGTCGAGAGTATCTATACCGACATTATCCGGGAAGTAAAAACTGCGGTTCATATTCCGGTAGCCGCCAAGCTCAGTCCATTTTTCAGCAATTTTGCGAATATGGCCAAGCGGCTGGATCAGCTGGGCACCGACGGCCTGGTGCTCTTCAACCGCTTCTACCAGCCCGATATTGATCTCGAAGAATTGGAAATCAGACCCAACGTGCTTCTCAGCAGCCCGCAGGAGTTACGACTGCCTCTAACTTGGGTTGGCATTCTTTATGGGCGCGTCCGGGCCAGCCTGGCCGCGACCACTGGTGTGTATCGTCCAGAGGATGTAATCAAACTGCTCATGGTCGGCGCCAATGTAACCATGCTGTGCTCCGCTCTACTGCGCCATGGCGTCGGGCATCTTCGTCATGTCGAACAGGGCGTTCGGAAGTGGATGGAAGAGCACGAGTATGAATCTGTGCAGCAGATGCAAGGCAGCATGAGCCAGCTCCGCTGCCCCGATCCGGGAGCCTTCGAGCGCGCCCAGTACATGCGAGCCGTCAAGGGCTTGGAGCACGTGCTCACAACCGGCTAAGCGGCTGGAATTCGCGTTCATTGTTACAAGCCATCTCATAAGTCGGTGTGCGGAGGGCACGCCTTCACTGCCTCCGGCAACCGTCGGGTAGAGACGGGGCTTGCCCCGTCTCGGACTGCCTTGAAATTCCGGTTCAAGCAGTTTTGGGAAGCTCACACCTTATACAACCTGCGGAGAAACTCTGATTAATGCAGTTTCTTGGGAAGGGCGCGACCCCGGAACAACCCCAGATTGCACTTTGTGCCGCCAACGTCCCCGGCCAGAATCATGGTCGTCCGATCAATCTCGCGCTCAAGTCGCCGGACCGTCTCAGATACATACGCAGCCGAATGACGAACTCTCGCAATAGCAATGAAGAAGGTAAATCTTATCAGAGATGAAATGCGAATCATCGGAAAGTCCATTCGGCGATCAGTTGCAGCTTCGCTCCACGTGTCGACTTCTGATGGTGCGTACTGATTTAGAACGGAAAGCCCGATTCAGATTCCCGCACCGGGAATTCCAACAGATATGTCTCCCAATGAACTCGTAACCTCAACCAGCAGAACGACAAGCACCAACCATGAGGTGCAACCGCGGTGGCAGAGTAAGTGCAGTAGAGGACGTGGACAGTTACTCCAAAATGTGAAAGTTATAAACAAACCTAGCTAAGCGGGGCTAGCGAAGCTACATTCGAACGGAAATGGAAATCATGCAAACCGGTCTCGGAGCAGGACCAAGAGCCAGCGAACAGAAGATGGATGAACTAGCGGCGGCTCCGGCCTTTTCTGCAAACTGGTTTGCGGCCTACACCAGTTCGCATCACGAAAAACGCGTGGCCTCGTACTTTGCCGAGCGTCTGATCGAATCGTTCCTCCCGCTGTATGCCACACGTCATCGTTGGAAGAACCGTTGCGAAATGAACCTCGATCTGCCCCTTTTTCCCAATTACGTGTTTGTGCGCATCGATCCCCGGGACCGCGTAAGGGTCCTCGAAGTGCCGGGCGTCGTGTCGCTGGTGGGTTTTGGGCGAATCCCAGCGCCGCTCCCCGATTTTGAAATCGAGGCACTCCGCTCCGGTCTCGGGCAGCGGAAGATTGAGCCCCACCCTTACCTTGTCATCGGTGAACGGGTGCGCATCAAGTGCGGACCCATGGCCGGGATGGAATGCGTGCTGGTCCGCAAGAAGAACAACTTTCGGGTGGTGCTCGCGCTGGACGTGATCATGCGATGCGTGGCGGTCGAAGTCGATGCGGACGATTTGGAGCCGGCGGCGAAGTGCGCCGGGCGCGTGTCCCTGCCGCCCGACTGCGCGCGCCAGCCCAACCCGCAACCCCAGCCGTGCCGGCCACTCTAGAGCGTGCTTTCCCTCGACAAATTCCGGTGGCATTTTTGCCCGACTATGGCCCTGGCCCTGCTTGTCAGTGCCGCGGGAAACAACGGCTGGGCGTCCAATCCCGAAACTCTGAAACCCTGTACCAGCCAGAGCAAAAGCGAAAGTGCCAGCCCCACGATCAGCCCAAGGATCAGCGAAAGTGGCGGCAAGAATAGCAGCGAGAGTAGTAGCGAAAGCGATGACCGGCGTTCAACGGAACCGCTCCGAGCGGATACGCTTGCAGCCAATCCGGCGGAAAAGAGAAGCGTGGCGTCCGGCTTCTGCCTGGAGTACTTCGCGCACAATCTTGTATCGGACCCGAAAACCATCTGGACCAGCCCATTGCATCTGCAGACCTTGGATACCGAAGATAAAAACTGGCTCGTGCCCCTGGGAGTTGGCACCCTCGGCCTGATCGCGGCTGACAACGATATCATGCGGCATTTCGGACGCACCCCAACGGCCCATAGCAACAGCTTCAGCAACTACGGACTGGCGGCCATGGTCGGCGGCGCCGCGAGTTTGTACCTGCGCGGGGCCACCACCAACGGCGACCACAGCCGCGAGACCGGCTTTCTGGCGGGTGAAGCGGCAGTGAACAGTTTGATCGTGGCCGAGACCATGAAACTGGTTTTCCAGAGACCGCGTCCGAACGCCGTGAACGCCGGCAGCTTCGGAGCAGGGGGCGCGTCGTTTCCCTCGGAACATGCCCTGGCCGCATGGTCAATCGCGAGCGTTGTCGCGCACGAATATCCCGGACCGTTCACTAAACTGCTAGCCTACGGAGCGGCCTCGGGAATTAGCTCGGCACGGGTTGCGGCTCGCGATCACTTCCCCTCCGACGTGGTCGTCGGCGGCGCGCTCGGTTATCTGATTGGAAGGTATGTGTACCGGGCGCATCACGACCCGGAGTTGCCGGGTGCGAGCGCGAACGATTTCGAAAAACCTTCCGAGGAGAAAGCGCCACCGCGCGCGCGCACCCCGGCTGAACTTGGATCGCCGTCCGTTCCCCTGGACTCCTGGGTTTATGCCGCGTTCGACCGCCTGGCCGCGCTGGGCTATGCGCCGAGCGCCTACGCCAATCTGCGGCCATGGACCCGCATGGAGTGTGCCCGCATCATCGCCGCCGCCAGCGACGACCTTCACATTGCCGACCTAGGGGTTGACGACAATCGGAGTCCGGAGGCGTACCGGCTGCACGCGGCGCTCGCCGCCGAGTTCTCGAGCGAACTCGAACGCGGGAGCGGTTCCGGGACTTCCGAGATCCGGATCGAAAGCATTTATACGCGTTATCTCGGCATCGGCGGGACGCCGCTCGACGACGGTTATCACTTTGGCCAGACCCTCATCAATGACTATGGCCGTCTCTACGGTTCGGGTTCGAACCTGGTGAGCGGGGCTTCGGCATCCGGAACGGCCGGACTGGCGGCGTTCTATATACGCGGAGAGTATCAGCACGCAGCTCCACTTCCCGCCTACAGTCAGGCAGTCGAGCAGATGATTGGCGCGATCGACGTGACCCCGCCTCAGGATCCGATTCACACGACCGTCATCGATCAGTTTCGTCTCCTGGACGCCTACTTCGCGTGGAACTTCAAGACCATCCAGGTATCGGCTGGACGGCAGAGTCTGTGGTGGGGACCGGGCCAGGGCGGCCCGCCGAACTTGAGCGACAACGCCCAGCCCCTGGACATGTTGCGCCTGACCATCCCATCTCCATGGAGACTGCCAAGCTTCCTGCATTGGCTGGGGCCCTTGCGCTGGGACTCCTTCGTCGGGTTAATGGCCGGACACCACTACCCGCCCCTGCCGGCGATTGATGGCCAGAAGATCAGTTTCAAACCCACGCCCAACCTGGAATTCGGGTTCTCGCGCACCATCGTATTCCGGCCGGTTACGACTCGCATGTTCTTGAGAGGTTTGTTCAGTTTCGGGGACAACAAAACTACGATTCCGGGCAGCGCGGCAGATGTGGGCGACCGGCGCAGTGGTTTTGATTTCAGCTATCGCATTCCCGGCTTGCGGAAATGGCTGGTTCTGTACAACGATGGCATGACCGATGATGAAACTTCACCGATCGGATACCCGCAAGAATCGCTGATGAATCCGGGCATTTACCTGCCGCAGATTCCCAAGATCCCGAAGCTTGATTTCCGCGCCGAGGCGGCATGGTCGGACCCTCCGGACGACGCCAATAAGGGCGGCAAATACTTCTACTACAACGGCGCCTACCACAACTCCTACACCAACGACGGGCACCTCGTCGGTTCTTGGGTAGGCCGGGAGGGGCACGGCGTTCAACTCTGGAGCACCTATTGGCTTTCGCCCCGCAACTCAGTGCAGGCGGGATACCGGAAAGCCCATGTTGACCGGGATTTCATTCCGCAGGGCGGCAACATTCAGGATTTCCTTGTCCGGGCAACTTTTCAACTGCGACCGGAAATGGAGATCGCCACATTTCTCCAATACGAACGTTGGAGCTTCCCCGTTCTGGCGCCGCTGGCCGGGCCGAACACGGTGGCCTCGGTACAGTTCACCTACCATCCGAAGTGGCCGAAGGCGCTGAACTTCCGATGATCTTAGGAACAACGATCTCGGGAAGCATGCTCTTCGAAGTGACCACCTCAGAATAACCACCATGACCTCTGACAAACCGATCTCCAAAACTTGTAAGCCCGCAGCCGAAGCGTCCCCGCCGGCTAGAAGCGGCCGCCATGCTATTCGGGCCAGCGGCAAGCTGCGCTGGACGATAGTCTCGCTCGTCGGCCTGCTGGCGTTGCCAAGTCTCGGATCAGCTCAAAACACGCTCCGTACACCGGCCGCTGACGATCCGCGATGTCTGGAGAACGCTTGTCCGAACGCGCCCGCGAACTCCGAGGGCAGCGCCAACCCTATGCCCGGCGAAGCGGGGAATCAAGCGGCCACGGCAGCGCGTCCCGATGAGACCTTGCCGGGCAATCACAACCACAACGCTGAACAGGACCAGAGTACGGAACCGCGCCGGCCTCCGAAGTCGAGTTTTACTTGGAACACGGATGCAATTCCTGAACCGCCGCCCACAGAATTTCAGGAGTTTGTCGCCAGCTCCGTCGGCCGCGGGTTGCCCCTCTATGGACACAGCCTGTTTGATCGCGTCCCCACAACTTTTGCGCCGGTCGACCGGATTCCGGTGACCGACGATTACCGGATTGGACCGGGTGACGAAATCTTGATCCGGGTGTGGGGACAGATTGATCTGAACGGCAAACTGGTGGTCGATCGGGGCGGCGAGATTTTCCTGCCCAAGGTGGGCACGCTTTCCGTGGCGGGATTGAAATACCAGCAACTGCCCGAGTATTTCCGAACCGCGATTGGGAGAGTGTTCCGCAATTTCGATTTGACGGTGAGCCTGGGACAGCTGCGATCCATTCAAGTGTTTGTCGTCGGGCAGGCGCGGCGTCCCGGAAGTTACACCGTCAGTTCCCTGTGCACGCTGGTCAACGCGCTGTTCGCCTCGGGCGGACCGTCGACGAGCGGCTCGACGCGGCACATCCAACTGAAGCGGACGAGCGGCGTGATCACGGAATTCGATTTCTACGACCTGCTCATCAAAGGGGACAAGTCGAAGGACGCGAGACTGCTCCCCGGAGATGTCATCTATATCGCGCCGGTAGGGCCTCAGATTGCAGTCGCGGGTAGCGTAAATGTCCCCGCCATCTATGAACTGCGAGGCGGCACGAGCCTGCGTGACGCGATTGAGATGGCGGGCGGCCTGGCGACGACGGCAGATGGACAAAAGGCGGTGATCGAACGCATCGAAAACCACAACACCCGCCGGGTCGAAGAATTTCCTCTGGATGGACAAGGTTTGGAGCGGGCCTTGCACGATGGGGACGTGGTCCGCATCTTCTCGCTCTCTCCGCATTTTGAAAACGCCGTGACCCTGCGGGGAAACGTCGCTCATCCCGGACGCACGGAATGGCATAGCGGCATGCGTCTGAAGGATGTGATCCCGAACCAGGAGGCGCTGGTCACCCGCGACTACTGGCGCGCCACCAACGCGGAGGCAGACCCGGGAGAGGATGACCCCCAATTCAACCACGACTACGAGAGTGCAAACAACCCGGTGGCGAAACCGGACAACAGAGGTGACGCGCAGTTCGAGAAACAACCAGCCTCGGCAAAAGCAGCCACCGCAGCCACGACCGCGAAACTGCGAAATCAAATCACGCGCAATGCTCCTGAGATCAACTGGGACTACGCGGTCATTCAGCGGCTAAACCCCCTGGACCTGACGACGCGGCTGGTTCCCTTCGATTTGGGGAAACTGTTGCTCGAAAAAGACGAGCAAAACAACCTGGCGCTCGAGGCGGGGGATGTGGTCACTATTTTCTCACAGAACGATCTCGCGGTGCCGCTCGCCCGGAAGAGCAAGTTCGTGCGGCTCGAGGGCGAGTTTAGGAGCGCCGGCGTCTACCGCGCGGAAGTGGGCGAGACCCTACGCCATCTGGTGGAGCGGGTCGGCGGCTTCACCCCGAATGCTTATCTCTATGGCGCTGAGTTTACCCGCGAATCGGTGCGCGCCGAGCAGCAAAAGGGACTGAACGAGCTGATCGAAAAACTCGAAGAAGACATCTCCCGCAATGCCGTGGCACCCGCCGGTGTCAATCCCGAAGATGCGGCCGACCAGCGCGCAAGACTCGAAGCACAGCGGCAGTTGGTCGAAAAACTCCGGCAAGTAAGGGCGCAGGGACGCGTAGTCCTCGACCTTACTCCCGCCTCGGCTGCGGTCGGCGACCTGCCTGAAATCGCGCTCGAAGACAGCGACCGTCTGCTGGTGCCGTTTCGCCCCGCGACGATCGAGATGCTGGGCGCGGTCTACAACAAGAATTCCTTTCTCTACCGCCGCGGGCAGCGCGTGGACGACTACCTGAAGCGGGCCGGCGGGCCCACGCGGGATGCGGACACAGGCCGCATGTTCGTCATTCGCGCCGACGGCTCAATTCTCAGCAAGCGGTCGGTCAAGGGACTATGGAGTGGAGGCTTTGCCGCGCTTCGACTCACCCCAGGCGACGCCATCGTCGTGCCCGAGCGCCTCTCCCGCGGGTCCTTCCTACGCGGGCTGAGAGACTGGAGCCAGGTCTTCTCGCAATTCGCGCTCGGTGCCGCCGCCATACGGGTAATCCAATGAATCGAATCTCCACCGCCGAACGCGAAACTGCTGCCGGGAATCCCGTGGACTTTCCGCTTTCGGATTACGTAGACGCCGAACGCATGCCGTCTCCGGCTCATCCCGACATTGCGCCGGAACCAGTGACTCCCGCGACCGCGCCAGCCTCCATCGCCCGTGGCAGCGAACCTCTTGAAGCCCACCTGCTGGACTTGCTCATCGTCATGATGAACCGCAAGCAACTGATCCTGCGAAGCACCCTCGCCGCAACCGCGGTAGGCGTAATCTTTGCATTCGTCTTGCCCAATCGCTACACCGCTACCGCCAAAATCCTGCCGCCCCAGCAAAACCAGTCGCTGGCCGCGTCCATGATTGGGCAACTGGGCGCGCTCGGGCCGATGGCGGCGATAGCTCAGAAAGATCTGGGACTAAAGAATCCGAACGATGTCTACGTCGGCATGCTGCGCAGCCGCACCAGCGAAGATGCGTTGATCCGCCGTTTTGACCTGCAACGTATCTACGGCGAAAGGAAAATGTCGGATGCACGCCGCGATCTCGAAGACGCCAGCAGCATCGCGCTCGGCAAGGAGGGGTTCGTCAGTATCTCGGTCGAGGACAAAGACCGCGGTCGCGCCACCCGGATGGCCAACGCCTACGTGGACGAGTTGCGCCAGTTAACCCAGGATCTCGCCGTCACTGAGGCCGGACAACGCCGCCTGTTTTTCGAACGCCAATTGGAATCGGCCAAGAACAATCTGGCGGACGCAGAACAGGCCCTGAAAAAAACGGAGGAGAAGACGGGGCTGATCCAACTGGATGGTCAGGCCAAGGCGATTATCGACTCCGTCGTGAAAATGCGAGCCGCGATTGCCTCGAAAGAAGTCGAATTGCACGCCATACGCTTATTCTCCACCGAACAGAATCCCGACGTCCGACTGGGCGAAGAGCAACTCTCCGGCATGCGCACCCAACTGGCGCTCATGGAAGAACACAGTGGCGCGAACGACGCGGAGGTATCGGCCAGCAGCGTGGCGACAGGCAACGTCCCCGAGGCCGGGCTGCAATACGTCCGTAAACTGCGCGATGTGAAATACGCCGAAACGATCTTCGAACTTCTGGCCAAACAATATGAAGCGGCCAAGCTCGACGAGGCAAAGACTGCGGCCATAATTCAGGTGCTAGATCCCGCCACCGAACCCGACCGGAAATCATCCCCAAGGCGGGTTTGGATCGTCTCGGTAGCCCTTATGGCAGGTTTTTTCGCTTCGTCGGGATACGTGATCGCGGTGGCGGCGTGCGTGCAAATGGCTCGAAACCCGTTCACGCAACAACGCATCGAAACCCTCCTTCAGCTGCTGCAGCGACCGGCAGGGGGTACAGTAACGGGTCAAGACTAAAACGCGACAAACAGATGGAGACGATGGATTGTCCTGCTCGATTCCGCCATTGACCGCTCGGGTGGCGGATTCTAACGGCAACCTTGTAACCCTGCCCACCCGATGGAATTCGAGAACAAACTTCATCACCGTCTCACTCTGATATAAGACCTACTGCCTTACGGATGAAATCCCCATGAAAACAGCGCTAATTACCGGTATCACTGGTCAAGACGGTTCCTACCTGGCTGAGCTTCTGCTGAATAAGGGTTACGTGGTCCATGGCATCAAGCGCCGGTCGAGCAGTTTCAATACTTCCCGCATCGACGACGTCCTTCCCGACTGGCATGAGCGCGAAGCCCGGCTGCTTTTGCACTTTGCCGACCTCTCCGACTCAACCAGTCTGGTCCGGCTCCTCTACCGCCTGCAGCCGGACGAGGTCTACCACCTCGGCGCGCAAAGCCATGTGCAAGTGAGTTTTGAGATTCCCGAGTATACGGGCGATATCACGGCACTCGGAACCGTCCGTCTGCTGGAAGCCATCCGCGAATCGGGAATCAAGACCCGATTCTATCAGGCCTCAAGCAGCGAGATGTTCGGCAGAGTGGCGGAAACGCCGCAACGGGAAACCACGCCCTTCCGGCCCTGCAGCCCCTACGGCTGTTCCAAGCTGTATGCCTACTGGAGCGCGGTCAATTACCGGGAAGGCTACGGGCTCTACGCCTGCAATGGCATTCTTTTCAATCACGAGTCCGCACGCCGCGGCGAGACCTTCGTCAGCCGCAAGATTACCCGCGCCGTGGCCAGGATCCGGGCGGGACTGCAACATCGTCTGTATCTGGGAAATCTCGATGCGCGGCGCGACTGGGGCTATGCTCCGGAATATGTCGACGCCATGTGGCGCATGCTGCAACTCGACGAACCCGACGATTTCGTAGTGGCGACAGGCGAAACTCACACCGTGCGTGAGTTTGCGCAGAAGGCTTTTAGTCATGCGAGTCTCGACTGGGAGAAATACATTGCCATCGACCCGAAGTATTTCCGACCTAACGAGGTCGACGTTTTGCAGGGAGATGCCGGCAAAGCGGAGCACGCGCTGGGTTGGCGGCCGAAAGTGAAACTCGACGAACTGGTCAAACTGATGGTCGACGCCGACTGGCAATTGCTGCAGGACCAGTTGGACGGCCGGCTGGCGCAACACGCTGCCGCCGCCCAGGACTAAGAATGATCGCCGAACCTGCCTCTCCAGAGGCGGCTTCTCCATCTCGTTCATCACCACGAATCCTGGATTTCGCGCGGCCTCACTGATCGCATGAAACGAAAATCGAAAATCGTGCCCGCATCCGGTGTCAAGTTGGACTTGCTGGCAAATTTTTCCGGCATCGGCTGGTCCGCGCTCGCGCAAATTGTATGCGTCCCCATCTTCATCAAGTTCTTGGGGATCGAGGCCTTCGGACTGCTCGCTTTCTATCTCGTTTTGCAGGCGCTGCTGCAGGTATTGGATTTTGGCCTGAGCCCGACACTAACTCGGGAGTTGGCTCGTTATTCGGTCCACCCCGAGCAGGCGGCCGAAGCCCGCGACTTGGTCCGTACGCTGGAGGCGGGCTACTGGATGATCGGCTTGCTTATCGGCGCCGGCGTCGTCATCGCCGCCCCCTGGCTGGCGGTTCATTGGATCCGGGCGGGCGCAATCCCGGTCCAAAGCGTCATGCATGCTGTCATGCTCATGGGAATCCTGACGCTTTTCCAGTGGCCAGTGAGCTTTTACCAAGGCGGCTTGATGGGTCTTCGAAAACAACTGCTGCTGAATGCGCTCCGGGCCGGTGCGGCGACGCTGATCAACCTGGGAGGCGTTTTGATTCTGTGGCGGGTCTCGCCGACGGTCCAGGCGTTGCTTCTCTGGCAAGGAAGCGTCAGCGCAGTATTCGTTACTGCTTTAGGGATCTTCTTGTGGAGAAGTCTGCCGGCTGCCGGCCGGATCGCCCGTTTCGATCTCCGAACGGCGCGCCATGTCAGGCGCTTCGCTGTCGGCATGACCGGAATCGCCGTGATCAGCCTGATTCTGACCCAGGCCGACAAGCTATTCGTCAGCAAACTTTTCAGCCTAAGAGCCCTCGGCTGCTATAGCCTGGCGTGGTCCGTGGCGAGTGGCCCGCTCATCGTGGCCGGGTGCGTGTTCAACGTTCTGTTTCCGCGCATGTCGGCAGCGGTGTCCGCCGGCGCCAAGAATGCGGTTAGCCGGTCCTACCACCGCGGCGCGCAACTGATGGCCGTGCTGATTCTGCCGACGGCGGCGATCGTGTGCTTGTTCCCTTTCGAGATCCTTCGTCTGTGGACCGGAAACAGCGAAACGGCAGCGAGCGCCGCTCCGATTGTACGCGTGATGATGGCCGGATCCGCCATCAACGCGCTGCTGTATTTGCCGTACTCTCTCCAACTCGCCTATGGCTGGACAAAACTGCCGCTGGCCGCCGGTCTGATCGCA
>Ga0116134_1001134_pt1 | contig 13637 bp, 11 predicted proteins | sample June2015DPH_19_5_FD_89737 | JGI IMG/M metagenome (GOLD analysis project Ga0116134, IMG submission 89737) | Peatland microbial communities from SPRUCE experiment site at the Marcell Experimental Forest, Minnesota, USA - June2015DPH_19_40 | ecosystem: Environmental > Terrestrial > Soil > Wetlands...
CCTCTCAAAAAGTCCGGCCGCGATGTGCTTCGTCCCGCGGGTGCGATCAAAGCAATGAAAACCGCTTACCAGATGGCGGGGGTCAAGCCGGACGATGTAAAGGTCGCCGAGATCCACGATTGTTTCACGGTCATGGGAGCGCTCGGCACGGAGGTCTTAGGAAAAGCCGAGTACGGCAAAGGCGCACAGTATTGGGTCGACGGAAAAGCCAGGGTCGATGGTGAATGTGGCATCAATACCTCCGGCGGACTCATTGCGAAAGGCCATCCTATTGGCGCAACCGGCGTCGCCATGCTCGGATGGTGCTCATGGCAATTGCTGGGTAAGGTTCCGGCACCATTGCAGGTGAAGGGTGCCAATGTTGCCGCCACGTTCAATATCGGCGGCCCCATTTGCGCCTCTGTGTGCACGGTGTTGAGACCCTGCAGATAGGCCCGCCTACACCTGCTTGAGCTTCTCGTAAACCACCATGCCGTGTTCGCGCCGCAAATCGTCAGGGTGGTAGATAGGGATGGGAAATTCAATCTGCTTGAATTCGACGGGTGCGACCTTTTTGTCCACCAGCCCAAGCGCTACGGCGACGCCATAGATGATCGCTTCCGGCCGTGGCGGACATCCGGGGATGTAATAGTTGACCGGAACGACCTTTTCCACCGGGCCAAGCACGGAGTAACTGTCGAACCATATGCCACCTCCGCAGGCGCAGGAGCCGATGGCGAACACAAGTTTGGGAGCGGGCATGGCATCGTAGGCGCGTTTCAGAGCCTGCCCGGTCGAACGCATCGCGGGACCCTGGCACAGCATCACGTCCGCGTGCCGGGGCGAGCCGACCAGTTTGATGCCGAAGCGTTCGACATCATAATAAGGTGTGAGGACGTTGAGCACTTCAATGTCGCAGCCGTTGCAGCCTCCGCTGTTCGCGTGGTAGACCCACAACGACCGGCCGAACATTTTCTCGCACAGATTCTTCAACATATCTAGTCCAGTTCGATCTGGATGTCCTCCACGACCGGCTCAGTTTCCAGAAACGCGTCGGCCCGATAGATCCAACGCTCGTGCGGAATATCGTCGGAGCGGTATCCCTTCATTTTCAGTTCATCAAGTGCGGCTGCTCCCTTGAAGCAACGTCCGCAACGCTGGCAAGTGCTCATGAAGAGATCGAGCTTCTGGCCGAGATCGGAGATCTTATTGGTCGCGTTTTCGAACTCCAGGCTCATAGTGATGGCTTTCTCGGGACAGACATCGGCGCAACGCCCGCAGTAAGTGCACCGGCGGCCGAGATATTGCAGGATGCGGATCTCCTGGCAGACGTCGAACACGAGAATTTCGCGCGCCGGGCAGTTGTTGGCGCACCCGGCGCAACCGATGCACTTCGTGGCATCGAAGATCGGCCGGCCACGGAAGTTTTCCGGCACCGGCAGCGCTTGCGCGGGATAAGGCAGCGTCACGCGCCCGGCCTTCAGGCAGATCAGCGTTTCTCCGAGTTTGCTTAGAACCGACATGCAGTTAGACCTTATGCACTTCTGCGGAGCTTCGCTCCGCTGGACGGCCGAGGGCGGCCGTCGCTACGTAATTCCGGTCAGTGTCCATAACTTGCCAAAACCAACGCTCCCAGCGCGACTGCGAACAAGCTGGCAAAAAAGCGAATCGCCTGGTCGATGCGGTAACGTGCGTGTGTCGCCGCCACCAGCGTGACCAGCAGTACCACGACGAATACCTTTACCCAGAACATCGCCCAGAACAACAGCCCCGCTAGCGGAAAGGCAAACTGCGAACCCCAGGGTACGAACATCCTGACGAACAGTGCGCTGTAGATAACGAGCTTCGCCATTTGTGCGTACTTGAACAAGGCCAGCTTGGGTCCGGAGTACTCCATGAGCGGGCCTTCCATGAGTTCGGTTTCCGCTTCTGAAATATCGAAGGGCAGACGCTGCACGAAAGCCTGAAATGACAGGATCATCACCGCCAGCATGATCAAGCCCGACCATGGGATCCCGGTCGTTTCGTAAACAGAGCCGTTCAGCACCGTATCAAGCCGGAATGAACCCGTGTGTACGGCGCCCACGATCAAGGCGATCGCGAGCAAGGGTTCCAGCGTGATCATGCTCATCATTTCGCGGCTCGCTCCAACCAGAGAGTACGTCGAGCCTGCCGCCAGTCCGGCAAGCAGGGTGCAGATGCCGCAAAGTGTAAGCAGGTAGATCAGCAGAATGATGTCGGCCACTCCGTTCATCGGCGCAACAAAGCCCATCGGCACCAGGCATGCCACCGTGAGAACAGTGGCCAGCGAAAGATAGGCGGCGAATCGCTGCATGAGCGGCGTTTCGCCAGACTCGATGTCTTCCTTGCCAAGCAGCTTCAGCAGGTCGAAGTAAGGTTGCAGCAGCGGCGGTCCCTGGCGGGACTGCACGCGCGCCGTGACCTTGCGCAGCACTCCCTGGAAGAGGGGAGCGACAAGCAACACGACGCCCACATTCAACACTCCACCGAGGATCCTCCAAATCAGGCTGCCGTCCATAAGCGTTCCTATGTCGCCTTCGTCCTTGTTCTCGTCATTTCGAACAACTCTTTTTGCGACCACACCCTCGTCTTACCCGAGCGCAGGTCGATCGTCTCCAGGCGGTCGGTGCAGGAGAAGCACGGATCGATGCTGCCCAGCGAGATGGTCATGTCGGCGATCTGCTGATCTTTGATCATCGCCGGTATGCCTTGCAGGTTCTGATAGGTGGGTGCACGCACTCGCCAGCGTCGCGGGCGATTATTCTCTCCGGTAATCACGAAATGGTGGCTCTCGCCGCGCGGCGCCTCGACGGATGAAAGGCCCATCCGTCCGACCGGCAACTCGTCTTTGATTTCCAGTTGCAGTGGGCCGTCTTCCATTTTGTCCAGGCACTGGCGAATGATCTTGATGGATTCGAACACTTCATTCATCCGCACGACTACGCGTCCCCAGACGTCCGCGCTCTGCGCCGTGATGACGTCGAACTCAACCCGGTCATAGGCGGCGTAGGGATGATCGCGGCGGCAATCGATCTCCACTCCCGCGGCGCGCGCTACCGGGCCCAGCAATCCAGCGTTCTTCACCAGAAGCTTGTCGGCCACGCCCACGCCACAGGTGCGCTTCTGGATGTTCCGGTCTTTGCTCACGGCGGCGACCACCGGGCGCCATTCCGATTCGAGCTTGTCGAGTACAACGCGCAGTTCAGCTTTGAGTTCGTGCGTGATATCGCGACGCACCCCACCGATGAGACAGATCGCGTAGGTCTTGCGGTTACCGCTGATCTTCTCGGCAATCCACATGATGGGCTCGCGGATGCGGAAGCTCTGCATGAAGAGCGTGTCGAAGCCGACGATATGGCAGGCCAGTCCTACCCACAGCAAGTGACTGTGGAGGCGCTCGAGCTCCAGCATGATGGTGCGAATGTACTCGGCTCGGAGCGGCGGCTTCAGGGCGGCGGCCTCTTCCACAGCCTGGACGTACGCCACGCTGTGCACGCATCCGCAAATGCCGCAGATGCGCTCGGCCAGCATCGGGATATCGTTGTAGCTCATTACCGACTCCGCGAGCTTCTCGATCCCACGATGCACCATGAATCCGCGATACTCGCAGCCGCGCACCATCTCGCCTTCGACGTAGAGGCGGAAATGGGCAGGCTCGTCGAGCGTGGGATGGAAGGGGCCAAACGGGACGACGGTGCAGCCTTCCGGCGGGTCGTTGAACTTGAATTCGCTGTCTTCAGTATCGTTATAGCTTTCGGGGACCTCGTTCCACGGCACATCCTTTCGCAGCGGATGATGGCCTTCGGGCCAGCCGTCGGGCAGCACCAGCCGCTTCAGATACTCGTGCCCCACCGGCTCGATGCCAAGCAGGTCGCGCATTTCGCGCTCGGCCCAACTGGCGGCAGGTACCATCTTCGTGATGCTGTCGATCTTGAGGTCATCCTCCGGCAACTGGGTGAGCACGCTGCAGAGCACGTGGTCTTTGTCGAATGCAAAATTGTGAGCGACCAGAAACTTGCCTGAAAACGGCCGGTCATCCGTGCCAATGCTGGCCACGTAGCGGGCATCAAGCTCCCGGAAGATATGTTGGCAGACGAATTTCACCACCGTGCGGTCCACAAAGACGAAGAGGCGGCGATCGCTGGGCAGATCGGCGCGGTCGATGAGCGGACCAAACCGAGCCTTGAACTCCTCGAACATTTCGCGAGCGATCATGGTTGCCTCTAAGGCTGCTCCTTCAGGGCAGGCGGTTTCCGCACGCGCGGCATCCCACCCAGCCAGCGGAAGTAGCGTTTGATTTCGCCGTAGAAGTTGTGCGCGACGTAGCGGTTGCACTCCGCTTCCCGCGCGTAACCGCAGAGCCACGGGACGGCGGCCCGGCGCGACGCCCCACCCAGTTTTGAAATGCCATACACCAGCAGGAAGATCAGCCCCAACACGACCGCGAGAGCGGCGGGCGCGAATACCGCCGATGAATCGACTTCCGTTATTCCCGCCAGCGGTCTGCTCCGCAGCGGGAAGGCGTTCGCCAGCGTGGTTCCGAGTCCGCCGCGACTCGCTTCGAGAGCGCGTTGCATCAGCCGGAAGCCGATTGCCGGCACAACGCCCAACAGAACGCAGAGGAAGGCGAGCGCCAGTTGAGGTAACTGCATCATCCAGGGAACATCCAGCCCGGCACTGCCAGCCGCCGCTCGCTCGTTAGCGCGAGTCCGCACCAGCGCGCTCGTGCGCGACAGAAAACTCACGCCGAAGAACTTCATGAACGATGCCAGCGTGAGCGCGCTGGTCAAAATCGCGATCACCGCACAGACGACGAGGTAGTGCGCTGACCCGCTGCCCTGAATCGCAGCCACCGCGATGCTCCACTTGCTGACGTAGCCGTTGAATAACGGAACACCCGAGATGGAGAACGAGGCGATCAGCGCGGTGATCGCGGTCAGCGGCATGAACTTCATCATGCCGCCCATCTGGTTGAGATCCTGTGTGCCAGTGGCATATAACATCGATCCCGCATTCAGAAACAGCAGTCCCTTGAACAGCCCGTGGTTCAAAACGTGGAACAGCGCGCCAAAGAAGCCGATGGTCGCGAGCGCGGCCGTTGCCGGAGTATTCACCGGCAGCAGCGCCAAGCACGTACCCGTGCCCAGCAGGATGTAGCCGATTTGCCCAATGCTGTGGAAGGCCAACAGGCGCTTGGATTGCTCCTGCTTCAGAGCCTGCATGGTGCCCGTGAATAGCGTGATCGTGCCCAGTACCGCGACTAACATGCCCCAGCGCGCCAGCGGGTAATCGGCCTGCGCTCTCACCGGAACCAGCCACAGGAAATAGCGCATCAAGCCATAAACGCCGGTCTTGAGCATCACGCCCGAGAGCATCGCGCTCACCGGGGACGGCGCGGCCGGGTGCGCATCCGGCAGCCACACCTGGCCGAAGGGCCACATACCCATCTTGATCCCGAATCCGGTCAGAAACAACCCGAAGGCCAAAGCGGTGATGCCGGGCCGTGTGGCGAGCAGCAGCGGCAGGTTCGCGCTCACCGTGTCAAAGTCATACTTCAAACTGGCGCTGCCGCTGACCGCCTTGCCGCCAATCGCCAGCAGTTCCGCGCCGATCATCGTGGCCGCGCAGGCAATCTGCATCATGATGAGGAACTTGTTTGCCGCCCACACGTTCTGCCGCTTCCGGTACTCGAAGCGAATCAGCGCGTAGCCCGGCAAGGTCATGAGCTGCCAGAATATGAAGAAGAACCACATCATGTCGGTGGTCGAGAGCAGGCCGTACATGGCCGCAAGAAAGAGCAGGAAGTACGGGTAGTACCGGGCTACGCTATAGTCCCGGTAATGCCGCATATAAAGGATGGAGTAGAACGAGGCCGGAACGGCAATCAGTGCGGCCAGCAACAGGAAGACGGCGGTCAGGCCATCCACGTAGATGCGCAGGGCGAATCCGAATCTCGGCATCGCCCAGAAGGCAGCGGGATGGGCCGAGGGTCCAATCAACAGGACTTTAAATACCGCCGAGAGAATCAGGATCGCCGTTCCCGTAGTAATCGCAAACGCCACCCACCCCGCAAGCAGCTTGCTGCGCGCCACGAGCAGCGTGAGCACCGCACCGGCAATGCAGGTAAGAAGCGAGACGAGGACGGCTTGTTCCGGCGTCAGCATAGGTTCACTTCTTGCGTTCTCAGGTGAAACAGCAACTCCAGGAGCACGCCCAGTGTTCTCCGAACGATAGGGGTAAGGTCCTGTCCTTCCTTTATCGACTCCGGTTGCACACCCAGTAGCCAGGCTTTCGTGACTCCGCTCGACTCGACGAAGTTCGCCAGCACGCCCAGCGAAATCTTGTGAGTCGAGATCTGCGGGTAGCGGGCGGTTATCTCGTGGGAATCCACGAACACGACCGATCCCGGCGCCGCACCAAATTCCACCGCATCCAGAAAAACCAGGTGATCGAACTCCAGGTCCGCCGCGAATCCTACCCAGCGGTCGGGCGAGCTTCCGGCAACGATCACGTCGGGCACGCCAGCGTTGAGCAGTTCTTCTGCAAGACGCACCCCGAAGGCGTCGTCGCCGTACTCAGGGTTTCCCACGCCCATCAGGCAGACCCGCCCCTGCAGCGTCTGTTCGAGCTGCTCGCGAAGATCGCTCTTCTGGTCGCCTGCCATCAGATATCCTCACCAAGTTTCTTGATCTGCTCATACGTGAACACCGGGCCGTCCACGCAAACGTACGCGACTCCGATGCAGCAGTGTCCACATTTTCCAACCCCGCACTTCATGTAGCGCTCGAGCGTGGAGACGATGTTGCGTTCCTGGAACCCCATGCCCAGCAGATCCTGAATGACGAACCGGAACATGATCGGCGGGCCGCAGACGAACGCGATGCTGTTCTCGACCGGAACCTTCACACCCTCTTTCTTGAAGAGGCTGCCGACGACGCCCACGTTCCCGGCCCATCCCTCGGCCGCACGATCGACGGTGACGTGGCATTCGACGCCCGGCATCCGCTCCCACTCCAGAAGCTTGGGCGCGTACATCAACTCATTCGGCGTCTTCGCGCCGTGGAAAATCTGGATGCGTTCGAAGCGGTCGCGGTTGGCGAGCGCGTACACGATGGCGGAGCGCAACGGAATCAGCCCGATGCCTCCGGCAACGAACACCAGGTTCTTGCCGCGGTAGTCTTCCATCGGAAAGCCGTTGCCGTATGGTCCGCGCACCGCGAACTTGTCGCCGGGCTGGAGTTGGTGCAGCGTAGAGGTGCAGCTGCCCACCTGCCGAACCGTGAAGAACGTATCGTCCTCGGTCGGGCTGGGCGGGAGTGAGGTCGGAAACTCGCCCACTCCGAACAGCGAAACCTGGGCGAACTGGCCGGGCCGGAAGCGCTTGAAAGCGCGCTGCTCCGCGCTGTCTTCAAAGTGCCAAAAGAACGTCTTGACTTCATGAATCTCGCTCACCACGCGATCGAGCACAGCGACCTTAGGCAGATACACGTTGTCCACAATTTCTGGAATGCCGGTTGCCGGTGCGCTGATTCTCGATGCGACGTGTTCTATCGCGGACGGATTCATGCTTCTTTACCCCGTCCAACCGAGTGGCGGATTATCTCCACCACGCTCGGCATGCCGATGTCGCCATGACAAACTGCCGCGCAGCGGCCGCAGCCGACGCACGCGATCGAGAGTTCCCGCTCGATAAAGTAGTGCGCAAGCTTGCGAAAGAAACGCCGGTTGCGGCGATCGTGCACCGCGCGCCTCGGGTTAAACCCGCCGGCCATGCGCGTGAACCCGCTCAATGCGCAAGAGTCCCAGATACGCAGCCGTTCGACCCCATTGGGCTCCGCGGGGCGATCCGTCACCGTGAAGCAAGTGCAGGCCGGACAAACGTAGGTACAGCCGCCGCACTCCAGACAGCGATTGCCGATCGCGTCCCAGGTTTCTTCCGGAATCTCTCCCCGCGATACAGCGTGAATGGCGGCAGAAAACCAGCTCGTGGTGCTCGGCTTGAAACGTTTTCGAACTTCTTCCAGGATGGCGCGCCGCCGCGCCACATGCTCGGCAGAAGCTTTTCGGAAAATCGGACTGGCGAACAGAGCCTCGCCGGCGGGCGTGCCGGCTACCGCCATGAATTCATGCCCGAGGTCCATAAGTTGCAAATCGAAATGGTCGCGCGCCGCCGGCCCCGTGTCCGTGCACATGCAGAAACACTCTTCGCCGATGTCGAGTTCGGGATCGGTGCAGGCCACGTTCACCAGGAACAGGTTGTCGCGATGCTTCTGATAGTAGATGTCGGGAAGTTCGCGACCCAGGTAGAACCGGTCAAGATGGTAGATGCCCGCCACGTCGCACGAACGAATTCCAAAGATCGCGCGCTTCTGAACGTCGTACGTGGGCTCAATCCGCAGATCGCCATTTGAACGCTCGATCTTGAGCAAGCGCTCAATCGGCGGAAATACATAACGCTTGGGCGGATAATAAGGATTGGGCAGATGAATCTGAATCCGGTCGCGATTCTGGTCGGTAACGGGATCGAAGAAGGTGTCCCGCCCGCGCTCGCGGAATGGAGCGATCACCTCGTAGCCCTGCTGCCGCAGCAGGTCCACGATCTTCAGCACGTCATTACGGTAAAGGATGCGAGCCTTCATGCCGTCCCCTTTTCCACCCGAACTGGAACCAGTCGGAGACTGTCGCCCGAGGTTCCGAGAATCTGCTGTTCAACCTCGCGCATGAAGTGCGGGACGAAGATGGTTCCGGTCCTGACCTCGGAAGTGATTCGAGCCGTTGCCGCCGCCGACGCGGCCGCAGCGCAAAGCCGCATCCGCTTGCCATCGCGAATACCGAACTGTTTGGCATCTTCCGGATTAATCTCGACGAAGCCGTCGGGATAGTCGATCATCAACTGCCGATACTCGCGTTTCAAAGTCTCGCTGTGCCGCACCAGCACATTCTGGTTCCAGTAGTAGAGCGAGTTTCCGAACACCAGCGTGAGCGGAAACTCTTTGGGATTTGCCTTCGGCGCAGGCGGCTTAGGAACGGCCACGAATTTGAATGGCTGGTCTTCCTGATTCTGCGAGAAATGAGTCTCAGCGAAACGGTTCTCAGCGAACAGGAATCTTGTGCCCAGCGGCCGGTCCTTGGTGCAGGGCCACTGGCGTCCGTAGTCGCGAGCCAGGTTCTCGTAGTCTGCGCCGCTGTAGAAGGGAACGACCTGTCCGATCTCGTCCATCACGTCGCGCGCGGAAGTATATTTCCAATCCGCACCCATCAGCCGGGCGAGCTGCACAATTTGTTCCCACGCGGGGGTCAGCCCCGAGGGCGGGTCGACCACGCGTTCCGCCAACTGAATACGACGGTCAGTGCTCGTGAACGTAACTTCTTCTTCGCCAAATGCGGTGGTCGGCAGCACCACATGGGCATAGTTGCTGCTCTCCGTCATGAAGAGGTGGTGGACGACCAGCAAGTCGAGTTGCCGAAGCTGGCCAGCTACGTCGCCGAGCAACGCGGCACTGGTGGCATCGTAACGCGACAGCCACAGCGCCTTGACCTTGCCTCGTCCGCGGTGGGCCAGCAAAGCGCGAGATCCAAGACCCGGCTCGGGTGGAATTTTGGTTTTCCAGAGGGCATCGAGTGCGGACCGCGCCTGGTCATCGGTCACCGGCCTGTAGCCGGGCAGACGATCCGGCAACATTCCCATGTCGCACACTCCCTGCAGGTTATTTTGCTCGGTGAGTGCGAACAGCCCGGCCCCGGGCTTGCCCAGATTGCCCGACAACAGCGCCAGATTCACAACGGCGCGGATACTGTCCCGGCTGCGCTCTTCCATGCTGGCGGAAAACATCAGCGTGGCGGAACCTGCGCCCCCGTAAGCCAGCGCAGCCGCCTCGATCAGGCTTGGTGCTACCCCGCAGCTCTCGGCCACACGGAGCAGATCGTATTCATAAATGCTGGCCAGAAAAGACGCGTAGTCACGGCAGCGTGCTTTGATGAATCCCAGGTCCATGAGCCCGCGATCGACAATGATCTTGGCCATCGCGCCGTAGAGCAGCGTTTCCGTTCCCGGCTTGATTTGCAGGAAGAGGTCGGCACTCTCGGCGACCCGGTGACGCCGCGTCCCGACCACAATCAGACGCGCACCGTTAAGCTTGGCGCGGATGACGGCGCCGCCGATCGTCGGCATGCGCTTCGCAAGATCCACACCGTCGACCACAATCACCTTGCTCTGGGCCAGCTCCGCAATCGAGTTCGTGCTCGCCGGGACGCCGATCATCTCCAGCAACACGTTGATGGCATTGTTGGAGTAAACGCCCGTCCCATGATGCACATTGTTCGTGCCGATCACCGCCCGGGCAAACTTCTGCAGCAGATACGATTCTTCGTTGGAGCAGCGCGGTGAGTTCAAGAAGCCCAGGGCATCCGGGCCATATTGATCCCGGATGGCCTTCATTTTGACGGCGACAAAGCCCAGCGCCTCGTCCCAGCTCACTTCCTGCAACTGGCCGTTCTTGCGCAGTAAAGGATGCTTCAGACGATCGGGCGAACTGGCGACCTCGTGAACGTACCAGCCGCGGACGCAGATTCGTCCTTGATTGCTGGGATGGGAGACACTCGGATACGCCCCCACAATCTGGTTGCCGGAAGTTTCCAGATAGAGCCCGCAACCAACTCCACAGAACGTGCACGTGGTGAGCTTGTGAGCCATGATTCAGTTCGACGTATCCACTATGCCCAACTCATGAACATTTCGATAGTGCAGAGCTCACGCCGGACTGTGACGAATGGGCAAGGACTACGGTTCCAAAGGCTCGCGATTGAAAATCAGGTACTCCGGCAAAACCTCCCAGCCAACGCCATGAAGAGTTTTTCATCACATTTTCGGTGTGAGCACTCGCACTGAAACCGAGCACCTTTCCTGCGAAACTGGCAGTCGCCCAGGATCGTAGCCAATACTCGCCCGCCTGACTTAAGGCGCGAGCGCGCAGCAGGGTTGCGAGGATGCGTCACGACCGGCCGTCAGCCATATCTATAAAGGAGTGACATCACCATGAAACATATGCCCGCTCTGTTAAAAGCAGGCAACCAAACAACCGAATGTACCCGTGAGCTTCAAGAGCAAATCCGTCGTCGTGCCCACGACCTGTACGCGGAGTGCGGCAGGCACGACGGGCATGAACTGGACGATTGCTGCAAGCTGAGTCGGAGGTGACTCACCGGAAGGCAAAGACCGCCGCGGCTTAAAACCAAGCATCTGGGAACGAGAGCCAGGCAATTGGCAAGGACGCGGACTCCACCCAGCGGTTCAACGTTTAGAGCGCAGCCGAAGGGAATTCCCAAAACATCGTAGTACGTTCCTCTCCTTTCTCGCAGCTTCGGCCAGTCGTTCTTTACGGAGGCCCCGGATTCGGCCGGGGAATCGGCGCTGGCACTACGGCCGCTGCTGGCAGTCCGGTGGTGGCGCTGCTGACGGAAGAGATCGTGAGTGCGACTACGGTGTCGAAGTTGACGCGCGATCTGGATGGCGCGGTGCGTGCGTTTCATGAGGCACGGCTCAGCGACGACTCTGCGTATTTGTTCTTGAACGGAGTGCGCCTGCGAGTGCGGCGGCCGGCGGGACGCAAGCGGGTGCCGATGTTGGTGGCCTACGGGTGAGGCGAGACGGGACGCGTCCCCTGCTGGCGTTTCTGCGCTGTCAGGGCGAAAGCCAGGCCGATGGGGAAGGTCTGCTGCAGGATCGGTATCGGCGCGGGCTGGAAGGCAAGCAGTCGGGTCTGACCGTCACCGATGGCTGTCCCGGCTTAGCGGCGGGATTCCCACGCTCTATCCGCGGGTGCGACATCAGCGTTGTTGGGTGCACAAGATCCGGAACATTTCGGAGAAAGTGCGGAAGCGCGATTACGACGAAGCCAAGACGGGCGCGCAGGTGATGTACCTGGCGGAAAGCCGTGCCCAGGCGGAAGCGGCCTTTCGCCGGTTTCGGGCACGGTGGCACCGGGAGTATAGGACGATGGTGCGGCCACGGGAATGCGACCTGCCGCAGCTGCTGTCCTTCTTCGCCTTTCCTTGGCACTTGTGGCGGAAACCGCGGACGACCAACGTGATCGAAGCTGCTTTGTGGAAGTGCGGCGGAGAACCCGTCCCATGGTGTGCTTTGTCAACGTAGAAAGTGTGGATCGAATCATTTACTCCACAAGCCGCTTGACATCACCTGCGAAGGGAGCCGTTTGACCCTGCCTCACCGCACTGTTATCATTTTTCTGCGGGGTGGAGCAGTCTGGTAGCTCGTTGGGCTCATAACCCAAAGGTCGGTGGTTCAAATCCACCCCCCGCAACCAACGCAATCATAAGGTTACGGGCAATTGGGCACTTGTAGCGACTGTCCAAAACTGTCCAATAAGGGGAACTGCCACACAGTTCCCCTTATTTATTGAATGGAGACCTCTTGATTGGCAGGCCTTTGCAAGAGGCGTTGCACGATAGGCCGATTGGCCTTGCGCTTGGCCAGGGCCGAGGCATTGCCATACTGATCCATGGTGGTCGAAACATGCGCGTGTCGCATGAGTTTCTGCTGTACGCCCACGGGTGCTCCGGTTTCGTCCAGCCACGCACGATAAGTGTGGCGGAACGTGTGAAACCCGATCCTGCCAAGTCCCAGTTGGAGACCTGTCGGAACCAGGTAGTCGGCACGAATCGAATCGGCATGATACGGCCGGCCGGTCACCGGACTCGGAAAGAGCCATCGCTCCTCGGAATCGAGACAGAGCGCTTGCCATTTCCTCAGTTCGAGAATGAAGCCCCGTTCGATCGGGACCTCGTCCTGCGAGTACTCCGTCTTCAATTTGTTTAGTCGCTTCCCGACCGCTGATCGTTGGATCAGAACCACCGATCGTTTGAAATCGAAATCCGTCCAGCGCAAACCCAGGATTTCGCTGATTCGCAAACCGAAACACAGGCCAATTAGCACGATGGTTCGAAACGGTTGAACCAGCGCGTCGAGCATTTGCCAAGCATCCTTTACCTGGAGCACGCAAGGACGTTTCTTGCGCTTGCTGATGCCCTTGACCTCGACCAGGTCCATTGGATTGCGGTCCACCTCCAGCAATTCCCAAAGCATCGCCTTGTCGAAGAGACGGTACATCAGGGACCGAATGTGGCCTCTGTACTTGGGTGAGAGGTCGAGCCTTCGGAGCCAGTCCTGTACCAAGGTAGGCCGAACGTCTTTGAGATAGGCGTCGCCCCACTTGGGTCGGATGTGTTGGCAAATCATACTTCGGTAGGAGGCTAGAGTATTGTGAGTGATTTGTTCGGCTTCCTCTTCCTGTTTCTGATCGAGAAGGAAACGATCGAGGATGCCACAGAAGAGAACCGGTTCTCGGCGCAAGATGCCATCGTTGATCATCAGCCGCATGCCTTCTGCTGCTTTCAAGGCATGGGCCTCCGTCTTGTACTGTTCTACCGTTCCGACGGTGAAACCCCTTCGTTTCCTGCGTCCGTCCGAAATCGGTTCCCACCAACGATAGAGCCATACGTCCGGTCCTGTTACGCGTTTGTTGATCTCAACACTACCGTACTGATACCGCGTTCGCTTAGCCAATGTAATCTCCTTGGGGTTGGCGACGCGGGTGGCTGCCTGAGATTACCTGAGAACG
>Ga0116134_1001135_pt1 | contig 13626 bp, 9 predicted proteins | sample June2015DPH_19_5_FD_89737 | JGI IMG/M metagenome (GOLD analysis project Ga0116134, IMG submission 89737) | Peatland microbial communities from SPRUCE experiment site at the Marcell Experimental Forest, Minnesota, USA - June2015DPH_19_40 | ecosystem: Environmental > Terrestrial > Soil > Wetlands >...
CTCGCTGGTCAGTCTTTGCGCGGTACAACTATGCTCCATCCTCGGGAGTTCAGAGGCAGAACAGCCTGAGTAATCTGTACGGGTCTGTTGTGGACACCACAACCGTTACGGTCGGCCTCGACGTGCTTTTCTCAACGCGGATGTCGAACTCGCTTCGGTCCAACTATTCTTCGCAAGCCTCCAACTTTGTGACCTCACTCGACTCATTTGGTGGCGCTATTCCTTTGCCTCCTTCCGCCCTGCTGGGGAGCTTGTCGCCGGCTGACAGCGAAGGAGCATTCCAAACCTACGACACCTCGTATTATTCAGTGGGTCCCCAAGCGCGGAACCGCTCATGGCAGCTCAACTTTGGCGATGATTTGACATTGGTCACCGGGACCCATCAGCTCAAACTCGGAGGGGATTATCGCGCATTATTCCTTGATACCAAACCCTACAAAAGCTTCGTCGGGATCGCTTCGGAGAGCGTTGAATCTTTGCTATCGAGCGGCGAAGCCACCTTGGACGTGGCTTCCGCCAATTTCTCCCAGCTCCTCACCCATTCTTTTTCTCTGTACGCGCAAGACAGTTGGAAAGCCAAACCCAACCTTACCGTCACCTATGGTCTTCGTTGGGAACTGAGTCCAGCACCCGTATCCCGTGGCGCCACGAGATTGGCGTCGTGGGAAAATGTGTTCGATCTCCCGAATCTTTCGATTGCGCCTCCTGGGACAGCACTCTGGCGCACAAGGTACAGCAATTTTGCACCGAGGCTGGGAATCGCTTATACCTTGCGGCACGATCTGGTATTACGGGTTGGTGGGGGAATTTTCTACGACCTCGGACTGGGCGGATCGACGCAGCTCGCCACATCATACCCGAACATCGCTCCGGGATTCGTCCCAAGTGTCCAGCTGCCCTTATCAAATGTTCCCCAGTATCTGCCGGTGATCTCCTTCTCGCCGCCTTTCACGTTTGACATTCTTGGATTTGACCCCGCCATGAGGCTGCCGCGGTCCTATCAGTGGAATGTGGCCGTGGAGAAATCCTTGCCGGGGAAGCAGAGCGTGTCGGCAACATATGTCGGCCAAATCGGCAAGAGCCTGCTCAGACAGCAGGCCACGTACCAGCCGAACCCGAACTTTCAGGGGGACTTCCTCCTTACCTATAACGGAGCCTGGTCGAAGTACGATGCCTTGCAGCTGCAATATCGGAAGCCACTCGCTTCCGGGCTGCAAGTGCTTCTGAATTATGCGTTCGGGCATTCGCGCGACAACAGTTCCAACGACGTTGTCGCGGGCTTGTCAAACACAGTTATTTCGGCCGCCCGTGACTCGGCCTCCTCCGATTTTGATGTGCGCCAGAGTTTCTCGGGCGCGCTGACCTATGAAGTGCCCGCTAGGACAGGGAACAGGATCGTGGCTCCCGTTGTGACCGGCTGGTCCATGGATGCTGTGGTGGTGGCCCGGACCGGGTTTCCGTTCAACGCCGGACTGTATTCGACCTCCTCCGACCCTGACGGCTACGCCCTGTCCCGGCCCGATCTTGTGCCGGGCCAGCCTTTGTGGATTGCAAGTTCAGGCGCTCCCGGCGGAAAGAGCCTGAATCCGGCGGCTTTCTCCATCCCACAAGAGGTGCGGCAAGGTAGCGAGCCGCGCAATGACATTGCTGGGTTTGGGCTGACGGAAGTAGATCTGTCTCTCGCGAAAAAGTTTCGCCTAACTGATCGGATCTCGCTGCACTTCCGTGCCGATGGGTTCAATGTTCTAAATCATCCGAACTTCACGAATCCGCAAGCGATTTTGGATTACGGTCCAACGTATCTCAGCTCAACCCAAATGCTCAATCAAGGGCTCGGCGGCCTGAACCCGCTCTTCCAGGAGGGCGGCCCACGATCGTTGCAATTATCGCTGAAGCTTGCGTTCTGAAGCGGCTTGTTCGCTTCCCCAAGACGTTACGTTTCAGCGGCTCAAGTAAAAGACTAGGGCCTGGCAAAGGACTCTCTCATGCAGCTAAGCTGGCCCACACAGATGAAGGAGAAAAGGGCCCGGGATATGGTTCACTCGTGCTTCTATGCGGCGGCCTGGGCATTATTGATCATGATGCTCTGCCCCCTGGTTTCCCGAGCGCAGCCGCGGCCGGCTGCGCTGCCTGTCGAAACGCTACTGAGTTTGCGATCGTTTGCGGCCTACGAACCGTTTGCCAGTTCCGCCGACGGCCGGTGGATTGCCTACGTGGTGACCGCCAAGAGACATCGCGCGGCGGATTCAGTGGAGATCGATAGCAGCGGGATCAAGGTTCTGGACCGCCGCACAGGCAAAGATTGGGGAATAGGTTCTCCGGGTGCGGACAATTCCATGCCGAATTGGTCGCCGGATGGCAGGTACCTCGCCTTCTGCAGCGTGCATCCATCTGGCGATGGACTGCCGCTGAAAACCGTGTCGTTCTGGGACCGGTTCCTGGACAAAGGCCAGGAAATCATGCAGGTTGATGAATGCATCACCGGCACTTTTCACTGGGCATGCGACAGCCGGCACATCTTCGTCCGTGTGGGGGCCGGCACAGCGCAGGCCAAGAACACGCAACAGGCAACGTCGGTTTCACCGTTACCAGAGAGCAACGCACCCGTGCTGCGTCATGGCGCGCCGGTGAGGGTCTTTACGGCGTGGGCCGGAAGCCTCGAACAGACCCCCGCGTCCGATCCATGGGACATCAGTGCATCGTACGACCTTGCGCTCGCAGACATTGCCGGTGGCAACCCAACTTATTTGATTACGAACATGAGAATTGGGGCATTTTGGGTTGCGCCCACTGGCGATAGTGTTGCCGTGGCGGTAAGAAAGCGGTTCGCTCACCCAGGCTCTCAGCAGCTACTCTACGATCTTGGTGAACTGAATGTTTCCGCTCGCACCTTTCGCGTTCTAGCCGTTGACGCAGAACTGGGCCCGACTCCATTCACCGTCAGTTGGTCCCCGGACGGAAAATTCCTAGCTTATCGCTCTGCGGGTATGTCGGCGGAGGGCCACGTCTTTGTACTTGCATTAGCGGCGGGGCCGCCGCAGGACCTCACCTTGACCATAGAGGGGATTTCTGGGAAGAAGGGATTCGCAGGGAGTGCCGTTCAGCTTCCGTTGTGGGAGGAGGGCGGCCGGTATCTGCTCTTTGCTGTAGAGGGGACACTTTGGAAGGCTTCCCTGAGTGACCGAGAGGTGAGCGCGCTGGCACGTTTTCCTGGAAAGCGGGTGGAAACGATTCGACGAGGAAGCAACCTGATTTGGACGACTGGAGAAGGGACTTCGACCATTGTGATCGCCCGGGATGAACAGACAGAAGAAAGATCATTTCAACGGGTGAACCTGGTGAACGGCGAACAGGCTGAGCTGTTCTCCGGGAAGTTCGATGTGGATAGTCCCATGAACATGGTTGCTCCCGAAGGCGGAGACTCGGTGTTTTATGTGGCCGAGAGCTCTGACCGGAGTTCTGACCTGTGGGCGTTTTCTGCGGCCGGCGGAGAGCCTCGTGTTCTGACGCATATCAATCCCGAGATTGATCGTTACAGGCTGGGTTCGAGCAGAATTGTGGAATGGAGGGGACTGGATGGAGAGCTATTGCATGGCGCGCTCCTATTGCCATCTACCTTCGAGGCAGGGAAGAGGTTCCCGTTAGTCGTGGGCGTATATGGCGGTCACTTTCTTTCCGCCGATGCGCAGATGTTTGGTTTTGGAGGATGTGTCAGCCCAATTAACGCTCAACTTCTCGCGACACGAGGTTATGCCGTGCTTTGCCCGGATGCTCCACAAACCGTGGGTACTCCCATGTTGGACTTAGCGAAAACGGTATTGCCCGGAGTCAACAAACTCATCGATCTGGGGATCGCCGACCCGGATCGAATTGGCATCATGGGCCAAAGTTACGGTGGCTACAGCGTTCTCTGTTTGATCGTACAGACACACCGGTTCAAGGCTGCGGTCATGAGTGCGGGCTTCGGAGATCTCTTTGCTGATTATGGTTCGATGGATGAACTTGGGAACAGCTTTGGCGTTGCCCTGGACGAGAAGGGACAGGGACTGATGAACGGGGCACCGTGGGACTTCCGCGATCGGTACGTTGAAAACTCGCCATTTTTCTATCTCAATCGAGTGGAGACGCCGCTTCTGATTCTCCACGGTTCAAGCGATACGATGGTACCTGGGTTTCTTGCCGACCAGGTGTTCGTGGGCTTGCGACGGCTCGGGAAAACTGTTTCTTATGCTCAATACCCAGGGGAAGGACACTCAGCGGAAGGATGGTCATACGAGGACGAAAAAGACTACCTCGAACGAGCGCTGAGTTGGTTTGCCACATATCTCCAGTCGCAGCGCTAGCCGCTAAAACGATGCGGCCTACCGCGAGCCGAGAGGGCGCCTGATGCCCCGCACCAGGCGCCCTTTGTTGTCTACTCGTCCGCTTCATACGCGGGCTTGGTCGCATTGTGCTGGACCATGTTCGCATCGATGGCGGTGCCCAGGGTCTTGTCCGTGCTGTGGTGGATTAACGACAGCGCTGACACACGTGAAAGGGTTGGCCGTTCGTATTTCATGCGATTCACCTCCTTTCCAGTTTGGTTTTCCTCAGCTGAGAAATCGAATCGTGGCACAACCCATAGGCTGAGCCGCAGAGGCTGGACTTAGACCAGCCCCACACTCCAGGAGGCCTGTGACCGATTGCGCCCGGAGCCAACGCTCGAGATGAATGGTGCGGAGAAGGGCAACCAAGGAGACATCGCGTCTTGCCTGCAAGTCTCGAAATTGCGAAGCCAACGCACGAGGATCTACGATGCCGATGGACGCCACAATGAACCTGTCGGCGTGTTCAAGAAGCGCAGAGATCTCTACCTGCAACCGCCTTGTCGGTTCACGAGTGACGTAGGCCTTCCGCGCACGAGTCAGAATCTCGTCGGGCACAATCCCCGATAGCGAGCGACGCAACAACGAGCGGCGCTGTCTCGGGCGAACCAGTTGCTCTTGCGGGATCGTGTGAAGGAATTCAAGAAGATCCCGATCCAAGCACGGATAGCGAACCTCATGAAGCGGTGACGAGGGGAGCGGTGTGCACCCAACGTGGCGCCGGAGTGTGCAAAGTGTTTTCTGACGTTCCTGTACGCTTGGAAAGCCGTGGAAGAGATTCAACGGGCTCTCGTACCCGGTGAGTGCCGTCCGGTTCCGAACGGCAAAATCAGGTTTCAACCACGGCGGAGGCTCGTAAGTTGTCTTAGAGGCGGAAAACGCATGAGGAAGGAATGCCGTGCCCGTCTGCATCATGAGGCTTAGGACCGTAGTTCGTTTAGCCAGCGCCCACTCCTGAAGCTTTCGAACCAGGAGCCGGAATTGCGCCGTCACCAAATAGTCGGCAAGCTCGGGGATAGGTGTCGGTACCCCGCCCAAGACTTCGTCACCACCGAACCCGGACAACAGAACACGATTCCCTTGGGCAAGCAAACAGTTGCGAAATGCTTCGGTGGCGTTGTCGTCCCGGTTTGTTTCATTCGGAGTCAGCCCCCAGCTCACCTGGCTCGAAAGCGAGGTATCGTTTCGATTTCCGACATCGACGTGGCACCCCGTTCTGCCGCGTTTCGTTTCGATCTTTGTAAAATACGGCCGCTCATTCCAGTTGGGTTCGGAATCGTCGAAATAGGAAATGGTGTCGAGCCGGGGCGTGCCGGCCTCCCCGTCTCGGATGATCGCGTCTGCCATGCATACGATCGAGGAAGAGTCCATTCCACCGCTGAGCTCGGCGATAACGGGCGCGGCAGAGCGAAGCCGCCGCTTAACAGACTCCCTGAACGCGGACCGAAAGTGCTCCTCGTATTCCCAATCTTGCTTGTATCGAGTGAGCTTGTGGCGGTCAAAATCCCAATAGAGCTTCTTCCAGACGTTCCCGTCTCGAACCAAAACGTACGAGGACGGCGGGACCGCGTGAACCCCCACATACGGTGTCCGCTCCGTGGCCGGAGCTGAAGAGAGCCACCCGGCCACGTATTCCTCGTCGAGCTTAAAGGGACGGTCTGCACACAGCACCAGAGGTTCGAGGATGGTGCTCCAGGTAATCTGCTCCCCTTGAGCCGAATAATAGAGATGTCGAGTGCCGACAAAGTCTTTGGCCAAAACGAGCGAGCGGCTTCTGGAATCCCAGATTGAGAGCGCCCAGTCCCCGATGAGTTTCGAAAGACAATCGGTCCCCCACCGTTCGTATGCTGCCGCGACAATCGAAACGTCCGTTGGTGCTGTGCAGATCTCGTCCCGTAGCAGATCGATGAGTTGCTCACGATTGTCCAGTCGTCCGTCCCACGTGACGATGGAGTCGGACGGCGAAACCCAGGGTTGGACTTCACCGCGAGACTCGCTGGTGGTGTGGAATGCCCGGTAAAGAATCCCTATACCGTCCTTGCAAAGGAAACCCTCACCATCGGGACCGTAGGGAACGAGCGCCGAGCGAACTTTGTCCAAATCCACGGGATCCACCGGCTTGCCATCGAAGTTGCACTTCCCAAACTGAGCGCTCATGTTTGTACCTCTCTGCCTTAGCACCTGTCGAGCACCGCGTACATATCGCGCACATATGGCTTGTCGTTCACCACTTTGCCATCGACCTCAACCCACGCGTGAGCTCTGAAGGGCGCCTGCTGGGCGCCAATAACCATTTGAGCCGGCAACCCGTGGCGCTTCAGCAGACACGCTGTTGCCGCCGACCGTTGCAGGCAGAGTGCTCTCTTCCAGTACCAGATACTCGCAATGTCGACGGCCTCGCAAATTTGTTCAATCGCATTGGGGGCTACTGGTTGCCTCGAAATGGGGTAGTTGCGCACCTTGTTGTACAGTGCCTCGAAATTTCCTCGCACCAAATAGGAGTCGAACAGAATCAGCTCCAAGTAGGCTTTCAGCCTAAGAAACAGCATGGGAGGGACCTCCACCCCGCGTGGACAATTGCAACTGGTCACAAAGAAATGCCATCCGGTCTGTCAGGGCCTCGATGCGATCATTTAATGGTAGTACCGGGGAATGTCCGCGGTGACGGCTGTAGTCCAGGAATATCGGGCGTTCCGAGGCGTTCGCGGCCTGAAGCCGAGCGATCATTTTTCGTGCATGAAGCGGGTTGCAGTTCTGGTCCGCATCGCCCGAAACGATCATGGTTGCCGGATAAGACACACCTTCCTGCACCCGGTGATACGGTGAGTAACCGAGAAGCGCCGCAAAGTCATCAGGGTCGTCGGCGGTTCCGAGCTCTTCCTTCCAGACGTGCGTGTTGTTGAAAAGGTGATACCGCAGCGTGTCGAGTACGGGAACCATACACACCACGGCCCGGAAGAGGTCTGGCCGTTGCGTCATGGCTGCTCCGACCAACAGACCCGAGTTCGAACCGCCGAAGATGGCGAGCTTCTGTGGCTCAGTTCGTTCAGTTTGGATGAGCCATTCGGCGGCACAAATAAAGTCATCGAAAGCCACCTGCCGTTTTCGCCGCTTGGCGGCGTTGTGCCATTCGACACCGAATTCCGACCCGCCGCGAATATTGGGAAGGGCAAACAGACACCCGCGTTCGAGCAGGAAAGCCACAAACACGCTGAACTGCGGCGTCATCGGAACACCGTAGCCGCCGTAGGAAGTCATGATCGTGGGATGCTGTCCACTTTCGAGAACGTCGCGGTGCCCCACCAGGAACATGGGAATATGAGTACCGTCTTTTGCCGGGAACCAGACTTGAGTATGGGTGAACGCCCGGGAACTGAATGGGACCTTCCGCTCCGCCCAAAGTTTCGCCTCGCCAGCGCGGCAGGAATAGCGGCAGACCTGAATGGGCTTTGTGAACGACTCTCGTTCGAAGAACAGCTCATCTTCGTCAAAAGAGCCAGCGACGAGGCGAACCGTATCCGATTTGTCGATCGGCAATTCTCCGAGAGGCTTGCCAAAGAGATCGAAGACGGCGATTTGCGTTTTGATTTCTCGGGTGTAGGAAACAAAGATTCGACTTTCGGTCACCGCCAAGTTTTGAATTGGAACGTCCGTCGCGGGAATCACATTCACGAACTCCGGTTCCAGACCCTCTCGCAGACGAAGCCTCACAATCCGGAGGTTCGGCGCATCGCGGTCCGTGACCGCCAGAATTCGGCTATCGTTCATGAGCAGCGGTACGAACTTGTATCTCGCATTCTCGATCACGAGCGCTGGATCTGCTTCACTCCCAAAGCTCCAGAGATAAAAGTCCGTGCCCGGTCTGTCCGGAAAGCGGTTTACAAGAAATCCAAGCCGGTCTTTCCCTGGAACAATACTGAGCCGGAACTTGTCACCGTCACCGGTGGAGAATATCTGCTGATCGTCGTCGAAGTGCGTGCCGAGAACGTGGTGATACACAGCTCTCCTCTCTGGCGTCGCCGTAATCGCTTCGTGAACGTAATAGAAACTCCACGAATCGGGCGCAAAGGCGAAGCCCCGCAGGTAGCCCCGGGGAAGCCCATCGGGCAGGGTCTTCCGGCTTTGGATGTCGAGCAGTTCAAATGTCCCGGTCCGTTCCCCGCCTTCCTTCACTTCATACAAAAGCAACCGTCCATCGGGCGAAATGCGAAGCGGTTTAACAGCCGTATGCTTTCCACTGCCGCGTGCAGCGGGATCAATGAGAAGATAATCTTCTCCATGCGGACCTTCGCGTACGTAGATGCAGTGTTGTTCCTGGCCGGGAAGGCGCTTGCCAAAAAAATACCGCTGTCCGACTTGTTGGATGGAATCGTAGGTCTCAACATCTAGCAGTTCGCGGATGCGTTCATGAACCCGTTTCCGACCCGGAATCGCGTCCAAATATGCGCGTGCATATTCCGTTTGTGCCTCAAGCCAGGCACGAGTTTGCGCGGAGTCTTGGTCTTCGAGCCAACGGTACGGGTCGGTAACGGTGACGCCATGCAAAACTTCGGTCACAGGCTCAACCGGCGAAAACGGCGGAGGTTCCATCAGTTTGGGCATAGCGCACTCCGATCCTTCAGCCGGTTTGCTTCACGATGTATCCGCCGCGTCAGGCTCCGTAGATATCCGGCAACCTTTGGGTCTTGAATTCTGGCCTGGTCGCTCCACGCCTCGTTCGCGGCCGCATAGGCAAAGACCGCTAGCAGCGGTGCAAGAGCTGAGGCTTCTTCCAGGCCTTCGGGCGAAACCAGTGACTGCCACTCCTCGATATAGGCGCTGGTCAGTCCCGACTCGGTTGTCACGTCCACGCCGGCCATGCCGCGAAAGTGTTCGACTAGATATTGGAAGCTGAATAACGGATTTCCCACGTATGCTTCGGCCCAGTCCAGAAATACACACTGGCTCTCAGACACAATCACGTTTCCGGGATTGAGGTCGAGATGTCCCAGCGAATCAGGGATCTGCAAGTCTGCACTTACACAGAGCGCCTCTTCGATCTGTTCCCCGAGCAATTTGAGTTCATTCTTCGCCAGAAGCCGTGGTGGAACCTTGGCCTGCTTTTCCATGAGTTGACCCATGGCATCCAGGTAGGGGCGAACCAGTTTCAGCAATGCGGACTCCCTGAGATCTCGTGCACCCGAGGCGACGAGGGTTTTGCATCTGCCAATGGATTTAATTTGCAGTTTCGCCAGGGCCGACGCTGCAGCCTTCCAAAGTTGAGTGCTTTGAGTCTCGCCGAGATTGGTGCCCTCCGCCTCCCAAGCCAGCCACCCATTCCATTCGCGTTGCACCGCAAGAATCGCCGGAACATACTGCGGGAGAAGTTTTGCGAGCGCAATCGTGATTGAAAATTCGCAGAGATTAGGTTTACCGACAGCCTTGAACCATACTGCGGGTCCACTCGTCTCGAACCGAACCAAGCTGAACGACGGGCTTGCATTCAACTGGAAAAACTTTCCCGTCAGGTGGAACCCCAGTGGCCCGATTACTTCTTCGATCCAACCCTGCAATTCTCTGAACCAGCCGAGTCTCGCGAACGGTCCTAGCGCTACGCCATCCGAGTGCCCGGTACATTCAGAAAGAGATCGTCGGACCGCCATGTAGTCTGCCGGATCAGCGAATTCTGCCGCCGACAAAGATGTAATACCGACCCACTCGATCCCCGAGCTCGATTTTGCTACAGGTCCGCAGGACTCCATGACTTGGTAGTTGCATCCGTTAGGAGACCCCGAGGAAACATCGGCATCCGGAGAAAACAGGCAGACTACCTCCTGGCCCCACTCCTTCCTCATCGCAACAGTTAGGTTCTCGGCAATTCGCTGCCAACGCGCGATCTCAACTATGGGCAGAACAAAGCCATCGCTAGCTGGTACCAAGAGCAGCTCATCCCCGCATTGCCCCAGCACAATGGCGCGATAGGTCTCGTGATCGGACTGTTGTATCGATTCCATGATCTTGGCCCAGTTCAGATCGCTATACTCCGTTCGCTCTCGGCGATCAGGTGGCATTCCCTCAACGTCTGGAGAAATTCCCGCACATCGTTCTCCGCCAACTGTCGGCTAACGCAGAACTCCCGGCCGATCTCATCGACGATCTCTGCCTCGGTGGAACCGTTCTTAACAAGTTCGAAGATTCTCGATCCAACAAGGTTGAGATTAAACATTTGACCTTGTTGGACATCGAGCACGATTGCGCCGTCCTGGCCTTGCGTGCTGCGCACCGCTTCCGAAACCTTATGCATCGAGTTACCTCACTGACTCGAATCGCCTGCCAACCCGGAAATGTATGCCGCGCACTTTGACACCTCCTTCCCTCGAACGCCAGTGAAAGTGAAAAATGTTCGCAAATGGACCGGCCCTGGCAGCAACGTTCTTGCGGGTCAACGAGATGGGCTACGGATGCTGAGACTCGGGAGAAGGCAATCTGTACACGAATCGGTCCTAATTTGCCCTTTACTGAGGACAGACATCACTCATATCGGGAGAAGGACTCGCTCGAAAAGCTCTTAGAGCAGGGAGGATGGGGCATCTCTCTCTGCGGTATTATGCGCGTCCGCGAAGAGTTTTGAATATGCGCTCTGGTGAGCGCAAACGAACGTATCGGGACTGCCATCCTCGACGATCTGTCCACCTGACAAGACAATGACTCTTCCGAATGTGGCTACCGTCGAAAAGCGATGGGAGATGACGATGAAAGTCGACACGCCAAGACGGCGCCGCATGTTCTGGAGAATGAGCGCTTCGGAAGAAGGATCAAGGCAGGAGGTCGATTCGTCCAGGATCAGAATCTGAGGCCGCTGTAACAGCGCTCTTGCGATGGCTAGGCGCTGGCGCTGGCCGCCGGAGAGTTGACAACCGCCCGGCCCAACCCTTTGACGCAGACCATCGGGAAGTGTTGCGACAAAGGCTGAAAGACCCGCACATTGCACTACGTCATGTAGTTCATGCTCAGAGACTGCGGGTCTTACGAAACGAAGGTTAGACGCCAGGGTACCGTCGAACAGCACTGGATCGCGCGGAAGGTAGCAAACCTGTTGACGCAGGGTTTCGAGGCGAATGGCCCGAACATCTTCGCCTCCAATGCGGACTGACCCCGAATCCACGTCATACATGCGTGTTATGAGCCTAACCAGTGTACTTTTTCCAGCACCGTTCTCGCCGGCTACCGCGACCTGTTCGCCTGCCATTATTCGCAGAGACGGGATGCGGAGCATCCCTTTCTGCCTTTCATATCCAAACTCAACAGCCGCGAAATCGATCTGTACCGGTGGCGCTGGCACTGGTGGGATGGCGGCAGGAGGGTTCCCCACGCTCGGTCGTACCGCCAGAACCACCTGCACCCGACGAATGCTGGCAAACGTCTTCTGTGCTTTGGCGTACAGTTCGGCGGCACCGCTCAGAGGATCGAAGAGTTGTGTCACAAAACTGTAGAAGGCCACCAGGCTTCCCAGACTCAGAGTTCCGACGACAACGCTCCAGCCCCCGTAACCAATAACGGCGGACATGGACAGCACCACAGCCAGAGAAGTGCACAAAGTAAACCAAACACCGGTTCTGAACAGTTTTTGCTGTGAGCGGATTGTCCAGGCCAGGAGCCGGAAGGCCCTCTTCTCCTGCCGTTCTTCCTGCCCGAGCAGCTGTATTGGAATCATCGAGGAAAGATGTTCTTCAAGGAAACTGCTCCAAGAGCCTTGATCGTGCTGCAGGGTGTCAGAATCGACAGCAAGTCTTCTCCGGAAATACTGCCGAGCAAAAAGAAAGACAGGGATGAAAGGAACAATGCTGAGGGTCAGCGTGGGGCTCAGCGCGAACATGGTCGTGAGCGTGAAGCAAGTGGTCAGTAGCGTGCGCAAAATCGCCGGAATGAGGTCCGATCCAAAATAAGAGATCTCCTCGATAGGCTCTTTGAAGGGATAGATCGCCGTACCCACCGGCGTATTGTCGTAATAATCTGCCGAGAGCGTGTCCAGATGCCGCATCAGGCCCATGCGCAGTGTGAGGCCCATTCTCTGCGCCGCGGTCAACATCAAATAGTTCCCAACACTTGTGAGTGCCGTTTTCCCCAGCGAGCCCAAGAAGATGAGACCCACCGCCAATAGCAGCAGTCCCATCTGCCGCCGCGGGATGATCTGATCGATGAGCCACTTGAGCATCAGCGGTGTAAGAAGGGCGAGCGCACTGCCCGCTGTGATACACAGAAAACTGGCCAGATGCCAACGAAAGAACGGGCGAATTTGTCTGAAGAGCCAGCGAAGTTCATTCGGCACCCAAGACGCACTGCGGCCTTCGCTCATGGGAGAAAGTGGACAATAGCCCCACCTGGAAAACCAGAGTACGCAAGCGCGATCGAACTCGTCCAGAGAATGTGGTAAATGTTCGCTTTTCGATCAAGTCGTGCGCTTTTCCCCAACAATCGGAAAATTTCTCGGCATACCTCATTTCACGCTTTGTCCGGAATCCCGACAAAAAGCAGGAAAGTCTTGCAGCTAAAGATAGCTCGCTCCCTCGAAGAGCCGGCACTGGAATCGCTTACCTCATTTTCCTCTTTGCCAAATCTAGGCTTGGGTCGAGCCCTCACAGAAACCTTCTCACGATTGTGACGATCTGTCCGACCACCTCAGCATCGCGCTGGTTCTGAAACTGTTCCCGCGCGCCAACACGCTCGGGTTGAGGATGGACGACCAGCGTGCCATTCTCCATTCCACAGCATCCGCAAAGGTACGTGCCATCGCGCTTGAGTACGACATACAGCGATTGCAGCCATAAAGGCTTCGATCTGGAGTCAATGGGTCTCTTCTTGTGCCGATCCACCATGACGAGCAGTCCATTCAGCAGATAAGGGTGGAGGACTTCCCCGACTTCGCCGACCCAAAAGGCGTCATGCAAGGACGGAGATATCAGGCCAGAAATGGCTCCTATCGATCGCCGCAGGAATAACGGAATGTCTTCGCATCGGCGCAGTACATCGCCGAGGGGTCCCGTAGAGCCCTCCTGATGAAGTTCGATTGAGCCGACTTGAGATCCAGCAGGCGAGGCCCTTGGAATCAGATAGTCAGGAACCGCCCCCTGTCCTGCGTCTTCTGGGGCAATGCCAATATGGTTTAGGAAGGTCTGGAAAGGCACGGCGTAGAGTACGCAAAGCGAAACGGCCTTGTGAAAATGACGCGGAGGACTGTTGCGCGCTTCGTAATCGGAAAGAGAACTTGGGGACATGAAGAATC